>Ga0196965_1000042_pt1 | contig 105475 bp, 88 predicted proteins | sample S1_20metaG_FD_148668 | JGI IMG/M metagenome (GOLD analysis project Ga0196965, IMG submission 148668) | Soil microbial communities from Anza Borrego desert, Southern California, United States - S1_20 | ecosystem: Environmental > Terrestrial > Soil > Desert | place: USA: California | collected...
AGATCAGATAGCCCTCGGCGGCCGGCACAAGTTGCTCTTTCACGTTATCCCAAATCAATCTCGGAGTGATCCGCTCACCGCGCAAATAGCGGTTGACGGCATCGTGGCTGAAGGCATCGCAATGGTCCGCGAAGTTCGTCAACGTGTAGTTGATCTGGCTGACCAGCAGATATTGACAGTCAGCAAGGCGTGTTACAGTTTCTTTCATGTCAATAAATATACCGGCTTCTCTCCGAATTCGCGACCCTCAAGGCCAGTTTTGCGTAAGTCCTGTCTGTTTCCTCGGCGTTTTCATTTCGATCTGCACAAGACGGCCGGTTTTTACAGCGCTATCGTACTGCTCATCCTGGCGTTCAGCGGTTTCGCGTTCGGCTACCACGATCAGATCAAATCGGTAATCCGCTGCTTTTCAGAGGTTAAGGCTGAGCGTTTCAAGACACCGGCAGGGGTCAAGTCCGACTATCAAGGGCAGACCGCAGCGATTTCCATGACCGTGTTGTCGCGATAGCCGACCGGATTTTCCCTGGCGCGCCGGTGCGCTGGCTGGCAACGCCCGAGGGCAGGGAAGGCGTCTACGTCATCGAAAAACGCCAGGACGGCGAGGCCAGCCGCAGACGGCCGCGCAGCAAAGTCTGGCTCGACCAGTACAGCGGCAGGGTTCTGGCGGTCGAAGACCCCAACCGGTTCACGGCTGGCGAAACATTTTTAAACGTGATGTGGCCGCTGCACAGCGGCGAAGCATTCGGGCTTGCTTCAGCGTCCTCCCGAGGGTGCGCCTGTCCATGCGATGGCCGAGAGCCTGGATGACCGCCTGGCGGATTGAAACTTCAAGGCCGGTAAATCAATGGCATTGGCCCAAGATAGCGCAAAGGCGATTGAAAGACTCGAGCATTTTGTTATTCAGCAGCTGTCGCCCTATCAGATGCTTGACATCGCTGGCTATGCCCGCCACTTGGTCGGTGTAGCTGCGTACCTGCTGAAAGACCACCGTACCGTCGCGATACGCCATGCAGCCGGTTATCCATTGGCTGGAATTGTATGAATGCGAGGCATAGAATTCTCGGGTCAGAACCAGTATGCCGCCGTTCCAGTCATAATTGACGCGGTGCCTGAGAATGGCGGCCTGCCGGCTTTGCACGTTTTTTTCAACCCAGGGGAATGCCTCGTCCGCTCCAGGCGGCAATGGCGCCGGATAGTTTATCCAGGCTTTGTATAAATCCGGCAAGTAGCGGGCCAGAACAGCGTTTGCGCTTGCGGCCTGGCGAAGTTCGACGGAAGGACTGGAGTTCAGATTCTTCCCTCGGGCATAAGGGGCTATCGCATAGGTTCCATTACGCCGATAAGCTTCAAACCGGTTGAAAAGCATCTCGCGGTAGCGTTGTTCGACCGCGTCCCGGACAGTTCGAGGGGGGCCGTTGAATGACTGCTTGAGCGTTTTGAAACTCTCGATCTCATGGCTGGAGAGATTGAATTTGTCTCCCGGCTCGGCATCCAGCAAGGCTTCCGCTTCTTCGCCGGACAGTGCGACGGACGATAAGGCATCCGTTTTGCCATGCTCCGTCAGCATCCCGCGGGCGGCGACCTCGATGTCGAGAAAATCCGGATTATCCGTGCGCAAATGTCCGGCCACTTTGGCCAGCGGAATCGGCAGATACCAGGCGATGCCGGAAGCAATTTCATCGGGGCTGTTTTCGCTCAGGGCAAAAATGACCGGTTGCCCTTCAGCCAGATCGACAATCTGGCTCTCATCCATCCCCAGCACGCTCAGGACTTCCTCGATTGCCGGCTGCTCGGCGAAAGCGGGAATTCCCTTCACAATAAAGCTGATGCCCAACAGCCATGCGATGGCGGCGGCATGATTTGATATTCTTGGCATCGGTGACCTCAATTCAGCAATATGAATACATGGATGCTAATTACCATGGGATGGTAACACAGGAATTGGGGAAACGTGGAGGCGATGATGCGCCAGAGCAAACGACTCCATCGGTATCGAAGAGCTAGCGTTTCGGCTCAGTTAAATGGCCGCTCGTTGGTGTTGCCGCCGATTGCGTGCTAGCATGGCGGACCGTTTCGGTCCGGGCTGACACCGGGCTCGAAAGCCGATATCCAATTTGCGGAATCCGGAAAAAGTTTCTATCGGGAAATCGAACAGAGTTATAAGGATTAATCCAATGACAGCGCTTGAAAAATTATTCGAACATCTGCTAACCCATTACCGGGGAATATTCGCCACCCTTTTCCTCCTGCCTGTTTCAGCGGTCCATGGCGCTTATTCCAGCGTTCGTCATTCGATTTCCTTTCGTTTGAACAGCGCGCCCGCCAAACACGACGCCAGGGTTGAAGCGGTAATCCGGCAAATTGCGGACTGGAAAAACCAGGGCGCGAAACAAAAACTCTGTACCGCCAGGTCAGGCTGGAAAACCATGAGCGAACTGGTGCCTAAATACAAGCTTTCTCATCGCCGGATCGATGTCGGCCTGTATGACCTGCTTGAAATCGACGAACAGCGCGAAATCGTGCGGGTGGAGCCTCTGGCGACCATGGGCCAGATTTCGCGCAGCCTCATATCCCGAGGCTGGACGCTGCCCGTAGTGCCGGAGCTGGACAGCTTGACGGTGGGCGGCCTGATTATGGGCTTCGGCGTGGAAACCAGCAGCCATAAATATGGGCTGTTCCAGCATATCTGCGAAGCTTTCGAAATTGTGACGGCGGAAGGCAAACTGGTCAAATGCAGTCCCTTGGAAAATCCCGAGCTTTTTTATCAGATTCCGTGGAGCCATGGCACCCTGGGCTTTCTGGTGGCCGCAGAACTGAAGATTATTCCGGTCAAAAAATATGTCCGGATTCACTACCAGCCTGTTTATGCCCTTGACGACATGGTCAATGTTTTCGAGCAGGCCAGCCGGGATGCGGAAAACAACGATTTCGTGGAAGGCCTGGTTTACGGCCGCGACCGGGCGGTCATCATGGTCGGCCGGTTCGCGGATGAGCTGGCTTCGGATGGTTCCTTGAACGCTATCGGGCGATGGTACAAGCCCTGGTTTTACAAGCATGTCCAAAGCTACCTCGAGCACAGGAAGGCAGGTGTCGAATATGTGCCGGTGCGGGATTATTTCCACAGGCACACGCGCAGTTATTTCTGGGCCATGGAAGAAATCATTCCGTTCGGAAACCATCCCGTTTTCAGGGCATTGCTGGGCTGGGCCCTGCCTCCGCGAATCGAACTGTTGAAATACACGGAAACGCGAACCACCCAGCGGCTGCGGGAAAAATTCCATGTGGTTCAGGACATGCTCGTGCCGATCCGGTATCTGAAGCAGTCCATCGACTACTTCGACACGCATTTCCGGCTGTATCCCTTATGGCTTTCACCGATGGCGATCAAGGATAACGGCGGGCGGCCGGGCTTTGTCCAGCCTTTCAGGACGGAGGCGGGCGCCGTGGACGAAATGTACGTGGATATCGGCGCCTACGGCACGCCGGCCAAGGCGGATTTCGACAATGCCGTCGCCCTGCCGCGGCTGGAAAAATTCGTGATCGAGCACCGGGGATACCAGGCTCTGTATGCAAGAACCTTCATGAGCCGGGAGGATTTCAGGACGATGTTCGACCATGCCGGCTATGACCTTTTGCAGGAGCGGCTGCCGTACTGCCGGCAAGCCTTCGACGAAGTGTACGACAAGGTCTCCTCGAAAGGCAGGGTTCCGCCGGTCGAGATGAGGAAGCTGGAAAAGGCGGGCTGAGCAAGGTTCGATAGCCGACCGGACAGATTCTTCTTGCGGCGCCTGGCGCGCCCAAGGAAGGAACGTCAACGGCGCTCCGGATGCGCGTTGATGCCTTGTCGACCCGGCTCTTGCAGAGGCATGACTCATGGCCGCGTTCCGCCGGACGTCAGAAAATTTTGTACATTGGCCGGGTATCGCGCGTAAAATCATCCGGTTTTTCCGGCTCATTCCCTGCAGTATGCGAAGGCATACGACCTGCCGGTAAGCAACAACTTACAATATTTCGCGTTCATTAAGGGGCGCACCTCCAGATCGAGTGATGAATAAGACGACTACCGAAAACCCCGCTTCGCCCGGCAAAACCCCGCCCAGAATGCCCGGCGCGCTGCCGCTCCTAGGGCATATGCTCGCATTCGGCAAGAATCCCTTCGATTACATGATGTCGCTTAGAAAGACGCTGGGGGAAATCGGCGAATTCCGCATGTTTCATCAGGAAATGGTGCTGATGACCGGCCCGGACGCGAACGAGGCGTTTTTCCGCGCACCCGACGCGCAATTGGATCAAAGCCAGGCGTATAAAATCATGACGCCGATTTTCGGCAAGGGCGTGGTTTTCGACGCGCCGCCGCATAAAAAAGACCAGCAGCTTAAAATGCTCATGCCGGTATTGCGCGACAAGCCGATGCGCGGCTATGCGCGGGTGATCGTCCGGGAAGTCGAGCAAATGATTGCCGGCTGGGGCGATGCGGGTGAAATCGATCTGCTTGAGTTCATGAAAGAACTCACCATTTACACTTCCAGCCACTGCCTGCTCGGAGATGAATTCCGCTATGAACTGAATGAGGAATTCGCCAGCATCTATCACGATCTTGAAAAAGGCGTGAATCCTCTGGCTTTTGTGTTTCCCTATCTGCCTCTGCCCGTGTTTCGCCGCCGCGATAAAGCGCGCGCGAGGCTTCAGGAACTGGTCACCGGCATTATTGCCAAAAGGGCGCGGAAAGCGGAAAAAAGCGAGGATGCGTTTCAATTGCTCATCGACGCCAGCTATGACGACGGCAGCCGCCTGTCCGCCCATGAAATAACCGGCATGCTGATCGGCACCATATTCGCGGGCCATCATACCACGGCCGGAACGGCCGCCTGGACCTTGCTGGAACTGGCGCGCCGGCCTGAATACATGGAGCAGGTCCTGAATGAGCTGGATGCGCACTTCGGCATCGACGGCGAAGTGACTTTTCAATCCCTGCGCGAAATTCCGGTGCTGGAAAATGTCATCAAGGAAGTCCTGCGCCTGCATCCGCCCTTGATCTTTTTGATACGCAAAGTGATGCAGGACTTTCATTTCAAGGATTACACGGTCAAGGCCGGAAAATACGTCTGCGCGTCGCCGCGCGTATCGCACCGCATCGCGGAGGTTTTCCCGGACCCGGAAAAGTTCGATCCCGACCGCTATTCACAGGCGCGCCAGGAAGATGCCAGGCCCTTCAGTTGGATTGCCTTCGGCGGCGGCAAGCACAAATGCAGCGGGAACGCTTTCGCCATGTTGCAACTCAAAGCGATATTCAGCGTTCTGTTGCGCCGATATACGTTTGAATTGATCGACGATAAAGACGCTTATCAGGATGACTTCACCCAAATGGTGGTGCAGCCGATATCGCCCTGCCGCGTGCGTTACATAAAGCGCGCGGGCCTTAAACGCGCTGCCGATGCGCCAACGAGAAACATCGCCGGGGAAAGCGCCCGAACCGGTACGAGCTTTCAAATACGGATCGATAGAGAGCTTTGCCAGGGACATGCGGCCTGCATGAGCGAAGCGCCTGAACTTTTTTATGTGGACGATGCCGGGAATGTGACCCTTTTACAGGAAAGCCCGCAGCCGGATTTGCTGCAAAAAGCCCGGCAAGCCGAAAAATATTGCCCGTCCAAGGCGATTAAAATTGAATTTAACTGAACGCACCAAGGAGACAAAGAATGGCCGCTTATCCCAGAGCCGAGCTTGAAGAAATGGTTGAACGCTGGCTGCAGGCGAATCGTGACGCCGAAAGAGAAGGCAATTGGGCCAAGCACTTGGGCGCGATGTATACCGACACGGCCGAATACCGCTGGAATATCGGCCCTAATGAAGAATTTGTCGCGCGCAGCCGCAAAGAGATAGAAGAATGGGCTTTAGGCGTGCAGATGGAAGGTTTTGAGGAATGGCGCTATCCGTACCACCGCATTTTAATTGATGAGAAACAGGGGGAAGTGATAGGCTTATGGCGTCAGGTGTCGCCCGCGCTGCGCGAAGACGGCACGCACTATGAAGTGGCGGGCATGGGCGGCTCCTGGTTTCGTTATGGCGGCAATTATCAGTGGGAATGGCAGCGGGATTTTTTTGACTTGGGCAACGTAAAAGCCCTGTTTTTTGAATTGGCCGCCGACGGCAAACTGGACCCGGCCGTCAAAAGAAAAATCGGCAAACTGGCCAAAGGGCAATTATTGCCTGGCCATGAGCGCTTGCGCCAACCGCCTGGTTTATGGAAAAAACTGAAAGGTTTTATGGCAATGATACGTATTGCTTTATTTAATAAGTAAAGAAATCTAATGTTTACATAATCTTTTTAAGGTAGTATCTGTCGCTCAACCGAGCTAAAAGGAATCTCATAAAAATCTATGTCGAATGTAAAACCGGGTTGGAAAAACTGGCAGTTACTCACCGAAAAAGGACGGCAAATTTGGGCGTTCAAGCCCCCCTCACACAACATCAATGCGCATCTGCAAAACGCCGATGCCATTACGGACGAAGAAATAGCGCGGTTTGCCGAGGATTTTTGGTTCGACAAATCCGGCAATCCCAATTCCGGCGACAAGGTTTTCAGGCATACGGCCGCTAATTCCAAATTCCAGAAATTTGCCGGCGAGATACCCCGGTCGGCGAATGCCGATGAGCAAAAAGCTATCGATGCGCTCATCAAAGGCATGAGTTACTACGCTTGCCTGCAAAGCGAAGACGGCCATTGGCCGGGCGATTACGGCGGCCCGCTGTTTCTCCTGCCCGGCCTGTTGATCGCCGCTTATATCTCGGATACGCCTTTTCCCAAGGCACATCGGGAAATGATGAAGCTTTATCTGCTCAATCATCAGAACAAGGACGGCGGCTGGGGCATGCACATCGAAGGCGAGTCGACCATGTTCGGCACCGTCATGCAATACGTGTCGCTGCGTCTTCTGGGCATCGATAAAAACCACGGCCAACTGATCAAGGCCAGAACGTGGATCAAAGACAACGGCGGCGCGACCGGCATCCCCTCCTGGGGGAAATTTTATCTTGCCGTGCTGAATTTATACGACTGGCAAGGCTTCAACAGCCTGTTTCCCGAAATGTGGCTGTTTCCCAAATGGCTGCCGGTCCATCCCTGGCGTTACTGGTGCCACACCCGCATGGTTTATCTGCCGATGGCCTATTGCTATGCCGAGCGGATTCAAGCGCCCGAAAATGAACTGATTTTGTCCTTGAGAGAGGAAATTCACAGCGAGGATTTCGCCGTCATCGATTGGCCGAAACAGCGCGATGCCGTGTGCGAAAAAGATCGCTACACCACACCCTCTCCGGTGCTGAAGTGGATGAACTTTTTCACCAACAATTACGAAAAAGTCAAATGCGCCTGGCTAAGAAAGAAATCCACGGATTACATCCTGAAATATATCAATGCCGAGGACGAGCAAACCAGCTACATCAATATCGGCCCCGTCAATCAGGCCATCAATTCCATTTGCATCTGGCATGCTTACGGCAAGGATTCCGTGCAATTTAAAAAGCACGCGGCGCGCTGGTTCGATTATTTATGGGTGGCCGAAGACGGCATGAAAATGAATGGCTACAACGGCTCCCAGCTTTGGGATACCGCTTTTGCAACCCGCGCCATGCTGGAAAGCGACCTGGGCAAACTGTTCCCGGCGACGATCGCAAAAAGCTATCAATTCATCGATTTCTCGCAAATCCGGGCTGAACACCCGACGCATGCCGCGTTTTTCCGTCATCCGATGATCGGCAGCTGGCCTTTCTCAACCCCTGAAAATGGCTGGCCGGTTGCCGATTGCACGGCGGAAGGCTTAAGCGCCACGTTGGCCATCCACCATTCAGGCCTGGTCGAACCGTCGATTGATGAGCAGCGCATCAAGCAAGCCGTCGACATTATCCTTTCCTACCAGAACGCCGACGGCGGCTGGGCCACTTACGAATTGACGCGGGCGCCGAAATGGCTGGAAAAGCTCAATCCTTCGGAAGTGTTCGCCGACATCATGATCGATTATTCATGGACGGAATGCACGGCGGCCTGCGTGATTGCCTTGCTGGAAATTCAGGCCGCCTATCCCGCCTATAAAACCGGCGAAATACGCGAAGCGATCAGCGCGGGGCTCGGTTTTATCCTTAAATGGCAAAGGGCGGATGGCTCCTGGTATGGCGGCTGGGCGGTCTGTTTTACCTATGCCACCTGGTTCGGCGTGGAAGCGCTCAGCAAGGCCAGGGGCAAAGGCCATTATGACGATGCGGTCTTGACGGCCGGCATCGACAAAGCCTGCGCTTTTCTGGTCGGCAAGCAAAAAGCGGATGGCGGCTGGGGAGAGACTTTCGAATCGTGTTCCAAACTGGCCTATACCGAGGCCGCCGCTTCTCAAACGGTTAATACCGCCTGGGCCTTGCTGACTTTGATGGCCGCCGGGTTCAGCGATAAAAGAGTTGTCGAGACAGGCATCAATGTGTTGTTGAACAGGCAGACGGACATGGGCGATTGGCCACAGGAAAATATATCCGGCGTATTTAACTACAATTGCATGATCAGCTATGCCAATTATAGAAACATATTCCCTATCTGGGCGTTAAGCCGGTACTGTAGTCGGTATGTCTAGTGATGATAAAAGAACCAGTGCAGTTTAAAGTATTCGCATCGAGTGGCTCAATATGAAATCAGAATTTGACATTTGCATTATCGGCGCAGGCATGGCAGGTGCCACCATCGCCGCTCATCTTGCCCCTAAGGGCATCAGGATCGCGTTAATTGATCAATCCTTCGAGGAGAAAAAGCGCATCGTCGGCGAGTTATTGCAGCCTGGAGCCGTGTTGTCGCTTGAGCGCATGGGGCTTGGGCATTTACTGGATGGCTTTGATGCGCAGCCGGTTGAAGGGTACGCGCTGCTGCAGGGCGAAGAAAAAACGACCATTCCCTATCCGCGCCAGCATACAGGGCTGGGCTTGCACAATGGCCGGTTCTTGCAGCAAATCAGGGCCTCCGCCCTGCGCAACGAATCGGTCAGGCAGATACATGGCAAGGCAGTGCAGCTGCTGGAAAATGAACGGAATGAAATCGTCGGCGTCAGCTACCGGGAATCGCTTACTTCCAAGATAAAGTCCGTCTACGCCCCCTTGACCATTACCAGCGACGGATTCTTTTCGAATTTCAGGGACCATCTCAGCAATAATGAAAAAACCGTGACGTCTTACTTCATCGGGTTGATATTGAAAGATTGCGAAATGCCTTTTCCCAAACATGGTCATGTGTTTTTATCGGGACCGACACCGTTCATTTGCTATCCGATTTCCAATAATGAAGTCAGGCTGCTGATCGACTTTCCGGGCGAACAGCTGCCTAGAAAACAGTTGCTCCAGCAACATCTCGATGCCAATGTGACGCCTTACATTCCCGAAAGTATCCGCAGCAGCTATGAGCAATCCCTGCAGGAAGGTGGGTTCAAGGTCATGCCCAACCATTACATGGCGGCAAAACCCATCATGCGGAAAGGCGCGGTGATGTTGGGCGACGCGCTCAATATGCGTCATCCCTTGACAGGGGGAGGATTGACAGCGGTATTTTCGGATATACAGATATTGAGCGGCCATTTATTGGCCATGCCTGATTTCAACAATACCGATTTGATCCATGAAAAAATCGAAGCCTATTACCGCGACAGACAGAACGCCAATGCCAATCTCAATATTCTTGCCAATGCGCTTTACGGCGTCATGTCCAACGATTTGCTCAAAACGGCCGTATTCAAATATCTGCAGTGCGGAGGGGCTAACGCGCAAGAGTCGATCGCCATGCTGGCCGGACTGAACAGGAACCACTACACCTTGATGAAACAATTCTGTCTGTTGACGATGTTCGGCGCCCGCAACCTGGTCCGGCACAACATTTCGAATTTACCCAAGGCGATAAAACTGCTCTTGGATGCGATTGTCATCATCAATCCGCTGATAAAAAACGAGCTTTTGTTAGCGGCAGTTTTTTCTCATTATTGCGAGAAAATAAAATCCCTTGTTAATTTCGGTTATGGCGCGAAAATTCAAGGGCTTTAATCGTTTATTAAAGCCAGAGACTACTTTGGGTTAAATAATTCCCGGCCCCTGGCAATCATCGCCTTGCGCTAATTCTACGAGGGCTTGTGATAGCCGCGGCCGGCGAGAAGTGGGTCCATCCTGAAAATTGACATCGGAATGTGATTTTTGAATCCAATCCTAGGAGCACAATAAAGCGCAATGAAAATGTGTATGATGTTTTGCCATTTGACAACAAGGACCGCGACGGCTGGACCCTCCGGCCCGATCTTTCACCGCCATCCCAGGCGGCGGCGCCTAGGATCAATGTCATGAACGCTGGCGTAACGCTCGTTACAGGCGCCACCGGCCATCTCGGCGCCAATTTGGTCCGCCGCCTGCTCGAAGAAGGCGAGCAAGTGCGGGTGATGATGCACAGCGAACGCGACAACGGCGCACTGGACGGCCTCGATGTGGAGCGCGTGCTTGCCGACCTGCGAAACGGCGAGGCGGTGTCCGCCGCCGTGCGCGGCTGCGCCCGCGTTTATCACTGCGCCGCGCTGGTTTCGACCATAGAAGGCAATGCGGCCCATAAGCGCGAAATATTCGACACCAATGTCCGAGGCACCATCCATATCCTTCAGGCGGCCGAGCGTCACGGCGTCGACAAGCTGGTGGTGTCCGGATCGCTCAGCGCCACCGGCTACGAGCCGGACCGCTCCAGCCACGAGGACATGCCGTTCTATCCCTTCGAACGCCATCTGCCTTACGGCTTCACCAAGCATCTTACCGAGCACGAATGCCTCAAGGCGCACGCCAACGGCCTCAACGTGGTGGTCGCCACCTCCTGCGCCATCATAGGCCCCCACGATTACGCGCCTTCGCGCATGGGCCGCGTGCTCATCGATTACGCCCACGGCTCCCTGCGCGCCTACATTCCCGGCGGCTTCGAGTGGGTCTCCGGCCGCGATATCGCCGAAGGCCATGTATTGGCCATGAAGCACGGGCGCTCCGGGCAGAAGTACATCTTCAGCACCGCCTATGCCAGCGTGGACGATCTGCTGGCGCTGTTCCGCGAAGTCACTGGCCGCCCGGCGCCCCGGCTGCGGCTGCCGCCATACCTGATGGCCATGCTGGCCGAGGTGGCCGACAAGACCTGGTACAGGGCATTTCCCAATCTGCCCAGGCGCTTCACGCCGGGCGCGGTGCGCCTGCTCCGGATGCGGCGCCGCGCCGGCCACGACAAGGCGCGGCAGGAATTGGGCTACCAGCCCACCCAATTATCCCAGGCGGTGCGGGAAGCCTATGACGATTTCGTCCGCAGGGGTCTGATCGTTCCGGCTAGGTAGACAATCGATCCTCCCTCCTTAACCACGAGCCAGAGCATAGAAGATGAACAACGCACAGACGAGATCCTCGCCCCCTTCCTTCGCGGAAGCTAAAAATCCGCGGCAAAAGGCCCGCGCCGCCGGAATGGACCCTGACCGCTGGTACGTGGTGGAATACGACAGCGCGGTAAAAAAAGGCCAGGTGAAAGAAGTCGTTTTCTGGAATACCTCCATCGCGCTTTATCGCGGCGAGGACGGCAAACTCGCGGCCATGCAGAACCTCTGCGCGCACCGCCAGCTCAAGCTTACCCACGGCGTGGTCGACAAGTGCAGCCTGCGCTGCGTCTACCATGGCTGGGCTTACAATCGGGAAGGGCAGGTGGAGGACTATTCCCATGACAGCTTTGGCAACCCGCTCATCAAGAAACGGTTGCGGACTTATCCCGTGCAGGTCCGCTATGGCCTGATCTGGCTGTTTCCCGGCGATCCGCAACTGGCCGGCGAACACAAGATACCGGAAATACCCGAACTCACAGGCGATGACACCTGGGCCAGCTTTGCCGTGGACTACACCTGGCGCACGCACCATTCCATGGTGATCGACAATATCTGCGATTTCTCCCACGCCTTCCTGCACCGTAAATACAAGCCTTTTATCGATGCCAAACTGACCCACCACGAGGCCGACGACGACAGGGTTTACCTGACTTACGACGCCTACATGGCCGGCGGCCGGATTTCCGGGATCTTCATTGACCGCGACCGGGTCAATACCCGCTCCATCGAATTGTGCTACGAATACCCCTACCAATGGACCAATACCGGCGACAGCATCAAGAATTGGTCGTTCATGCTGCCGACAAACGAACGGACCACGCGGGTGTTTTTCCTGTTTTACTTCGATGCCCTGAAGATTCCGCTGGTTTCCCTGAAAACCCCGAAGTGGCTGACCCAAATGGTGCTGAACATCGCCAAGCCCCTAGTGTTCAAGCCCATACTGGATGAAGACGGCGTGGCTCTGGAAGCGGAGATGCTGAGCTACGAAAGCCACTGGGACGCGCCGCCCATCGAACTCAATCCCGTGGTGCCGATGTTCCAGCGTCTCAGCGCGCGCAAGTGGGAGGAGCACCTGGCCAGAAAAGAGGCCGCGCGGACTGCTTGCGCGGATTGATCTAACGGAATCCCTTATTCATGAAAATCAACCATTATGTCGCCAAGCTCGCGGAACGCTCCGCCCGAAATCCCAAGCGGGTTTTGGGGCTGGCCTTGCTGCTGTCGATTCTGGCCGGCTGGGCGACGGCGCAGCTCCCGGTCCATACCTCGCGGCAGGCGCTGCTGCCGCAGGATACGCCGGTGGCCAAGCGCTTCAATGATTTTTTGAAGAACTTTGGCGCCGCCTCGGATCTGATCGTTGTCCTGGAAGGCGCTCCCCGTGCCGAACTGGAATCTTTCGCCGATGATCTGTCTGAGAAACTTCGGGCAGAGCCCGAGATCGGCCAGGCGACATCCCGGCTCGACATGGTGTTTTTTCTGGACCATGCCTACCTGCTGATGCCGGCGGAGGGCTTGGACAAGCTGGCGGCGATGGCAAGTCAGCCTCCCCTGGGTAAGGGAAGCGTGGAAGAAAACCTGCGCAAGGCCCTGAGCTGGAGCAAGGATCATCCGCCGCTGGGCGGGATTGACACCGACCTGAAAACCGCCGAAACGGGTCTGGATCTGGCGGCGTTTTTCCTGGAAGAGTGGCGGCGCTGGCTGTCCGCGGAGACAGCGCCCGCCGGTCTGGACTGGAACCGGCTTCTGGCCAAAGGCGGAGCGGAGGGCATGGTCGACGGCTACTTTGCCTCGCGCGACGGCCGGATGCTGTTTTTGTTCGTCCGCCCGAAAAGCGCATCCGAGGATTTCAAGACCCTGGGCCCCTTCGTCGACAAGGTCAGGCAGGTGTCGGCGGACCTGGCCGGACAAGCCGAAGCCGAAGGCCGCGCTCCGCCCGCCGTGGGCCTGACCGGGCTGCCGGCCATCGAGTACGAGGAATACGCCAACATCCGCAAGGATATCACTTTGGTGATATTGACGTCCGCCGGCCTGATCACCGGGCTGATCTTGCTGGTGGTCCGCAGCGTGCGCTGGGCCGTGCTGATTTTTCTGCCCATGGGGCTCGGCGTGCTGTGGAGCCTGGGGCTGGCTTTGGTCACCGTCGGCCATCTGACCATGATCACCGCCGCCTTCATCGCCATCCTGTTCGGCCTGGGAGCGGACTACGGCATCTTCACCTCCTCGCGCATTGCCGAGGAGCGCCGCGCCGGCAGGCCCTTGATCGAGGCCATCGGCGCCGGCATCGGCTCATCCTTTGGCGCGGTACTGACGGCGGGCGGCGCTTCGCTGCTGATTTTCGGCGCCCTGGCCACGGTCGATTTCCCCGGGTTTGCCGAATTGGGCGTGGTGGCGGCCAAAGGCGTGCTGATGATCCTGATCAGCACCTGGATGGTCCAGCCCGCGCTTTATGCCTTGCTGCCGCCCAAGCTGGCAGACGTTTCCACGCTAGGCGCGCCGCCCGCTCCCGCGCGAACAGGGAAACACGGCGGCAGGTTCCCCAAGCCCGTTGCGGTGGTTCTGGTCATGCTGGCTCTGGGCGGTGCCGTCATTGGCGGAGTGAAAGGCCTGGCCATCCCGTTCGATTACGACGTGCTGGCCATGCTGCCCAAGGATTCCCAGGCCGCCTATTACCAGCGCCGCATGGTGGCGGAAAGCGACTTCCAGTCCGAGGTCATCATTTTTACCGCCAGGGACATGGCCGAGGTCCGGCGGATCACCGACGAAGCGGGCAAACTCAAGACGATCGCCCAGGTGCGGTCGCCGGCCAACCTGTTTCCGGCGGATGCCGACGAACGCCTGCGCAAAGCCGTGAGCATCGGCGAGGCGTTCGCCCGGACTGATTACGCCGGGCAGGTCAAGGAACTCAGCAGGGATGGCCTGTCCGCGACAGCGTTCGGATTGTTGCAGGCAGTGCTGGAAAATAGCCTTGCCATCATCGACGAAGCTCAGGAGCAGGCGTTCTCCGCCGGACATGCCAGGCTGGTCGAGAGCCTGGAAAACGTGCGCGGACAGCTTTCGGCCGTCTCGGCCAAGCTCGCCGAGGACCCCGAGCGGGGCCGGGTGCGCAGCGAGGGTTTCCTGCGCGCCTTGCTGTCCGGAGCGGATGCCGGGCTCAAGATCATCGATGCCTGGCGGCAGGCAGAGCCCCTCTCCCCGGAGCGGCTGCCGCCCGCCTTGCGCGGCCGCTTCTTTGCCGCTGACGGCAGTATCGCGGTTTACGCCTTTCCGGCAAAAACCGTATACAATCCCGACAATCTCGATGCATTGATAAAAGACGTATATGGCGTCTCCCCGGACGCAACCGGCTTTCCAACCACGCACCAGGCGATTTCCAAATCCGTGGTGGAAAGCTTTGCCCGCGGCACGCAATTGGCGCTGGCGCTGTGCCTGCTCTGGGTCATGGCGGCGACGCGCGGCGTGCGCGGCTTCGCGCTGGCGGCATTACCTCTGCTGATCGGCGGCGGCTGGATGCTGGGGTTAATGGCTCTGGGCGACATCCGCTACAATTACGCCAACATCGTCGCATTGCCCCTCGTGATTGCGCTGGCGGTGGATTACGGCGTATGGTTCAGCTACCGCTGGAGTGAGTTGAAAGGCCACACCCCCTTGCAAGTCAGCCTGGCCGCCGGCAAGGTAATCGGACTGGCTGCGGGCACCGAATTGGCGGGCCTGGGCGCCATCACCTTAGCCAGCTACCGGGGCGTGTCCTCCCTGGGGCAAAGCATTACCATCGGACTGCTGTGCTGCCTGACCGCGACGCTCGTCGTGGTTCCAGCCATCGGACACTTGATTGATTCCAAGAGAGAACCTTAATGCGAAAAACTTACCTCATTATGATTGCCAGCCTGTTGATTTCCTTTACCGCAAGTGCCGCGCCCAAGCCCGAAGCGATCGTGGTGTGCTATCCCGGCGGGTCCGTTAACGTCAAGGACGCTAACGGGGCGATGAATTCCATGCTGCGGGTGGTGGAGCGCGTCGGCCAGTGGCCGGAGAACAGCTTCCACAGCGCATTCACCGACAAATCGAACGAATGCCGGAAACAGATGGCCGAAAAAAATCCCAAGTTCGCGATCACCTCCCTCGGCCTTTATCTGGAATTGCGCGGCCAACACAACCTGGTGCCTGTGGTCCAGCCCAGGATCAAGGGCCGCACCAGCGAGCGTTACCGGGTCATGGCCCGGAAGGATAAGTACAAGAGTCTGGACGAGCTGAAAGGCAAAACCCTGGGCGGCACGGTATTGGAAGAGCCATCCTTCATCGGCAGGATCGTCTTTGCCGGAAAATACGACCCCGCCAGTTTCTTTGTCCTGAAACCCTCCAATCAGGCCATCCGGGCCTTACGCGCCCTGGACAAAGGGGAGCTGGACGCCGTCGTTCTGAACGAGCAACAATTCGGCGCACTCGGCTCGCTTCAAATGGCGGCGCCGCTTGAAGCGGTCTTCACATCCGAGGAAATCCCGCTGATGGGAGTGATGGCCAACAGCGCCATCACCACTGCGGAAGAACGCGCCCGCTTCGGCAAGGCGCTGGAAGGCATGTGTACCGACGCCGAAGGCAAAAAACTGTGCGAACTGTTCGGCGTGGAAGCCTTCGCCAACGTGGACGCGGCCGTGTTCGAGCCAATGGTCAGACTGTGGGCCGAGGGGAAGTAAGACCTTGCGCAAAACACGACTTCTCTCCGTTGTTTCGTTACTGTCATTGATGATCGGCTGCGCCGAGCTTCCGCGCAACCATGTGCAGCCCGACCGGCTTTCCGACTGCCCCGAACAAACCGCCGCCGCATTGCTGGCCGAACAAAATCAGCTTGGCCCCTTGACCGATACCCATACCCTGTTCTGTGCGCTGAATGTCCTGCGCGACACCCAGGAACCGGCGGTGCGCCGCACCGCGCTGGGCAGCCGGCTATGTCTGCACCTGGCCGAACGTGAAGCCGACGAGGAAAAACGCGAGAAGCTTGCCGCGGAGGGCGTGGAATTTGCCGAAGCCGCCTTGGCGCAGGAAGGCGGCGGCGACGGTGCGGTGCATTACTACCTGGCGGCCAATCTTGGCCTTGCCGTGCGCGAACACATCACGCTAGCCATGAATAATCTTGGCCGGCTGGAAAGCGAGATGAAACAGGCGCTGGCCTTGAGTCCGGATATCGACGACGGCGGCCCGTTGCGCCTTTTGGGGGCGCTTTATCTCAAAGCGCCGGCCTGGCCCGATGGAATAGGCGATCTCGACAAGGCGCTGGAGTTGCTGGAAAAGGCGGTCAAGGAACATCCGGGACATCCGCTCAACCACCTGTTTTATGCTCAGGCGCTTTGGGAGGAGGGCAGCGAGGCCAGCCTAAGCCGCGCCAAGGCCGAATTCGCGCTGGGCGAGCAGCTGCTGGCCGAAGGCAACTGGGGTTACAGCAAAGAGTCCTGGCAAAAGGAATTCGCCGAGTTTGCGCGGGAACTTGGAGAGGCTGAGTCCTCACGCAAGTGATCGACGGCGATTTTGTTTTACCAGCGCTAAGGATTCGGCAATCATTGCCTTGTTTTAAATCCGGGCAGCGACTGTGGGAGCGATGCCTTTATGCCCTTTGGGTATACATCGCGATTGGCGGTCGGCCCTGCGCCATGCCTGAACGCCCCGGTTTGCGCTGTCCAGGCCGTGAAGCGGCAACAGCCCGGCAAGAACGCCGCATCTTTCCCGGCTCATGTTTGCAGCCTGGCCAATTTTTGGTCAATTTAACAAAAACTTATACTTTACAATAGGTTAAGCGTTATTATGGCGAGTTGATGACAAGTTTATCCACAGATTTTGTGGATAACTGATCTTTTACATCCAGAAAAAACAGCACTTAACGATTGAGATAACCGGACGTCGGAGCGCGCAGCGCGGATCGCCCGCAACGTTAGGCATGGCGCCCATAAGCCTTTACCTGATTAAGCCACTTCTCCCGCTTTTGCTGCGTACTCTCCTTGATGGGGCCGAAGCTCGTAATGGTGACAGGCTTTATGCCACTGAATTCAAGGATCGTGCGTTTCATTTGATTGTGGCCTGGCATGCCATATACCCAGCGAAAGTACCAAGGCGGCGTGTCCATGGTAACGAGAAGGTGGGCTGAACGCCCTGAAAGCAGGCGATCCCAGAACTGAGAGCCTTCGCGGTACTTGAAAGCAAAGCCAGGCAGGAATACGCGGTCAATGAAGCCTTTGAGCACGGCTGGCATAGCTCCCCACCAGATCGGATACACGAAAACGATGTGTTGTGCCCATGTGATTGCGGCCTGCCCGGCTACCAAGTCAGGTTCAAGTTCCTGGACTGAGCCATAGCCATTGTGGAGCACTGGGTCAAAAGACAGATCGCCGACGGAAATGAATTTGACATCATTGCCGCCCGACCTGGCTCCGTCTATATAGGAATTGGCGATGGCGCCGCAGAAACTGTCGTTGCTTGGGTGACCGAGGACTACAAGAATGCGTTTGCTCATGGTGGTAAATATCCAATGCCGTGTTAAGTTGCCGCGGCACGAGATGCCACGGTTACAGTGATGTCTCTGTTTCGCGGTCGATTTGAACGCATGGTCAGCTTTCCCCCTGATCCATGGGCACAGAACTCCCATGGTTTTCCAAAGGGTATTTCTTGAAGAGATCCGCATGAAACCGCGGGTCAGTAACGTACTTAACTACCCAAGGAATGAACTTCCCCGGCAATTTTCCGTACCGCTGCACTTCCACCTGAGAGTCTTGCCCCAGCCCTATAAGTACTACACTGACAAAATCCACAAAGTTAAAAAAGCCTTCAACAGTTTTTGAATCCAGATCATTTTTGGTGTAGTCGCTTGGATCACCAAGCTCGCTAATTTTCCTCATCAAGCACTCTACATCTTCAAGACGAACCTTACGTTCAATCTCAATCAGCCGATCGAGAGGAACGGGCCCATTCAGAAACTCTTTGAACAAGTCATCAAGATCATCACATGTCATCAAACACCCCTCAGCACCTCATGCACTCACACTGGAAAGCCAGCGCCCGTATCGCTTGAGTACAATGTTAGACATTGATACCACATAACTCACGCGCCTTGTTTGCTAATGCCTCTGCACGAAGAGTGACAAAGGCATCATAGTTGTCATCGAATAAAGCATTCGGGCATAGATGCGACTGAAGAATAGTATCGATATTAGCGGCCATCTTTGCTCGATAAACGCTAGGCGGGTCTCCGCCTAATGCTCGATTGTCAGACCGTGCGATAAAGCAAAAATTGGCTAAAAGGTTCTCGCTTCTCTGCGTTTGACCTGACGCGGCCAAGAAAGCTTTTGGCATGAGGTGATGAAATTCTTTCCTATTGTAATGCTGGAGCTTTTGACGCAGATTGATAGGAGTTCCGCTAACGAAGTTCAATGGGGCATTTTGTGCCAGCAGAGCGATAAACGCTTTTGTGTTTACCGATCCAATCAAGAATCGGTTATTTAGGAAGAAGTCAGTAGTTAAATTGACTATCATATCGGCTAGACGAGATGGCCTAGCCTCTCGAAGATTCTTTGCTTCGGCTATGTCGGCATCTAGGTGTCGTAAGACACCTGCACTGTATCGTCCGGAGAATGCTGATCGCCAAAACCAGTGCGATAGAGTCTTTCTCTGCAAGTCGTTAACTGCAACCTCTGCGTTTTCTTGGGCTGCGAAAAATACTGCCAATGGAATTAGGGAGTTTTCGTAAGGCAATGCAGCGATGCTGGGTATATGGAACGTATTTTCTATGAAATCCAAAGCACCTCTAATTCCATTGACCACCTCTCCAAATCGCTCACGAACAGCAGCACCGTTGAGCTGAACCAGACTCTCTGGGCGTGATGAACCGGTAAGAATGGCTGCTGAGCATCTAAGCAAAAGACTTATGTCGTTAGAAAGTTCCGTGAATCCATAGTCGCCAAGCTCAGAAATTAGCTCGTCAAATTCGGCCTGTAGCTGAAAATCCTCACTCCACGTCCACGCGGACAGGAGTTGTAGCGTATCCAAAGGAATGCCTTGTCGATTGATGCGCTCGAAAATGATTGCAACCTTTTCCTTCTCATCAGTACGAAATGTCTGAATGGGAATGCGCGCCTCCCTAAAAACTGTTTGCATCGCATCTATCTTCAATGCGAGATCGTCATTCATAGGTCGAGTGAGCCTTCGATATTCAGTCGTATCGAATATGGCACGCAGAGGAAAATGCCGATCAGGATTTACTTCTTCAGGAGAGAGAGCGAAGAACTGAGTTTCTTGGACATCGGCAAGCTGCACATAATCGAAGAATACATCTTTCCACGTTTCGGAATGACCTACGAGCTCTGTTTGAAAAACGCCAAATATTGACGTGACCCGCTGCTGCCCATCTAACACACAGTCAATCGGGAAGTCCGCTTGAGGGTCGGGAAGATCGAATGGACCCAGCTTGTTTTCCGTTCTAAGACGCTCACTAGTTCTCCAAAACAGAAGCGCGCCGAATGGATAACCTTTGTAGATACTGTCTATGAGGAAGGCCACACGATCAGGTTCCCATACGAATCCTCTTTGGAATGCTGGGATACGAACTTGGCCCCGATATACTGAATCTAGAATTTCACGAATTGTTAAGTTTTCCATGATGTAAATTGACCAAGTTTTTGATGGCTAACGAATTATTATCTAGGTCAATATACTTACGTATAATTCGATTCGACACAAGCAAAAATGAATTTCATACGTCCACAAATTTGATGATTTACCAGGCTGGATAACATACATTCCTGACATGATAAACAGGTAGAGATAACGCCTCCCATGCGCCTCCAGCCAATGGCGTATCCTATATTAAACAAGGAAATTATTTACGGCCAAATCCTTGGGAAAAACATTGGTGGTCCTGTCTATCTGGCTACTCTCGGATGGATGCCGGTATCCAGCTTGAGCGCCTTGGCCAGAGCGATCCAGTCTTCAGGAGCGAGCAGGGCATTGATATTTTCATCCAGCAGAGCCAGGGCTTCATCGTCGAAGTTGGCCTCTTCCAATTCCTCATTCCCGGTCAATTTTCGCATCGAGTAAAGCAATGCATCGTTGCCCGCCGTGTCCAGGCCCAAGCCAGCCTCAATGAAATTCTGGGCCAGAAAATCCACCGGACTGCTCGACGCCGGCCAGATATCCTCGCCCCGTCCTTCCAGTAGATGGACCAGACCATCGGGGCTTCGGGTATTCAGCAGCCCCATCGCCACGGTATTCAAAAAGCAAGTCAGCACCGTACCCTGGCTGGCCAGCATGGGGTCTTTTATCACCTGCTGGGCATAGGCCAGGATTTCAAAAGCATGGGCTATCAATTCTTCCCGAACCGACAGGTTCGCATCCTGATGGAGGACTTCGTGCCCCAATAAGATGCCCAACAGGCGAATATCCTCGTGCTGATAGTTTTCATTGACAATGATTTTGAAGCGGCCGCTTCCATCGCCGACGACTTGCGCAGCCACGCCGTCACCGGATGGCAGGCGGCCGAAGGCAACCCCGGAATAGACATCGCTTTTGACTGCGTCGGCCGTGCCTCCCGATATGTTGCCCATAGTCGTCGCCAAAGACGCCAACAAGCGAGGGTCCTGAATTTTTGCCTGTAGTGTCCGATCATCCATAACCCTCAGCCCAGCCTGCCCGGCAATTTCACTGACCTGCTTGCGCAACTGCTGCTCCGTTACCGGCGTGCCGGGGGTCGGCGCGGGATTTGCGGGCAGATCCGAAGGATAGACTTGGGTGAGGAACATCGACTTGTCGGTCGGCGGAAACGCGGGGCCTTTCAGGCGCTCTTCCGCTCTAACCGGCTTGTAAGTCTTAATCCAGGCGTCATGGCCGGGCCCGGATTGATCGGTCCGCCATTCGATTGCACCGACTGCGTATAGGGACAGGCTCGCCGAAGTTATCACGGCTGCAATAGCTGCATGCTTTATCTTCATACCGGAGATTTCTCTGTAGGATTGGCTTACGGCGGGGAATCGATCCTGTCGCGGATTGCCGCAGCGGCCAATCTGAAGCTGTAATTTGGGGCAGGGTATAGGAAAAGCCCGGCAAGATAACTTGGGTAAAACACCTATAGGTCAGGCAGACACTCATGCCTGGCCCCTTCTGGAAGGTGCAAGACATATTTCCAGAAGGAGCTCATCGCATCGGAACGCGGGGAACAGCAAGGTGTCAATGTTTGAAGGGAAGGGGAGAGGCCATGATCGGTCGTAAGCCGGAGGAAGAAGACAGTGAACTAGCGAAGTTTCAATCCCTATTTTTGGAGGAGGCAGTTCATGATGCAACAACCGGGAATGAGCATCGCGCTGTGCGTGATGCTCCTGGCGACAGGGTCGGCGAATGCTGTGCTTATGCGTATGGCTGAGTTTCCGGCCAAGGTTCTGTTTCAGTTTGAACGTTCGGGGAAGCTATGGCGCGGTTCAGCCATCCGCCAGAGGATCGAATTCGGTGGAATGCGAAAGACCATCGCAATCGGAGGCTTGTCATGAGACGGCTTAACCTTGTCATGCCAGGTTTGTTTGCCCTGATCGTTTTGGCCGGGTGTGCGGCCGGCACCATCACCGCGCGCGGGCCGTACACGGGCGAAAAGATTGCCCGGCCTGAGCGCATCATCGTCCATGATTTTGCCGCGACCCTCGCCGACGTTCCGGCCGAATCCATTCTGGCGGATCTATCCGCCGAACATCCGATCGCGCAGACTCCGGAGCAGATCGAGACCGGCCGCACGCTGGGCGCTCAAGTCGCGCAGGATCTGGTCGCGGAGATTCAAGGCATGGGCTTGCCGGCAGTGCGGGCCGTGGACCAATTGGCGCCACAGGCCGGCGACCTGGTGATCAACGGCTATTTCGTCTCCATTGATCGGGACGATGCCGGTAGGCAGGTGCTGATAGGCTTTGACTCCGGGACTGCCGATCTGAGGTCGGTGGTCGAGGGCTTCCTTGAGACACGGCAGGGGCCGCGCCGGCTTGAAAAGGAACTGCCCGAGGCCGGCGTCGGCAAAAGGCAGGACAGGCTGGCGGATTTTGCCCTGGCCGAGACCGGAAGCCCTTTTGACCTTGCCGACGATCGCATATCGAGACTGAAGGGAAAATGGAAAGGTCCGGCGACAATCGGAGGCGTCGCTCAAGGCACTGCCAAGGAGATCGCCGGCCAACTGAGGTTGAAATTCAGGGAGTATGGCTGGATCTGATCAGGCGCATGTGGGAGCGATGCCTTTATGCCCTTTGGGTATTTATGCCCTTTGGGTATTATCGCGGCTTGAGGCGGTAGTCGCGATGTAGGCATCGCTCCCACAGGTGTCGCCCCCGCAAACTCGCGCGGCGTCTACCTTTGCTGGACATCGTGTCCGGAGCAACATTAATCGAGAATCCGCCAGGCTGCCAGAACGGAGCGCTTGACCAAAGTTCGTCAGAGGAGGGTGGTGACGATTTTCATTAGCACCTCCTTGACCGGGATTTGGATGGAGAACAATGCTGCGATGGGAATCAGGACCGGGATTGCGATTGCGAGCAATGCGGCCCTGCCGATCGGTACTATGCGCATACTCCTGACCGCCTGGTAGAGTGTCAGGGTGTCGGCTACCGGCCCGAGTTCCTCCGCATGCAGGATCGGATCGTCTACTTCCGTTTCCTTCAGAATCCAGCGCCGGCGCACCAGGCGCCCGTGGCCGCCGACCAGGGCGCCGTATTCCAGCAGGGCGCGGCGCTTGGCAATAACGAGAGGGCCGAGGAAGGTCAGGAGCGGCGCCAGGCAAATCCCGACGAGGACAATCAGAAAAACCGCAAGCGTTGTCCTGAAGGACTGAACGTCGGCGCCGTGGTACAGGACCTGATGGGCCAAATGCGAGGACAGCACTGCCGATACCGCGAAGGCGAACAGGCTGAACGCCTTTGAAAAGCGTTCCAAAAAGCCCAGGCCGCCGGCTCCATCCGGATGGGAGGGGACAATGTCGAGATCGAGCCGGGCGATGCGTTTTAACAGGGTGAACAGCAGGATCAGGCGCCAAAGCCAAGTCGCCAGGAAAGTGACGAAGACAGGGCGGCTGACATACATGAACCACCAGCCGCCGAATCCGAGGCGGCCTGTGCCGCCGTTTGCGGCCCAGTTGACTTCATGGGCGAATTCGGATTTGGCGGTTATCGGGCCCAAAATCGTCCAGGAAATGACGATTGTGGCGATCACAACCCAGGTCAGAGAGCGGTTACGCAGGCGGACCATGTCCCCGATGAGGTTCACGAAATCCTGTTTCTGAGCGGCCCGCACCAGGCCCGAAGTCAAAAAATAAGGAATTAGCGTCGTGCTGAGCTGGTGCGCTATCCCTTCGCCCAGAATGAACAGCGGTACGGCGAGCAAAAAGCGAACATGCACGCCAAAGTGGCGCAGCAGTGGATCGTCCACGATGCCGGGCAATATCCGATCCGTGGCGATGGCCCAGATGACGATGGGCAGCCAGGTGAGCAAAGCGAAAAATACCGCCCGGCGCGCCAGGCCCAATCCGTGTTCGGGAATCAGTCCCACGCGGCGTTGTAGCCGAAACGGCAGGTCATCCCAAATCAGTGAGAATGCCAGTGATTCGTCGAAGGATTGTTTCATGATGGGGTTCCTTGTTGATCAAAACGGCAGATGCCCGGCTTGCCGGCCGCGGCTGTGGCGCGTCAATGCAGCGCGAACCGCGCAGCGGGCGTACTTGCCGCAACCGGCATTCCCAAGCGACTGCTGCTGATGCGATAACGTTCCACTTTTTCCAATAACCGCAGGACTGCCCTTAAGGACTCGGTTAAGAACAAATTTCCGATTTGCCGATGAAATCAGCGCTCATGTGGGGGCGACTTCAGTCGCCCTTTGGGTACTTGTGCCCTTTGGGTGTCCGCCCTGGGCGACTGAAGTCGCCCCCACACTTGTTGCTCGTTTCCGAAGATCAGTGCGACGCGACTACGGTCCAAGCGCCGGACGTCATTGACATCGAGCTTACGAAGCGCGAAGTGCTTGTTCTGAGCCTGCATAGACGGACTGATGTGCCGCCAGAATGGGAAAAATATATTGCCACTGGTCGCTGCTGAGCACCAGCCGATTCGCCATTGCTCAAAAGATGGCGCGGTTTCTCTGAAACCCCAGCCAGGCTCATGGCCGATTATCGTTTCTGATTTTTAGCACGAAAGCATCACCATTGCCGCCTAAAGTCGGCTGCAGAGCGTTCACAGTCGGAAATTCGGCTGAGCCGGTTCCTCCCGCTACATAGGCTCGGCCCAACAGATCCACGGCAATAGCAGCGCCTGAAGTCCTCGCACCCAAATAGGTAGAGTAGCGTAACGCCCTGCCACTGGCCGCAAACTGAGTGACAAAGCTATCTACATCACCATGCAGTGTGGGCTGCAGGGCATCCTTGGTCGGGAAGTCGGGCGATTGAGTGCCTCCCGCCACAGAGGCTTGTCCCCGTAGATCCACGGCGATGCCGGAGCCGCTGTCATCGTTGCTGCCGCCCAGATAGGTGGAATAGGCCAGAGCTCTGCCATTGGCCGTTAGCTTGGCGACAAAGGCATCGCCTTCACGGCCGCCTCCGAAGGCGGGCTGAAAGGCATTCTTGGTCGGAAAGTCGGCTGAAGAAGTACCCCCGGTCACATAGACCTGCCCCAGCAGGTCCGCGGCAATGCTGAGACCGCCATCCCCCCCACTGCCACCCAGATAGGTGGAATAGCGCAATTCTCTGCCATTGGCCGTGAACTGGGTAACAAAGGCATCGCTCCCCGATCCTCCTGACTGGTCAGGCCGCAATGTAGGCTGTAGGGCGTTTCTAGTCGGAAAATTGGACGATGAGGTCGATCCCGTCACAGAGATCCGGCCTAGCAGGTCCACGGCGACCCCCCAACTATTGTCATCGTTGCTCCCTCCCAAGTAAGTGGAATAGCGCAGCGCTCTGCCATCGGCTGTGAGTTGAGTGACGAAACCATCAATGAAGCCTCCGCCGTAGGTGGGCTGAAAAGCATTCATGACAGGGTAGTCGGTCGAACGAGTGTATCCGGTCACAATGGCTTGCCCCTGCCGGTCCACAGCGATATCGTGAACCAACTCCTCCTCGCTGCCGCCTAGATAGGTCGAATAGACGAACGCAGAGCCATCGGCCGTAAGCTGGGCGACAAAGGTATCTCTATCGCTTCTATCGGTTCTCTCAACGCCCGGCACAGCTCTCTCGCTTCCTGGAGTTGGCTGAAAGGCATTGTGTGTCGGGAAGTCGGTCGAACGGGTGTATCCGGTCACGATGGCTTGCCCCCGCCGGTCCACGGCGATACCGTCTCCAGTTTCATCTTCGTCCCCGCCCAGATAAGTCGAATAGACGAGCGCGGAACCGTCGGCCGTGAGCTTGGCGACAAAGGCATCAACATTATTCTCGTCGCCAGGCTCGCCCTTCAATACAGGCTGCAGGGCATTTCTGGTCGGAAAATCGGTCGAATTGGTAAACCCTGCCACATACGCTTGGCCCCGTTGATCTACGGCGATGTCATTGCCTGTGTCGCCTCTGCTGCCGCCCAGGTAGGTCGAATAGACCAGGACCGGATCAATGACGAGAGGAATATCTGCGTCATAGGCAGCGACCTGAAAGCCCACCGTCTGGCCCTCCTTGAGCTCGTAACTGCCGCTGATGGGCTTGCGGACACCCTGTACTTCCTGATAGATGACCGGCTTGTGCATGCGGATGTCGCCATTTGCCGTATGCAGAACCAGTTCTCCCGCCGGGCTGACCTCGATATGGCTAGCGCCCTTGAAGGCCAGCTTGATGGCATGCGGATCGGCGCCCGGCGCCACCACGAAGTCATACTCCAGCTTTCCTTGATTGCCGTAATACACCAGGTCCACGCCCGGATAGACATTCTCATAGGCGACCTTGGCATAGGTCGGCACCTGTGTGTGCCATCGGCTCGGGTCCTTGCCGATCAAATAATTGACGCGCCCGGGCAGCGGTCCTTTGCCCGCGACTTTGGGCGCCGGGCTTGCTCCGGCAAGCTGCATCCTTAGTACAGTTCCGGCCGTCTCGGATGCAACTGATGATTTAGTGGAAGGCGGCGAAATCCTGGCCTGGGCTTGGGACTTCTTCAGGCTCAGTACTGCCTCAGCGGGCGTCAGAAATAGCGAATAGCCCTGACCGCGGGCAAGAAATTTCACCTGGGCATCGGCCTGACCCTGATTGACCTCAAAGTTAAGCGGCAGCTTGCCGTAATTCGCTTGCGCTTGGACCTTCGTGTCGGGCGCCACATCGGGATTGGCTGATGCCAGCGTAGATAGAGTCAAACATACTATGCCTGCAGCCATGCCGGCCAACCGTCTGTCATCCCTGTTCTCTGTCATGCATTGAGTGGGTTCCATAAGGGCTCCTGTCAGGGTGAATTTAGCTGGTGTTATCGGCTTTGGAGGGAAGGAGCCGTGATACGGCTCAAGGACATCCCCATAGCCTAAAAAATCATTTCTTAACCTAAACAAGGACGGATATTAGGCGTATGGGTTACAAAATCAATCCGTTAGAGCGCGTATACAAGACTTACATCAATGATCAGCTCAAAATCCGGGCAGCTCCCACGAGGGCTCATAATTCCGCCCTTGAAACCGCCAAAGACTTTTTGAGTAATTACTTCTCCTCACCGGTCGTAGATAAATACAGCCTGTTGGACTCTATGAACGTCGTATTTAAGTTGCCGGAGATTTCAAAATGAGCATTCAAAGCGAATTGCAAGCCACCATTGCCGATATGGTTGCCGAAGGCAAAGGTATACTGGCGGCTGATGAAAGCCAGCCGACCATCGCCAAGCGTTTGAAGGCGGTCAATGTGGAATCGACCGAGGAGAATCGCCGCGCCTACCGCGCGCTGCTGCTGACCACGCCGGGCTTGGGCGAATTCATCAGCGGCGTGATTCTGTTTGAGGAAACGCTGAGCCAGACTGCCGATGACGGAAAACCCTTGCCGCAAGCGGCGGCCGAGCAGGGCATCATGCCCGGCATCAAGGTCGACAAAGGCACCATCGCCTTGACCAATGCGCCGGGCGATCTGGTCACCCAGGGGCTGGACGGCCTGGCCGATCGGCTGGTAGGCTATAAAGAACAGGGCGCGCGCTTCACCAAATGGCGCGAGGTTTATCCGATCGCAGGACACAACCCGACGACGCTGGGCATAAAGACCAACGCCGAGGTGCTGGCCCGTTACGCGGCCATTTGCCAATCGCTGGGCATCGTGCCTATCGTGGAGCCGGAAGTGCTGCTGGACGGCGACCATACTATCGAGCGCTGCTTTGAAGTCACCGAAGCAGTTCAGCATGCGGTCTTCCACGCCCTGCACCGGCACCGGGTGGAACTGGAATATATCGTGCTGAAACCCAGCATGGTCGTGCCCGGCAAGGATGCGCCGAAGAAAGCCGCTCCCGAGGAAATCGCCGAGAAAACCCTGGCGCAACTGCGCCGGACCGTGCCGGTAGCCGTGCCCGGCATCAATTTTCTGTCCGGCGGGCAGACGCCGGAAGAAGCCACGGCCAACCTGAACGCCATCAACGCGATGGCCGGCAATGCGCCCTGGCAGTTGAGCTTTTCCTATGCGCGGGCGCTGCAAGATCCGGTATTAAAGACTTGGCAGGGCAAGGCTGAAAATGCGCAGGCGGCGCAGCGGATGCTTTATAAACGGGCAAAACTGAACAGCGCGGCGCGCACCGGCAGTTATACGGCCGAGATGGAAAAGGATTAGCGCCCTTATATAATGTGGGGCGGCTTTATAGCCGCTTGGGCGACTGAAGTCGCCCCCACAAAGTCGCCCCCACAATGGGCGGCGCACAATCAGATCAACGCCTGTTCTCAAAACCAACAACAAAATGAGCGCTTTATGCAGGAAGTCATCATAGTCATCAATGCCGGTTCGTCGAGCATCAAGTTCGCCCTGTTCGCCGCCGACGGCAGCCAATGTCCCGATGTGCTGTATCGAGGACAGATTTCCGGCATCGGCAGCGAGGCGCGGTTTACCGTTCAGGGCGATAGCCGCTCGCTGCCGATACGCGATCACCAGGAGGCCCTGCGCGTCCTGGTGGACTGGCTGGACGCGCATGACGACGACTTGCGGGTGCTGGCCGTCGGGCATCGCATCGTGCATGGCGGCAGCCGATACATCCGCCCGGCGCTGATCAATGAGGCCGTGATGGCCGGCCTCGAGGCGCTGGTTCCGCTGGCGCCGCTGCATCAACCGCATAACCTGAGCGCCATCCGCGCCCTGCGGCAACTGCATCCGGACCTGACTCAAGTGGCCTGTTTCGACACGGCCTTTCACCACACGATCCCCGAGGTCGCCCACACGTTCGCGCTGCCGAAATCCCTGTATGAAGAGGGCGTGCGCCGCTATGGCTTCCACGGTCTGTCCTACGAATACATCGTCAACGCCCTGCCGCGGCATTCGGAAACCGAGGCCGACGGGCGCGTCGTGATCGCGCATTTAGGGCAGGGCGCCAGCCTGTGCGCGGTCAGGAACCGGCAAAGCATCGCCACGACCATGACGTTCACGCCGCTGGACGGCCTGCCCATGGGCACGCGCTGCGGCTCCATCGATCCGGCCGTCGTGCTGTATCTGCTGCGTGAGAAAAACATGACGGCCGATGCCATTTCGGATCTGCTGCATCACCGCTCCGGACTGGCCGGCCTGTCCGGCATCAGCGGCGACATGAAAACCCTGCTCGGCAGCGACCACGCCGATGCCCACAAGGCCGTCGACATCTTCGTCTACCATATCTGCCGCGAGCTGGGTTCCCTGGCTGCGGCGCTGGGTGGCCTCGATACGTTGATTTTCACCGCCGGCATCGGCGAGCGCGCGGCCGTGATCCGCGACAAGGTCTGCAAGGGCGCCGCCTGGCTCGGCATCGACATCGACCCGGAAGCCAATCGCAACAATGCGGCGCGGATCAGCAGCGCGAAAAGCCCTGTATCGGTCCGCGTGATTCCGACCAATGAAGAACAAATCATCGCGCATCATACCTACACCTTAACCAACGGAGGCCATAATGAATAGCATTCAGGACCCATCAGTATTGCCCCTTTCCGAGCAGGAAGCCGCGCGCATCAACGCCTACTGGCGCGCGGCCAATTATCTGTCGGTCGGGCAGATTTACCTGCTTGACAATCCGCTGCTCAAAGAGCCGCTGCAACTGAAGCATGTCAAGCCGAGGCTGCTGGGCCATTGGGGCACCACGCCCGGCCTGAATTTTATCTATGTGCACTTCAACCGCGTGATCAAGGCGCGCGATCTCGATGTCATCTATATCGCAGGCCCCGGCCACGGCGGGCCCGGACTGGTCGCCAATACCTATCTGGAAGGCAGCTATAGCGAGTTCTATCCCAATGTCTCCCAGGATGCCGAAGGCATGCAGCGTCTATTCAAACAGTTCTCGTTTCCGGGCGGCATCCCCAGCCACGCCGCGCCGGAGACGCCGGGTTCCATCAATGAAGGCGGCGAGCTCGGCTACGCGCTTTCCCATGCTTACGGGGCGGCGTTCGATAACCCCGATCTGCTGGTGTGCTGCGTGGTCGGCGACGGCGAGGCCGAGACCGGGCCGCTGGCGACCAGCTGGCATTCCAACAAGTTCCTGAATCCCGAGCGCGACGGCGCGGTATTGCCGATACTGCATCTGAACGGCTACAAGATCGCCAATCCCAGCTTTCTGGCGCGCATCGATAATGATGAATTGTGCGCCCTGTTCAACGGTTATGGCTACAAGCCGTATTTCGTCGAGGGCGACGAGCCGGAAATCATGCATCAGAAAATGGCCGCCACGCTCGATGTCGTGCTCCAGGAAATCGCCGATATCCAGCAAGACGCGCGCACCAACGGTTATTCCGGACGTCCGCGCTGGCCGATGGTGATCCTGAGAACGCCGAAAGGCTGGACCGGTCCTGAAGTGGTGGATGGCGTGCCGATCGAGAATACCTACCGCTCGCACCAGGTCCCGCTTGCCAAGCTGGCCGAGAACCCCGTGCATCTGAAATTGCTGGAACAGTGGCTGCGCAGTTACAAGCCGGAGGAACTGTTCGACGACAACGGCGCACTGATCCAGGAACTGGCGGATCTGGCTCCGAAAGGCGAGCGGCGCATGGGCGCCAATCCGCACGCCAACGGCGGCTTGCTGTTGCGGGATCTGAAAATGCCGGATTTTCGCGACTATGCCGTGGACGTGAAAAACCCCGGCACCGAATCGGCCGAATCGGTGCGCGTGATGGGCAAGTTCCTCAGGGACATCATGCGGGCGAACAAGGACCAGCGCAATTTCCGGATCATGGGGCCGGACGAGACGTCCTCGAACCGGCTCGATGCCGTGTACGAAGCCACCGACAAGGTCTTCACCGGCGAGATTATCGCCACCGATGATCATCTGTCGGACGACGGCCGGGTCATGGAAGTGCTCAGCGAGCATCAATGCCAGGGCTGGCTGGAAGGCTATCTGCTGACCGGGCGTCATGGCCTGTTCTCCTGCTACGAGGCTTTCATCCATATCGTCGACTCGATGTTCAACCAGCACGCCAAATGGCTCAAGGTCACCAAGGACATCCCGTGGCGCCGGTCCATCGCCTCGCTGAACTACCTGCTGACGTCGCACGTCTGGCGCCAGGACCACAACGGCTTCAGCCACCAGGACCCCGGCTTCATCGACCACGTCGTCAACAAGAAGGCCGAGGTCATCCGCGTCTACCTGCCGCCCGACGCCAACACCCTGCTGTGGGTGACCGACCATTGCCTGCGCAGCCGCAACCGGGTCAACGTCATCGTGGCCGGCAAGCAGCCGCAACTGCAATACCTGGATATGAGCGCGGCCATCAAGCATTGCACGACCGGCATCGGCATCTGGGAATGGGCCAGCAACGACCGTTATGACGAGGCCGATGTCGTGATGGCCTGCGCCGGCGACGTCCCGACGCTGGAAACGCTGGCCGCCGTCTCGCTTTTGCGCGAGTTCTTTCCCGAGCTTAAAATCCGCGTTGTCAATATCGTCAACCTGATGCGCCTGCAGCCGACCTCGGAGCATCCGCACGGCCTGTCGGACAAGGATTTCGATTCGCTGTTCACGGACAGCAAGCCGATTATCTTTGCCTATCACGGCTATCCGTGGCTGATCCACCGTCTGACGTACCGCCGGACCAACCATGAGAACCTGCATGTGCGCGGCTATAAGGAGGAGGGCACGACCACGACGCCGTTCGACATGGTCGTGCTGAACGAGATGGACCGGTACCATCTGGTCATCGACGTCATCGACCGGGTGCCGAAACTGCGCTATGTGGGCGCGCACGTGAAACAGCTCATGCGCGACAAGCTGATCGAGCATAAGGAATACATCATCGAGCACGGCGAGGACATGCCGGAGATACGCAATTGGGCCTGGCCGGCCAGATAATAAATATGTAGGTCGGGTTAGCGCAGCGTAACCCGACGCATCAGAGTTGCAAATGTCGAGTTACGCTACGCTTTCATACCCTTTAGAGCAAACCCGACCTACGCAGTATTGGAAACACCAAGATTTATGAAACGGAACAGAAATAAACACCTTATCATCAAGCTAGTGACCATCGGTCTGCTGATTGCCGCCCTGAGCTATGTTTTGCATCCGGGCGTCGGGCAGTTCACTCTCACGATCAATGGAGAACAGATTGCCCAGCCCCTGGCCAGGCTGGCGGCGATCCCTACATTAGTGCTCGCGCTATTGTTTACGGGGCTGCTCGCGCTGCTGGCGTTTCTGGGCGTCGGCATGATGCTGTTTCTGAGCGCACTGTTATTCGTCGTGCTGGGAATTTACGCCATAGCGCCTTACTTCTGGCCGGTGCTGGCCGTTATTCTTCTGGTTGTCATGCTGATGTCTTTAGGTCGCGGTAAAGAGGTCTGATTGTTGGCGATGAATATTTTTAGACGTGCCCGGGTCCGGCATATTTTGCGCCGCTATCCCATCAAATATGGGATATGGAAGGCTGTGACGAGCAAGCTGGCCGTGCTGCAGGGCCTGACTTCGGTTGAAAAGGCGCATCTGCGCGCGCTGAGCACACTGTTTCTGAACGGGAAAAGAATTTACGGCGCGCAGGGTTTTCAAGTGACCGAGGCGATGCGCGTCCATGTGGCGGCTACCGCCTGTCTGCCGGTCTTGCGCCTGGGAATAGGGCTGTTCTCGGCATGGAGCGAAGTGGTGATTTATGCCGATGTCTTTCGGGTCAGCCGTGACGAAACCGATGAGATGGGCATTGTCCATCATCAGGATCAGGTATTGAGCGGCGAGGCATGGGAACGCGGGCCGGTGATTTTGTCCTGGAGCGATATCGAGCAGGACAGCCTGACAGGGCATCAGGGGCACAACGTGATCATTCATGAAATCGCGCACAAGCTGGACATGCTCGACGGCAGCGCCAACGGCATACCGCCGCTGCATGTGGCCATGCCCGTGCCGCCCTGGACCGACGCGTTCAGCGCGGCCTATGCGGCGTTGAATCAGCGCCTTGATTATGACCAGGCGGTCTGCGTCGATCCTTATGCGGCGGTCAGTCCCGCCGAGTTTTTTGCGGTGTTCAGCGAATACTTTTTCTGCGCGCCCGATATTCTGCATGAGCATTTTCATGACGTTTACCGGCAACTGCGGCTCTATTACCGGCAGGACCCGCTGAACCGGATCCGCACGGATAAAACGGACAGGCAGCCGGTCCATGAGACCGTGGCTTGACACATGAACGTGACGCTATGGATTCCGTTAAAGCCGATGCATTCGATGGTTCATGAACCGATAACGCCAGGGCTTTGCGGGTTAACCGCACCGACCCGGACAAACATCGAAACGGAAGCTGTGCCATAATCTGTAAATGATCGGTTTGCCTATCCGCCGGAAGGAGAGGGCGCTTGCTGAAATCCGGAAATCCTGACGGCACTTGCTTGCGTTTAATACTTATGAGGAGATAAACAATGGCCGAAAAAATTGACATCGAAATACGGGAGATGCAGCAGAGAATGCAGGAATTTCTCCAGGCGCATTGGAAATTTTTCCTGGCGGAGGGGGCGTTTTTCGTCATTCTCGGCATTGCGGCCATCATCGTGCCGCAGGTCTTCACCATCGCCATCGCCTTATTCATCGGCTGGCTGCTGTTGCTGGGCGGCATCGTTCAAATCGCCAGAGCCGTCAGTTTTATATCAATGCCGGGTTTTAACCTGTGGATTTTTATTGGCATTTTACAGGTGATAATCGGTTATTTCCTGATCGCGCAACCCGCGAAAGGCGCGCTGACCCTGACCATGCTGATGATGCTGTATTTCGCCATGGAAGGCATTGCAAAAATTTCCCTGGCATTCATGATGCGCCCGCTGCCGCATTGGGGCTGGGTATTTTTCAGCGGCTTTACCGCCCTGATGCTGTCCGTCGTCGTCTGGGCCGGCTGGCCCGGCACGGCCGAATGGGTGCTCGGCCTGCTGCTGGGCATCAACATGATCTTTCTCGGCAGTTCATTGGTCAGGATCAGCCTGCATCATGGAGACAGCGCTTGAGGCGGTCATTTTCCAATAAAAATAAGAAAACTTGCCGAACATAGGTTTTATTTTGGATTTTTAGCGGGAAATACTATAGAATGCGCAAATTAATTTCCTATTCGGGGTGTTAGCTCAGTTGGTAGAGCAGTGGACTCTTAATCCATGGGTCCAGGGTTCGAGTCCCTGACGCCCCACCATACAAATCAAAAAGGCTTGGACGAAAATCCAAGCCTTTTTTTATGCCTGAAATAAAAGTTGTCCCATTTTGTAGCTTTGCGCGATATTTGGCACAGCATGCGCAGATACCATTAAATTTGTCACACCTGTCAGCCATCACTGATAATACTCAGCATTTTGACCTCAACACGCTGAAAGGATCATGCTGGAAGACATCAAGAAAACCCTGTGGGCGGCCGCCGACAAGCTGCGCGCCAACATGGACGCCGCCGAATACAAGCATCTGGTGCTTGGCCTCATTTTCGTCAAATACGTCTCCGACACTTTCGCCGCCCGAAGGATTGAGCTGGAACGCAAATTCGCCGATCCGGCCGACGATTACTATCTCGACAATCCCGAACTGATCCCCGGCGAACTGGAAGACCGCGACTACTACAAGGAAGTCAACGTGTTCTGGGTGCCGGAAACCGCCCGTTGGGAAACCCTGCGCGCCGCCGCCAAGCAGCCCGACATCGGCAAGCGCATCGACGAGGCGCTGGCCGTCATCGAAGCTGAAAATCCCAAGCTCAAAGGCATTCTCGATAAACGTTACGCCCGCGCCCAGTTGCCGGACGGCAAGCTCGGCGAGCTGGTCGATCTGGTCTCCACCATCGGCTTCGGCGAAAATGCCAGCCAGGCCCGCGACGTGCTCGGGCAGGTCTATGAATACTTCCTCGGCCAGTTCGCCAGCGCCGAAGGCAAGAAGGGCGGGCAGTTCTACACGCCGGCCAGCATCGTCAAGACGCTGGTCGCCGTGCTCGCGCCGCACCACGGCAAGGTTTATGACCCGTGCTGCGGTTCGGGCGGCATGTTCGTGCAGTCGGAAAAATTCATCGAGGCGCACGGCGGCAAGCTGGGCGACGTGTCGATCTACGGCCAGGAGTCCAACCCGACGACGTGGCGGCTGGCGGCCATGAACCTCGCCATCCGCGGCATCGACTTCAACCTCGGCAAAGAGCCGGCCGACACCTTTACGCGCAACCAGCACCCGGACCTGCGCGCCGATTTCATCCTCGCTAATCCGCCGTTCAACATCAGCGACTGGTGGCACGCCAGCCTGACCGGCGACCCACGCTGGGAATACGGCACGCCGCCGGCCGGCAACGCCAACTATGCCTGGCTGCAGCACATGCTCTACCACCTCAAGCCCACGGGCCGCGCCGGCATCGTGCTGGCCAACGGCTCGATGAGTTCCAGCCAGAACAGCGAGGGCGACATCCGCCGCGCCATGGTCGAGACCGATGTCGTGGAAGTCATGATCGCGCTGCCCGGCCAGCTGTTCTTCAACACCCAGATTCCGGCCTGCCTGTGGTTCCTTGCCAAACAAAAGACCAGCCGGCAGGGCGAAGTGCTGTTCATCGACGCCCGCAAGCTCGGCCGTATGATCAGTCGCGTGCAGGCGGAACTGGCCGATGACGTGATCGAGCGCATCGCCGGCACGGTTGCGGCCTGGCGTGATGAGGACAGCGCAGACGCATATCAGGACATTCCCGGCTACTGCCGCAGCGTCAGACTCGCCGAAATCGCCGAACACGGCCATGTGCTGACGCCGGGCCGGTATGTCGGGGCCGAAGCCGTCGAAGAAGACGACGAAGCCTTCGCCGACAAGATGCAGAAACTGACCGAAAAGCTGGGTGAACAGATGGCCAAAGGCGCGGAACTGGATCAGCTGATCCGGCAGAAGCTGGGAGGGTTGGGCTATGAATTCTGAGCCAAAATCCGTAGGTCGGGTTAGCCCTTTAGGGCGTAACCCGACAAAGCGAAGCCAAGTGGGCGTATCGGAGCACGAAAATGTCGGGTTACGCTGCGCTAACCCGACCTACAGATCTGATTTGCCAATGAATAATTTTAGCGATAGCGTAACCGGACAATAACCATGCAATACCGACGTGCATTCATTCCAGGAGGGAGTTTTTTCTTTACCGTAGTCACGGAAAAACGCAGGCCGGTGTTTAACAATGCAGCAATGGTCGAAGTCCTGCGCGAAGCATTTCGCAACGTGCGCAAGTCCCGCCCGTTCGAGATCGACGCGATGGTAGTAATGCCGGATCATTTACATTGTTTGTGGACATTGCCGCCCGGCGACAGCGATTACGCTACCCGTTGGCGATTGATCAAAACCCGGTTTACCAAACATTGCGACCCGGCGTTGCGGCGATACCGCAATGCCTCCCGCCAATCGCGAGGCGAACAGGCGGTTTGGCAACACCGTTATTGGGAGCATGCGATACGCGACGAAACCGATTTTCAGCGCCATGTCGATTAGATCCATTACAACCCGGTCAAACACCGTTTGGCGTTATCGCCAATCGATTGGCCGTATTCCAGTTTTCGCCGTTATGTTGAAGCAGGCATATATCCGCCCGATTGGGGGCGAGGCGGCATTGATCTCGAAGGTATAGGTCATGAATAAACAGCACCAGCACAACGAAACCGTAATCGTAGGTCGGGTTTACCCTGAAGGGCATAAAAGCCCTTCAGGGCGTAACCCGACAGATCGGAGCCAAGTGGGCGCATTGGGGCACAAAAATGTCGGGTTACGCTGCGCTAACCCGACCTACGAAAGTGGGAGAATTGGGTTATGAGTTCTAATCCAAAATCCGTAGGTCGGGTTAGCCCTTTAGGGCGTAACCCGACAGATCGGAGCCAAGTGAGTGCATTGGGGCACGAAGATGCCGGGTTACGCTGCGCTAACCCGACCTACGGAACTGATTGGGCGAAAACCACACTCGGGGGAATACTGACGTTGCAGCGTGGAATGGATTTGCCGGTACAAAACCGGAAAAGTGGCCTAGTGCCAATCGTTGCCTCAACTGGAGTTGTGGGATTTCACAGCGAAGCGCCAGTTAAAGGTCCAGGGGTAGTTATTGGGCGTAGCGGTAGCATCGGAGGTGGTCAATACGTAGATTGTGATTTTTGGCCTTTAAATACGACTCTATGGATCAAGGATTTCAAGGGAAATGATGTAAGGTTTTGCTATTATTTATTGCGATCAATTGATTTTAGTGGTCTCAATGCTGGTAGTGGTGTGCCGACCCTCAATAGAAATCATCTTCATCCAATGCCAATGTTAAGGCCTCCTGTGTCTGAGCAGAAACAAATTGCCGCACTGCTCGGAGCTCTCGATGATCGCATCACCCTACTGCGCGAAACCAACGCCACGCTCGAAGCCATCGCGCAGGTGCTGTTCAAATCGTGGTTTGTCGATTTCGACCCCGTCCACGCCAAACAGCAAGGCCGCGCGCCCGAAGGCATGGACGAAGCCACCGCCGCACTCTTTCCCGACAGCTTCGAGGAATCGGAACTGGGTTTTGTGCCAAAAGGGTGGAAGATCTGTATAGTTGGTGATATTACACAACAAATATTCAGCGGGGGCACGCCAGATACAAGAAAATCTGAGTATTGGATCGGCCAGATTCCATGGTTTTCTTCAGGAGAAACCAGAGAGCGATTCGTTATTGATACTGAAAAGAAGATCAATTTAGAAGCAATTAGGAATTCATCTACAAAACTTGCTCTTCCTGGCGATATATTAATTGCATCTGCTGGACAAGGTCATACACGAGGGCAAACATCATTTTGTGCGATTGAAACCTACATTAATCAGTCTGTGGTGTCTGTAAGAACAGATATCAAAAAATGTCACCCCATATGGCTTTTCTACAATCTCTCACGCCGCTATGACGAGATGCGCAATATCTCGGACTCTCACAGCAGTCGAGGAAGTTTGACAACAAAACTGCTTGCAGGAATGCGTGTCGCATTACCGGAATACAAGTTAATAAAGGTTTTCGCAGATACCATGATGGAATTAATTGATTCGCAAATTCATAATTCAAAGAGAATCGCAATTCTTACAGATCTCCGCGATACCCTACTCCCCCGCCTGATCTCCGGCCAGTTACGCCTGCCCGAAGCCGAAGCCCTGCTCGAGAAAACCTGCCCATGACAACCGACAAAACCTCACTCACGCCGCCCGAAGGCTACGCCGACTGGCTGAAACAGCTCAAGACCGAAATCGCCCAGGCCCGGCAGCGGGCGGCGCTGGCCGTCAATGCCGAACTGGTGCAGCTTTACGGACGCATAGGGCGTGATATCCTGCTGCGGCAGCAGGCGCAGGGCTGGGGCGCCAAGGTCATCGACCGGCTGGCCCGCGATCTGAAGGATGCCTTTCCCGATATGCGCGGCTGGTCGTCCAGCAACCTCAAGTACATGCGGTTTTTCGCCCAGCATTGCCCCGACGGCCAATTTGGTCAGCAGCCTGCTGACCAATTGCCGTGGTTCCATATCGTGACCTTGCTGACCAAGCTCGACAGCCCCGCCGAGCGCGAGTGGTATGCGGCTCAGGTCGTTCAACACGGCTGGTCGCGCACGACGCTGGAGTTGAACATCAAAAACCGCCTGCGCCACCGGCAGGGCGCGGCGGTGAGCAATTTCGGGACGCGTCTGCCGTCACCCGCTTCAGCGCTGGCCCATGAGACATTGAAAGATCCGTACCTGTTCGATTTTCTCGGGCTCGGCAACGATGCGCACGAACTCGAGATCGAGAGCGGGCTGATCCGCCATGTCACCCGCTTTCTGCTGGAACTGGGCGCCGGTTTCGCCTTTGTCGGGCGGCAGTTCCGGCTGGAAGTGGCCGGTGACGAGTTTTTTATCGATCTGCTGTTCTACCATACCCGTCTGAAATGCTATGTGGTGGTCGAGCTGAAAGCCACCGCCTTCAAGCCGGAACATGCCGGCCAGCTCAATTTTTATCTGGCCGCCGTCGATGCGCAGATTAAGGCCGAGGATGACAAGCCGACGATCGGCCTGCTGCTGTGCAAACAGCAGAACCGGCTGGTGGCGGAATATGCGCTGTCCGGCATCGAGAAGCCGATTGGTGTTGCCGAATACCAGTTGCTGCGCGATCTGCCCGAGTCGCTGGAGCGCAATCTGCCGAGCATTGCCGAAATCGAAGCCGAACTGTCGGAAGAGCTCAATCAGCTGGACGATTTGAAATGACCGAAGATCAACTGGAACAGGAAACCCTAAGCTGGCTGGCCGATGTCGACTATACAGTCGCCTATGGCCCCGATATCGCGCCGGACGGCGACTCACCCGAGCGCGGCAGTTACACGCAGGTCGTTTTGACCGAACGTCTGCGCCGGGCGATCCAGCGACTCAATCCGCAAGTTCCTCCGGTTGCCCGCGAGGACGCTTTGCAGCAGGTGCTGAACCTGGATACGCCGGTATTGCTGGCGGCCAACCGCCATTTTCACCGTTTGCTGGTCAACGGCGTGCCGGTGCAATACCAGCAGGCGGGCGAGACGCGCGGCGATTTCGTGCGCTTGATCGACTTTGCCGACAGCGCCGCCAATGAATGGCTGGCGGTGAATCAGTTTTCGATCAAGGGGCCCAAGCATACGCGCCGGCCGGACATCATCCTGTTCGTCAACGGCCTGCCGCTGGTGTTGCTGGAACTGAAGAACCCGGCCGATGAGAACGCCGATATCTGGAAGGCTTTTGACCAGATCGAGACTTACAAGGAACAGATCCCCGATGTGTTCCATTACAACGAGGTGCTGGTGATTTCGGACGGGACCGAGGCGAAAATGGGTTCGCTATCGGCCGACTCTGAGCGTTTCATGCGCTGGCGCACCATCGATGGCGTCACGCTGGACCCGCTCGGCCAGTTCAACGAGCTGGAAACGCTGGTGCGCGGCCTATTGGCGCCGGTTTATCTGCTGGATTATCTGCGCTTTTTCGTGCTGTTCGAGGATGACGGCGCGCTGGTCAAGAAGATCGCCGGTTATCACCAGTTCCATGCCGTGCGGTTGGCCATTGATCAGGTCGTGGCCGCCTCGCGCCCCGGCGGCAATCACAAGGGCGGGGTGGTCTGGCATACGCAAGGGTCGGGCAAGAGCATTACCATGACCTGCTTTGCCGCGCGCGTGATGCGCGAGGCTGAGATGGAAAACCCGACCATCGTCGTCATCACCGACCGCAATGATCTGGACGGGCAGTTGTTCGGCGTGTTTTCGCTGGCGCAGGACCTGCTGCGCGAGCAGTCGGTGCAGGCGGAAACGCGGCAGGACTTGCGCGTCAGGCTGGGCAACCGGCCCTCGGGCGGCATCATATTTGCGACCATTCAGAAGTTTATGCCGGGCGAGGATGAAGACACCTTTCCGGTATTGTCCGAGCGCAGGAACATCGTCGTGATTGCCGATGAGGCGCATCGCACACAGTATGGGTTTGGGGCAAGGCTTAAAACGAATTCCTCCGTAGGTCGGGTTAGCCCATCGGGCGTAACCCGACGAGATACCGGCGAATTGTCGGGTTACGCTGCGCTTTTATACCCTTTAGGGCAAACCCGACCTACAAGTCCGGAAGCAGTTGTTCGGGATGTCTCGGCCGGTTACCAGACCCGCTATCAGGTCGGTTACGCGCAGCATTTGCGCGATGCGCTGCCCAATGCCACTTTCGTGGCGTTTACCGGCACGCCGGTCTCGTCGGAAGACCGCGACACGCGCGCCGTGTTTGGCGACTACATCCACGTTTACGATATGCAGCAGGCCCGGGAAGACGGTGCGACCGTCGCGATCTACTTTGAATCGCGGCTGGCCAAGCTGGCGCTAAAGGCCGGGGAACTGCCGCAGCTCGATGCCGAAGTCGACGAGTTGGCCGAGGATGAGGAAGAAAGCCAGCAGGCCAGATTGAAGAGCCGCTGGACGGCATTGGAAAAGGTCGTCGGCGCCGAGCCGCGCATTGCCAGCGTCGCGGCCGATCTGGTCGCGCACTTCGAGGAACGCAACCAGGCGCAGACCGGCAAGGCCATGGTCGTGGCCATGAGCCGCGAGATCTGCGTGCACCTTTACAATGAGATCGTCAAATTGCGCCCGGACTGGCACGATGCCGATCCGGAAAAAGGCGCGATCAAGATCGTCATGACCGGATCAAGCAGCGACAAGGCGCTGTTGCGCCCGCATATCTATAGCGCGCAGGTCAAGAAACGGCTGGAGAAGCGCTTCAAGGACCCGGCCGATCCGCTGAAACTGGTGATCGTGCGCGACATGTGGCTGACCGGCTTTGACGCCCCCTGCGTGCATACGCTGTACGTCGACAAGCCGATGAAGGGCCACAACCTGATGCAGGCCATCGCCCGCGTCAATCGCGTGTTCAAGGACAAGCAGGGTGGCCTGGTCGTCGATTACATCGGCATTGCCAATGAATTGCGCAGCGCGCTGAAGGAATACACGGCCAGCCATGGCCGCGGCAAGCCGGCCGTGGATGCCCATGAGGCCTATGCCGTGCTCGAGGAGAAACTGGATATCCTGCGCGGCCTGCTGCATGGCTTTGATTACAGCGATTTCCTGACCGCCGGCCACAAGCGGCTGGCCGGCGCCGCCAACCATGTACTGGGGCTGGAGGACGGCAAGAAGCGCTTTGCCGACAATGCGGTGGCGATGAGCCGGGCGTTTACGCTGTGCTGCACGCTGGATGAAGCGAAGGCGGTCCGGGAGGATGTGGCGTTTTTGCAGGCCGTGAAGGTCATTCTGACCAAGCGCGACATCAGCCGGAAAAAGAAGACCGACGAGGAGCGCGAGCTGGCCATCCGGCAGATCATCGGCTCGGCGGTGGTGTCGGAGGAAGTGGTGGATGTTTTCGATGCGGTAGGGCTGGACAAGCCGAACATCGGCATTCTCGACGACGCCTTTTTGGCCGAGGTGCGCAATCTGCCCGAGCGCAATCTGGCGGTGGAACTGCTGGAACGGCTGCTGGAAGGCGAGATCAAGGCGCGCTTTGCCGGCAATGTCGTGCAGGAGAAGAAGTTTTCCGAATTGCTGGCCAATGCCGTCAAACGCTACCAGAACCGCGCCATTGAAACGGCACAGGTCATTGAAGAGCTGATCGAGATGGCCAAAAAATTCCGTGAAGCCGCCGGGCGCGGCGAGAAGCTGGGGTTGAGCGAGGATGAAGTCCACTTTTACGATGCCTTGGCCGACAACGAATCGGCCGTGCGCGAATTGTCCGACGAAACGCTGAAGAAGATCGCCCATGAGCTGACCGAAAATCTGCGCCAGAATCTCAGCGTTGACTGGTCCGCGCGGGAGAGTGTCCGGGCCAGGCTGCGGCTGATGGTGAAACGGATACTGCGCAAATACAAGTATCCGCCGGATCAGCAGGATTCGGCCGTGGAGCTGGTCCTGCAACAGGCACAGGCGCTGGGCGAGGCGTGGGGGTGAGGGATTGCCAGAGTAAAACTCTCAGTAGGTAGGATACGCATTGCGTACCTAATGTTCAGGCGTGTTCCAAAAAGCAGGTAGGGTACGAGACTGTGAAAGTATTCGTTTTTTGAAATTTTAACCACAATATATTGTGTATTTTATATTTGTATATAACAACATATAGGTATCAAAGAGAAAAATTCTGGATTCTTTCACAGTCTCGTACGCATTGCGTACCTTTTTAAGAATTCAAAATTGCTGGCATTGAATAAGGTACGCAATACCCTATAGGGCATAAATGCGTACCCTACAGGACTGGCATCGACAACAACCATTCTCACGGCAGTGTCTCCAGATAGCCTTTTAAAACCGCGGCATTATTGAGGCTGGTTTCCTTGGAACCAAACAGGAGCGTCGCATTTCCGTTCCCGATTTTGGCGATAAGCTCATGCACCGCTTCAGGATTGTTCTGTAATTCGATGATGTATTTGCGCTGGAATTCAGGCCATTTCGCCCGCTCATGCCCATACCAGCGGCGAAGCTCAGCCGACGGAGCCACCGTCTTGGCCCAGAAATCGATCTTGGCCTCCGCCTTTGAAAGTCTCCGCGGCCACAGGCGGTCGACGAGGATACGCATGCCATCGATGTCCGCCGGCGGTTCGTAAACCCGTTTTAGTCGAAGTCTCATCTCAGTTCTCCAATGTCGAAGGAATTACCGCCCGGCCATGGCGATCGCGGGCAGTCTGGTTCACGCATCAGGCACTGCCGTGGCTCGCTTTCGAAGGTTGGAGCCGTTCCGCGAAAAACAAGGTTACTCCAAAAACGGCTTGCCATCAAAGGCGGGGGCGCCTTATCTGGCCTGAGTGCGGGATAAGAACGGAACGCAGATACTCTATGTTACTGATGTTGCGGCGCTGGAGTTCAGGATAGCGGGTTTGGCCGGCTGTGCGAATACCCTAAAGGGCACAAGTACCCAAAGGGCATAAATGAATTCGCACCTACGCGCATGTGCCGGCTTTTGCCGGGAAGGTTCAGGCGCGGCTGCATTCGATTGACTGGAACCTTCCTGAATCCGCCGGGCCTAACAGCATGTTTTTCCCTTTGCGGAGGCGGTTTGAATGGCTCTGGACGTCGCGGTCGGTCCCCCCGTCATCACCATCAATCATGGCAACACCTTCCTGGTTTCCGAATTCGACGGTTCCATCGCGGATGCGTCCGGCCAGGGTTTCTATTCCCGTGATACGCGATACATCAGCCGCTACCAGCTCTACATCGATGGTCAGCCCTGGACCCTGCTGAATTCCGCGGCGATTACCTATTACGCATCGCGGACCTACCTGGTCAATCCCAGGGTCATGACGGAGCATGGGGAAATCGAGCCGGCGCTCATAGGGCTCGTGCTGAGCCGCGTGGTCGCCGAAGGACTGCACGAGGACATCGATATCCGGAACTACGGCTGTCGGCATATGCAATTCAATCTCGAGATCATGATTCGCTCCGATTTCGCCGATATCTTCGAAGTCAGGGCCGGGGAGTTTACGCGCCGGGGACATATCGAGACCGAATGGAAAAGAGACTCTCAGCAGTTGATTACCTGCTATTGCCATGATGATTTTCGCAGATCCCTGTGCGTGAGGATGGAGCATTGCACCTCGGAGGCCGTATACGGCAACGGCCGCCTCAATTTCGATGTGAATCTCCCGCCTGGCGCCGCCTGGCACGCCTGCTGCAAATACGAGATCCTCGACGAAGGCAATCTTCTCCGTGAAGCGCCCCGCGAATGCGCCCATGCGCTTTACCGATCCAAAACCGCCCGGAATCTCTCGCGCTGGAAGCAAGCCACCACTCAGATCACCACCTCGAACGAGGATTTCTACCGGCTCTATCGGCAATCCGTCGAGGACATGGCGGCGCTGCGTCTGCCTTATGATGGCGAACAAGGGTGGGAGATGCTGGCGGCGGCCGGCGTGCCCTGGTTTGTCAGCGTTTTCGGCCGCGACAGCCTGATCGTGAGCCTGCAGAACCTGATCGTCTATCCCGATTTTGCCAGGGGGACTTTGCGGCGCCTGGCGGATCTTCAGGCGACCGAAATCGACGACTACCGGGATGCCGAACCCGGCAAGATGCCGCACGAGCTTCGGTCCGGCGAGCTGGCGCACTTCAAGCGCGTTCCGCATACGCCTTATTACGGCACGGCCGACGCGACCATCCTGTATCTGATTGCGCTGCATGAAGCCTGGAAATGGTTGGGCGATGACTTGCTTTTCCCTCATTACGAAGACGTCGCGCGGCGCTGCCTGGAATGGATCGATCGTTTTGGCGACCGCGACGGCGACGGATTCCAGGAGTATCAGACCCGTTCCATGCGGGGCTACGAAAACATGGGCTGGAAGGACGCCGGCGATGCCGTCGTCTATCCGGATGGCTCGCAGGTCAAAGGGCCGAAAGCTTTGTGCGAGCTTCAGGGGTATGTCTTCGATGCCAAGCTTCGGGCCGCGGAGGGAATCGAATATTTCGGCGATTCCGAGTGGGCCGCGCGGCTGCGGAAAGAAGCCGCCGAGCTGCAAGAACGCTTTGAGGAACAGTTCTGGTGCGAGGACCTCGACTACTACGCCTATGCCCTGGATGGGGACAAACGGCCGGTCAGGACGATCGCGTCCAATGCCGGCCATCTGCTCTGGAGCGGCATCGTGCGCCCGGACCGCGCCGAACGGGTGGTCCGCCGATTGCTCAAGCCCGATCTGTGGAGCGGCTGGGGCATTCGCACGCTCTCCGAGAGAAATCCGGCCTACAACCCGTTCTCTTATCAAAACGGTTCGGTGTGGCCGCACGACAACGGCATCATCGCCATGGGCTTCAAGCGCTACGGATTTGCGAAAGAGGCGGGGATGATCGCCCGCGACATCAGCGAAGCCGCCAGTTACTTCAGGTTCAGCCGCCTGCCGGAACTGTACGCGGGCGTCCGGCGGCGGCCCGGCACTTTCCCGGTCCAGTACCTCGGCGCGAATGTGCCTCAGGCCTGGGCCGCGGGCAGCGTGTTTCATCTGATCCGTGCCATTCTGGGGCTCGACGGCGACGCCCACAAGAAGACGCTCTACATCGATCCGGCGCTGCCCCGCTGGCTGCCGGATATCACCCTTCGCCAGCTGCGGGTGGGCCAGGCAAGCGTCGATATCCGCTTCTGGCTGGAAGGGGAAGCGACCCGGCATGAGGTGCTCGCCGTCACGGGCGAACTGAAGGTGGAAGCGCGTGAAGCGTCCGGGTCCGGCATGGCAGAAAGATAGTCTACAACTGTAGTTCCAGGCAGTATAGAAAACACGACAACCTCCAGCGGGACGAGGTTTGCAACCTCGTCCCTAACGTTTCCTCGGTATTCGGCCCAAGTCAGCGCATTTGGCCCACATCAAACATTCCGGCGCGGGGGCAGCGCAACTGCAAGGGCATTCGCCCAGGGCGACTGAAGTCGCCCCCCACACAATGTTGCTCGTCAAGATTCAGGGAAGTTATTTCTCGCCTTGTCCTTAATTGGCCAGGTTAAAAACGAGGGGTTTTGGCTACCATCGGATGAGGATACCTGTAAGGCTTGTAGTGCGGTTTTTCCGATTCGTGGAAATCCCGGCCCTTCTGGACGTTGGGGCTGTTGCTGACAACGCGCATCGATGCATCGTTGCCCCATATATAGGCGGGCTCCAGTGACTGATTCCTGCCCCGGCCAATTTGGTAGAGGGCCGGATAGCCTGGGTCCTCCTCGATGAGTTCAATAGCGCCCGCGCCTTGATTTTGAGCCCCCGTTTTATGGTTGTTGAAGATGACGCCGCTTCCCGCCCGGATGGCCATGTAATTCGACTGGTTGCCATTCTGTACGACGTTGAACGTGTTTTCGTAAATCTCCCACCATCTCGCGCCTACCATGCCCGCCGTGCCGTGCTGGTCGACCTGGGCCATATTCAGCGTGTTGTGCCTGAACACGGTTCTGGCGCCGTAGTAACTCTGGACTGCGGAAGTTCCCCAGAAATAGGCCGGGCTGCCGCTCGCTCCCGTATTGTTGAAGGTGTTGTCTTCGATGAAAACCATGTTCGGGCCGCCTGGCGTAACCTCGTCCTTCCATCCGCTGTCATCCCAGGTGCCGTAGTTGTGGATCATTTCGGATGCGCCGCCGCCGCTGAATTCATTGTGGTCGATCAATACCGGGGCGTTGCCTTCCAGCTCAACCAGGATCGATGAGTCGCCTCCGGAAAACTTGGAGTGGTCCAGCCGTGCCGTGGCGCTTGAAGGGGTGCCGTGAAAATAGACGGACTTAGGCGAGGTAAAGTTAAAGTGGGTGATCCGTGTTGACGTTCTGTCATTCTGCGTTACATCCACGGCGCCGGTAATCGTCGCTCCATTGCCATTAAGGGTAATGCCTTTTGAGCCTGGAATAGTTACCTTGGAGCTCCAGGTGGTCGCCGGACAAGAAGGGAGTGAAACCGTATTGCCGGATGCTGCCGAGTCTATGGCGGATTGTACGGCTGATTGGGAACAGTTCGAGGCATTGACAGCCGCCCCCTTCGGGTAGCTTGTTATCCCGATCCGCGAGCAGCTCGAGGCATGTATTCCCAACAATAAGAACGCAAGGCAGCGGATTTTAAGATTTAATGTGTTCATAAAATTTTTCCCTGCTCTGTAGTGGTCAAGTTTTTTCGGGCACAAAAACAGACTGTCCGTCCTGGCGCGGAGCGCAAGCCATGGTTGTCGCAAAGGCTCGCAATATTGAAACCATCACATCATGGATGGTTCCCTCATGCAAGCGCGCGAGGTCTCCAGCAGGCGGCTTCCGCCGACGAAGCTGTCAGCGGAAGCCGCCGCGGCGGGTAGGAGATTCGGCCTTGCCCGCGCGCCAGCGGCGATGAGCGGTGGAGGCGCCGGCAACAGTTTCCCCGCTTCGCCCCCGAACTGGCGCGTAAGGAGATTTTTTATAAACTGTCGGATCGAATTTTGGGTCAAAAGCAAAAATAAACCAGAGGATATGATATGTCTATGTCCAGCAGTCTTGAGCTTTACCACAACAAGGGGGAGCAGGATGCGGTCAATAGGGTTTATGATCCTCCCCATGCGCTAGGGACGGCGCGCTCCGAGAAGCAGTTCGAGGAAAACGGGGCGTATGATCAAGGGTACTTTCACACCCTCGGCCAGATTCATCAAGGCGACGGTCATTATGATCCGCCAACCGACCTCGGCGCCAAGGAGGCATACGACGAAGGCTGGAAGGCAGCGGAAAATTCCTGAATCCAGGAATAAGGATTCGGTTAAAAAATAACTTTCCGATGTTTTTATGATCCCCTGTGGGAGCGATGCCTTTATGCCCTTTGGGCATACATCGCGACTAAAGACGCCGCAAGTCGCGATGAAGGCATCGCTCCCACAGTCGAATCCTTAGTGCGAATACCCAAAGGGCACAAGTACCCAAAGGACACAAGTACCCGAAGGGCATAAATGAATTCGCACCTACGCGAGCATTGGGGTTGCTTTTGGTAAAGGAGACTCAAGAGCTCGGGAGCGGCAAACGGCATAGAAAGCTACCCGTGCGCAACATCAGTGCATAAGTTAAGTTCGTTTAAGTCTGATTGGAGGTATTTATGCTCGAGTTTCTGGCACATCTGATTTTGACGGCGGCCTCGTTGCTACTCACGGCCAATTTTGTCGGCGGCGTCCAGGTGGAGGGCTGGGGAGCCGCGCTTTTCGGGGCGCTTGTTCTCGGCCTCGTGAATGCTATCGTGCGCCCCCTCATGGTCCTGCTCACATTGCCTTTCACGATTCTCACCTTCGGGCTCTTTCTCCTGGTGGTCAATGCACTCATGCTTTGGCTGGTGGCGGGGCTTGTTCCGGGTATTCACATTCAAGGTTTCTGGCCGGCATTGCTGGGAAGCCTGGTGCTCACAGTGCTCAATCTCGCAATCGGGCTCCTCATGCCGGGACGGGATTAGTCAGCGCAATATGAATTGGGAGGCTATCATGTCGAACCAAAACGTTTCGGGAGTTCCAGGCGAAGATTCAGCCTGGCCGGATTTGCCTTTGCAGGCATGGCGGGATACTTATGCGACTTTGCACCTGTGGACTCAGATTGTCGGCAAAATCCGGCTGGCCTTGACGCCCTGGGTCAACCATTCCTGGCACGTCGTGCTCTATCTGACTGCCTCCGGCCTGACGACTTCGCCGATTCCCTATCAAAACCGAACTTTCCAGATTGATTTCGACTTTATCGAGCACCGGCTCGTGATGCGAGCCAGTGATGGCGCAATGCGAAAAATCCCGCTTCGGCCCTGCGCGGTGGCTGATTTCTATCAGGAGATTCTTGCCGCGCTTCAGGCGCTGGATATCGAAGTCGCCATCCGGAAAAAGCCTAACGAGATAGCTGATCCCATCCCTTTCGACCAGGACCGGGAGCATGCCGCCTATGATGCCGAGTACGCTCATCGCTGCTGGCGGGCGCTGGCCCAGGCTGACCGCGTATTGAAGGCGTTTCGCGCACGTTATATCGGCAAATGCAGCCCGGTGCATTTTTTCTGGGGCAGCTTCGATTTGGCCGTCACGCGCTTCTCCGGCCGGCGGGCGCCCGAACACCCTGGCGGCGTGCCCAATCTGCCCGACTGGGTGGTCCGGGAAGCCTATTCCCATGAAGTGAGCAGTTGCGGCTTCTGGCCGGGTAACGATGCGGTTCCTTTTCCAGCTTTCTATGCCTATGCCTATCCGGAACCGAACGGTTTCCCGGACGCACGGCCGCGCCCCGAAAGCGCGTTTTACAGTCATGAACTGAAGGAATTTATTCTGCCGTATGCCGAGGTGAGGCAGGCGGATTCACCCGACCGGCTGCTGTTGGAGTTTCTGCAAAGCACGTATGACGCGGCAGCCGATCTGGGGCACTGGGACCGGCCGTCATTGGAGCGGAGCCTCCCCGATAAAAAGCCGACTTTTCCCAAGGCCTGAAAACGGTTCTGTCGCGTCAGGATAGGGTGAGAAGCAACTTCCCTGAATTTTGGCGAGCAACGGGTGTGGGGGCGACTTAAGTCGCCCAGGGCGGATACCCAAGGGGCACAAGTACCCAAAGGGCGAATGAATTCGCCCCTACGCCTGTGTGCCGCCTCGATCCCATTCAGAGTGGCCTTCTCATCAAAAATGGCAAGGATGAACGTTCGGGCCGCGCATGAGGAGGGCGGAGCGGTCGGACGTATGCACTATCCCCCCTCTACAATCAACGATATGCAATATTACTTAGGTGTTTGTACCAAGTTGTGATGTTGAGTAAAAACAAGGAATATGCTGAACAAGATCCGAGAAGAAATAACAGTTTGGCGGTGTGCTCAAAATACATGCATAAGGTGTTCATTCGCATCATCCATGTATTTTAGGGCATGATTTTTAGGCCAGGCCAACTCACTGAGACTGAATCGGGAAGGCAATCCCGATAACGTTTAAGTGCAGTCCCGTACGTTTGAATAAACGTATATGAAAGGAAAAGTACTTGCAGACTTTAAGGAATCCTAGGCTCCTTATGCATTTTATTTGATAGGCGTACGGAGCAATGATTCTATGCCGCCAATCCTGCATATGAGGATTTAGAGTAGCTTAAATTATTTTTATATGTTGCTAAGAAAGCTAACATGGGGATAAAAATGAAAAAAAGCGAAGATTTATTAGTAGTAAAGTCAGCGCCATTTCCCGACCCAATCGATGATCCAAGCCGTTATAAGAATAATTTTGATGAACTTTTTTACGATTCCGGCTTTATAGAGCAGTTGCGCTTTGAGAAGCTTCGGGCGCAGCGGTCTAAATCCACGCTATCAATTATCTTGTTGACTCTTGATAAAGAGATGAGTGGTGAATTCATTAATATGAACGAGGTTCTGGATATCGTTCGGGCAAAAACACGAAGTACGGATATTTGCGGCTTCGTCAACCATAAAACCATCGGCGTGCTTCTCCCCGATACGGATGAGAGAGGGGCGAAAGAAATCTGTGACAAATTGGTTCTTGAAAATAAAAACCCGCAATTCTCTTCCACCATATCGACTTATCCTGACCATATATTCGAAAGCCTCGCGAAGAATGGCTGTATTCATCCGAATACTTTCCCTTTCGGCCTGGAGAAAGCAAAAGGCGCGTTAGGGTTTAAATTGTTATTGAAAAGAGGCATTGATATCGCGGGCTCGATTACCGGCATACTGATTTTCATGCCAGTCATGTTGGGTACGGCATTAGTGATCAAGCTCACTTCTCCGGGGCCAGTCATTTTCAAACAGACGCGCCTGGGCAAACAAGGAGTCCCTTTCACATTCTACAAATTTCGATCCATGCACGTGAATATGGACGATCAAATACACCGTGAATACATCCGGGACTTTATCAACGGCGATCGTGCAAAAGCCAATCAGGGCGATAGGGAAAAACCGTTTTTTAAAATTAAATCCGATCCCAGAATAACCAAATTCGGCAGATTCATCCGGAAAACCAGCATTGACGAACTGCCCCAGTTTTTCAATGTGCTGAAGGGAGATATGAGTCTGGTCGGGCCGAGGCCGCCTCTTGCTTACGAAGCCGAGAAATACCAGGCCTGGCATCTGAGGCGAATACTGGAGATGAAGCCAGGGATCACCGGTCTCTGGCAGGTGCAAGGGCGAAGCCAGACAGAATGGGATGACGCGGTGAGGCTCGATATCCGATATATTCGAAACTGGTCTTTGCTGCTCGATTTCAAGATTCTGTTAAGAACCGTCAAGGTCGTCTTGAAGTGCGGAGGCGCCGTGTGATGCGCTAATCCATGAAATCTGGCCAGGGTTTCAGACCCAGGGTGCAGGAAAGGCGCAAAGTGCATTGACGGGTAATGAACTTGCATGGCGCATTAGTTTGTTTGTAAGTATGAAAATCGGCTAAAGCATGGCCCGACCGATGGCCGCCTTGCCGTAGTATCAAGAGCTTGGGAGCATACCGGCGAGGATGCCGGACAATAAAAGCTCCATCTTTAAGTTATTTTCATGAAGCAGGTCAAGCACAAGACAGGTTAACTTAGAGGAAAAAAAGAATGATCAAAGAGAACGTAATTTTAGGCGAAGGGGTCGCCATATATCACCCTCAGCTCGTAAATCTCTACGGTTGCACTATCGGAGACGATTCCAGAATCGGTACCTTCGTCGAGATACAAAAAGGCGCTTCCGTGGGAGCTCGCTGCAAAATATCCAGCCACACGTTTATTTGCGAGGGTGTCGACATCGAGGACGGGGTTTTCATAGGCCATGGCGTCATGTTCACCAATGATATGTATCCAAGAGCGGTCAACCCCAATGGCGAACCGCAGACGGAGGCGGACTGGCAAGTCGTTAAAACCCGCGTCAAGTCCCGCGCCTCCATCGGCAGCAATGCCACTATCATTTGCGGCATCACGATCGGCGAGGAGGCTTTGATTGGCGCTGGAGCGGTGGTCACCCGCGATGTCCCCGATTATGCGATTGTCGCCGGCGTTCCTGCCCGAGTCGTCGGAGATGTCCGCGTGCGGGAGAAGGAGAGTTCGACGGTGACAAGTTTGGCTTAGGCCATCGATCATGGGGATTAATGAGGACCACAAAGCCATTGCCGCGCCTTGGCATGGATGAAGCCGGCGGCCCGTTTCCCCTGGGATATCCAAATTGAAAATGTAATTTTAAAGCTGTTTGCGCATCACCCTGTGTCCAGATTTTGATGATTTACTGGCGCTGTGCAAATGTGGTCAACTTTTTAGCAATACCGAAAGCAATGCAATTATTTCCCATCTAAAAAGGAGAGCAGGCATGTTTAAAATAGGTATTATTGGCTATGGTTACTGGGGACCCAATTTGGTGAGGAATTTTGCCGAAACACCAGGGCTTACAGTGGCCGGTGTGGCGGATTTGGATCAGAGAAGGCTCGATACCGTCCAGAAGCGTTATCCGGGCGTGAAAACCACGACGCGCTTTCAAGACCTGCTTGAGGATCTATCCATCGACGCCATCGCGGTAGCGACCCCGGTCAGCACGCATTTCGAACTGGGCATGGCGGTTCTGAAGGCCGGCAAGCATTTATGGATAGAAAAACCCATGACCGAGACATCGCTGCAGGCACGCACGCTGGTGGACGAGGCCGAAAAGCGGAACCTTGTATTGATCGTCGATCATACGTTCATCTATACCGGAGCGGTACGGAAGATGGCGGAAATCATACAGGCGGAAGATCTCGGCAGTGTGTATTACTACGACTCGATCCGCGTCAATCTCGGCCTGTTCCAGCGCGATGTCAGCGTCATTTCCGACCTGGCCGTGCATGATTTTTCCATTCTTGATTATCTGCTGGGAGAACAGCCGGTGGAAGTGTCCGTCGCCGGGACCAACCACTTCCCCGGCACGCCGGAGAATCTGGCGTACATCTCGATGTTTTACGATTCGGGAATGATCGCGCATAGCAACGTAAGCTGGCTGGCGCCGGTAAAGGTGCGCCAGATCCTGGTCGGAGGCAGCAAGAAGATGATCACTTACGATGATCTGGAGCCGAGCGAAAAGATCAAGGTTTACGACAAGGGCATCAGCTTCACCGACGACCCGCAAAAAATCTACGAAATGCGGGTCGGCTATCGCACCGGAGACATGTGGGCGCCGCAACTGGATACCACGGAGGCCTTGCGGGTCGAGGGCGAGCATTTCGTCGACTGCATCGAAAACGGCAAGACGCCGCTGACCGACGGCTCCCTGGGGCTGCGCGTGGTGGAATTGATCGAGGCGGCGACCCGCTCGATGAACGAGCGCGGCCGGGCCGTCAAGGTCAACGGAACGCCCATGTGGCAAGGGAGGGTAGTGGCATGATCCCATTTGTCGACTTGAAAGCCCAATACGCCGGGATTAAGGATGAAGTTAACGCCGCCATCCAGGGCGTGCTGGAAACCTGCCAGTTTACCCTGGGAAGCGAAGTGGCGGCGTTTGAGGAGGAGTTTTCCGCCTACTGCCAGGCCCAGCACGGGATCGGCGTGAACACCGGCACCAGCGCTTTGCACCTGGCCCTTCTTGCGGCCGGGATCGGCCCGGGCGACGAGGTGATCACGGTTCCTTTCACCTTTGTGGCGACCGTGGCGGCGATTCATTACACCGGCGCCACGCCCGTGTTCGTCGACATCGACCCGCGCACCTTCACGATGGACGTGAAGGCGATCGAGAGCGCGATCACCGGCAGGACCAAAGCCATCCTGCCGGTGCACCTGTATGGCCATCCCGCGGACATGGACCCCATTCTGGACATCGCCAGGCAGCACGGCCTGATCGTGATCGAGGATGCATGCCAGGCCCACGGCAGCGAATACAAGGGGCGGCGCGTAGGCAGCATAGGCGATATGGGCTGCTTTAGCTTCTATCCGGGCAAAAACCTGGGCGCCTACGGCGAAGGCGGCATGGTGGTGACCAACAATGCCGAATTTACCCGCACCCTCCGGATGCTCCGCGACTGGGGCGCCGAGCAGAAATACCAGCATGTGCTCAAGGGCTATAACTTCCGCCTGGAAGGCATGCAGGGGGCGGTGCTCAGAGTCAAGCTGCGCCATTTGCACGCATGGACCGAAGCGAGACGGGCTATTGCCTCGTATTATGATGAGCTGCTCTCGGACAGCGGCGTGCCGACGCCGGAAGCCATGGCTTACGCACGACATGTCTACCACATCTATGCGATTCGCACCCGGAAGCGAAGCGAATGGCAGCAGGCGTTGCAAGCCAAGGGGATTCAGACCGGCATCCATTATCCGATTCCCGTGCATCTCCTGCCGGCCTATGCCGACCTGGGCTATGCAAAAGGGGACTTCCCGCATGCGGAACAGGCGGCCGAGGAAGTGCTTTCCCTGCCCATGTTCGCCGAGCTAAGCCGGGCTGAATGCCAGGAAGTCTGCGAGGCCGTCATGGTGCTTGCGGAACAGTCGGCGGTCGAGGATGCCGCCTGACCGAAAGGAGACCGCCGTGCAAAAAGCCCAGCCATTATTGATCTTTCCTTACAACGGCAACGGTATCGAGGCCTTGGACTGTATCGGAGACGCTTATCGGCTTATTGGATTCGTGGACGATACGCCACAGAAGCAAGGGACCGATCCGAACGGATATCCTGTGTTCGACAGGGACGCGTTCGCGCGGTTTGCCGATGCGCGCGTTCTGGCGATTCCGGGCAGCCCGAGTTCCTACCGGTCCCGGAAGGAAATCATTCAAGGGCTCGGCCTCGCCGAGGAGCGGTTCGCCAGAGTCATCCATCCCGCCGCCAGGGTGTCTCCTTTGGCCTCGATCGGCTGTAACGTCCTGATTCTGGCCGGGGCGGTGATCACCAGCAATGCGCGCATCGGCTCGCATATCTGCATTCTGCCGAACACGGTGATTCATCATGACGTGGAAGTGGATGACTGGACACTCATAGGCTCCAATGTGACCATCGCGGGCGGCACTGCCGTGGAAGAGAACTGTTACATCGGCAGCGGCTCAAACATCATGAACGGCCTGCGCGTCGGGGCCGGGGCATTGGTCGGCTTCGGCAGCAATGTCATCAGAAGCGTTCCGGCCGGCTCCCGGGTCGTGGGCAACCCCGCGCGCGAGATTGGAATGCAGTCAAAACGGTCATCGCTTGCCGCCATCGACCTTCCTTCTTTAGGCGGGGAGGGGGCATTGTAAAAAATGCAAGCGATGATCGCGCTCGGGTGTATCCGGGCGTATGGCACGTAACAGGAATCGCATGGGACGGGCTTTCCAGTAGCATTGCTTTGATTGGCCGTGGCGGGTCAACCTCAGTATTTTTTGAAAGTGAAAAGACGACAACAGAGAGGCTAGCTGACTAATGGATATTAACAATTCGAATATACTGGTGACAGGGGGCTGCGGTCTGGTCGGTTCTACAACCATCGATATGCTGCTGCGGGATTATTCCCCCGCGCGCATCATCATTTTCGATAATTTAAACCGAGGGACGCTGGCCAATGTCGAGAGGGCCCTGAAAGATCGCCGCGTGACCCTGTTGCAGGAAGACATCCGCGATGTAAAGGCCATTCACGAAGCGATGCAGGGCATGGACGCGGTGATCCATATGGCGACGCTTCGCATCACCGCCTGCGCGAGCGAGCCGCGCGAGGCGATGGGTGTCATGTGCGACGGCAGTTTCAATGTGCTGGAAGCCGCGCGCGATGCCGGCGTGAAAAAAGTCGTGGCGGCATCCTCCGCATCGGTCTATGGCCTGGCCGATACCTTTCCCACGCCTGAGGACCATCACCCGTACAATAACCGCACCTGGTACGGCGCCAGCAAAATCATGCTGGAAGGGCTGCTGCGTTCGTTCAACGATATGTATGGGCTGCCCTACGTGGCTTTGCGCTACTTCAACGTGTATGGCCCGCGCATGGATATTCACGGGAAATACACCGAAGTGCTGATCCGCTGGATGGAGCGCATCGCCGCCGGCCAGCCGCCGCTGATCCTCGGGGACGGCATGCAAACCATGGACTTCGTGTATATCGAAGACGTCGCCCGGTCCAATATCCTGGCGCTGGAATCGGAACTGGCCGATGACGTCTTTAATATCGCTAGCGGCACCGAAACCAGCCTCAACGAATTGGCGGCGGCGCTGCTCAAGGTGATGGGCTCCGATCTGCAGCCGGAATACGGGCCGGAGCGCAAGGTGAATCCGGTGTCCCGGCGCATGGCGGATACGTCGAGGGCGGAACGGCTGCTCGGGTTTCGGGCGCAGGTCAGCCTGGAGGACGGACTTTCACGGCTGGTCGACTGGTGGCTCTCAAGCAAGAAAGGCCGGCAATTCACAAGCAAGATGGAGGTGGAGTTATGATTCCGATTACCAAACCCATGCTGGACGACAATGAAGCGGAGGCCGCGCGTCGCGTCATCCTGAGCGGTTGGACCAGCCAGGGTCCGGAAGTCGCCGCGTTCGAGAGGGAGTTCGCGGAATACGTGGGGGCGCCGTATGCCTGCGCGGTCTCCAGCTGCACCACCGCCTTGCATCTGGCGCTGCTGGCGGTAGGCGTGCAGCCTGGCGACGAAGTGATCACCGTCAGCCACTCCTTTATCGCCACCGCCAACGTGGTGCTCTACTGCGGCGCCAAGCCGGTGTTCGTGGACATCGAGCCCGATACGTTCAATCTCGATCCCAGGCAGCTGGAAGACGCGGTCACGGACCGTACCCGCGCCATTTTATGCGTGCACCAGATCGGCATGCCCTGCGATCTTGCGGCGATCCTGGAAGTCGCGCGGCGCCATTCGCTGTTCGTCGTCGAGGATGCCGCCTGCGCCATCGGCAGTGAGATTTTCTGGCGGGGACAGTGGGAGAAAATCGGCAAGCCGCAAGGCGACATCGCCTGTTTTTCCTTTCATCCGCGCAAGGTGATCAGCACGGGCGACGGCGGAATGATCACCACGGCCAACGCAGAATGGGACGCCAAGTTCAGGCTGCTGCGGCAGCATGGCATGAGTGTGCCCGATACCGTGCGCCATGGTTCGAGCCAGGTCATCTTCGAATCCTATCCGATCATCGGCTACAACTTTCGCATGACCGATATTCAGGCCGCGGTCGGCAGGGAACAGCTCAAGCGCCTGCCGGAAATCGTCAACAAGCGCCGGAATCTGGCCTCCCGCTACCGGTCTTTGCTGGCGGAAATACCGGGGCTCGGTTTGCCGGCGGAGCCGGACTGGGCGCGCAGTACCTGGCAGAGCTTTTGCGTCCGTCTGCCCGCGGGCGCGGACCAGCGACAGGTCATGCAGTCCATGCTGGATGCCGGCGTATCGACCCGCCGGGGCATCATGTGTTCGCATCGGGAAGCCGCGTATCCGGCCGGCATGTGGTCTTGTATCGGCAGGAACGCAGGGAAGGATTGCACCGCGGAATCCTGCCAGTGCCTCCGGCACAGCCAGGAGGCGCAGAACCAGACGGTAATCCTGCCGCTGTTTCCTCAAATGAGTCTCGAGCAGCAGGATCATGTCGTAACGGTGCTCTATGACGCCTTACGCGCGGTTATATTGATTGAATAGATTTTGATTTTATAAGGCTATGGAAAATCATACTAAAACGCTCGCCGATTACCTTGATCTTGTAAAACGGCGCAAATACTACATTATAGTGACCTGGCTGATCTTCAGCTTATCGGCCGTAATCTTTGCCTATAACATGCCCAAGGTTTACCGTTCCACGGCAACGATGCTGATCGAAGCGCCAATGCCGACAAAGCTCGTCGAATCGACCGTCTCCCAATATGCGGAAGAACAGCTTCAATCGATTTATCAACGGGTCATGACGACCGATACTGTGCTTTCGATCATTGATTCAAATGGCCTTTACAAGGAAATCAGAGGTATTTTCCCAAAATATGAATTGGCGAAATTCTTCAAAAAAAATGTTGAAGTCAAGCTGGTCACGTCTTCCTTGGCGCCAGAGACCAATTCCGAAATGGCAGAGATTGCCTTTACTATTTCATTCAGCGACGGCGAAGCGATTAAGGCAAAAGAGGTAGCGAGCAAGCTGTCGGCTCTGTTCATCGAACAAAACGACAAGGCCCGAACGCGGCGCGCCGCCAAGGCGACCGGCTTTCTCATGGAGGAATCGGACAAGCTGAACCGGGAGCTTCAGGAGATCGATGGCAGGATCGCCAAATACAAGGAGCAGCATAACTTCAGCCTGCCGGAACAGGTACAGGGGAATCTGGCTGCGATAGATCGCGCGGAGAGCGAGCTTCGGGATACCGATGGCCAGATCCGCGCCACGAAGGAAAGGATCATTTTTTTGGCGGCGGAATTGGCCAGAGCGCAACAGGATCCGGCCGGCAGGCTCGACGATAAAGAGCCGCACAGCAAGGCCGATACCTTGAGAATCCTGCGGGCGCGGTATCTTCGATACTCCAGCATCTATGCGCCTTCGCATCCGTCTCTGGTTCGCCTGAAACGCGAAATCAAGGCTTTGGACCCCACTTTTGAAGGGCAGTCGGTCGAGTCAGAGGTCCGCAAGCAGTTGGCAGAGGCCAAGAGCGAACTTAAATTGCTGGAAGAGACTTATGCCGGCAATCATCCGGATATAGCCAAGCGCAAAAAACAAATCGATAGACTACAGCAGCAATTGAAAAGCATGCCGCCGCGCTCGCCGCAGGACGAGGAGTCAGTCATGCGTTCCGTCAATCCTGCTTATCTGGATATAGAGGCGCAGTATAAAAGCAGCCAGGCAGAGCTTCAGTCATTGATGCAGAAGCAGGATTATTTGAAAGCGAAACTTGAAAAAACGCAAAATATCCTCTTGCAGGCGCCTCAGGTTGAAATGGCCTATACCGATTTGATAAGAGAGCGCGATAACATCATAAAGAAATACACCCAGCTCAAGGAAAAATGGCTGGATGCCAAATTGCTCCAGACCCTGGAAAAGCAGCAGCAGGGGCAGACGCTCACCCTCATCGAACCCCCCATCGTTCCCGTGAATCCGGAAAAAGCGATCAGAAGACTAGTGGCGATCGGCGGCTCCTTTATGGGCATCATCGCCGGTCTCGGCATCGCTTTCTTTGTGGAATTTTTGGAGCCTGGGATCAGGGGATACCGGGCGATCAGCGAGATTACAGGACTCATGCCGTTGGTGGTGGTGCCTTACATCGAGTCCCCGGTCGAGCTGGAAGACCGGCTTGCCAAGCGGAATCGGATGAAGAAAATCATGGTCTGGACAGGGGCGGTTCTCACCATGCTGTCTTCCCTTGTCATGTCCCTGTTTTTTCTTCTGTCAGCGAAAACATGAATCATACCCAGAGATAAGCCATGACTAACAATACCAATGGACACTCACTCGGCTCGATCCGATACACGAAAACCCATACGGTCACGATTGACCCGGATGTGCTGCAGGACAATCGAGTCATCATGGGATTTTATAATGATCCCCGGGCGGATATTTTTCGCGTGCTGCGGACGAATATCCTCAGGCAGCTCCGGGAGAACAACTGGAACAGCTTCGTCGTAACCAGCGCGACGGCAGGCGCGGGAAAAACCTTCATATCGGTGAATCTCGCCATTGCCATCGCGATAGAGGGAAACCAAAGCGTTCTCATCGTCGATGCCGATCTCAGGCGCCCGAGCGTAGGCCAATATCTGGGCATCGAATGGGAATTCGGACTGGTCGATTGCCTGGAAGGAAATGTGCCCCTGGCGGAAGCTTTGGTCAAACCCGACATCGAGCGCCTGGTGATATTGCCGGGCAAGGATTCCGACAACAGCACTTCGGAATTGATCTCATCCCGGAAAATGGTCAATCTGATCCAGGAGATCAAGTCGCGCTACGAAGACCGGATAATCATTTTCGATATCCCGCCGCTTTTCGCAGGGGATGATGCCTTGCTGTTCATGCCTTATATCGATGCCGCCCTGCTGGTGGTGGAGGATGGAAAGAATACGTCCGACGAGCTTCAGCATGCCATGTACATTCTGGAACAGACCAACCTGCTCGGATTGGTCGTGAACAAGTCCAGGCAGTCGCTGCCGATATTCCAGCATGAATACGCGAATGAAACCGTTTGAAGCCGAGGGGGAATCAAAGCAATAAGGATTCGGGTAAAAACAACCTTCCGATTTGTAGATGAATGTAGGGGCGAATTTATTTATGCCCTTTGGGTACTTGTGCCCTTTAGGGTATTCGCCCTGGGCGGCTGACAACCAGTTTTAATCCGATGTGGGAGCGATGCCCACATCGCGACTTGCGGCGATCTTTAGTCGCGATGAGGGCATCGCTCCCACAGGGCTCATAAAACCCGACATCCATGCAGAGCACTCGCTTTCACGGCTCGTTGTCCGAAGGGCGATTGCAAAGACATGTTTTCAAAAAAGCATAAGGAGTATCACGAATGAAAATTACAGTAGTCGGCGGTGGCCGGATGGGGCTTCCACTTGCCTGCATGTTCGGCAAGCACGGAGCGAGCGTGACTGTGAGCGATATCAATCAGGCCCTCGTGAATGCCATTCAATCAGGGGTTTGTCCTTATGAAGAGCCTGGCCTGCCCGAGCTCATAGACGATCTGCACAAGGCGGGCCGGCTCAGCGCCACCACCAATACCAGAAAGGCTGCGTCCGAGTCCGATGTTATCGTGGTCATCGTGCCCGCCCACCTGACTTCCGACCGCGACATCAACTTCAGCATTCTCCAGGCGGCTTCGGAGGAAATAGGCAAGGGGCTTCAGCCGGGCGCGCTTGTCGTGTACGAGACCACGGTGGCCGTCGGCGGCACGCGGCGCTGCCTGATCCCGTGCCTGGAACAAAACAGCGGCTTGAAAGCCGGGGCGGATTTCCATGTGGCCTACAGTCCCGAGCGGGTGAAAGCGAACCATGTACTGGCGCGGCTCGAGACCACGCCCAAGGTCGTGGGCGGCCTGGATGCCGAATCATGCGCAAAGGCGGCGGCGTTCTATCGGCAATATCTGGGCGCGCCGGTCGACGACGTAGGCACAATCGAGGCGGCGGAGATGGCTAAACTGCTGGGCATGCTCTACCGGGACGTGAACATTGCCCTGGCCAATGAGTTCGCGGCCTTTTGCGAACTGTCCGGCGTGGATTTCGAGCGGGTCCGTCAGGCCGCGAATACTGACGGCGAGGCGAATCTGCTGATGCCGGGCATAGGCGTCGGCGGTCATTGCGTGCCGGTCTACCCCTATTTTCTGACGCGGGAATCGCGCCGGCTAGGCTTGCCTCAGCGCATATCCGAAGCGGCCCGCGAGATCAACGACTGCCAGCCGGCCCGGCAACTGAAACGGGTTGAGGCAAGATGGAAGAGCTTGAAAGACGAGAACGTGCACATAATGGGGCTGGGATTTCGGCCAGGAGTGAAGGTGGACATCTTCAGCCCGACCTATGCGCTGCGGGACGAACTCCGGCGATTGGGCGCGCGGGTTACGCTCGAGGATCCTTACTATACGGACGAGGAACTGCGCGGCGCAGGGTTTGAGCCGGGCGCAAGGGATAGGGCCCGCGTCGTTGTCCTGAGCACGGCCCACAAGGAGTTTGCCGATCCCGACTTTATCGCCTGGCGAAGGGCGGGCGTGGAGGTTGTGCTTGACGGCCGTAATTTCTGGAACCAGCAGGAAGCCGAAGCGGCCGGAGTGCTCTACTTCGGGATCGGGCGTTCTTCGCGCATGGAACGCGCTATTCCCGAGACCGCTGCCAGGGTCAGTCCGGCGCATAATTATTTGAGCGGGCAGGCATAGATCTGGCAAAACAAGCTCTTCGAGTGCGGCGTTGACGAATGGGATGGGGCCGTGCCGGGCAAACGGCCGGCACGGCCAGATCGCTTTATGAATCCGCCGCCCTGCCTGATGATCATGGAAGCCTGCGCGACTGCTCATTACCGAGTGAGAAAGCCGCTTGAGGACGCCGTAAGCTGAAGTACTTAAGTATCTGTACGAATTTCATAGTTGTCCCTGTGTTATATGATTAACTTCAATCTGAGGTAGAAAACGGGCTGATCCCAATAAACTGCCATTATCAACCTATCTGCTGCAAGCATGGCCCGGACTTAATATTTTTTGAAAGCGATGCTGATAATCCTGTTCGCCCAGGGCTGGGAATAAAGCACATTCGTACAGAAACATCCAAATCAGGATCTTGCCATGCGGGCGCATTCAGTAACCTTCATGCAGGTCTTTTATTTGGATAGGGAGTTTTGGGGATAGGGAAGCGTTATCCTCAACTACGACCGAATGGACACCGGCGATTGTTCAGACCCAGTTCGAGCAGCTTATTGCATTGCAAAAATATTAGGTAGTATGAAAAGCAGAAGGATGCGTCGTCGCTCGCATGGCCTTTAAGGCAAGAGGAGATAAACGATGTCGACATTACCTGATATAAAAACTCCCGGTTTTCCGGAGGATGCAGTCGAAGATCCGGCAGGCGCATTGCCGCGGGAAGAAGTTGGGGCGCAAGCCGATTTCCTGCGGGTCAATAGTGAAAGCTATGAATGGCTGGTCGAGAAGATACGGACGATGGATCGGCATAACCGAGCGGAAGAGGCGCTTGGTTTGGTGGAGAAGGCTGCGCGTTTTGCGGCAATGTATCATACGGGACGGTTCGCCGATGGAGCGATTGATAACGTGGCGCTGGAGATCGGAGCGGACCTGGACAGGTTTGCGGCCGGAACGGAGGATTCCATGATCCCGATTGTCCGCAAGGACGGCCGGCGCCGTATCCTGCATGTGACATTCAACGTCCGCGGCGTTGGAGGGCACACGCGGCTGATGCATCATTGGGTGCGGAATGATGAAAATTCCTGCCATTCAATATTGCTGGTGAACCAGCCAAACGGTATTCCCGTTCCGCCATGGTTATTTGAGGTGGTCCACAGCAGCGGCGGTCAACTGGTTGTGCTCCCGCCGAACGCCAGCCTTTGCCAGAAGGCAAAATGGCTGAGGGCGATGGCGAAACGGAGCGCCGACCTGGTCGTGCTGCACACAATCTGGCCGGACGTGGTGCCGACTGTCGCTTTCGCGACTCGTGACTGCCCACCGGTGATAATGGTCGATCAGTGCGACCATATGTTCGAGCTCGGCAGTTCAGTGGTGGACATGCTGATCAGCCTGCGGGCGCTGGAATCCATGCACATGGCGAAGCGAAGGTTCTTGCCAGGAAACGCCGTGATTCCCATTCCCCTGGTGGATGCTTCAGGCAACAGATCGCGGCGGGATGCCCGGCGGACTTTGGGCATCGATGAACGCCAAGTCGTGCTGCTGAGCGTCGGGCGGGACCTGAAGTATCGCCCCTGCGGGACCTATGATTTTGTAGCGACTGCCGGCGAGATACTCAATCGCCAGCCGAGCGCCCATCTCTATGTGGTGGGGGAGACGGCGGCAGGGATTGCGCCGTACTTGCGCTGCGCGATACACGACCGCCTGCATTTCGTCGGCAGCATAGAGGATCCGTCGCTATATCGGGCGGCTGCCGATATCTATCTGGAAAGCTTCCCGTTCGGCTCGCAAACGGCGCTGCTGGAGGCGGCGCTGGTCGAACTGCCGGTAGTGCCCGCATATGCGCCTCTTTGCCCGATGCTGGTGGCGAATGACGAGGCAGTGAGCGACATTCTTCCCAATCCGCGCGACGAGCAGGCGTATGTGGAGCGGGTGGAACTGCTGATCCGGCGGCCGAAGGAGCGGGTCATGCTGGGCAAGACGCTGCGGGAACGCCTGTTGATGGACCATGTCGGCGCAGGCTGGCTGGAGCGGCTCGCCGCCGTATACCGGCAGACCGACGGTCTGGCGCACGAGCCGCGGCCGATTCCCGCGTCCGCATGCGCTGATACTGAAGCAGATATCGGCCTGAGCCATTGGGGCGTGATGGGCCACAGCAATATTTACTTTGCGTCCACTTCGAATGGGGGAGAGGGCGCAGTACTCGTCCATGGCTCGCTGGTAGCGAAGTGGGCGGGCGATTTTGCCAAGGCGCACAGGTTTGCGTGGCGCGCTGTCCAGCATAATTTCTATCGCTGGGCGGTGTGGTATCTACTCATGTCCATAGTGCTGGGCAAGGCGAGAAGCGTCATTTTGAAAATGGGCAGCCGTATCGAGAAAAACAAACAAGCGTCGTTAAAAAGGTTAATGCGTGTCCAGACTCGCATCGCTGGCCGCTCATGACGCTAAGGATTCGGTTGAAAATAACTTTCCGATTTGTCGATGAAAATCAGTTGTAGGGGCGAATTCACTTGTGCCCTTTAGGGTATTCGCCCAGGGCGACTACCCTAAAGGGCATAAATAAAGTCGCCCCCACACCTGAAAATTCAGGGAAGTTATTTCTCACCTTAGCCTAAAGGATTGGGCGCGAATATTTTAATTCCGTTTTGCCGTGTGGCCGGATAGAAAGGCATTATCGCCGGCGGAAGCTTCATTTATGGAACCCTGACAAGGCGAAACAGTTCAAAACCAAAAAAGGCCCATCATGAAGGCAAGCGTAGCGAGAAAAATACGGCGTTTGAAACAAACACCATTGGAAAGAAAATAAAATCATGAATCGCCAGGAAATCAAGCATTGATGGCCGAGGCTTGTAGTTTGTACCGGAGCGATTAAAAACGATGCGGACGAAATCGCGGCTGACAGTCCTTTGGGTACGTTATTTCATTTTTTTTAAACTACTAAATGCAAAAAATAAAATTTATGTCTATTCCAATAGTATCGGTAGTAATGAGTGTCTATAACGGCGAAAGATTTTTGAATGAAGCTGTCGATAGCATTCTTGATCAAAGCTTTGAGGATTTCGAGTTCATCATCATAAATGATGGTTCGACCGACAGTACTGGCCCCTTGCTTGATTTTTACCGAAAAAGAGATCAACGCGTTCAAGTCTACCATCAGGAGAACAGGGGACTGGTTGCGTCCTTGAATCGCGGATGCGAGGCCGCGCGAGGCAAATACATTGCCCGGATGGATGCCGACGATATTGCCGTCAAAGACCGTATCCTGTGGCAACTGAAGTTCATGGAACGGCATCCGGAGGTCGGCGTCGTCGGCGGCGCAATCGAATTCATCGACATTACCGGAAAATCGCTGAGGACCAGCATAAATCTGACGGAGGACCGGGACCTCAGAATGGCGCTGCCCGATTGCCCGTTCTGGCATCCCACCGTTTTCATGAGAAAAGAAATCATTACCTTATTGGGCGGCTATAGAGAGATCGTAACCGACGCGGAAGACCACGATCTGTGGCTGCGGGTCGCGGAACACTATCAACTGGCCAACCTTGAAGAGGTGGTACTGAAGTACAGGCTCCATCCTTATCAGGTGACGGTGCGGAAGTTCAGGCAGATGGCCATTAGCAGTCTTGCGGCCCAGGGCGCCGCGGCCTCAAGGAAAAACGGCAATCCCGATCCTCTGGACGCGGTCACGAAAATTACGCCTAAGGTTCTGGCCGAACTCGGTGTTACCGAGGCCGACCTGGAGGCCGCGGTGACCAGAAAATGCTTATGGAGCATACAGACAATGTGCGAAACCGGCGACTATGCCACGGCTTTCGCCATGTTGCTTGAGCTGTTTAAGTCCTCGGGCTGGAGGCACGCTGAAAGGCGGGTGGTTTCCGACCTCTACCTTTTCGCCGCCCAGCTGTATTGGCGCCAGGGTAGATTCATGAGGAGCATCAAGGAAGCCTGTCATGCGGCCATTATCCGGCCGGAAGTTCTGGGGCGTCCGCTCAAGCAATTCCTGCGCTGGCTTCGATGCGAATGCAGGCGGATGCGCTATGGCAATCTCTTGAACGCCTAGTTAGCGCCTGACATCGGCTGCCGCCCCTGGCGTTATCGCGGCAGGGGCAGGGCTTCAGGCGATGAAGAGAGTATTGTAATTTTCTAATCTGCAAGGGGATCGGTATGAGGGATAAAGTTTGGGTGACCGGCTATGGCGGATTCATGGGCGTTCATCTGGTAGACCTGCTGGAATCGAAAGGCGACGAAGTGCTGGCGACCTACTTCCGTCCGACAACTGATCTGCGCAATTCAAAGCCGAGCGGGCAGGTCGTCGAATGCGATTTGAGGGACCGGGCAAAAGTCAATGCGCTTCTGGCGGCATTCCGGCCGACAAAAATATTTCATTTGGCGGCCCAAAGCTATCCGAGCGTGTCCTGGGACGATCCTTGGTACACGATTGAAACCAATGTCGTCGGCACGGTCAATCTGTTCGAGGGCGTAAGGAAATTGGCGTTGGATTGTAAGATTCTGAATGCCTGCAGCAGCGCGGAATATGGTTTTGTGGCCGAGGATGAAGTGCCCGTGAGAGAGGATCACGCGCTGAAACCCCTGCACCCTTATGGTGTCTCGAAGGTTTCACAGGAAATGCTGGGCTATCAGTATTACAGGAATTTCGGCATCAAATCGATCGCTGTCCGGATTTTCAATACAACGGGGCCTGGGAAAGCGAATGATGTATGCTCGGATTTCACGAAACGGTTGGTGGAAATCGCCAAAGGCATTAACGCCGAAAAAAAGCTGCGGGTCGGGAATTTACGGACAAGACGCGCGATAACGGACGTCAGGGATGTGATCAGGGCATTTGACCTGGCCATGGATAGGGCGACAATCGGCGAGACCTACAACCTGAGCGGCGAAAAGGTTTATGAAGTGCGGGAGATCGTGGATATTTTGCGAGCGCAGACCGGTTTCGATTTCGAAGTCTGGCAGGACCCGGAATTATTGAGGCCTACCGATGAACCCATTATTTTTGGCAGCAGCCGGAAGTTCCAGAAAGAAACGGATTGGAAGCCGGAGATTCCTTTGGAGAAAACTTTAAAGGATATGTTGGATTATTGGCATGAAATCCTATAGGGGTAGGGCATCGAAACCATTTTTATCCGGAGAATGTCATGAATGTTCGAGCAATGCCAGATGGCTGCCAGACCTAGCATAACCGCGGCCATACTCGCCGGCGGGCTGGGTACGCGATTGAGGCCGGTCGTGATGGATCAGCCAAAGGTGCTGGCTGCGATCGGAGGCTATCCGTTCCTGAAGTATCTTCTGGATCAACTGGCCTCCTGGCGAATCCAGAAGGTTGTACTTTGCACCGGGTATCTGGGCGAGCAGATAGAATCGCGATTCGGACAGGACTACCAGGGGCTGCGGTTGATTTATTCGCGGGAGCCGATGCCTCTCGGTACAGCCGGGGCATTGCGGCTGGCGCTGCCTTTGATCGATTCCGACACTGTGCTGGTTTTGAATGGGGACTCTTACTGCAAGGCTGATTTTGATGCATTTTGGCGCTGGCACGACTTGCGCCGGTCGGTTGCGACTCTGCTTTTGGTGAACAACCCCGATGCCCAGCGTTTTGGTAGGGTCCGGATTGCCGCGGACGGGCAAATCATCAGTTTCGACGAGAAAAAAGCGGATGCGGAACCGGGCTTGATTAACGCTGGCATCTATCTTGTCAACAGGGGCCTTATTAAATCCATTCCTGAATCAGGTGCGGTTTCCCTGGAGCGGGAGATCTTTCCTGCATGGATCGGAATGGATTTTTATGGCTGCCAGGCGGCAGGACCTTTTCTGGATATCGGCACGCCTGAATCTTATGCCTCGGCGGAAGTTTTTTTTGCCGGGATGAATGCGTCCCAGACATGAATAATCGCCGTTTCGTCTTGCTTGACCGCGATGGGACCGTTATTGTCGAGCGCCATTATCTTTCGGACCCGGCTGAAGTTCAACTGCTCCCGGGCACTGCAGCCGGCTTGCGAAAAATGAGGGAGATGGGGCTTGGGCTAGTGGTGATCACGAACCAGTCAGCCGTCGGCCGGGGTTTTATTGATGAGCGGCGGCTTGATCAGATTCACGCCCGGATGCGTGAACTGCTGCAAGAAGAGAGCATCTTCCTGGACGGTATCTATTTTTGCCCGCACCTGCCCGAGGACAATTGCGCCTGCCGAAAACCCAAGGGGGCCTTGCCGAACATTGCGGCGAGCGAGTTAGGATTCAATATCCGGGGTAGCTTTGTCATCGGAGATAAGGAGTGCGACGTCGATATGGGACAACGGCTTGGCGCAACCACGTTTCTGGTTCTCACCGGTTATGGCAGGAAGACCGCTGCCGATCAAACGGCACGGCCTGACTATGTGGTTGCCGATCTGGAGCAGGCAGCGGACGTGATTGACCGTTTGCTGCAGGAAAAAATCAAGCAGTGCGAATACCCTTTAGGGCACAAGTAAATTCGCATCTACACCGTTTAAAGCGTCCGCCCCGCCGGGCAGAACCTATGGGGACTTGTGCCCCGGAGCGTATTTCCGAATTTTAAGCGCATGTAAAACCTAACCATGTGGGAATTGGTCTATATTGGATCGACGGGCAGTGTGGGGTTATGCATGAACATCGTTCCCCTTGCAACGTAATCCAACGGGTTCATTCGGCTTACACTTACGCCCAATCATCCTCTGAAATAGGAGATTCTCATGTTTAAGTTTTTTCTGACTCTTGTCATTGCCTTGGCAATGGAAGGTTGTGCATCATCCCGCCCGGTTCTTTACCCCAACGAGCATCTCAACAGTGTAGGCCCCGTAGCCGCGAAAGGCGATATCGCGAACTGTATGCATCTTGCGGAAGCTGCCGGCGCCGATTCTGACGGCAGCGACTCAGGACAGGCGGCCGGACAGACCCTTGGAGGCGCTGCCGTCGGCGCGGCATCGGGCGCCGTGGGAGGCGCGGTGGTCGGGGCAGCGGGCTCCGGGTCCGCGATCGGCGCGGCCAGTGGCGCGACCGCCGGACTGCTGCACTGGCTGTTCGGCGAGACGAAACGCAGTCCGGCCTTTGAGAACTACGTAAACAAGTGTCTTGAGGAGCGCGGCTATCAACCCGTAGGCTGGGAATAATTAGCGGGCCTGAAATAAACCAGGGAGTCGCAGGTGCGGATGCCCACGGGGGGCACAAGTACCTAGAGGGCATAAATCAGGGCAATCACATTATGTCTTTTTTCCGAAGATCAGCGCGACGCGACTACGGCCGAAGGAAGCGCCGGATGGGATATTCATCCCGTCCGTAACGTTCGGGCATGTTCCAGAAAGGCTGGCTTGCCAGTTTGTCCCGAGGGTTTCAAACTCACTTCATGGCTTCGGTAAAACGTTCGGACGGGTTTGAAAAACCCGTCCGGCGGAGGCTGGGAATAAGGGGCACAAGTATCCGAAGGCCATTCGCACCCGCATAGAAAGATCATCCGCGCATTTGCGGAAGTTATTTGATGACCGCTCCTAAATGATGGGTTGAGAACCCTGCGTTAAAAATTTTATTCGGTCAGTGCAAAGCCGATTTTTATGGTAACTTGCCAGTGCGCGACCTTGCCGCCCTGTATGTTGCCGCGTGTTTCGACAACTTCAAACCAGCGCAGGTCATGAAGGGTTGTCGAGGCCTTGCTGATAGCATTTTCGATGGCATCCTGCATGCTGACGGTTGAGGAGCCTGTCAGTTCAATTTTTTTATAAATATGATCAGTCATGATTGCTCTCTCTTTGCGTGTAGTAAAGGTCCAGCTCTTTAAGGCGTTGCGGCGTGCCTATATCCATCCAGAAGCCGTCGAATTTCTGTCCTGATATTCTGCACTCCGACATGGCCGCTCGCAATAAGGGCGCCAGTTTACTTTTTCCGACCGGCAGATTATTGAATAGTTCAGGACTGTAGACTCCGATACCGCTGAAAGTAAATTTCTCGACGCCGTCTCCGATGATCTTGCCGGTACTGTCGAGGCCAAAATCGCCCTGTCTGTTGTGCTCCGGGTTGTCGACCAGTACCAGATGAGCCAGATCGATGTTCAGGCTTTTCAGTTCGGCAAACGGAAAGTCTGTGGCGATGTCTCCGTTGACGACTAAAAAAGCTCCATCTCCTAACAAGGGCAGGGCATTGATAATGCCGCCGGCGGTCTCCAGGCCTTCTTCGCCTTCAGGCGAGTAGCGGATGGCGGCGCCGAGCCGTTTGCCATCGCCGAGCCGTTCTTCAATTTGCCGGCCCAAATGGGCATGGTTGATGATGATTTCATGGAAGCCGGCCGTCACGAGCTGCGCGATCGTGTGCTCGATAAGCGGTCTGCCCGCCGCGATCAGCAGGGGTTTGGGCGTGTGGTCGGTCAAAGGGCGCATGCGCTCGCCGCGCCCTGCCGCTAGAATCATGGCTTTCATGGATGGGGCAGGACCTGTTCGTGCAGGAACCGGCCAAAATCGGCCAGTTCAGGGTAAGTGGCGCAAACGTCGACGACATAATTCAGCGTGCGCGGTATGTCTTTCAGATAGCCGGACTTGCTGTCCCGGATGTGCAGACGGGAAAATATGCCGATGGCTTTCATGTGCCGCTGCATACCCATCAGGTCGAACCAGCGTTTAAAACGGTTCAGATCGCAATCGATCAGGCCTGCCTGCCGGAGTCGCCGGTAATACTGCGCCATCCATTGCTCAACTTGTGGTTCGGGCCAGGCTATGTAGCAGTCACGCAGCAGCGACACCAGGTCATAGGTAACAGGGCCGATGACGGCGTCCTGGAAATCGATCACGCCGGGCGAATCGGCGTTCAGCACCATCAGGTTGCGCGAGTGGAAATCGCGGTGCACGCAAGTCGTCGGTTGCTCCAGCGCCGATGCGATCAGTATGTCATGGACGGTGTTCCGCAATGGCTCCGGCATGGTTATGTCCAGCGACTGCGCCAGGAACCAGTCGTCGAAAATGGCCAGTTCTCTCCTCAGCAACGGCTCGTCGTATGCGGGCAGGTCACTGCGCGGCGTATTGGTTTGCAGTTTGAACAAACTGTCGAAAGCGGTCTGGTATAAATCGGCGGCGGTATTTTCATTCAATTGATCGAGAAAACACTGCGAGCCGAAATCTTCGAGCAACAGAAATCCATCGCTGAGGTTCTGCTGGAAAATCGTGGGGACATTGACTTGAGAACGCGTCAGCAGGTTGGCGATTCTGACGAAAGGCTCGACATTTTCCTGGGGCGGCGGGGCATCCATGACGATGAATTGTCCATTCGGCACTTTGATTCTAAAGTAGCGCCGGAAGCTGGCGTCGCTGGAAGCAGGCTCGCAAGAGTGGATGGCTAGTAATAAATCATTTTCGAGCCAGTCGAGCATGGATATCGCTCTTAAGTCTTCAGGCATCATGCAGAATAGTAGAGTTTAGTTATAATGATGTGGCAAATTAAGGTAAAATGTTGGATTCGGCATTTTATTCGATTTGTGTTTCATTAAGCTACTAAACTTCTGTCCTCTATGCGTCGCCGCTTATTTCTGGTCTTTCTTCCTTCTTTCTACACAACTATCGGTTTTGCTAGTGAAGCGGCCTGGAATTGCGAACAAAGCAAGGATGGCAAAGAATGGGTCTGTGTGGGTGAGGAAAAACCGGCTGGTGAGGCACAGGCTCCGGCTCAACCTGCGCCGGCTAAGGAAACGCAGCCTCCGGCCATGCCCGAACCTGTTCAAGCCACGCGGCCGGCGGCTCCCTCCGAACCCGCCGAAGACACTGAACCGGTTCTGGCGAAGCCTGCCGAAGGTGTCGAGCCGGCTGGGGTCGAATCCGAGGCAAATGAGCAGCCGATTATTTCCGAACAGGATAAGCGGCAAGTTGTCGTCAAGCGTCCGGTCATAACCGATGCCGGCAAGCCTGTTCCTGTCGAGGTAAAAAACACTAAAACCGCCAGTGCCGCCGAAACGCGGCAGCGCCCGGGATGGAGCTGCGCGCCCGGCGAGGAGAACCAGAACTGGAGTTGTAAATTGGTCGGCGCCGACCCGAAAGGCGAGGCGCAGGTCGTTGCCACGGATGAGTCCCAGTTTCGTCTACTGGAACCGGCATTTGATTCGCAACAGGAGCGGATCTTTAATACGTTGGAAACGCAGCTGAAATACGATCCGTGGGCGAATTGCTCGATAGATGTTCCGGTATCGCCGGAGTTTGTGCCGGAAAAACATTTGCGCGAAACGTCGCCGCTGGAGGTCCGGTCGGACTATTCGGAAGTTTTCGACAATGAAATCAGCAGCTACTTCGGCAATGTCCAGATTCACCGCGCCGATCAGCATATCCTGTCGGATGCCGCCAGCTATGATACGGTTTCGGAAACGCTCGACCTGCAGGGCGATGTCTATTACAGTGAGGATGAACTCGCCTTGTACAGTGACACGGCCGTGCTCAATCTGGCCACCGATCAGGGCAGATTGAGGGATACGATGTTCATACAGCCGGCGGCCCCGCTCAGGGGGCGGGCGAAAGTCGTCTACCGTGACAGCAAGACCTTGTCGCGTTATAAGGATGTCGCCTATACCAGTTGCCGTCCCGGTAATCAGGACTGGGTAATCCATGCGTCTGAATTGAAAATAAGTGATGCGACGGGTAAAGGTTCGGCCAAGAATGCCTGGCTGGAATTCAAAGGCACGCCAGTGTTTTATTCGCCGTATCTTTCGTTTCCTATAGATGACAGAAGGCTGTCCGGCTTTCTGGCGCCTTCTTTTGGCAATACGGAACGAGCGGGATTCAATTTTGCAGTACCTTATTACTGGAACATCGCGCCTAACTATGACGCGACTTTAAGGCCGCGTTATCTGTCGAAAAGAGGCGTTTTACTGGCAGGCGATTTCCGTTATCTGACCGAGGTAACGGCAGGCAAGCTAAGCCTCGAATTTATGCCCGACGATTCGCGGCGGGATCAGTCGCGGTATTTTGCAAGGCTTGTAAACAGTGCCCGGTTCACGCCGCATATCAGTTCGAGAATGGACCTCAATTATGTGTCCGACAAAGACTATTTCAATGATTTGGGCAACGCGCTGAGCTTGACCAATTTAAGCTATTTACATAGCCATGCGGATATTAGTTACATCAATGAAGGCATTTCATTCGTCAACCGGGTTGAAAATTATCAGGCGATTGATAAAGCGATACAGCAGCGGAACCGTCCTTATCGGAAATTGCCGCAAAGCATATTGAACCTGAACCGCAGTTTCGACTTCATGCCGCTCGATGCGGCCATGAACGCCGAGTATGTCTATTTCCAGCACGAAGAACTGGTAAATGGCCAGCGATTCAACATCAAGCCGTCGGTCAGCTTCCCGATGGAGACACCCGGCGCTTTCTTAAGGCCCAAGCTTTCCTTGCAGCACACGCAATATGAGTTAAGTGAGCAGCAACCGGCCAATATAAAACAGCCGGATTCCATTTCCAGAACATTGCCTATAGCCTCTATCGACGGCGGCCTGTTTTTCGAGCGCGAAATCGATTTTGCCGATAGCGCCTACAGACACACGATAGAGCCGAGGCTGTTCTATTTATTTATTCCCAAGGATAATCAGGACGATATTCCGTTGTTCGATACTTCGCTCTATGATTTCAACTTCAGCAGCCTGTTCAGGGAAAACCGTTTCAGCGGTAACGACAGGGTGCAGGATGCCAACCAGGTCACGGCCGCTGTGACTTCGCGTCTGGTCGATCCTGAAACCGGCAGGGAAAGGGCAAGATTCGATATCGGCGAGATTTTCTACTTCCGGGATAGAGAGGTTGGTTTGTGCGGTGACTATTACTCGCCGTTGTGCACGGTTAGCAGGCCGGTTGAAACCAGCAGCTTTTCGAACCTGGTCAGTGAACTCAATGTCCGGTTTACGGATCATTTATCGGTTGATTCCGGTCTTCAATGGAGTCCTGACGTAAACGACATTGTCAGAGGCGATGTCACGCTTCACTATATCAACCAGCCCGATGAGATTATCAATTTAGGCTACCGGTATAGAAAGAATACCGTAGTGACTTTTCCTGACCGGCGGAATGATATTATCCAGACCGATATTTCATTTCACTGGCCCATATATAACAGCTGGTATGCTGTGGGACGCTGGCAGTATTCCTTGCTCAACAACGCGACGCGGGAAAGCTTCATCGGCTTCGAAAAAGAGAACTGTTGCTGGCGTTTCCGCCTGATCGGCCGGCGCTGGGTGAACACTGCCGTCCTTAATAATGCATTTGGCGATACGGCTATCGATAATGTCGATATCGCCAGTCTCGATCCGGAAGGTGAAAGCCAGACCGGCGTATTCTTCCAAATAGAGCTTAAAGGCCTGACCGGTGTCGGAGAAAAACTGGATGAGTTCTTTGAACAGAATATTTATGGTTATCGCAAACCGGAAAAATAATTTTTCAGATAATATGAAAAGATTGATTGTATCTGTGCTGTTATGTAATCTGTTTTTCAGCGGTTCTGCACTGCACGCTGAAGAGCTGGACAAAATTATTGCTGTCGTTGAGGATGACGTTATTCTTGACCGTGAGCTGCAGCGGGAGGTGGCGGCTGTCGCGCAACGAATCGAAGCCAGCAATGCCGTCATGCCGCCGAGTTTTATTCTGCGCAAACAAGTGCTGGAAAGAATGATTATCGATAAGTTGCAGCGTCAATTGGCCGACAAAGCCGGCATTACGGTTGGCGAGGAAATGCTGAACAGCCAGGCGGCCGAGATTGCGCGAAGAAACAACATGAATCTGCCGGAATTCCGGTCCGAGCTGGAAAGGCAGGGCATCAGCTATCAAAGCTTTCTGGACAATATCCGCAGTGAAATCATCATCAGCCAGTTGCGCGGCAGGGAAATCGGCGGACGCATTAAAGTGACCGACAGGGAAGTCGAGCATTACATGGAAACGCAGGACAAGATCGGCGATGAGGCTACCCAGTACCATCTTGGCCATATACTGATCGCCGTACAGGAAGCCGCATCAGCGCGGGAAATACAGAAAGCCAGGGCGAAGGCCGATGAACTGGTCGAAAAACTGCGCGCGGGCGAGGATTTTACCGAGGCGGCGATGAGCCATTCGGACGGCGACAACGCCTTGAAAGGCGGCGATCTGGGGTGGCGCTCCATGGGCGATATCCCGACGATGTTTGCCGAGGAGGTCAGCAAAATGAAGCCGGGCGATATAGCTGATCCTATTCGCAGCCCGAGCGGTTTTCATATTGTCAAATTGCTGGAGCAAAAAGGTTCCCTGGATCATCATATGGTAACCAAAACCAAGGTCCGCCATATTTTGATAAAAACCAATGAATTGATCGATGATGCCGAAGCAAGAAAACGGCTGTTGGCATTAAAAGATCGGCTGGCTAACGGCGAGGATTTTGCGGCATTGGCGCGTGCTCACTCCGATGACAAGGGCTCGGCATTAAAAGGCGGCAGCCTGGATTGGGTGGGGCCCGGCGATCTGGTCAAACCGTTTGAAGAGACCATGGAAAAACTGTCCGTCAATGAAATCAGTGAACCTGTGCAGACACAGTTCGGTTGGCACTTGATTCAAGTCATGGACCGGGAAAATAAAGACAATAGCACGGAGTTCAAAAAGAATCTGGTCAGGGATGCCATACGCAAACGGAAAATAGAAGAAGAAACCGAGCTTTGGATGCGCAGGTTGCGCGATGAAGCATTTGTGGAAATTTATCAGGATAGGCTCTAAAGTAACGCGGTTAACAGTAATCGATGTAAAATTAGGATGAATGACAGGAATAGTGTAACGGCGGAACCGGTCAGCCAAGCCGAACCGTTGAAAAATCGTTTGCGGCAGATTCTGGGCAGCGAGAATCTGGAGTCTTACCGTACTTTAATCAGGGCGATAGCCGTTGAACTCAATGCGGATATCTTGGATTGCGCCGCGGCGCTGGCGTATATAAGCCAGCCTCAGCCAGAGGCAAATAGAATTTCCATCGGTTCATGGGAAGAGCAGAAGCCGGCGATAAGGGTATTGCCGCCGCTCAATCTCCCGCCTATCAAGATGGTGCGCTACCGCCTGGACGTAGGGCGGGCCCATCTGGTTACCGTGGAAGAAATCAAGGCGGTCCTGGTCGAAGAGTCCGGCGTCGATAAATGCAATATCAACCGAGTGGATATCCATGGCTTATATACGATTATTGAATTGCCGGCTGGCATGCCGCCGGATATATTCCAGCACCTGAAATCGGTGGAAATCAATCAGCAAAAATTAAATATCGCGCGGGTAAAAGCGCGTAGCGGCAAGAAGCGCGGAAAAAGCAATTTCCGGCGGGGGCGCCAACGGAATTCTCAGCCGGATAGCCAGGGTACGGATCTATCCGGCGTCGGGAGCTAAACGCCGACATAAGGATTATGACGCATTTCCTCGCCAAAGGTAGACATCGGGCCATGGCCGGAAATGAACGCGACCTGTTCCCCCAAAGACCACAAATTATTTTTTATGGAATTGATCAAGGTATGAAAATCGCCTTTAGGGAAATCGGTCCGGCCGATTGACCCTCTGAACAACACATCGCCCACAATCGCCAGTTGCGATTGCCGGTGATAGTAAACCACATGGCCGGGCGTATGTCCCGGACAATGCAATACCTCCAGCACTTCTTCACCGACCGCGACCTTATCACCATGCGCCAGCCAGCGCGTCGGCGTAAATCCGTGACAGACAGGAAAGCCGAAGGTCTGGCATTGGGCCGCAATCATGTCAATCCAGAATTGGTCATCGCGGTGGGGGCCCACAATCGGAACATTAAATAAAGAGGCCAGTTCATAAGTAGCGCCAATGTGATCAAGATGGCCATGTGTCAGCAAAACAGATTCCAGCGTCGCTTTTTCCTTATCGATGGCATTGACGATCAGGTCGATATCACCGCCCGGATCGACAACCGCGGCTTTGCCGGTTCGTTCGCAGACCAGTAAGGAACAGTTTTGCTGAAAGGCCGTGACGGGAATAATGCGGTATTTCATATCGGCAGACTAAATAAAAAGATTTTACCATCAACCTATTAATATGCAGTGCGTTCGATCAAATTCTGCGCCAAAAGTAGGTTAAAGATAAAAAAGCTGTTATTGTAATTACTATGACTACTATCCAATATATTGATACCTCGGAAAAGCTGAGCGCACTGTGCCAGCAAATAGCAAAAGAACCCTGGCTGGCGCTGGATACCGAATTTTTAAGAGAAAAAACCTATTTTCCCAAGTTCTGCCTGCTGCAGATAGCCACGCCCGAATGGGTGGCCTGCGTCGATCCTATCGCACTGCCTGATTTAAATGAGCTTTTCGATGCCTTGTACGATCCTCGCATCGTCAAGGTTTTCCATTCCAGCCGGCAGGACCTGGAGATTTTCTTCCAATTGAGAGGCTGTATTCCCGAGCCGATTTTCGACACCCAAATAGCCGCGCCCTTGCTGGGTTTTCAGGATAATCCCGGATACGCGATGCTGGTTTCCAGCTTCCTGAACATCAATCTGAGCAAGGCCCATACGCGAACCGACTGGACCGTGCGGCCTTTAAGCCAGGAACAGTTGCGCTATGCCGCCGATGACGTCATTTACCTGTGCCAGGTCTACACGATCATGTGCGAGAAGCTTCGGGAACTGGGCCGTCTTGACTGGCTGAAAAGTGATTTCGAGTTATTGAAAGACTCCGAACTCTACCTGGTCTCGCCGGAAAAAGCCTGGCTGAAAGTCAAAGGTAAAAACAAACTGACGGGCAGACAGTTGTCGATCGTTCAGGCACTGTGCGAATGGCGCGAGCGTACCGCGCAGACTGAAGACCGGCCCAGAAGCTGGCTGATGCGTGATGATCTGCTGCTTGAACTGGCCAAGCTTCAGCCCGACACCGTCAATGCCCTGGCTAATGTGCGGGGCATCAATGAACGCACAGTCAATCGCTACGGAAAAATGATTTGCCAGTTGATTGGCGAGGCCAAACAGCGGCCGCCCATTCCGTTGAACGAAAAGGGCAGGCCCGCCAGAAAAACGCAGCAGCAGGAAGCCATCCTGGATATCCTGACCGCCCTGGTCAGGGTACGGGCCGAGGAAAACTCCCTGAATCCGGCCATCCTTGCCACCCGCAAAGACCTGGAAGTGCTGCTGTTCAATGATGACGACGATTGTCCGCTACTGCATGGCTGGCGCTTTAGCATGGCCGGCAGGGAATTGGTCGGATTGCTGAAAGGCGATTTTCTGATCGGCATCGAATCCGATAAGCTGAACATAGTCAACGTAACCTCCTTGGCCGATGCCGAACAGTAGCCGGGGCATTTCCATCCTGGAGGCCTGAAGTTCTACGATTTGTTGATGAAATCAGCGCTTATGTAGGGGCGAATTCATTCGCCCTGGGCGACTAAAGTCGCCCCCACACCTGGTGTTCGCCAAAATTCAGGGAAGTTATTTCTCACCTTATCCTTAGCCTGGTCGGCCACCTCTTCCAAAAGCGCAATCACTTCTTTTGCCATAAATTTTAAAATAGGGCGGCGTAAAGTAAAATAACCGTCCCAATCCCTCCGCCACTGTTGCCGGCGGAGGTGCATTATTTACCGGACCTGCCGGCTCCCCATGCAAAACAAAAACAGGAAGAAAAATAAATTATGAGCAAAACGGGATCGACGTCTTTTTTATCCAGAGACAGAACGATTGCAAAACCGGGCTTTAATCGCTGGCTGGTCGCTCCTGCGGCCCTGGCCGTGCATCTGTGCATAGGGCAGGTGTACGCGTTCAGTGTATTCAATTTGCCGTTGACTAAAGTGCTGGGCGTCACCGAGTCTTTGCCCGAGGATTGGAAATTGACCGAGCTGGGCTGGATATTCAGTCTGGCCATCGTTTTTCTCGGCTTGTCGGCCGCCTTTGCCGGCAAATGGCTGGAGAAAGTCGGGCCGCGCGTCACGATGTTCTGCGCCGCGCTTTGCTTTAGCGGCGGCTTTTTTATTTCCGCCGCCGGCGTCTGGCTGCACGCGATATGGATGCTGTACATGGGCTATGGCGTTCTGGGCGGCATCGGATTGGGTCTGGGCTATGTCTCCCCGGTTTCGACATTGATCAAATGGTTTCCCGACCGCCGCGGTATGGCGACCGGACTGGCGATCATGGGATTCGGCGGCGGTGCAATGATAGGCGCGCCGTTGGGAGTCTTTCTGATGAAGCATTTCGCTTCCGCGGCCTCGGTCGGTGTCGCGGAAACATTCATGACGATGGGCGCGCTTTATCTTGGCATCATGATGATGGGCGCGTTTTCGATCCGATTGCCTCCCGAGGGTTGGGCGCCTGCGGGTTATCAACCGTCGGTGAAGAAAAGCAAGCTGGTCACCAGCAACCATGTGCATGTCGACCAGGCGCTGAAAACGCCTCAGTTCTACCTGTTGTGGCTGGTGTTGTGCCTTAACGTGACGGCAGGCATCGGCGTGCTGGGCCAGGCCTCGGCCATGAGCCAGGAGATGTTCAAGGACCAATTCACGCCCGAAAGGGCTGCGGCTTTCGTCGGCCTCCTGAGCCTGTTCAATATGGGCGGGCGCTTTGTCTGGTCCACGCTGTCCGACTATCTGGGCAGGAAAAATACCTATTTCATCTTCTTCGTGCTGGGCTGCGTTTTGTACGCCAGCATACCCTATACGGGCCAGCTGCATAACGTCGCATTGTTCATCGCAAGCTATGCGGTCATCATGAGCATGTACGGCGGCGGATTCTCAACCATACCGGCTTATCTGGCCGATATTTTCGGCACCCGCTACGTCGGCGCGATCCACGGCAGATTGCTGACGGCCTGGTCAACGGCCGGCGTCGCGGGCCCCGTGCTGGTCAATTACCTGCGCGAAAGCCAGATTGCGCAGGGCGTGGCCAAGGCCGATGCCTACAATATGACCATGCATATCATGGCCGGGCTGCTGGTGGTGGGATTTCTGTGCAACCTGGCTGTCAGGGCCGTTAATGAAAAGCATCATATCAAACAGGATGAATACGATGGCTTGAAGTCGATAAGTTGATTGAGGAACCACGAAGAAAAGCAAAGCAGGAACTTCGCGCTTTTATGTTCTTCGTGGTTGATAACCTTGGACAGCGGCGCTCGGCCTGCCGCCTGGAACGCCGGCGATTTCGGTCAGTCGTGAGCCGCCAGCGGATGGTGCACGACATTTTCCTGCTCGATCACTTCCTCCGGCGACGGCTCGCATTCAACCGCGCGCTTGATCGCCAGCTTCGTGGCCTCATAGTTCCAGTCCTGAATTTTATCGTCGTCCTTGGCGTCCCAATGGATAAAAACGCCGACGCAAATAAAGATATCATTGGCTTCTTCCAGCGGTATGACGCCTGCCTTTACGCTATCGGCGACGGCCTTGGCGACGCCGCGCTCGGCCGGGCCGAACATTTGCGTGGCCTGTCTCGCGTCCTTGATTTCCACTTTATTGAACATGACCGTATTGGGTTTGGCCATGAGATTCGGGGCCACCAGCGCCAACAGGGCGTTGACCCCGCGTTTCTGATTGGTCAGCGCGATACAGAATGCCGTCTCCGCGGCACTGCCGCGCGGCCCCATGACCAGATCGACATGCGCCACTTCATTGCCTTCACCTACAAGAGCTTCACCTACCAGAACTTTGTCGATTTTTGACATTTTCATTTCAGCCTCTCCTGTTCAGTTCACAAATCAAGCTTCAATCAATAAAGACAGATCACCGGTAAAATTAGTTTCGGGGCAGGGCGGGCGTCATTTCGGGGACCGAAGGCATTTTGCCGCTGTTTTTCTGATCAGATAGCCGGTCATCCTGTCAAAATACTCATGCATGAACAGCGCCGACAGGATCAGCGCCGTGCCGGCCGCGATTTTCATGGTCAGCGGTTCATGGTTGACCGCATGGCCCAGCATGAGCGCAAGCACCGGCGAGAGCAGGGTAATCAGGGCGACGCGCGTCGCGGCCAGATGGGCCAGCACATAGTAATAAAGCACGAAGCCGATCGTGGTCGCGATGACGCCCAGATAGATGATCGAGGCCAGACTGGCAGGCGGCAATGACTCCGGCCACTGCCCGTCGTTCAGCGTCCAGGTGAGCCAATAGGCCGGCGCTGCCAGCAGCAGGCCGCCGGCTACCTGCGACAATGCCGGCAGTTTCGCCTGAATGCGCTGCACCCAGACGGCGCTGACCGATTGCAGAATGGCGGAAACCAGAACACCGGCGATGCCCAGCACTGCCTCCGTGCCGAACTGCAAGGCCGAACCGAACATGACCAACAGGCCGCCAATGCCGAAGCCGTAAGACAGCAATTTGCCGGGCGTCAGGCTGCGCTCTCTCAGCCAGATCGCGGACATTAACGCCGTGATCAACGGCGACAAGCCGAATATCACCGAAATCCAGCCGGAAGGAATGAACTGCGCCGCCCAGTATACCGCCAGCATGGCGCAATAGATTTGCAGCGCCACGGCCAGGTAAGTCTGCCTGGCCTTGCGATGCCATGCCAGGCGCTGCCGCATGAGCAGCAGAAGGGTAAACACACAGGCAATGCCGATGCTCATACGGCCTGCGACGCCGAACAAAAAACCCGGGCCTTCGCCGCTCCATTTGATGGCCAGCGGCGTGGTAGCCCAAATTAAAATGATACTGAGGTAAGCTAACGTGATGCGCATTCGATTACATCACCGATGGTAAACAGGTTGCAAAGTATTGAATTCAAGGATGGGAAAGGCAGTGTCGATGGTTTAAAAAACGTCTTTAATCAGGAACTTGATTAAATTTTGAGTTTCCAATAGCCGTGAAATTTTTCTAATCCATAATCTGTACAAATGGGTGATCAAGATGGCGTCAAGCAACACGAGAATAACCGAGTCCAGTTATGAAGCCGCCCGCGAATATTTGCAAAGACAACTGGAAATACATTCCTGGTGGCCTACGGAACAACCGGGACTGGCCCGGCATGAGTTCAAGCTGATGCAGGGCGATCCGCGCGCGCTGAACGTCTGGTGCAAAAAATGGCTCGATTCCGCGCAGATGCGGCAACTGGCCAAGGCCATGCAAAACCATGATTGAACAGCCCGTTGCCTGCTACCCGTTATCTGTCCGTCTTCTTACGCGCGACAATCACGCCATCCCGTGTCGGGTTGATAAAGCTGTCAAAATCGGGATCGTTAAAGATTAACAGATTGTGCTCCAGTATCGCCTCGGTCCAGCCCGGCACAATATCGACAAAATTCTCCATGGTCACCCGGCCATGCCAGAGCACATTATCGGCGATATATAAGCCGCCGGGGCGGAGGCGGTCTCTGGCGATTCTCCATATTTCAGGATAATCGCCTTTGTCGACGTCATTGTAGCAGATATCGAACAAGCCTTCGGTCTGGGCGAAGATATCCTGCGCGAGCCCGACATGGAAGTCGATTCTGTCCCATAAACCGGCGGCGCCGAGATAAGTCTGCGCCTTCAGTTGGTTGACGACATCACCGTCGCTGCAGATCACTGTGCCTTCCGGCCCCGCCGCGCGCGCGAACCAGTAAGCCGAATAACCGTAGCCGCTGCCGAATTCGAATATCCGCCGGGCGTCGATGGTTTTCGCCAGCGTTTCCAGAAAAATACCCACCAGACGGTCGACGATAGGGAAGTTGTTTTGCCGCGCGTACTCTTCCATCTCGGCCAACACCGGATGATCGGTAAGGCCGGTCAGGCTGCGCATATAGTCTTCGATGGCCGGATTAACCGGAGCGATAACGGAAGGGTCGGATATCGCGGGAGATTGCTTATTGGTCATTGTCTGTGCCTCGCTGTCGAATTATGGACTTGATCGCATTTTTTGTTATCTGATGCCGCGCGATGAATTGCTCGTGAGCGCCTCAATCTGACATCGTAAAGCTTCGGTTCGTTTAACAAACTGTAAAATTCGAGCCGTTTACCGCCGCCAGAACTTAAGGATTCGATCTGGGGTCACAGGCCGTAAAAGGCGCGAGGATAGCTTTATGATAAATAAAGAAGTTTCCGACAGGTTACGGCAAATTGCCAACTTGCTTGAACATCAGGGCGCCAATCCGTTCCGTTCGACCGCCTATCTGCGGGCCGCGATCACCATTGACGAACTTGACCGGCCGGTTTCCGAGATCGTTGAAAAAGAAGGCATCGAAGGCCTGGATAAACTGCCCGGCATTGGCGTGGGCATTGCCCGCTCGATCTGCGAATACGTGACCACAGGGCGCATGAGCCGGTTGGACAGCCTGAGAACCGGCCACGATCCCATCGAGCTGTTTGAACAGATTCCAGGCATCGGCCCGACCCTGGCGCACCGCTTGATAGAAAAGCTGCATGTCGATACGCTGGAAGATCTGGAAATAGCCGCGCATGACGGGCGGCTCGCGACCGTGCCTGGCTTCAGCAGGAACAAAGCCGAAATGGTTCAGGCCTGGCTGGATCGCGTCCTCGGTTATCGCCGCCCGCGTAAAAGGATGCAGGAGCCTGGCGTCGAGGTGCCGATCGAATTACTGCTGGAAATCGATTATCTTTATCTGACCAAAGCCGACGAGGAAGAACTGCCGAAAATCGCGCCCAGGCGCTTCAACCCGTCCGGCGAAGCCTGGCTGCCGATCATGCACAAGACCCTGAACGGCTGGCATTTCACCGCCTTATACTCGAACACTCCGCGCGCCCATCAGCTCGAACGGATCAAGGATTGGGTCGTCATTTATTTCTATGACGACCAGCATCATGAAGGGCAATACACGGTCGTTACCGAAACCAAGGGCCCGCTGCAAGGCAAACGCGTAGTCCGCGGCAGGGAGCGTGAATGCCGCGAGTTCTACGCCAAAAGGCCGTCATGACAGCCTTTTTCGCGCTTTAAGCCAAAGCCCTATTGACAGAACTGATGAATTTTACCTTTCCTCAATCCGGAACAGGATAAAAGCCGTCTTGAAACCTGTGCGCTCCCACCAGAGTTCAAAAAATCGACATCGTTATCTAATCCCGCCTAACCAGCAACCCGCGCCGCGGCAATCACCGCTTGCCCCAATGCCAGACCGCCGTCGTTCATCGGATAGCGCTGCGGCGATAGCACGGTTTTGCCGTCCCGCCGCAGTTGCCCCGACACGGCTTCCAGCAGCAGCCTGTTCTGGAATACGCCGCCGCTGAGAACGATGCAGTCGGCGCCGGTTTGCCGGCTGAGCCGGCCCAGCAGATCGACGGTCGCGGCGGCCAGGCTGTGATGGATGCGGGCGGCGATGCGGGCCTTGTCGGCGCCTTGTTCAAGATCGCACAGCACGGCCTGCCACAGGCCGCTCCAGCTTAACACCGACGGGCCTCCGCCGTTGCCGATAGCCCAGGCTTGCGGGTAGGGCCGTTCATCGGCGAACAGCGGCGCTGCCAGCGTTTCCAGCGCAATCGCGGCCTGGCCTTCGTAATGGACTTGTTCGGCGTGCAGATCCAGCGCGGCGGCGAAGGCATCGAACCAGCGGCCGCAGGAACTGCTAAGCGGCGAGTTGAGGTTTCTGGCAACCATTGTAGCCAGCGTGTCCAGCGGTTTGCCTGCCAGCAGCCTGATGATGCCGAGATCGGCGAATTCCCGCCGCACCGCCGGCCAGTCGAAATAATGCTGCAGTTGCGCGAAAGCGTTGCGCCAGGGTTCATGCATGGCCTGGGCGCCGCCGGGCAGCGCGACGGGCTGAAAATGGCCGAGCCGGGTGCAGGCTTTGTAATCGCCCAACAGAAATTCGCCGCCCCATAGCGTGTCGTCGTCGCCCAGGCCCAGGCCGTCGAAGACGGCGGCCAGTACCGGCGGCGCATTCAAGGGGATGCCGTGTTCGGCCAGGCAAGCGGCCAGATGGGCGTGATGATGCTGCACTGTCATCAATATCGCCGGCTCCGCTTCAGCCAGCGCTTTTCCGTATTGCGTCGACAGGTAGCCGGGATGACCGTCGATGGCGATGCATTCGGGCTTGAAGCTGTAAAGCTGTCTGTTCAGGCCGATGGCTTCGCGGTAATCGTACTGAACGGCGGCATTTTCCAGATCGCCGATGTGCTGGGACACCACGGCCCGGCCTTTATGCAGCAGGCAGAAACTGTTTTTCAGCTCCGCGCCCATGGCCAGAATGTTGTCGGCCGACTCGAAACCTTCCGGCAAAGCCAGCGGCTCCGGGCTGTAACCGCGCGCCCGGCGCAGCACCCGGATCTTTCCGTCCATCAGCCGCGCCACCGAATCGTCCAGCCGGTTGACGATGGTCCTATCGTGCAGCAGCCAGTAATCGGCGATGCCGGCCAGTTTCTCCCGCGCCTCGTCATTGTCCGTGCATTGTGGCTCGTCGCTGATATTGCCGGAAGTCAGCACGATAGGCATGTCCAGATCCTGCATTAGCAAACTGTGCAAAGGCGTGTAGGGCAGCATGAAGCCGAGCTTGTCGCTGTCCGGCGCGACGCCGGGCGCCAGTGCCGTGCCGCGCGCGGCCAATAGCACGATCGGCGCGGTTTTGTCGCGCAAGGCCTGCATTTCCTGTTCGTTCAGCCGGGCGTGGCGGGCTATCGTTTCCGTATCGCGGGCCATTAATGCGAACGGTTTGGCGTAGCGCCGCTTCCGCTGCCGCAACCGGGCGACCGCGTCCGGGTCGGCGGCATTGCAGGCCAGATGGAAGCCGCCCAGACCCTTGATCGCGACGATATGGCCTTGCCGGATCAGTTCCGCCGTGCGCGCTATCGGATCGCCATGATGCAGCGTGCGCCGGCCGCCATCTTCCAGCCACAGCCTGGGGCCGCAGTCGGGGCAGCAGTTGGCCTGGGCATGGAAGCGGCGGTCGGCGGGATCGTCGTATTCCTGCCGGCATCGCGGGCACATCGGAAATTCCGCCATGCTGGTGTTGCAGCGGTCGTAAGGCACCCGCCGCACGATGGACAGCCGGGGGCCGCAGTGCGTGCAATTGGTGAACGGATATCGGTAACGGCGGTTGCCGGGGGCGGCGATTTCGGCAAGGCAGGCGGGGCAGGTGGCGGCATCGGCGGTAACGGGCGTCTCTATGCCATTCAATTGGCTGGCGACGATGCGAAACGCGCCGCTGTGCGGTCCGTCGCTCAGCACTTGTACTTCCAGACTGTCGAGCCGGGCCAGCGGCGGCAATTGCAGCGGGATGTTCCGGATGAAAGCCCCTATGTCTTCGTCAGTGCCGAAAGCATGGATCATCACGCCCTCGCCGTCGTTCCAGACCTCCCCGGTCAGCCGGTGCTGCCGGGCAAGGTGCCAGATCATCGGCCTGAAGCCTACGCCCTGCACCACGCCGCGGACGCGGATCGCCTTGCCGGCCATCAGCAGATGCGGGGCAATTGCTCGCCGACCGGCCAGTCGACAATGCGCCGCCCGCCGAAAGCCGTGGTCATCTGCACGAAGCCGTGCTCATCGTCGATGACTTCGCCGATGATGGCTGCGTTGCGGCCCAAGGGATGCTGCCGCATCACCGCCAGCAGGCGCTCGGCGGCAACGGCGGCGCAGATGCATACCAGTTTGCCTTCGTTGGCGACATACAGCGGGTCCAGGCCGAGAATTTCGCAGGCGGCTTTGACTTCCGCCTTGACAGGAATCCGCGCCTCGTCGACGACCATGCCGACGCCGGATTGCCGAGCCAGTTCGTTCAGCGCCGTTGCCAGGCCGCCGCGGGTCGGGTCGCGCAGACAACGGATAGCGTCCGGCGCGGCCGCCACCATCTCGGCGACCAGACCGTTCAGCGCGGCGGAATCGGACACGATGCTGGTGCAAAATTGCAGGTTTTCCCGGCCGGCCATGATCGCCACGCCATGATCGCCGATCGAGCCGCTGACCAGAATCGCGCAGCCGGGCCGCGCGCGGTCGCCGGAAATGTTGACGCCTTCCGGCACCAGGCCGACGCCGGTCGTGGTGATGAATACGCCGTCGCCCTTGCCGCGCTCCACCACCTTGGTATCGCCGGTGACGATGGGCGTGCCGGCTTTGCGGGCGGCGGCCGCCATGCTGGCGACGATTTTTTCCAGATCGGCCAGCGGCAAGCCTTCTTCCAGAATGAAGCCCGCCGACAGGTACAAAGGCCGCGCACCGGACATCGCCACATCATTGACGGTGCCGTGCACCGCCAGCGAGCCGATGTCGCCGCCCGGAAAAAACAGCGGCGAGATGACATGGCCGTCGGTGCTGATCACCAGCCGTCCGGCCGGCACGGTAAACAGGGCCTGATCGTTGCGCTGCCGCAGCAGGTCGTTGTCGAAATGCCTGACGAACAGCTCGTCGATCAGCTGGGCCATCGCCCGCCCGCCGCCGCCGTGGCTCAGGTCGACCTTGCCGGTTGTCAGATCAAGGGATGAAGTGTAGGGTTTGGGCATTGAATGGATTCCCGTATTGCAAAGATAAAGGTACGCAATGCGTACCCTACAGTAGGTCGGGTTAGCGCAGCGTAACCCGACATTTGCCGCGTAATCGCCCGTAAGACCAATACGCCGCGCAAGCCCCTTCCGACGATACCATGCACGATCCCATCGGATTTTCCGGCGTGCAGACCGTGCCCAGCAACCTGCAATCCTGCGGCTTTTTCGCGCCGCGCAGGATGGCCGGGCATTCGCAGCCTTTGACATCGGATGCCTGGATCGCGGGCAGGCTGAAGCGTTGTTCGGCGTCGAAGTCGGCATAGTCGGCTTTCAGTTTTAACGCGCTGTCCGGAATCAGGCCCAAGCCGCGCCATTCGAATTGCGGCCGCAATTCGAACACGTCCTGCACCAGCGCCTGCGCTTTCAGGTTGCCTTGCCGGGTGACGGCGCGGCTGTATTCGTTTTCGACCTCGTGCCTGCCCTCGTTGATCTGGCGTATCAGCATCAGCGCCGACTGCATCACGTCCAGGGGTTCGAAGCCGGCGATGACGATGGGTTTGGCATAGTGATCGGCAAAGGGCTCATAGGCCTGGCTGCCGATGATCGTGCTGACGTGGGAGGGCCCGAGAAACGCGTCAATCGCGACCGGCTGCGGCGCGTCCAGTATCGCCCGCATCGCGGCGGGCGTCAGTACGTGGTTGCAGAACACCGAGAAATTGGCCAGGCGTTCGGCCTGTGCCTGCTTGATGGCGACGGCGGTCGGCGGCGTGGTGGTTTCGAAGCCGATCGCGAAAAACACCACTGATCGCGACGGATTTTCGCGGGCGATTTTCAGGGCGTCCTGCGTGGAATAGATCATGCGAATGTCGCAGCCGCCGGCCTTGGCTTTCAGCAGGCTGTCGCGGCCCGTGGCCGGCACCCGCATCAGGTCGGCATAGGAGCACAGTATCACGTCATGCCGTGCGGCCAGCTGGATCGCATTGTCGATGCGGCCGGTCGGCAATACGCAGACCGGACAGCCGGGGCCATGGATGAATTCGACATTGGCCGGCATCAGGTCCTGCACGCCGTAGCGGAATATGGCATGGGTATGGCCGCCGCAAAATTCCATCAGCCGGTAATGCCGGCCGGGATCGACGGTTTGTCCGATAGCCTGGGCCAGTTGCCGGGCGAGGTCTTGCTGCCTGAATTCGCTGATGTATTTCATGGGCTTGATGATAATCCGGCTTCGGCGAACAAAGCCAGGGTTTTCATGGCTTCGTCTTCGTCGATTTTATTCAATGCATAACCGACATGCACCAGTACATAATCGCCGACGCCGACATCATCGACGAGGGCCAGCGACACTTCCACCTTGACGTTGTTAACCGATACGGTCGCCATGGCCGTGTCGGGATTGATGGTGATGACTTGAGCAGGTAAAGCTAGACACATGAATTTCAGTTTCCTTTTGTTGATGTCAAATGTAAGGCATTAAGCATATCCGATACGCTGCACTTTGCCCGGTTTCCACGGTCCTCCGCGGGAATCGGGCTGCAAGATCGCACTGCGGCAGGCACAAGCCCATGCGTGGGAACTGGCAACGTGCCGGGCGGGCAACATGTCCCGCCCGGCTTATGAAATGGCATTAGGCATAGTCGATACGCTGCAGTTCCAATTCGGCCTTCAGCCAGCGCAGCCAGTTGTCCATGCCTTCGCCGGTCCTGGCCGACAGTGACAAGACCTTGATGCGCGGATTGACCTGTTTCGCATAGCGGATGCATTGCTCGCTGTCGAAATCCAGATACGGCAGCAGGTCGGTTTTGTTCAGAATCATCAGGTCGGCGGCATGGAACATATCGGGATATTTGATCGGCTTGTCCTCGCCTTCGGTGACCGACAGGATCACCACCTTGTGCGCCTCGCCCAGATCGAATGACGAAGGGCAGACCAGATTGCCGACATTCTCGATGAACAGCAGGCTATGATTGCTCGGCTGCAAACTTTCCAGCGCATGCCCGACGCGGTGCGCATCGAGATGGCAGCCTTTGCCGGTATTGATTTGCACCGCCTGCACGCCGGTGGCGCGGATGCGCTCGGCGTCGCGGGCGGTTTGCTGATCGCCTTCGATCACCGCGATGTCGATGTCGTCTTTCAACCTGCCGATGGTTTCGGTCAACAGCGTGGTCTTGCCGGAACCGGGGCTGGAAACCAGATTCAACGCCAGCACGCCGCGTTCGCCGAAGTAGCGGCGGTTTTCCGCGGCATAATGGTTATTCTTGGCCAGAATATCCTGTTCGATCCGCACCATGCGCATCCGGTCTAAACCCGGTGCATGCGCCGCACCGTGTCCGTGGTCATGGTCGTGATGATGGTGATCATGGGAATGGTCATGATCGTGCGAGTGGGAATGGCCCTCGCCGCAGCCGCATACGCCGCACATTATTCTACCTCCAGTTCTTTGATTCGCATTTGATCGCCGCCGTTGATCTGCAATTGATGGCTGCCGCAGCGCGGGCATTGATCGTATAACTGCTGCACGGCCACATTGCGTCCGCACGGCAAACACCAGGCCTGGCCCGGCACTTCGATGATTTCAAGGCGGGCCTGGTCGGCCAGCGAGCCTTGCACGACAATATCGAAACTGAAGCGCAAGGCCTCGATTTCGACGCCGGCCAAGACGCCGATTTCCAGCCAGACGGTTTTGACTTTGCGGTATTGCTGGGCTTCCGCCTGCTGTTCCAATATCTGTAAAACGCTTTCGCATAGCGACATTTCATGCATGGGCATCTGTCCTGCTAGTGTTGTCTTTCAGCTTTAAATCGTACTGTACGCATGGGTCAACCGCATTGATTAACAGTTCCGCCTGACGCCGCAGGTCGTCCGGGCTTTCGGTCTTCAATTGCTTCAAGCCTTGGGCCACAATGCCTTCGGGATGGAAATTCCATTCGGTAGGCGCAACAATGCGGTAATCATACACCCGCCCTTGCCGCAACTCCAGGCGATGAATCAGCAGGCCGCGAGCCGCCTGAACCTGGGCCAGACCGATGCCGTCGGCGTCCAGTCCGGTTTCCGGGCTGATTTTCTGCCCGGTCGGCCGGCTCAAGCGCAGCGGTATCGAGGCTACTTCCAGCAAACCGGCCAGGAAGCGCACCAGCAGGCCGTTGCCGTAACGGTTCCGCAAGTCGGCGATTAAATGATGCGACCATTGCCGGTTCAGCGGCGTCGTTTCATGGCTGCGGCCTTGCCAATGCGGCGCCCGGCAGAATGTGCTCAAATCGTCCTGCCGCATCTGCCGGTTCAAGGCATCGTTATCCAGTTCGGGCAGACAAGCCACTTCGTTTCGGCCGGCAGCCTGCCAATCCCGGCCGTACAATTCATTCAACAAACGGGCCGGTAGCGCAGCGTTTTGCCGCAGCCAGCCGCGTAACTGCGCTTCGCCGGTTATCGTCCGAAAATCGTCAAGCCGGCCGTTGAAAATCGAGGCGTCGATCAGCGCTTCCAATTCGGCAATCAGCCGCGCCAGTTGCACGGCGTCGATGTCGAGGCGGCTGTCGAGTCTGTAAGCTTCACCGTCTCGAAACAGGTGCTGCTTGAACTGCGCGTCGAATTTCAATAGCGCCGCCACGGCTTTTTTATCCGGTTCCATGCCGGTCAGGCCAGGCCAGTCCAGCAACATTCGCCAGGCATGTTCGCGCAAGGTTTCCAGTTGCACCAGCATCTCGCGAGCCTCATCCGGTTCGGGTTCGCCAGCCATGCCTAACGCGGCGCGGCTGGCCCGCAGCGCGGCATAGGCTTGGGCATTGCCGCACAGCGTAAACAGCAGCGGCACGGTGGCCAGGACCTGTTCCGGCGTTTTTCCGAGCAATACCCGAGCCGCCTCGGGGCGAGCGGAGACGATGCGCGCCTCGCTGGCTTGTCCGTCAAGGTGACATAACTCGATGTGGATAACGCCGGCCTGCGTCATTCAGCGGCTGCCGATAGTGCCGCGCAGCAAATCCCGGCGGCTGAAAGTGCGCGCCGCCGGGGCGGTCAGCAGGCCTTGCAGCGAAGCCTGCGCCGTGGCGAGCGCGGCGGCCTGGCTTTCGAACTGAAACATCGGGGAGAACAGCGAGCACAGCGCATAAACTCCCAATTGCGCCTCATCGGCCAGGGTAAATTCGAAAGTGCCGTACGGAAAAGTCTGCTCGAATTTGCTGCCGGGCGGCAGTTCGCGCCAGCGGCTGTCGTCCGGCCCCGGCAACAGCAGCAGATTCATGAACCAGGGCGTAATCAGCACGCCCAGCCAGTCTTCGTTGAACGGCTTGAAGCCGACGGCCTGCACCGACAGTTCGGGGTTGATCACCGGCACACCGCGCATGCGTGTCGCCAGAATGCCGTTGAATACCGTTTCCAGCTGCCGGCTGATTTGCTCATCATTCCGCCACTGCATACTCAATCGTCCAGCAACAGAAAATCGTGTTTCGGCGCGCCGCACTGAGGGCAGCTCCAGTGTTCGGGCAACTGCGAAAAAGCCGTGCCGGGCGGTATCTGCCAGATTTCATCGCCGTCCGCTGGATCGTAGACATGCCAGCAGATTTTGCACTCCAGCCGGGCCTCCGGCGGCAATCCCGACGCATCGCCGCCATAGGCGCCGGCGAAAAAGGCGCCACTCATGAATACACCTTCAGCATTTCCTGCAAACGCTCGCGGCTGTCCGCTATGTCTTCCGGCGAGGCGCAGGCCACGCTGGGTACGTCGCTGACTTCCAGGGTGTTGAGGATCAAGGTGTCCTGCGAATTGAAGTACTGCACCCACCAGACGAAACGCGTGCCGGTAGCGGTGATCCGGCAGTTGCCGTAGCCTCGGGACAGGATGACCACCGGGCCCTTGCCCAGCCGTTGTTCCAGAAACGCCAGATCCTGCTCGGTTTGCGGCAGCAGGCTCAAATTGATGATATGCGCATCGCCGCCTGGCCGGTATTCGGCGATTTTGGCGTTGAGTTCGGCCAGCAGCGGCGGCGCGTTCATCACGCCCGGCGGCAATGCCGTCCATTCGGTATGGATTTGGTCTGCCGCGCCGCTAAAAGCCGATTGAACGACTTGTCGCGGAATAATGCCGACTTCCAGCGCATCGGCAACGATCCGCTGTCGGTCGTCAAGCTGCCGCAGGCGCCAGACGCCGGCCAGCACCGACTCCTGAATGCGGATGTCCTGTCCGGCCGAACAAATGATGCTGACTTCGCCTTCGCCGAGCAGTTCGTTGATGAATTGCCGGTTGGGCTGGTCCAGCGCTGTCAGGTCGCTTGATCCGGCATGCGTCGGATAGGCGATCAGATCCTGCTCCAGTTGCCGCAGTACGCTTTTCGCCTGCGCCAAGTCCGCCGAATTTAAATCCGCCGAAACTTGCGGCATGCTGTAGGTGGCCATTTCCAGCGGCATCTGCAGGAATTCCAGCTCGGCGCCGTCCTGCTCAGGCGGTTGACTGCCTTGGCCGAAAATTGGGAGGGAGATTGAGGTCATGGTTTTATGGCTTGCTGCTATTCGGTTGCTTCTAAACGTAGGGTACGCACCGCGTACCTTCTTCAAATTTTTTAACCTGGAAGGTTCGTGATGCGTACGAGACTGTGAAAGTATTCAGAATTTTTCTCATTAATGCCTATATGTTGTTATATACAAATATCAAACGCACAATATATTGTGCTGAAAATTTCAAAAAACGAATGCTTTCACAGTCTCGTACCCTACGAGGTTATCTTTCCGCAGACTTTGTCCAGATCGAAGCCGGGCGGCTCGCTGGGCATAGAGGCCAGAATCCGCGCGGTTTCCTGCCTGTATTCCTGCCAGTCGCGGATGCCGGTGATGGCGCCCAGATATTCGCCGTTACGCAAAAACACCAGCGACGGCCAGCCGGTAAAGCGAAAGCGCGCCTGCAATTCCCGCTCGATGGGTCTGGCAATTACCGCCGCCTGCAGCCGCCCGCTAAACGCTTTGACCAGTTCCGGCAGGATCACCGCGACATCGTTGCTTTCCGGAAACTGAACGGGATCGTTGTCGAAAAACAGCACGACGGTTTCGGCGCCGTAAACGAAATGGTCGTAACTGTCCGCATCCAGCAAAGGATAGCCGTGCCGGGTCTGCAATTGTTCAATCAAGGACGAGCTCATGGTTTTAAAAACTCCGGCAGCTGCGGTTCTCTGTCGAATAGGTCGGCGAATAAATGGTCTATCCGGCTGTCGCCCTGCATCGCCAGATCCAGGGCCTCCAGCGCGTCGGCGATCTGGCCGGCTCTTTGCTCGCTGAGCACTTCCCGGGCGGTGTCGAGAAAAACCAGCAGCCAGGTGCCGACCGGCTGCGGGCCGACCAGCATCATGTCGATCAGGCTTTCCTGGCCGCGATAGAGGCAGACCGCCGATTCGCCACGCTGCTCGATAATTTGCATGGGAATGCCGATGCACATCAGTATTTCCCCCGGTAATCGATATCGACCAGCAATGCGTCGTCGTTCGCGGGCTGCGGAGGGCGCGCTTCGAACGCGCCGGATTGCAGGACGCGTTCGTCGCCGATCCGGCAGGCCTGGTCAGGCGAAGGCCGTTCCTGCTCGTAGCGCTGCATGTCCAGCACCGGATCAGTCAAATCGCCGTCCGTGCCGGCCGCTTCGGCAGTCATGCCGAAAGTCCTCAGAAAATCGAGCGCCATGTCGATCGCCGGCTGAATTTGCGCCTTGACCGATGGCCGCAGGCTGCCGCCGTAGTCTTCCAGTTCCTCCGGCTGCACGCCGATCAGCAGCAGGTGCCGGGGATAGCCGCCCAGCATCTGCGCCATCGCCAGCACTTCCTGGAAGCCGGTTTGATGCAGGCTCATCTTTTTGGCGCCCAGGAAATGCGGCACGTCATCGTTTTCGACCCGTTTCAGGGTGCCGGGCGGCAGGCCGTAATCGACGGCATCGAATACGACCAATACATCGGCCGCCTGCACATGTTCGACCAGGTAAACGCCCTGGGTGCCGCCGTCCATGACCTTGACCTGATCCGGGAACCGGTAGCTTTTTTGCAGGTGTTCGACCACGCGAACGCCGAAGCCCTCATCGGCCCACAGCACGTTGCCTATGCCCAGCAGTAAAATATTCATGTTCAATGGATGTCGTCCAGCGGTCTGTCGTCCTTGAAGGTGCGCCATCCGGTCGCCATCGTCGACAACAGGCTCTGGCGCGACAGTTTGTCCTCGCGCACGGCGACATAGACATGGATCAGCGTAAAACACACGATCAGCCACATGACCAGATGATGCCAGCTGTGCAGGCTTTGGCTGTCGCCGAAAACCGGCAGCACCCAACTGCTGAACAGCGCGTATTGCCAGCTACCTTGCCCGGTGCCTTCGCCGTACAGCGCAAAGCCGGTGACTATCATGAACAGCGTGCCCCAGACGAAGGCGAAATGCATGGCCAGCAGGGCCAATGGATTATGGCCGGCGTATTTGCGCGGTTCCTTGACCAGAAAGGCGTACCACAAGATTTCATGGCCGACGCCTTGCCAGAAATCCCGTCTCAATAAAGGCGGCAGGAAGAGTTGCCGGGCATGCTCGTTGCCGGCAAAGGCCCAGTACAGCCGAAACACCAGGCCTATCGCCAGCAGGTAGCTGGCGGCGAAATGAGCAAACCTGGTATAGCCCATCAGGAGATGATCGGACGCTTCGCCGCCCACCGACGCGGGCGGATCGGCGATCAAGTAGCCGGTTACGATCAAGGCGACGATGGCCAGGGCGTTCAGGCCGTGCCATAGCCGTATCGGTTTCTCGTAGACGTAAATGGCCTGAGTGACGGGGTGTGAAGTTGATTCTGCCATGGTGGCCCCCTTATGCGGTGAACAACAGCCAGGCGCCGGTCAGGCCGGTCATGGCGCCATAAACGCGGATCAAGGCGCCCGCATTGGCGCGCCGGGCGGACCAGCCTGCCATCAAGCCGGAAAAATGCAGGACCGCGGTGCCCGAGACGATTCCGGCTATGTAGGCGTATCCCGATGCGGTCGCCGGCATTTCGCTGCCGTGCGCCAGCCCGTGCATGGCGGCAAAGGCGGCGATCGATATCAGGATCATCGCCCTGGGCAGTTTATTCGTGCCATAGCCGAGCGCGATGCCGAACGATAACAGTGAGACCAGAATAGCCGTTTCGACATAGGCAAAATCAAGTCCGGCCAAGCCGAGCAGGGCGCCAGCCGGCATGAACAGCAAAAACAGCGCTATCGCCTGTCTGGCAAGCAAGAGGCGCTGGCTGCTCGCCCATAAGCCCAGGCCCAGCATCACTAGAAAATGGTCCAGGCCCAGAAACGGATGCTGGAAGCCGTCGCTGAAACCGTCTGCAGGCAACAGGCCGGTATGCGCCGATGCGGCGTGGGAAAATACCGCCAGGCCGACCAGCGATAAACATTGCAATAGAATTCTGTTCATAAATCAGGTTCCTCAGCGAACTTTGACTTGGGTTAATTCGGTGCCTTCCGGGCTGATGATATGCGTGGAACAGGCCAGGCAAGGATCGAAACTGTGCAGGGTGCGCAGGATTTCCACCGGCTCCTCTGGACGCTCGACCTTGGTGTTCAACAGGGCCGCCTCGAAGGCGCCGATGTTGCCTTGCCCGTCGCGCGGCGACCCGTTCCAGGTGGTCGGCACCACGCATTGGTAATTGGCGATTTTGGTGTTCTCGATCTTCAGCCAGTGGCCCAGCGCGCCGCGCGGGGCTTCGGTGAAGCCGACGCCTTTGACGCTGTCCGGCCAGGTTTCCGGGTCCCAGCGTTCGACGTTGGCGGTGGCCAGATCGCCGGCCTTGATGTTGGCCATCATCTTGTCCATGAAATAGCGCATCTTGCCGGCCGCCCATTGCGCCTCCAGGCCGCGGGCCGCCGTTCTGCCCAGGGTCGAGAACAGGGCCGTGACCGGTACGTCCAGCGTTTTCAGGACGAAATTGATCTGTTCGGTGATTTCCTTGTTGCCTTGCGCATAGCCGATCACATAGCGGGCCAAGGGACCGACTTCCATCGCGTGGCCGCGCCAGCGCGGGGCCTTGATCCAGGAATATTTGGCCGACTCGTCCAGTTCCTCGATGTGGGTGCGGTTGCCCTTGGTTTTCGGCCCTATGCGGTAATTGGGCTCGGTAACGCCGTCCCAGGGATGCAGGCCCAGCGATTCGTCCGGGTATTTGTACCAGGAATGCGGGATGAATTCCTTGATTTGCTCGGGATCGGCCAGGTCCACTTCATGAACTTTCGACAGATCGCCGTTGATGATCGCGCCGCGCGGCATCAGCAGGTTGGCCGCCGAGTAGTCGTTGGCATTGTCGGGGATGTCGCCGTAGGACAGCAGGCTTTGCCCGGAAATGCCGCCGCCGTACATCCAGCCTTTGTAGAACTGGGCGATGGCCAGTAAATCGGGGATGTAGACCTGATCGATAAACTCGATGGTGCGGTCGATGATCGACGACACCAGATTCAGCCGTTCCATGTTGATCGCGCCGTTGGCGCCGACGCCGTCGATGTTGATAGCGCAAGGCACGCCGCCGACCAGCCAGTTCGGATGCGGGTCCTTGCCGCCGAAGACGGTGCGGATTTTCATGATGTCTTTTTGAAAATCCAGCGCTTCCAGATAATGGGTCACCGCCATCAGGTCGGCTTCCGGCGGCAGTAAATACGCCGGATTGGTCCAGTAGCCGTTCTTGAACGGCCCCAGCTGGCCGGATTCGACGAACTTTTTCAGGCGGTTCTGGGTGTCGCGGAAATAGCCGGGCGAGGATTTGGGGTTATGCGGCGAAATCGATTGCTGCAGTGCCGAGGTGGCGACCGGGTCTGCCTTCAATGCATTGACCGGGTTGACCCAGTCCAGGGCATGCAGATGATAAAAATGCACCAGGTGATCCTGCGCCTGCAGGCTCAGCTGCATCAGGTTGCGTATCGAATTGGCGTTTTCCGGAATCTTGATCTTCAGCGCATCTTCCACCGCGCGCACCGAGGTCAGGGCATGGGTGCCGGTGCAGACGCCGCAGATGCGCTGCACGAAGGCCCAGGCATCGCGCGGGTCCCGGCCTTTCAGGATCACTTCCAGGCCGCGCCACATGGTGCCGCTGGAGACGGCGTTGCGGATGATGTTGTCGTCGTCGATATTGACTTCGCAGCGCATGTGGCCTTCGATGCGCGTGACCGGATCGACCACGACGCGGCGGCCGGCATCGTTCAGATTGAAGCCGTTGGGGGTGTTTCTGACTGTCATTGTTTTTCAGCTCCTGGTTGTTTGGCGCGTTTCAGTGCCGTAAGGCCCGCATGCGCGGCAATGCCGACGCCGACCACGGCCGCCGCGGTGCCGCCGACGGCATCGGCGTTGGCTTCGATGCCGAATTGATTGATATCGGTGAGGCGCTCGTAGAAGCTGCCTTTGTCCCAGAAACCGTCCTCGGAACAGCCGATGCAACCGTGGCCGGCCTGAATCGGAAATGAGATGCCTTCGTTCCAGCGCACCGTCGAGCAGGCGTTATAGGTGGTCGGTCCCTTGCAGCCCATTTTGTACAGGCAGTGGCCCTGGCGGGCGGCTTCGTCGTCCCAGTGTTCGACGAACTGGCCGGCGTCGAAATGCGGCCTTCTGTAGCATTTGTCATGGATGCGCTGGCTGTAGAACATCTGTGGGCGGCCTTGTCTGTCCAGCGTCGGCAGTTTATCGAAGGTCAGCAGATAGGCGACCACGGCGGTCATGACTTCGGCGATCGGCGGGCAGCCGGGCACTTTGATGATCGGCTTGTTCGCCAGGCCGGGCACTTTATGTACCGGTGTCGCCCGGGTCGGGTTGGGCTTGGCGGCCTGCACACAGCCCCACGATGCGCAGGATCCCCAGGAGATGATGGCCTTGCAGCTTTCGGCGGCATATTTCAGCTGCTCGACGAAGGGCTTGCCGCCGATGATGCAGTACATGCCGTCCTCGGCCAGCGGCGGGTTGCCTTCCACGGCCAGGATGTAGTTGCCTTTGTATTTTTCGACGATTTCGTCGACGATGGCTTCGGCGTTATGCCCGGCCGCCGCCATGATGGTGTCGTCGTAATCCAGCGACAGCATCGACAAAATCACGTCCTTGGCCAAGGGATGCCCGGAACGGATGAAGGATTCCGAACAACAGGTACATTCCAGGCCATGCAGCCACAGCACCGGAATGCGCGGTTTGGTCTCCATCGCCTGCGCGATTTTGGGCACGAAAGCGGGAGAAAGCCCTAACGATGCAGCGGTCAGGCTGCAGAACTTGAGAAAACTGCGGCGCGTGATGCCCTGCCTGCGCATGACATCGTAAAAGGTTTCATTCATTCAGGAACTCCTGGCGTGGTTATCTGGCTACTTGAAGAATGTACGGTCGATAGATGCTCTCGAACATTTTTCAGCGCCTGTTTTTTATCAACGCAGTGACGACACTATCTCTCCCGTCGACACTGCACCGTATGGCCAGTGCAACATCCATGCCGGATTGGCACCGGCCTTATAAACCTTAATAATTATAGGGAATAATGCCACTAAGTGTTGATGAAAATCAAACGAAATGTGGGTTATGCAACAAATGCGACAAAAGAATCGGATGATTGCAGGAAAGGTGACATAAGCCGGGCACGCCCAGGTCCGGATTTCATGACAGGCGGATGCCGATCTATTGCAAGTTGGAGAATGCAAAGTCCGCAAAGCGGCAAATCGGGTTCGCGATGCGTAACCCGACTTTGGCGCTTCTGGTTTACTTAATCAAAGCCGCCAGACGACTCTCAAATTCAGAGGCGACAAGGGCGTCGTAATGGCGCCGCAAGACTGAGTCGGTTGGGCGCGGCCCAAAGGAGGACTCGATTTCACTCTGCAGACGAGTCAGAAGATGATTTGATCTTTCAAGGATTTTCAATTCAGAGTCGGCCGCCAATTCCACTTGATTGGCGACCGAAGATTGTTGGGAGGATTTCGAAAAAAACGCCATGCTGTAACCTAATGGAAAAAAAGCGCATGTCGCCATTACAAACATGACCATAACAAGCAGAATGACTTCGAACATATCAATACCTCGCTATTGTTGAAAAATGCCGGGTACGCACATCAGATGGCTATTGGCAATCCGGCAATCTCTATTTAGCAATTACGATGCCATGCTGTTTTTTATCATTAATATCTTGATTTTTATGATAAATATATGATTTTAAGCTATAGGGACTGGTAGTTTTTTGAACAATTTGTCAGCATTCCCTCAACACAGCGACGGAGGCAGGTTACGGCATCCGAAAAATCCAGTTGCAGGCTGGAGATATTATAAGAAGGATCAGTCGAATTATTTTGGTAAAATATTATTCATAAAGGCTACCAGCCTTTCGTTGGCTTGATGCAATTTTTCCGATATCCGAATTTGGCGCTTTCCCATTAGGTCCAAGCTGTCTTTCCTGTCATTTTCTATCCTCTCAGCCATGAGATTTAAACCATGACCCAATCCAAAAGTAAAAACGTCCGTATTGCCCCCAAAACCGCCGGAAAAACAGCCTTATCCGCAGCCCAGAAACAATTCAACAGCCTGACTAAAAAAATTGACCGTCAAAAAAAGCTGTTGATCGAGTGGACAGAAACCATCCCCGCGTATCATCAAAAAGTTGAGCAGGAATACAATCCTCTTGTAGATACTCTGCATAACCAGAAATTGGAATGGGTACGGTTACTGGATCGGTTTTACGACAAGCCGCTATTCAAAAAAACCGATAAATTGAAAATAAAGCATCTCATTTGCGAGGTATGCGAGCAGATAATTCCTGATTTGAACAGCGATGAACTCAAAGCTCTGTTCAACAAATATGGCGACGAGGATTACGATACCATTCACCAGGAAGTTGAGGCCGCTGTCGGCGAACTCATGAAAAGCCTCGCGGAAGGCATGTTTAATGTCGATTTGGGGGATGACGTCGATATAAGCTCGCCGGAAAAATTCCACGCCCATTTGCAGGAAAAGCTGAAAGAGCAAGCGGAAGCGCAATCAAAAGAGCAATCGGAGACTCCCGTCAAACCGCGTAAAAAAACCAAAAAGCAATTGGAAAAAGAAGCGCGCCAACAAGAGGAAGAGGCACTGGCGAGCAAATCGGTTCAGGAAGTTTACCGTAAGTTAGTCGCCACGCTGCATCCCGACCGCGAACCGGATGCCCAGGAGCGCGCCCGAAAAACAGCGTTGATGCAACGCGTCAATACCGCTTACGGCAAAAAAGACTTATTGCAACTACTGGAATTACAGCTGGAAATTGAGCAGATCGATCCCGCGCACTTAAATCAGATGGCTGACAGCCGTCTGAAACATTTCAACAAGATATTGAAAGAGCAGTTGTCCGAGCTGGACCAGGAAATCCATCAAATCGTTGAGATGTTCAAGCTGCAGTTAAATCTGCCTTTCTATGCACTTCTGACTCCCAAGCAATTGATGGCGATACTGGCAAATGACATTGAAGCCGTACGGGCGGATATAGCCGCCGTTCAAAAAGAGCTTGAAACCTTTCAAGATCCTGCCGCGCTTAAAGCATGGCTAAAAAGCTATAAAATTCCGAAAGCATCCGCCCAGGATGATTTTGACGATTTATTTTTTGGCGGCATGATGCCGTTCAAATTCTGACAAGGCGAAGGTCAGGCCACACTGTGCTTTTGCGCTTTTGGTAGTGAGCATGAGAAATAGAGGCGCGAGCACGCTCGTGCATCGGAAAAAATCCTCGCGCGCTTGGGAAGTTATTCCGCTCGGATAATGCCTGCACGGCTGGATGGGCTCGAAGCCATGCAGGAAAAAACAGCCGAAGAAGTTGTTGCGATTGCCCAAGGCCGGCCCGGATGAGCTGTTTGCCTTATATCATGATGAACTAATGTTTCCCTTTATCGGGAGATTTTCGGTATAGTGGCGGGCTTGGTTATGAATCTTGCTGTACAGTTGTCTAAAAATGCAGAATAAATACTTACGTTTATTAAGTCTTCTCCTGATCGTTCTATTAATTCCCCTGGCATATTGGTTAAGACCCGGCAAGTTCGAGGCGGCTGATCTCAGTCCGCCGCCCACGCGGCCCATAGCCGCTTCCAGGCCGTCCGGCTTTGAGAGCCCTTGCAAGGACGAGCACCCTGAATGGCGTCAGGCCCAGGTTATCGACGGCGTCGAGATCGCCGAGTCGTTGGCGTGCAGCCCCGACAACCCTTATGATGTCGCCGCTTTCGTCAAAGGCGTCAATAACGTTTCGATGCCCACCCTGATGAGCACGCATCTGTCCGAGGACGCGCTGACCAAAACCGACGACCTCGACGGTGACGGCGATCCCGACGTGATCCGCATCAAGCTGGAAGTCATCGAGCTTAACGGCGCCTCGCCCGACGGCGATTTCCTGATCCCCAGCTATGACATACTGCCGGGCGTGCAGCCGGGGCTGTGGGTGTTCGCGCCCAAGACCAGCGACATGGCCGTGAAGAATTACGGCTCCAACCAGGCCAATTATTTCCTGCGCGCGCCGTCGCCGGTGATTCGCGTCGAGCAGGGCGATCAGGTCTATATCACGCTGGAAAACACGCATTATTTCCCGCACACGATCCATTTTCACGGCGTCGACCATCCCTGGAAAACAGCGGACGGCGGCGACAACGACGGCGCCGCGCACGGCGGTGCCGACCACGTGTCCGTTTTTCCGGGCGACAGCCACACTTATGAAATGAAGCCCCGGACGGCCGGCACCATGCTGTATCACTGCCATGTACAGACCGACAGGCACTTCATGATGGGCATGGCCGGCATGTTCATCGTGGAGGAGAACCGCCCGAACAACTGGGTGCAGACCTTCAATATCGGCGGTGGACAGGTGCGGCATCCGTCGGTCGGCGTCAAGGGGGAATATAATCAGGAATATGACCTGCATTATCAGTCCGTCGACAAGCGCCTGGCGGAAATCATCCAGGAAGTCAACGATCCGCGTCTGATCGAGAAAAAAATGAACCGCGAATACAACATGACCGAATCGCATGAAAGCTATTTCCTGCTCAACGGCCATGCCTTCCCGTACACGCTGCGCGACGATCTGATCGTTACCGGGCCCAATGAAAAGATCAAATTGCGCGTCGCCAACGTCCAGGACTCGGCCGTGGCGCTGCATTTCCATGGCCACAGGGCCACGATCACGCATTACGACGGCATCGAACAGCCCGAAGCCACGCAAATCATCCGCGATGTGGTCGATATCGCATCGGCGCAACGCGTCGACATCAAGCTGGACACGACCAACGATGGCCTGCATAACGATGGCGAGGGCGTCTGGATGTTTCACGATCATGTCGAGACCGGCACGACCAATGATGGCGTGAGCCCCGGCGGCAACATGTCCCTGGTCGTGTACCGCGATTTTATCGACGAACAGGGCATGCCGAAACTGCACGACGGGGCGTTCGACCAGTTCTTTACCAGATCGTATTACGAGAATGAACAACCGATCTGGGCCATGGGCGAATTTGCGCAGCCACTCGGCGAAGCCGGGCTTCTGGCTCCGAATTATCTGAAAATCATCGCCTTCGGACTGACGGTCGGACTGCTGTTCGCCCTGCTGATCTACCTCGCGCGCAGCTTTAAACAAGGAGCAGCGGAATGAGATTTGTCAAATATTTGATTTTATTGATGACATTGGCCGCTATGCAACCGGTCGCGGCGGCCATGAACCATAACGGCATGATCATGGACGAAACCGGCATGATTATGAACAGCAATACCGACAAGGTGCCGCGCGACTGCAAGAAGATCGCCGGCGATGTCAACATCACGGTGCGCGCCGGCCATAAACAGGCGAAAAAATTCAATGGCATCATGTACGCGTTTGACCAGCAGCAATGGGACGTGCCGCCGTGCTCGCGCATCAACGTCACGTTCATCAACGAGGACAAGATCCGGCACCAGTTCATGATCCACGATCTGCCGGGCTATCTTTATCCGCAAGGCATGTTCACAATGGAAATCTACGGCCCCGGCCAGAAGACGGCGTCTTTTATCGTGCCCAGCCAGCGCAAGACTTACCTGGTGCACTGCGAAGTGCCCCAGCATATGGAAAAAGGTATGAAAGCGCAGTTGAAAGTGGACGGCGGCGATGGCGACTTGCCGAGCATTCCGGGCATATCGGCGGCTGTCAATGCGGATTCTTACAGGGTAGACTGGGATAAAAGCGCTTGGGGGGCCTTACTGGTTTCGTTTTTTGCCGGGGCGGCCGTGCTTTGGTTGCTGAACCGGATTAAACGCTAAAAGGGCGAGTTATAAGAGAAGGATTGTAAAAAGAAAGACCACCAGAAATTGTGGGGGGTTGGTGGGAGGTGGTCTTTATAAAGTAGAGACAAAATTGTCGAAAAGCATGGGAGCTATTGCTAATCGACGGGGGTTATCCTAACAAACGACTCATGCGAAGTTTATTCGTACAAATACCTATGCAGTGCAAATGCCTTTTTGCTCTGTCAAGCTGATGCTGAGGGAGTATTTATATAATTCATTGACTTAGAGTTAACTCAAAAACTCCAGCGCATTGATAACAATATTTTATGTCTAAAAATGAGAAAACGGCTGCGCAGAAAGCGGCTAATCCCTGCCAAAAACCTTGCACTTGTGATAAGGGTACACAGCCAAGAGCAAATGACCCTGGCAGGCTTTGAAACGCCCTTAGGATAAGGTGAGAAATAATGAGTTTTTGGATGTGGGGGCGACTTTATTTATGCCCTTTAGGGTAGTCGCCCAGGGCGAATACCCTAAAGGGCACAAGTGAATTCGCCCCCACATTCCTTGAGGGCGACCGCGCAGGGCCGCCCGCGGCAGTTTTCTTTACTGAGTGGACTGCGGCTTTAACGGCTTTGCATCCAGCTCGAAATCCATGCGTATGCGCTGCGCTACCGTTTTGACTTCTTTCTTGTTCTTGAAAGGTCCGGCGATCACCTGATAAACGCCGTCTTTCTCCATTTTACGCGCCGGGATCGGCGGGCCCTGATGCGACAGCATCGCGGCCAGCTGTTGGGCTTCCGTTTCATTGTCGAACGTGGCGGCCAAAAGCGCCCAGTCGCTTTCCTTCAGCTCTCCGACCACAGGCTGGCCGTAGAGCTGATTGGGGTGATCCAGTTGCACGGCCGCTACCCTGAGCTCTGTTACATCGGGGCTGCCGGTCAGTATTGGCGTAGGGATGCCGTCCGAACGCTCGAGGATGCGATCGACTTTTGCAAAATCGATGGATACGTTTTGCTGGGCGCTGATCTGTTTCAGTTCGTTGATCAATTTCTTCTTCAGCTTGGGCTTTTCCTTGGCCCATTTTTCCAGCGGTTCATGCGCTTCAAGGTAAAGCATTTCCTGGTCCCAGGCCGTCAAATAAGGCTGATGGACAATCTGCACGGGCATCCCGACCTTGGATTTATTGAATAGAATCTCGATATCCTCGGGATAAAGCTGCACGCAGCCGTGGCTGATCTGCATGCCGATGCCGTAGGGCTTGTTGGTGCCGTGGATCAGATAGCCGGGAAAGCCGAGCGGCATGGCGTATTTGCCGAGCGGATTATTGGGGCCTGCGCGCACGACTTTCGGCAACGGATCGCCTTTTTGGAGATGCTCACGGTGTATCGATTCCGGCACGGTCCAGGCCGGGTTGGCCCTTTTGGAGATGATTTTTGTCGATCCCATCGGCGTATTCCAGCCTTGACGGCCAATTCCGACCGGATAAGTGAACACGGTATCTGGCTGTTTTTGGGGATAGAAGAACAGCCGCATATTGGCCAGGTTCAGTACGATGCCCTTGTGCGGCGCCTCGGGGACGATGAAGCGTAAAGGCAACAGCACCTGACTGCCCGGTTTGGGCGTCCAGGGGTCGATGCCGGGATTGGCTATCGTGATGTCGTTATAGCCCAGACCGTAGTGTCGGGCGATATCGGGCAGGGTGTCATTCTCGCGCGTATCGACCGTCGCCAGCGAGCCGACGATGTTCTGGCCGTCAGCCAGTTGAAAATCGTGAGACTCAATGTGTTCCTGTTTCGGCGGAGCGGAGGCGACCGGCGGCTCTTGCGAGGAACCAAAGAACGGCATGCTCTGACAGCCAGCCAGAACACTGCTGAGTAGTATGCAGACTAATGATAGTGAATAACGAAAGGCTGTTTTGTTTGAATGGAGCGGGTTGATTTTTAATTTTTCTTCTAAGGTAAACATCTATGTAGATTTAAAAGTATAGTTGTAAATACCTGAGGCGAGCTGAAATTATCGCGCGTAGGCAGATCAGACGATAGCCTAACTCGTCTTAATTAAGAAAAAATTAAGGTTTTCTTGGAATTTGACAATCAATAACGGCCTTGTTTTAAATCCGGGCATCGCTCCCTCAAGGACTCATAAATCGACACCGGATGTTATTTTGAAGCCGATCCCTGGTTCGATAGCCGGCGATTGATAAAAAACCGGGATAGAGCCGGTTTGATTGCCGGAAAAACAGAGCGTATATGCCGGACAAGGCAAAGATACGCTGATGGGTAAAGTGTAAACGAGAGGGTGTAAATAAATCCGTGTAACCGCTTATTTTCAAGCCGTACAATACGGCAACTTATGGAGAGAAAATGAGCGACCTGATTAAAGACCCCCAGTTGATTTCAGCCATGCAAGAATTAGGGCGAG
>Ga0196965_1000043_pt1 | contig 105444 bp, 115 predicted proteins | sample S1_20metaG_FD_148668 | JGI IMG/M metagenome (GOLD analysis project Ga0196965, IMG submission 148668) | Soil microbial communities from Anza Borrego desert, Southern California, United States - S1_20 | ecosystem: Environmental > Terrestrial > Soil > Desert | place: USA: California | collected...
TGCGAAACGATGCGGCTTCCGGTTGGTTCAGTCGCCGAGCGGCGCATCCCGCCCCTCGAGCACGATGTCGCAAAGCTCCTTCGCGCTCCATCTCCGCTCGACGCCCGCTTCGGCCTGCTTGACGAGGCTGACGATCGTTTCGTTGACCGGCGCCCGCATCCGCACCGTCCGGCCCAGCTTCACCACCTCGCCGTTCAGATAGTCGATTTCCGTGCGCCGGCCGCCCGCGAGGTCGTCGGCCATGGACGAGCGGGCGTGCGGATCGATGCGCTGGGCCTTGAGGATGGTGTTGCGGAAGAGCAAATCCGGCGCTCCGATCGCATAAGGCAGAAGGTCCGGCGGGATCGGGCCGAGCTTGGCGGGCTTGATCCCCGCTTCCTTGAGGATGGCGAGGGTCTCGACCATCGACGCGGCCACGACCCGGCGATAGCCCCGCTCCGAAAGCTGCTCGAGCAGGGTCTTGCCGGAGAGGGCGTTCACCGCATTGTTGAGGTTGATGAGCAGCTTCCCCCAGGCGAGTCCCTCGACGTCGGCGATAACGCGAAGCTGCCCGACGCGCCGCCCGATCCTCGCCGCGATCGCCTCCGTCACCGGCCGCGCCTCGGCGACCAGCTCTCCGGCGACGCCCTTGTGCCACCGTCCGCTACCCAGATAGGCGACATTGTAGGGGACCATGCCCTGGACGACGTCGAAGCCGGGCAGCAGCTCCTTGAGGTGCGCGACGTTGGAGACGCCGTTCTGGAAGCTGATCACCGTCGCGCCCGCGCGCCCGTGTCTCGCTATTTCCTTCGCCGCGGCTTCGGTGTCGTAGCTCTTCACCGCCAGGGCGATCACGCCGGCATCGGCCAGCGCCTTCGGCCTGGTGTGGAAGGAGACCGAGCCGGGCGGCAGATGGAGGCGGGTGCCGTCCCCGTCGGTGAGGGTCATGCCGTGCGTGTCGACGTCCTTTTTCGTGCGCTCGCGGCCGATGAAGGAAACCGGGAGCCCCGCCGCCTGCCAGGCGCCGCCGACGAAGCAGCCGACCGAACCGGCACCGAAAAAGGCGATGCGCGGGACCTCGCTCATCCGCGCCCGCGATAGGAGGCGACGCCCTGGTCCGGCACCCACAGGCCCTCCGGCGGCGCGCCGGTCTGCCAGAAGACGTCGATCGGGATCCCGCCGCGCGGATACCAATAGCCGCCGATCCTGAGCCAGCGCGGCTTCATCTCGTCCGCCAGACGCTGGCCGATCCCCACCGTCACGTCCTCATGGAAAGCGCAATGGCTCCGGAACGACCCCAGGAACAGCTTGAGCGACTTGGATTCGATGATCGCTTCATCGGGCGCATAATCGATCACCAGATGCGCGAAATCGGGCTGGCCGGTCACGGGGCAGAGCGAGGTGAATTCGGGCGCGGCGAAGCGCACCAGATAGAGCGCGCCGGGACGCGGGTTCGGCACGAAATCGAGCGTCGCCGCCTCGGGCGCGGCGGGTAGCGCGGACGGGCGGCCGAGATGGGTCAGGTCCATGGCGCGGGTCACTAGCGCCTCCCGCTCGGTCTGTCATTCCCGCGGCACATTCGCTACCGCCCGTCCGATGGCGAGCGTCCAGCCCCCAAGCCCGGCCTTCAGGAGCCGCGTGTCGGCCTACCTGGCTTTGGTCTTCGGCGCCGCCGCCGCAGTGGTGCTGCTCTGGTTCCTCTACAAGGTGATGACGGCGGTCCTGCTGCTCTTCTTCGCGCTCGTCGTCACCATCGCATTGTCGGCACCGGTCCGCTGGTTCGTGCGCCGCGGCGTGCCGCGCAGGCTCTCCGCGGCGCTCACCTTCACCTTGTTCCTGGGCATCGTGGTGGCGCTGGTGGCGCTGATCGCGCCGATGGTGGCGTCGCAGATCCTCACGCTCTTGAAGCGGCTTCCCGATTTCATCAACGACCTCAACCAGCAGATGGCGGCTCTGTTCGTGCGCTATCCGGAGCTGCAGGGCCTGCTCGCCGCCGACGCCAGCGCGCTCGACGGCGTGGTCCCCTCCGTGGGCCACCTGTTCGGCGGGGCGCTCGGCGTGTCGCTTTCGCTCCTCGCCTTCCTGGCTCTGCTCGTCATTTTCCTGAGCTTCGTGCTCTACACACTTCTCGACCCGATGCCGGTGCTCCGCGGCTATCTCGGCAGCCTGCCGAGCGATTATCGCCGACCGGGCGCGCGGGCGCTGGCACGGGCGAGCCGCGCCGTCATCGGCTGGACCAAGGCGAGCCTGATCCTCGGCGCGATCGAGGCGGTGGCGGTCTTCATCTTCCTCACCTGGATGGACGTCCCGGGAGCTCTGGTCTGGGCGGCGCTCGCCTTCTTCGCCGAATTCATCCCGCGCATCGGCGGCTATGTGATGGCCGCGCCGCCGATCCTGATCTCGCTCACCATGGGGCCGATGACGGCGCTCTGGGTGGCGCTCTTCTATCTCGTCTCCAACGAGCTGCTCGGCAATCTCGTCGCTCCGCGGATCAGGGGGACGACGATGAAGCTCCATCCGGTGCTCTTGCTCTTCTTCACCCTCGCCTTCGCGCTCGCCTTCGGCCTGCTCGGCGCGATCGTCGCGACGCCGGCGGCCGCCTTCTTTTCGGCCTATTATGGCGAGTTCTATCTGAAACGGGGCTCGGTGGAGCGCGTTTGAGGCGGACGATGCGTCTCCTTCTGCCGTTTCTTCTCGCCCTTTCCGGCTGTGCGACTGCCGACCCGGCGCCGCTCTCCCGCGCCGAGCGCGCCGCCGCTTGGTGGGCCGACGTCGTCGCGCTCTCGTCGGACGCGATGGAGGGACGGCAGGCCGGGACGCCCGGCTACGACCGCGCCGCCGCCTTCGTCGTCGAGCGGCTGCGCAGCCTCGGCCTCGAACCGGCGGGCAGCGATGGCTTCTACCAGCGCGTCGAGCTCGAGGAGCAGTTCCTCGACCCCGCCGCTGCCCGCCTGGCTTTGGTTTCAGGCGGCGACGAAATGCCGTTGCGCGTGCCGGAAGACATCGTGGTCAGCCGCCGCGCGCCGTTGCCGCACCGTATCGACGCGCCGCTCGTCTTCGTTGGCTACGGCCTCCACATGCCCGAGGCGGGGCATGACGACTTCGCCGGGGTGAACCTGCGCGGGAAGATCGCGGTCTATATCGGCGGGGGCCCGGCGGAGATCTCCGCGGCGCTCAAATCGCATGCTCGCGCCGAGCGGGCGCGGCTGCTCGCCGAACGTGGCGCCGTCGGCGGCATCGGCATCAGCACGCCTTCGCAGATGGAGACCCCCTGGGCACGCACCGCCGCGTCGGCGACGCAGTCGGGGATGTATTTCGCCGATCCGGAAATCCGGTCCGTCTCCGGCGCCTTCTTCGAGGCCGGGTTCAACCCGGCCGAGGCGGAGCGGCTGTTCGCGCGGTCGGGGCACCGCTTCTCGGAGATCGCCGCGCTCTCCGATGCCTCGCGGCCGATCGCAGGCTTCGATCTTCGCCGGTCGCTGCGCGCAACGCTTGCGCCGCGCACCAGGCGGGTGGCTTCATCCAACATCGTGGCGCGGCTTCCGGGGCGAGATCCGCGCCTCCGGGCGGAGCATGTCGTGCTCAGCGCCCATCTCGACGGCCTCGGCATCGGCAAGCCAGTCAACGGCGACCGCATCTACAACGGCGCGCTCGACAATGCGTCCGGCGTCGCGGCCTTGCTCGACATAGCCGCCCAACTCAGTCGGACGCGCGTACGGCCGCGGCGGTCGCTGCTGTTCGTGATCGTCACGGGCGAGGAGAAAGGCCTGCTCGGCGCCCGCTATTATGCGCGGAGGCCGACGGTGCCGCGGGAGAGCATCGTCGCCGACCTCAATTACGACATGGCGCTGCCGCTCTTCCCTCTGACCGGAATCAACGCGATCGGGGCCGAGGAAAGCAGCGTCGGCGCCGATGCCCGCGCCGCCGCCGAGGCCGTGGGCATCGCCCTGGTCCCGGACCCGTTCCCGAACCGCAACGCCTTCATCCGCTCCGATCAATATGCCTTCATCGAGCAGGGCGTGCCGGCAGTCGCCTTCCGGTTCGGCTTCGCGGCGGGCAGCCCGGAGGCGGAAATCGAGCGCGCCTGGCGAGCGAATCACTATCACGCTCCGTCCGACGACGGCTCGCAGCCGGTGTTCCGCGAGGACGAAATCCGGCTCCACGATTTCATCGCCGCTCTGGCGCTCAGGATCGCCAATGCCGACACGCGCCCGCGCTGGAACGAGGCCAGCTTCTTCCGCCGCTTCGCCCGCTGATTTCGCCTTTCCGCCTGAATGACGCTAGAGGATCCGCGATGGAGTCACTCGTCTCGACCGAATGGCTGGCGGCGGAACTGGGCGCGCCCGACCTGCGCGTCGCCGATGCAACCATCTTCCTTCCCGGCAGCGGCCGCGATGGGCGGGCGGAATATGAAGCGGAGCACATTCCGGGCGCCGCGTTCATGGATCTCGAGGAGATCGTCGCCGAGGACACGCCGCTGCCGCACATGCTGCCCCCGGCGCACAAGCTCGCGAGCCGGATGCAGAGCCTCGGCATCGGCGACCGAGACCGGATCGTCGTCTACGACAATTCGCCGCTGCACAGCGCCGCGCGCGCCTGGTGGATGCTGCGGACGTTCGGCGCGCGGCGAGTCGCGATCCTCGACGGCGGGCTCGCCCAATGGAAGGCGGAGGGTCGCCCGCTCGAGAGCGGAAGCGGGCCGGCGAAACGGGCGCATTTCACGCCGCGCCTCATCCGCGACGCGGTTGCGGACAAGACGTTCCTCTCCGCGCTGCTGGGCACCGGCGCCTGGGAGATCGTCGATGCGCGGCCGGCACCGCGATTTCGCGGGGAGCAGCCGGAGCCGCGGCCTGGCGTGCAGCCGGGCCACATTCCGGGATCGAGGAGCCTGCCGCAGTCGGAGCTGTTCGTGCCGGACGGACGCTGGAAACGCGGCGCGGCTCTGAGAGAGGTGTTCGAGGCGTCGGGAGTGGATCTCTCGCGCCCGATGGTCACGACCTGCGGATCGGGCGTGACCGCGGCGGTATTGCTGTTCGGAGCGCATCTGCTCGGCAAGGACGATGTCAGGCTCTACGACGGGAGCTGGTCGGAATGGGGCGCCGATCCGGCGCTGCCCAAAGCGACGGGGGCGGCATGACCCGGAAGGGCGACGGCACCCGGCTGGTCCATGGCGGCCGGCGGCGCGAGTGGCGCAGCAGGCTGGTTAATCCGCCCGTGCACCGCGGCTCGACCGTCCTGTTCGACAGCGTCGCCGAAATGCGCTCGGCGGCGCCGAATTTCGGCGAGGCCTATTACGGCCTTCACGGCACCCCGACCCAGTGGGCGCTCGCCGAGGCGCTGACCGAGCTGGAGCCCGGCGCCGGCGGAACGATGCTCTATTCCTCGGGCCTGGCCGCGGTGACGGCGGCGCTGCTGACGGTGCTCAAGGCCGGCGACGAAGTGCTGATGGTCGACAGCGCCTACGGTCCGACGCGTCGCTTCTGCGACGGCTTCCTCGCCCGCAACGGCATCGCGACCCGCTATTACGACCCGCTGGTCGGGGAGGGCATTGCCGAGGCGATCGGCGAGCGGACCCGTGCAATCTTCCTCGAGAGCCCGGGATCCGGCACGCTTGAAGTTCAGGACGTCCCGGCGGTCTGTGCCGCCGCGAAGGCGCGCGGGGTCGCGACTTTGCTCGACAACACCTGGGCGACGCCCCTTTTCTTCCCGGCGCTCGCTGCAGGGGTCGACCTCTCGATTCTGGCCGGCACCAAATATGTCGGCGGCCATGCCGACCTGATGCTCGGCTGCGTGACCGCAACGCCCGAACATTATCCGCGCCTGGAGCGGACGAGCTGGGACCTCGGCCATTCGGTGAGCCCCGACGACGCCTGGCTCGGATCGCGCGGCCTGAGGACGATGGAGGTCCGCCTTCGCCGCCACGAAGAGAGCGCGCTCGCGGTCGCCCGCTGGCTGGGAGGGCGGCCGGAGGTTTCGCGCGTCCTCCATCCCGCCTTCCCGAGCTGCCCCGGGCACGAGGTCTGGAAGCGGGACTTCGCGGGATCGTCCGGCCTGTTCTCTTTCGTGCTCGCAGGCGGCGACGACGCGGCGCGTACGCGGCTGATCGACGGCCTGGAGCTGTTCGGCATCGGCTATAGCTGGGGCGGCTATGAGAGCCTGGCTGTGCCGGTCGATCCCGAGCGGCTGCGCACGGCGACGCGCTGGCAGGCCGAGGGGCCGGTGGTCCGGCTCAATATCGGGCTGGAGGACCCTGGCGACCTGATCGAGGACCTGGAGCGGGGACTGAGCCGCTGGAGAGCCGTCCGATGAGCAGCATATTCGAGACGCTGGGGGTCACCTGGCCGACCTACGCCGACTGGGTCTCGGCCGCGGCGGCGCTGATCCTGATCGCTTTGGCGTGGACAGTCGCGTGGCTGGTCGGGGGCAGGGTCGGCCCCCGCATGGCGCATTTCTGGGAGCATCGCGCCGGGGCGCGGGGCGGCGGGCTGGCGCCCAGGATGTGCGCTCTCTCGCGCAACCTCGTGCTGACCATCGGCGTCGCGATCATCCTCTTCGCCGATCCCTGGCGCCCGCTCGCCTTGATCGTGCTCGGCTTCGCGCTGGCGACGGCGGCGGCCATGGTGATCTGGGGATTCCTCAGGGGCCTGCAATTGCCGCGCTGGGTGGCGGCCCTACTCGCGGCAATCGCCTTCATCACGCTGCTGTCGCGCGCGGTCGGCGGGCTCAAGCCGATCACCGATCTGCTCGATCGGATCGGCTTCGACGCCGGCGACACCCGTATCTCGCTTCTCACGATCCTGCAGGTGCTGGTGACGGTCGTGGCGCTCTATGCGGTGGTCAAGCTGCTCAATCGGATCGTCGCCCATTCGATCCGCCGCGCCTCGAGCCTCGATGCCACTCAGCAATTGCTCGGCCAGAAGCTCGCGGCGGTGGCGATCGTCGTCGCCGCCTTTTTCATCGGCATCGACCTGGTCGGCATCGACCTCACGGCGCTCGCCGTCTTCTCCGGCGCGTTCGGCCTCGCCGTCGGCTTCGGCCTCCAGAAGACGTTCGGGAACCTGATCGCGGGGATCATCCTGCTGATGGATCGGTCGATCAAGCCGGGGGACGTGATCGTCGTCGGCGACAGCTTCGGCCATGTCACCAAGATCGGGGTGCGCGCGGTCTCGATCGTGACCCGCGACGGGAAGGAGCATCTGATCCCCAACGAGAATCTGATGACCCAGGAGGTGGAGAACTGGTCCTATTCGAGCCGCGACGTCCGCGTCCACATCCCGGTGGGCGTTGCCTATGATTGCGACCTGCCACTCGCGCAGAAGCTGATGATTCAGGCCGCCAAGGAATCGAAGCGCGTCCTCGAGAACAGGCCGCCGAGCGTCTGGCTGGTCGCGTTCGGCGAGAGCAGCGTCGACCACGAGATCCTGGTCTGGATCGCCGATCCCGAAGGCGGCGTCGGCAGCGTCCGGTCGGAAGTGCTCAACCGGCTGTGGGTGCTGTTCAAGGAGAACGACATCTCGATCCCGTTCCCGCAGCGCGATCTGCGGATCAAGGAATTCCCGCCGGCCCCCGACCCGCCGCCGCCCGCCCCGAAGGGCGGAGGCTGAAAAACAGGGACAGTATACATTTAGCAAGGCCCCGCGCATCGGCTCGGACGGCGCAGGATGCTAAATGTATACTGTCCCTGTTTTAGGCGTTCAGAAGCTTCGCGAGATCGTTGAGCGCGTCGCTGAGCTCGTCGGCGAGACGGGCGGCGGCGGGGGGCGAGCCGCCGGCGCGGCTCAGCGCTTCGACCCCGGCGGCGGCCCATGCGGACGTCTCCGCGGTCAGCGCATCGACCCGCCGCTGGAGGACGGGAAGCGCTTCCCCGTAGGCGACGCCGATCCGCGCCGCTTCGTCCAGCGCCGCGTCGGCCCCGTCCCGGCTTTGCCGTCCGGCGATCCGCTCGACCAGCAGCAGCAGCTGGCGCAGCTGCGCCAGCTGCCGCGGCGCGTCGCCCTGAAGTGCGGCGTGCGGCTGAGGTGCGTGGCGGGTCATGCCCATCCCGTTAATCCGCCCGCCGCTAAGGAAGCGCTAACGAGTTGCCGCATTGCCTCCGCTGGGGCAGGAGCGGGCAGGAGCGATTACGAGGGAAGATCATGAAGACGAGCGTATTTTTCGCGGCGGCTGCGGCCCTTGCGGCGGGCGCGCCGGCGGCGGCGGAGGTGCCGGTCGCCGGCACCGGGCTCACCGTCAGCGGCGAGGCGCAACTGATGTCCGACTACCGCTTCCGCGGCGTCTCGCGCTCCGACGAGGATCCGGCAGGTCAGGCGGCGGTGACCGTGAACCATGACAGCGGCTTCTATGCGGGGGTGCGGGCGACGACGCTGAGCGGCCTCGACAATTTCCGGCTCCGCGACCCCAATGTGGGCGATCTCGGCGACATCGAGGCGGACCTCTATGCCGGCTACAACCGGGACTTGGGCGGCGGCCTGACCTTCGACGGCGGGGTCATGTACTATCTTTTCAACGGAGACAGCGGCCAGGCGGACTATGTGGAGCCCTATGGGTCGCTCTCCTACATGCTGGGTCCCGTCGAGGCGACCGCCGGCGCCAAATATGCGCCGAGCCAGCGCGGCACCGGCGGCGAGGACATGCTCTATTTGTTCGGCGAGCTGGAGGCGGGCATCCCGTTCACCCCGGTGACGCTACGGGCCCATGCCGGCCGGCAGGATTGGGGCGGGTACGGAAGCTATACGGACTGGTGGATCGGCGGCAGCTACACGCTCGGCCCGGCAGAGCTCGGCCTGCGCTATGTCGACACCAGCCTGCCCTCGGTGGCGGGGCAGGATGCCGGGGTGGTGCTGTCGCTGGGGATCGGATTCTAGGGCGGCGAGGGGACAGTTACTTTCACGCGGCTGCGTCAGACAGCTCGCACTTCACGGCTGAAAGTAACTGTCCCCTTATCGCGGCGTCTGGGGGACAGTTACTTTTACGCGGCTGCGGCCCGCGGCTCACACTTCACAGCTGAAAGTAACTGTCCCTCTATTGCGGCGTCGTCACCGTCGCTTCGCGGCCGGCGCCGGCGGGGAGCTGGAGGATGGTCTGGACGAGCGCGCCGCGGTCGACGACCGTCGTGCCGGGGTCGGCCGCGACCGAGCGGGCGCCGAGCACCGCGCGATCGGCATCGGCGCGCTGGAGCAGGTTGCGCTCGGCGTCGCTGCGCGGCGACGGGCCGCCGAACAGGGCCTGCAGCGCCTGGCTGCGCGCATCGGTCGCCGGAGCGGGGTCGCCGGGGCGCGGCGGGGTCAGCGAAAAATCGGGCGGGATCACCAGGGGCGCCGATCGGGCCACCGCGAACTCGTCGGGCCGGTCGCGGCCGAGGACGCCTCCCGAGCCGCAGCCGGCGAGGAGGATCGAGGCCGTGGCGGCCAGAGCGACAGAGACGGTACGCATGATCAGGATTCCTTCCGAGGGCTCTTGTCGCGCATCAGCAGGGCGCGGACGAGGAGCAGTAAGACGCCGATGGTAATGCCTGCATCGGCGACATTGAAGACCAAAAACGGCCTCACCTCCCCGAAATGCAGATCGAGGAAGTCGATTACGTAGCCGAACCGCACCCGATCGAGGATGTTGCCGAGCGCGCCGCCGAGGACGAGCGCGAGGCCGATCGTGTCGTCGCGCCGCTTCTCCCGCCACATCCAGGCGAAGACGAACAAGGCGATCGCCGCGGTGAGACCGACCAGCAGCCAGCGCGTCGTCTCGCTGTCGGCGGGGAGGAAGCCCATCGATACGCCGCGATTCTCCGTCCAGCGCAGATCGAAGAAAGGCAGCAATTGGAGCGTCTCGCGGTCCTGGAGCTGCAGCGGGTGGGTGACGACATATTTGGCGATCTGATCGACGACGAACACGATCCCCGCGACGGCCAGACCGAAAGTGCGATTGCGCCGGATGCGCGCATCCGGGGCGGACGGGGCCGCGGAAACGTACGGTTCAACCATTCAATACCCCCTCGCAGCGTCCGCAGAGATCGCCGTCCTCGCCCACATCGGGCATGTGACGCCAGCAGCGTCCGCATTTATGCCGGTCGGTGCGAGCGACCTCGACGTCGTTCAACGGCACGGCCTCCAGCTCGGAGACGATGTAGATTTCGGTAAGCGCCTCGATGTCCATGCCGATCAGGTCGAGCTCGGACTCGGGAAACAGGATCTTCGCCTCCAGGCTGGACCCGATCACCTTCTCGCGCCTGAGCGGCTCGATGCTTTCGGTCACGCGCTCGCGGGAATGGCGGACGAGGTTCCAGCGGTCGCCCAGCGCCTCGTCGGTCCAGGCGGCGTCGATCTCCGGCCATTCGAGCAGGTGGACCGACCCGCGGTCCGGGTAGCGGCTCGCCCAGACCTCTTCCGCGGTGAAACAGAGGATCGGCGCCAGCCAGCGCACCAGAGCGTGGAAGACCGTGTCGAGCACCGTCCGGTAGGCGCGACGCTTCGCCGAGGACGGCGCGTCGCAATAAAGGCTGTCCTTGCGGATGTCGAAGAAGAAGGCCGAGAGGTCGTCCTGCGCGAAGGCGGCGATCGCGCGGGTGTAGCGGTTATACTCATAGCCTTCGGCGGCAGCGCGCAGCTCCCGGTCGAGCGTCGCCAGCCGGTGCAGCACCCAGCGCTCGAGCTCCGGCATCTCGGCAGGGGGGACACGCTCCTCCTCCGCGAAACCGGCGAGGGCACCGAGCAGATAGCGGAACGTGTTGCGCAGTTTGCGATAGGCGTCGGTGGTGGTGGCGAGCACCTCCTTGCCGATGCGGACGTCGTCGAAATAGTCGGTCGAGGCGACCCAGAGGCGAAGGATGTCGGCGCCGTTGTCGCGGATGATGGCGAGCGGATCGACGGTATTGCCTTCCGACTTCGACATCTTGCGCATGTTCTGGTCGAGCGCGAAGCCGTGGGTCAGCACCTGCCTGAACGGCGCGCGGCCGCGGGTGCCGCAGCTTTCGAGCAGGGACGACTGGAACCAGCCGCGATGCTGGTCGGAGCCTTCGACATAGATGTCGGCGCGCACGTCTTCGCCGTAGCGCGCCTCGATCACGTAGCTGTGGGTCGAGCCCGAATCGAACCAGACGTCGAGGATGTCCATGACCGGCTCGTAATCTTCGAGCGTGTAGCCGTTACCGAGCATCTTTTGGTGGTCCGCGCCGAACCAGGCGTCGGCGCCGCCTTCGTGGAAGGCGCGGATGATGCGGCTGTTGACCGCCGGGTCCTTCAGATATTCGCCGGTCTTGCGGTTCACGTAGAGCGCGATCGGCACGCCCCAGGCGCGCTGGCGGCTGATCACCCAGTCCGGGCGGCCTTCGACCATCGCGCGGATGCGGTTCTTCGATTTCTCCGGCACCCAGCGCGTCTCGTCGATCGCGGCGAGGGCGGTTTCCCTAAGCCCTCTCCCCTCTGGGGAGAGGGTTGGGAGAGGGGCAGTCTCGATTGCGCCCGGAGTTTTCGGACTCCCCCTCTCCCCGACCCTCTCCCCAGAGGGGAGAGGGGGCGCATCCATGGGAATGAACCATTGGGGAGTGCAGCGGTAGATGATGCGGGCCTTGGAGCGCCACGAATGCGGGTAGCTGTGGCGGAAGTCCTGGCTCGCCGAGAGCAGGGCGCCGGCCTCGCGCAGGTCCGCGCAGATCGGGCCTTCGGGGGCGTTGAACTTCTGGTTGATGACGCTGCCCTGGCCGCCGAGCCATTCCCAGTCGGCGCGGTAGAAGCCGGCATCGTCGACCGCGAAGACGGGGTCGATCCCCGCCGCCTTGCAGACGAGGAAATCCTCCTCGCCGTGGTCGGGCGACATGTGGACGAGGCCCGTGCCGGCCTCGGTGGTCACGTGGTCGCCGGGAAGGAACGGGCGGGGCCTGGCGAAAAAGCCCCCAAGTCGATGCATCGGATGCCGTGCGATTGCGCCTGCGAGTTCGGCGCCACGGATGACGGGAGCATCGGCGCCTACGATTCCGGTCCGGCGCTGAAAGTCCCCGACCAACGGCGCCGCAACCAGGTAAGAAGCCGCCGTCCCGGCTTCAGCGATGATCGCGTACTCAATGTCCGGCCCGAAAGCGATCGCCTGGTTCACCGGGATAGTCCAAGGCGTTGTGGTCCAAACTACCGCGCGCAGGTTTGCGCTCCCGAGCCTGCGGATCAGGTCCAACAGCGCGGGACAGTTGGGAGCATGGGCGATCTCGAACGCGACGTCGATCTGGGTCGAGGTTACGTCCTCATATTCGACCTCGGCCTCGGCGAGCGCGGTCTTCTCGACCGGGGACCACATGACCGGCTTGGCGCCGCGGTAGAGCTGGCCGCTCTCGGCGAATTTGAGCAGCTCCTCGACGATCTTGGCCTCGGCCTCGAACTTCATGGTGAGATAGGGATCGTCCCACTCGCCCATCACGCCGAGGCGCTGGAACTGCTCGGCCTGCACCTGGACCCATCGCTCCGCATAAGCGCGGCATTCGGCGCGGAATTCTTGCGGCGGGACTTCGTCCTTGTCGCGCTTCTTCTTGCGATACTGCTCCTCGATCTTCCATTCGATCGGGAGGCCGTGGCAATCCCAGCCGGGCACGTAGGGCGCGTCGTAGCCGCGAAGGCTCGCCATCCGGACGACCATGTCCTTCAGGATCTTGTTCATCGCGTGGCCCATGTGGATGTCGCCGTTGGCGTAAGGCGGGCCGTCGTGGAGGATGAAGCGCTCGCGCCCGGCGCGGGCCTCGCGCAGCTGCCGGTAGAGGCCGGTCTCCGCCCAGCGCGCGAGGATCGCCGGCTCCCTGGCCGCGAGGCCCGCCTTCATCGGGAAATCGGTCTTCGGCAGGAAGACCGTGTCGCGGTAATCTTGTTTGTCGGACATGGAGCGGCGCACTTAGCCGGGGAGGCCGAAATAAGGAACCCGCTTGCTGCGCCGCAACGCGTTAGAAGTCCTTAACGGGTGCTGCGCCATCGTCGGGCTGTCCGCGCGGGGGGTGCCTGATGAAGAATCTGCTGTTGGCGGTGGCGGGAGTCGGGGTCGGCGGCGCCGCCTGGTTCGGCTCGGACTCGCCTGATTTCGATCAGGTCGTGAGCAGGAGCCCGGCCCAGGCCTATGCCGCTTTCTCGGCTCTTGCCCAGGAAGGCACGATCGAGGTTCCGGAAGGGCCTGCAGGCGACCGGAAGGTGACGATCCGCGTCGAAAAGGAGCTCGGGGAATCGATCCGCTACGAGATCCTGTTCGACGACCGTCCCGTGGTCACCGTCGATCTTGGCTTCGCTGTCGCCGGAGAAGGCGAGGGGCACACGCGCCTGACCGCCGAACTCGACCTCGACGCCTATGAGCTCGGCTCCGCGGTCGAGATGGAGGGCGGCGAAGCTCTGGTCATGGTGCCGGAATTCCTCATCGACATGCAGTTCGCCGAGCTCATGCGCGATATGGTCGAAGATCTCGAAGCCGGCCGCTCCCTCCCCCCGCTGGCCCTGGACAGGGCCCGCGTTCGGGCTCGGGGGAGCAATGAGCCTGAGCGCCGCGCCGACGCGGAGCGCGGGCGGCGAGCGGCCTCCCGGCCGATGGTTCGGCCCGAGCCGATGATGCGCCCCGAGCCTATGGTCGACCCGGAGGGCGCCGCGCGCGGCCACCGCAACGGGACCGCCGACGGCCGATGGGGCAGCTCAACGCCCTAGGCGAGGTGCCGCCACGCTTCCTCGCAGTCGGCGGCCATCTGCGCCTTCAGGATCTTGTTCATCGCGTGGCCTATGTGGATGTCGCCGTTGGCGTAAGGCGGCTCGTGCGATTGCTAGCGGGCGAGGGCGCGGCCGGCGCGGGGCATGTCCTCGATCAGCAGATAGCCGCGATAGCCGATCGGCACTTCGCCGAGCTGCTCCGGGCGGGCGAGGCCGCGCAGGGTTCCGTCCGCCTCGACCGCCTCGACCATCACGGCCCGGCCGCCGGCGCCGGCCAGGCGCCTCAGGAATCGGTAGGGCCAGCCCCAGAGAGTCCAGTTGGCGCCCGGCGTCAGGACCAAGGCGGCGCCGCGGCAGTCTTCGGCCACGATGCCGAGCCAGCCGGTGCGGCGGTAGCCGGCGAGGCAGCGCTCCGCTGCCCCGGCGCTTGAGACGAAAGCGCGCGGGGCCAATGCCCGCATCCGCGCCGCGACCGGCTCGGCGGCGAGGAAGACGAAGCTGTCGCCGATCTCGGTGCGCGCGGTCCGGAACTCGGCGGCAAGGGCGTCGGCGGCGGCGGGGTCGTCGCCGTGGACGACGAACAGGATCGGCGTCTGCCTGATCTCGTAGAGGATGTCGGCAACGCTCGGAATCAGGCCGACGCCGCGGCCGCGCAGCGGGAAGGTGGCGCCGGCGTCGGCGGTGTAGCGATAGCCGGCGTCGAGGCGGCGCAGCGCGTCGAAGGCCGTGTCGGCGATCCGGCCGCTGCCGTCGGTGCGGCAGTCGAGCGTCTCGTCGCGAAACGCGACCATGCGGCCGTCGGCGGTGCGGCGGACGTCGACCGCGACCGCATTGCCGCCGAGATTGCGAACCTGGCGCAGCGCCGGCACCGTGTTCTCGATGAAATTCGCCTCGGGCGGCAGGATCTGCGCGCCCGCGCACGGCCCGGAGGCACCGGGGCGCGGCGCCTGGGTGATGCCGCGGTTGGCGACGACGATCAGGCGACCGGGCGGCGTGCCGGCGATCCAGGAAGCGTTGAACAGCGACAGGCCGACCGCGACCGCGGCGAGCAGGATGAGGAGGATTCGGCCGGTCCTCATGCGGGGAGGCTCCGGCGCGCTTCCTCGCAGTCGGCGGCCATCTGCGCCTTCAGCGCCTCGACATCGGCGAAGCGGGCCTCGTCGCGCAGGAAGGAGACCAATTCGACCTCGACCGTCTGCCCGTAGAGGTCGCCTTCGAAATCGAAGAAATAGGGCTCGAGCAGCTCCTTCGGGGGGTCGAAGGTGGGGCGGGTGCCGAGGTTGGCCGCGCCGTCGAGGATCCTGCCGTCGGCGAGGCGGCCGCGGACGGCATAGACGCCGAAGCGCGGGCGCAGATAATTGGCCAAAGCGATGTTGGCGGTCGGGTAGCCGAGCGTCCGGCCGCGCTTGTCGCCATGCTCGACGACGCCTTCGATCGCGAAATTGCGGGTGAGCAGGTTCGCCGCAGCCTCGCAGTCCCCGGCCTGCAACGCCTCGCGGACCCGGCTCGACGAGGCCGGTTCGCCGTCCACGATCACCGGCGCGACTGCGTCGACCGACATCTGGTTGGCGCGGCCGAGGAACATCAGCAGCTCGACGTCTCCGCCGCGGCCCTTGCCGAAGGTGAAGTCCTCGCCGGTGACCACGCCCGCGGCGCCGATCCGGGAGGCGATATAATCGGTGACGAAATCGGGTGCGGTGACCGAAGCGAGATCGGCGTCGAACCGGAAGACGAGCATCGCGTCGGCGCCGGCCGCGGCGAACAGCCGCTCGCGCTGATCGAGGGTGGTGAGCCGGAAGGGCGGCACGTCGGGCTTGAAGAAGCGCACCGGATGCGGATCGAAGGTCGCGACCAGCACCGGGCGACCCTCGGCGCCGGCGCGATGAACCGCACGGGCCACCACCGCCTGGTGCCCTTTGTGAAATCCGTCGAAATTGCCGAGCGCGACGATGCCCCCGCGAAGCCGCTCCGGAACCGCCGAGCTCCCGTCCAGGCGCTCCATGGGCGGGCTATAGGATCGATTACGCTGGCTCGGAAGCCCGTACGAGGCGAACGAAGCTGAAGGCGGGGCGCCCTTCTTCGGGCGGATGATCGACGCGCGCGGCTTGGCGCCAGCGGGCCGCATCGAAGGGGGGCAGGAAGGTGTCGCCCTCAATGTCGCCATGGACCTCGGTCAGCTCGACGGCCTCGGCAAGCGGCTCGAACAGGCGAAAGATCTCGGCGCCGCCGATCACGCTGACCTGGCCCGCACCGGCGAGGGCGAGCGCCTCCTCGGGCGAATGAGCGACCTCGGCGCCGTCGGCCTGCCAGGCGCGGTCGCGGGTGACGACGATGTGGCGGCGGCCGGGGAGAAGCCGGGGCAGGCTGTCGAAGGTGCGGCGGCCCATGATCATCGCCGTCCCCATCGTCGCCTCCTTGAAGTGCCTGAGATCGGCGGGGAGGTGCCAGGGCAGGGTGCCGTCCTTGCCGATCGTGCCGTTCGCGGCGCGGGCGACGACGAGTATGATTTTGGGACGGTCGCCGGACATCGACGGACCCTAGCCCGCTTTTCGCCGGCGGCCTATCCGGCGGCGCTTGCGGACCCGCCTCAGGCCTGTAGAACCGGCGGTTCGGAGGGCTTTTTCGTGGCGACCGCCAAAGCGAGCTCCACACAGGAATACTGCCCGGCAGCTGGGTCGCGGAACGAGTCCATCCGCGGGGCCGCCGAGCTCGCGCGGGCACTGCCCAACGGCTTCTCGGTCGATCTCGAAGACGCGGGGACCCTGCTCTGGCAGCGGATCAGCGGCGAATGGACGGCGCCCGGGGAGGCCCTCGACCGGCAGGTCGACTGGCTGCTCGACACGCTCGCCGCGTCCGGAGCCTGTGGCACGTTCTTCACCGTCGCCGATCTCGCGCGGCACCGCCCCGCATTGATTCGCCGCATCGTGGCGGCCGGGCACGAGATAGGCTGCCACGGCTTGTTTCACGATCATATGGCTGGGCGCAGCGAGGCCGCCTTCCGCGGCGACGTCCGCGAAGCCCGCGCCATACTCGAGGATGCCTCCGGCTGTGCGATCGAGGGCTATCGCGCGCCCTTCTTCTCGCTTGTGCGGGGTATGGAGTGGGCTCACCGGGTGCTGGCAGAGGAGGGCTACCGCTACGACGCGAGCGCGGTCGGCGCCGCCCCGGGGCTCCCGCGGCGCCTGCCGAGCGGCCTTTGGGAGGCGCCGCTGAGCGTCGTGCGCTGGTGGGGCCGCTCCTGGCCGTGCGGAGGCGCCTGGCTGGCGGCGCTTCCGGCCGCTGCCCCCGCCTGCTTGCCGGGCGGGGGGACCGTATTCTACATGCATCCCTACAATGTCGGCTGGAACCGGCTCGGACGCGCGGGGCCGCGCAGCGTGCGGGCGACGTGGCTGCGCTGGCGGCACGAAGAGGTCCATAATCTTCTCGCTTCCCGTTTCCGCGGCCGGCTGGCCGAGTTGCTCGCCAGAGGGCGCTGGCGGCCCATCGCGCATCTGGTGTCGCTTGCAGAATCTCGCTGACTATTTCGACGCCACCGCGGACGGGCTCGCAAGGCTCTACGACGGCGACGGCCTGTTCAGCCGCTCGCTCGACCGCGCCGCGCGAGGCGCGCTGTTCGAATATCGCGACCTCCTGCTCGCCGAGTGCGGCGATGTTCGCGGCCTCAGCGTGCTCGATGTCGGCTGCGGCCCGGGCTTTCACCTCGAGGCCCTCGCCGCGCGCGGCGCCGCCGTGACGGGCATCGACCTGTCCCCGGCCATGATCGCTTACGCCCGCGCCCGTCTTCGTCGCGCGGGCCTGGACGCAACTCTGGTGCAGGGCGCGGCGGAACGGGTGCCGCTCGGCCGCCACGACATCGTCGTCGCCATCGGGGTCTTCGACTATGTCGACCGGCCGGCAGATTTCATGCGCATACTCGCCGCCGCCGCGGGATCGAGAGTGATCGCGACCTTCCCGACAGCGTCGCCGGTCTGGACCAAGGTCCGCCGCTGGCGCTACCGGCGGCGGGGCATCAAGCTCAGATTCTACGGGCCGGGCGAGGTGGCCGGGCTCGCCGCGGGCGCGGGCCTCGCGGTTCGCAGGATCGAGAGCGTCAAGCGATCGGGGGGCGGGCTTTTCCTGGCCGCCGACGCTCCGGAAAGCAGAAGGAAGGACGCCGGGCCATGAAAGTCTGCCTCATCCAGGTGCCCCCGGCGTCGGAGTTCGACCGGCACTGGGCGCGCTTCCCGGTCCTCGGCCTCGCCTATCTCGCCGCCGCCGTGCGCGCGGCGGGGCACGAAGTCATCCTGCTCGACGGCAAGCTCGACATGCTTTCGGCGGATGAGATCTGCGACCGCGCGGTCGCCTCGGGAGCGGATATCGTCGGGCTGACCTGCATGACCGTCGAGTTCCCGATGGTGGTGCGAATCGCCTCGCGCATCCGCGGGCGCTCGGCCGTGCCGATCGTCGTCGGCGGCGCCCACGTCAACGCGGTCAAGCAGCAGGCGCTGGAGGAATGCCCCGCAATCGACTTCGCCTGCGTCGGCGAGGGCGAATATGCGCTCAACGAGCTGATCGCGGCGATCGGCGGCGAGGGCGCGCCGGAGGAGATCACCGGCCTGTGCTGGCGGCGCGACGGCGAGATCGTGGTCAATCCGACGCGGCCCTACCCCAAGGATTACGACCTGCTGCCGTTCCCGGCCTGGGACATGTTCAAGGTGAGCACCCAGATCCCGGTGCTCACCCATCGCGGCTGCCCCTATCGCTGCACCTTCTGCGGCCACAATAGCGGCTTCAAGACGCGCTTCCGCTCGGTCGAGAACGTGGTCGCCGAGCTTCGCTACGCGGTAGACACGTTCAAGCCCGAAGTGATCCGCTTCGAGGACGAGACGTTCGGGCTCGATCTCAAGCGGACCAAGGACATCATCGCCGGGATCATCGAGCACAAGCTGCACCGCAAGGTCACCTTCTCGGCCCAGACGCGGGTCGACCGGGTCGACGCCGAGTTCATGAAGCTGCTGCGCGAGGCGAATTTCGAGACGCTGGAGCTCGGTGTCGAATCCGGCAATCCGGACGTGCTGAAATCGATCAAAAAGGGCATCACGCTGGACCAGGTCGACCGCGCCGTGAAGCTCGCCAAGGCCGAGAATCTGTCGGTCTGGTGCAAGTTCATCCTCGGACATCCCAACGAGACGCGGGCCACCATCCGCGACACGATCCGCTACATCGCGCGGCTCAATCCCCAGCGCCTTTCGGTCTCGATCATGACTCCCTTCCCGGGCACACCGATCCACGAAATGGCCGTTCGCGGCGAGGGCGGCTACCGGCTGCTTTCGACCGACTGGAAGGATTTCGACAAATATTCGACCGGCGCGCTGGAGCTGGACGGCCTGCCCTTGTGGCGCCTCAAAATGTACCAGATCCTCTGCTACCTCATGCTCTACCTGAGAAACGGACGGCTGCGGGAGCTGATCGGCCTGGTGCGCGAGCACCGGGTAATGGCTTTCTCGATGCTCGGCGGCGCGTTCAAGGCGCTGGGCGAGCGCCTGTTCTCGCGCCGGCCGCGGCCGCTGCCGATCACCGAGGTCGCGGCGGAATAATCGTCGCCGTCAGACAGCGACCGGCGCGGCGATGTGGGGATCCGGCGCGTAGCCGGCGACCTCGAAATCCTCATATTCGTATCGATCGATCGCCGGCGGCCTGCGCAGAATGGTGAGCGTCGGAAGCGGCTTCGGCTGGCGCCCCAGCTGGAGGCGGGCCTGGTCGAGGTGGTTCGAGTAGAGGTGGCAGTCGCCCCCCGTCCACACGAACGTGCCCGGCTCCAGATCGCATTGCTGGGCGAGCATGTGGGTGAGGAGGGCGTAGCTTGCGATGTTGAACGGCACGCCCAGGAAGACGTCGGCGCTGCGCTGGTAGAGCTGGAGGTGGAGCCTGCCCCCGGCGACCTGGGTCTGGAACAGGCAGTGGCAGGGCGCGAGCGCCATCCGGTGAAGGTCTGCGGGATTCCAGGCCGAGACGATCTGGCGGCGCGAGGCCGGATAGCGGCGGATGAGATCGATGAGGTTCGCGATCTGGTCGATGCGGCGGCCGTCCGGCGCCTCCCAGGCGCGCCATTGCTTGCCGTAGACCGGGCCGAGGTCGCCGGCTTCGTCGGCCCATTCGTCCCAGATGCTGACCTTGTTCTCCTTGAGGTACCCGACATTGGTGTCGCCGCGCAGGAACCAGAGCAATTCGATCAGGATCGAGCGGATGTGGAGCTTCTTGGTGGTGAGCAGGGGGAAGCCGTTGGCGAGGTCGAAACGCATCTGGTGCCCGAAGACCGAGAGCGTGCCCGTGCCGGTGCGGTCCTGCTGGGGGACGCCCTCGTCGAGGATGCGACGGAGGAGCTCGTGATAGGGCTGCATGCCTGACGATTAGCGGCGGCGCGGGCGGTTTCCAAGGAATTGCGATACATCGCGATATGGAGTCCGAAACGGATGAGTCTGCGCAACCGGCACAGGCCGCGCCGCGCCACTATGAGCGATGCTCATCGCCACGGCGCAAGATGCGGTCGCTCTGTTCGAGCCGTGCTTCGCGGGCGTCGAGGGAGAGGCGATCGCCGTCGCGCACCTCGACGGCGACCGCCGGCTGATCGAGCTGGTGGTGATCGATCCGGCCGCGCCGCACGAGGCCGAGCTGCCGCTGCGCCGGATCCTGGAGGATGCGCTGCGGCTCGGCGCCGCCGGCCTGGTCCTCGCGCACAACCATCCGAGCGGCGACGCACAGCCGAGCTGGGACGACGTCGAGGCGACGCGCGAGCTGGCCTCGACCGCCGCGCGGCTCGGAATCAGGCTGCACGACCATCTCATCTTCGCCGACGCGGAGCCCTGCAGCCTCCGCGGACTGGGCCTGCTCTAGGGTCCGAAGCGGCTCAGAGCTCGCAGGTGGGGATCTCGGCGGGGACAGGCCGCGGGCCGCGCACTTCGAACTGGGCGAAATAGGTCTCGGTATCGAGCCGCTCGAAGCGGGTGAGCTCGTAGCCGACGGCGTTGAACTCGCAGACGAGGAGGCGGGTCGGGGTTCCGTGGCGGTCGGTCGGGCGATCGGCATCGACGACGACGACGCGCCCGCCCCGCTTGAGCGCGCCGCGCAGGTTCCAGAGGAATTCCGACGGCCGCGGGATCTCGTGATACATGTGGATCATCAGCACCCGGTCGAACGAGGTCTCGGGCAGCAGCGGATTGTTCGGCTGGCCGAGCTTCAGCGCGACATTGTCGAGCCGCTCGCGATGGACGCGGCGCGCGAGCTCGTGGATCGTCTCTGGAACGACGTCCTGGGCGAGCACGCGGCCGCGCTCGCCGACCAGCGGGGACAGGCGCACGGTATAATAGCCTTCGCCGGCGCCGATGTCGGCGACCGACATTCCGGCGCGGATCTCGGCCAGCTCCATCACCCGCTCCGCCTCGCCGTGGCTGTCGCGCGAATCCTCGTCGAGATAGCCCGACGATTCGATCGGCGCGACCGGGCGCTGCGGCTCTGGGAAGCTGTTTTGCGCTTCTTCGCCGCCGCCGCAGGCGGCGACGGCGAGGAGGGAGAGGAGGCACAGGGGAAGCAGTGCGGTGAAGCCCTCCCCCTTGGGGGGGGAGGGTTGGGGTGGGGGTGGAGTCAATGAAGTGCGGTGCGTTTCCGGAGACTCCACCCCTCCCCAACCCCTCCCCCTCAAGGGGAGGGGCTTTTCGGGCCCAGGGTGCGCCCTACTCCACATCTTCCACTTCGACTTTCTCGCCGGTGACTCGCTGGGACAAAGCGGCGGCCATGAAACGGTCGAGGTCGCCGTCGAGGACGTCGGACGGGGCGGTGGAGGTCATGCCGGTCCGGAGGTCCTTCACCAGCTGGTAGGGCTGGAGGACGTAGGAGCGGATCTGGTGGCCCCAGCCGATGTCGGTCTTGCCTGCGGCGGTGGCGTTGGCCTCCGCCTCGCGCTTCTGGAGCTCGGCCTCGTAGAGCTTGGCGCGCAGCTGGTTGTAGGCCTCGGCCTTGTTCTTGTGCTGCGAGCGCTGGTTCTGGCACTGGACGACGATTCCGGTCGGCAGATGGGTGATGCGCACCGCCGAATCGGTGGTGTTGATGTGCTGGCCGCCCGCGCCCGATGCGCGGTAGGTGTCGATCCTGAGCTCGCTTTCATTGACCTCGATGTCGATATTGTCATCGATCACAGGATAGACCCAGACGGAGGCGAAGCTGGTGTGGCGCCGCGCCGAGCTGTCATAGGGACTGATCCGCACCAGCCGGTGCACGCCGCTCTCGGTCTTGGCGTAGCCATAGGCGTTCTCGCCTTTGACGAGCAGGGTCGCCGACTTGATGCCGGCCTGCTCCCCGGCATGGTGGTCGATCAGCTCGACCTTCATCCCGTGGCGCTCGGCCCAGCGCGAATACATGCGCTGGAGCATGCCCGCCCAGTCATTCGATTCCGTGCCGCCGGCGCCGGAATTGATCTCGATATAGGTATCGTTGGCGTCGGCCTCCCCGGCGAGCAGGGCCTTGACCTTGTCCTGCTCGGCGCGCTCGGCGAGGTCGGCGAGCGAGCGGACCGCGTCGTCGACCATGGCTTCGTCGCCTTCGGCCTCGGCCATCTCGATCAGCTCGAGGGTGTCCGCAAGCTCCTGCTCGATGGCGCGGGTCGCCCCGATTGCCTCGTCGAGCCGGCGGCGCTCGCGCATCACGTCCTGCGCGGCCTTCGGGTCGTTCCAGAGCGACTGGTCCTCGACGCGCGCATTCAATTCGTCGAGCCGCCGCAGCGCGCGGTCCCAGTCGAGGAACCGGCGCAGCAAGGCCAGAGCGGCGTTGACCTGATCGACATAGGCTTGCGCTTCGGCGCGCATCTCATACTCCGGGAGGGCGTCTTCGAGAGGCCTAGTAGATGGCCTCGTCCCTTTGCAAGGCGACGCTGTTCTCCTGCGGCTGCTCGGGGGCCGGCGCGGGGGCGCGGCGGGCGGGACGCGGCCGCGGCGTGCGGGCCTCCGCCGCCGCCTCGTCGCGGCGGACGGTGCGGCGCGGCTCGCTCTCGGGGCGGAAGGCCTCCCAGATGATCCCGGCGCGCGGATCGCTGGGCGGCCAGGCTCCGTAGACGCGCTCGCCCGAGCGGCGGTCGATGCGGACCATCCGGATTCCGGCCGGCGCGCGGAACGGCACCACCGGCATCCCCTCGAACGCCGCCTGCGCGAACTGGCGGAAGATCGGCGCGGCCAGCGTGCCGCCCTGGGCGTAGCCGCCCATCGGACGGGGCTGATCGAAGCCCATATAGACTCCGGCGACGATGTCGGCCGAGCCGCCGATGAACCAGACGTTGGTCGGCCCCGTCGAGGTGCCGGTCTTGCCGAACAGGGGACGGCCGAGGTCGCGCAGGATGGTCGCGGTGCCGCGCTCGACGACGCCCTGGAGCATGTGGACGAGCTGGTACGCAGTCATCGGGTCCATCAGCTGGCGGGTACGAAGAGGAGGTCGTGGCATCGGTCTCCCGTCCCAGTCGGCGGCGTTGCAATTCTCCATCAGCCGGCAGCGATTGTCGGCGCGGTAGACGACCCGGCCGTGGCGGTCCTGGACATAGTCGATCAGGGTCGGGCGCAGCTCGCGGCCCTGATTGGCGAGCATCGCGAAGGCGTTGGTGATGCGCAGCACCGTCGTCTCCGCCGCGCCGAGCGAGTTGGCGAGATAGGGCTCCATGTCGTCGACGACCTGCATGCGGCGGGCGACGCGGACGACATGATCCATCCCGACCTGATTCGCGGCCCGGACCGTCATCAGGTTGCGCGACTGCTCGAGGCCCCAGCGCATGGTCTGCGGCCCGGCATAGCCGCCCGAGAAGTTGCGGAAGCATTTCTGGCCGAGCCGGCCGCCCTGATAGACGCAGAACGGACCGTCGACGATGATCGAGGCCGGGCTCATGCCGTTGTCCAGAGCCGCGGCATAGACGAACGGCTTGAAGGTCGAGCCCGGCTGCCGCATCGCCTGGGTGGCGCGGTTGTAGGACTGGGCGCCGCTCATCGCCCAGCCGCCCTGCATGGCGAGGACGCGCCCGGTGGCGACCTCCTCGGCGACCATGCCGCCCGAAATCTCCGGCACCGATCGCAGCGCCCAGGCGCTGCCCTCGCGCTCGACGGCGAGGATCATGCCGGGCCGGAGCGCCGCGAAAGCGGGCGTGCCGGTGCCGCGGCGCGGCATCGCGGCGAGCGCGGCGGGAAGCGTGCCCTCGGAGCCGTCGGCGAAGCCGAGCGTCGCCGCGCCGGAATCCTTCGACAGGACGACCGCCGCGCGCCAATCGGGATCGCCGACGCCGTAGCCGGCGAGCGCCAGCTGGGTGCGCCAGTCGCCATCCACCTCGATGGTGAGGCCGGACTCGCGCCAGCCGCGGCCGCGCTCGTAGCGGGCGAGGCCGTCGCGCAATGCGGTCTCGGCGGCGCGCTGCATTTCGGGATGGTAGGAGCTGCGGATCCACAGGCCGCCCGAATAGACGCCGTTGGGGCCGCGCTCGGCTTCCTGTCCGTAGCGGGCGACGAGCTGGCGGCGGATCTCCTCCATGTAATAGCCGCCGACATTCTGGAGGTTGCGCTCGGTGCCGGAGCGAATGAGGCCGAGCGGCCGCGCCTGGGCCTCGGCGCGCTGGGCGGGGGTGATGAAGGTGTTGCGCTCCATTTCCGAGAGCACCCAGTTGCGGCGCTGCAGGGCGCGGGCGGCCCTCCGCTCGGAGCTGTATTCGCTCGGCGCCTGGGGCAGGATGGCGAGGAAGGCCGCCTCGTGGATCTCGAGCTCGTCGACGTCCTTGTCGAAATAGGCCCGCGCCGCCGCCTGCACGCCGTAGGCGTTCCGGCCGAGGAAGATCTGGTTCAAATAGAGCTCGAGGATCTGCTCCTTGGAGAGCACCGATTCGATCCGCCAGGCGAGGAAGAATTCGCGGATCTTGCGGGTCACCGAATATTCGTCGCCGAGCAGCAGGTTCTTGGCGACCTGCTGGGTGATGGTCGAGCCGCCGCGGGCGCGTGTGCCGCTGCCCGCCTTGCGCGCGAAGTCCCAGATCGCGCCGACGAAGCCGGGATAGTCGATGCCGCCGTGGCGGAAGAAGGTGCGGTCCTCGGCGGCGAGGAAGGCGTTGATCAGGTGAGGCGGAAATTCGGCATATTGCAGCTCGACGCGCCGCTCGCGGGCGAAGCTGTGGACCGGGTCGCCGTTGATGTCGCGCACGTAGGAGGGGAGCGGCGGCTCGTAGCGCAGCAAAGTCTCGGCCGAGGGCAGGCCGGGCGCGAAGATCAGATAGAGGATCAGCAGGATGACGAAAGGCGAGGCGAGCAGGATGGCGAGCGCCTTCGCCCAGCGCGGGCGCAGCATCCGGCGGACGAGGCGCCAGGCGGAAGCGGCCCAGCCGCCGAGCCGCGCGCCCAGAGCCCCCAGCCGTCCGCCGCCGTCGCGATAGAGGGTGATCCGCCCCGTTTCGGTCTCCGCGCTCATCGGGTCGGGGTCTAGCCGATCCCGGCGGCGCGGTGAAGGCACAGCCGCAAGCGGCCCCTGCGGAAGTTGATGAACCAAATGCGAAAAAAACTTTCGCGTGGGGGTTGCATTGTAGGATTCCAACTGTTCTCACCCTGTTCCGAACAGAGCTCGGAATCGCCCGAGTCGCGAACACGGAGGGAACGTGAGCATGGAAAAACCGACCCCCACCACTGGCCTGAAGCGCCCGCTGACGCTTGTGGCCGCCGCGCTCGCGCTGGGCGCGACCGCCGCCTCGGCGAGCGAGACGATCGGCTACGAATATGACGCTCGCGGACGCCTTGTCACCGTGGTGCGAACCGGGACGGCGAGCGGCTCGACCACCGGCTACGGCTTCGACAAGGCCGACAACCGCCTCGCCCGCGCCACGCTGACGCTGCCCGATCCGTCCTTCGAGCTGCCCGAAATCGGCAGCACCTATTCCTACACGCCGACCGTCACCGGCCTCGCCTTCGTCCACCCCGCGGGGATCGCCGGCAACGGCAGCGCCTTCGGTTTCGCCGCCGCGCCCGACGGCGACCAGGTCGCCTTCCTGCAGGCCGGGTCGAGCTCGGCCGGCGCGGTCTCGATCACGGTGTCGGGCCTCAGCGCCGGGGCGAGCTACCGCGTGCGCTTCCGGCTCGCCCGGCGCCCCGGCTACAACGCGACCGCGGTGAACCTCGCCGCCGGCGGCATTGCGCTCGGCAACTTCACCCCGTCCTCGACCGCGTTCGAGAGCTTCGAGAGCGCCGCCTTCACCGCGACGGGCTCGTCGATGACGATCAGCTTCACCGCCACGACCGGCTCCGGCGACCGCGCCACCGCGCTCGATGCGGTGGCGATCGTCCCGTCCTGAGCCGGGGCGCCCAATCCCCTGCCGACCCAGATGATCTTTCCGGAGAACGACCGATGACTTCCAACCCCGCCCGTGCCGCCGCCGTCTGCGCCTTGCTCGCCACCACCTGGCTCGCAAGCCCCGCCTCAGCAGACCTCGTGCCCCCCAAATCCTATTTGACGACGCCCGGCGGGATCAACGTCGCCGACGGCTCGCTCACCTATTCGGTGACCGACCTCGCGATCGGGCCGCTGACGCTGGAGCGGTTCCACCGCACCGGGCGGCGGCAGCCGAACGACCCCGATTTCGGCACCAACTTCAGCCACAATTTCGACATCTACGTCGCCGCGAACCCGGTCAATCTCGGGACGGACAACCGGCCGATCGCCCATCTCGGCGGCTCGGCCAGCGGCGTCTATTCGCAGGTCAAGGCGACCCTCTCCTCGATCGCGCCCGCCAACGGCGACGCCGAGCGCGGCTACCTCGAATGGTCGGGCGGCACCAATTTCTCGACCGGCAACTACGTCTACACCGACAGCAGCGGGACGATCTACACGTTCAGCCGCACGGTCTCGGCCGCGGGCGTGCCATTCTATTCGCAGCGCGTTTCCGAGATCGTCTTTCCGGACGGGCGAAAGCAGAATTTCGTCTATGTCGGCGGTCGGCTGCGGCGGGTCGAGGATTCGTCGGGCTATGCCTTGGTTCTCGAATATAACGGCGCCGGCGACATCAACGCGGCCTGCGCCTTCGACCGCGCCCGGACCTATGTCGACGGCAGCACAAGCTGCGCCGGCGCGGCGCTGCGGACGAGCTACGGCTACGATTCGAACGGGCGGCTGAACAGCGCCGTCGACGCCGCCGGGCAGGCCACGGCCTATACCAACAGCGCGGACGGAATCACCTGCATCACGCCCCCGGGCTTTTCCTCCTGCCAGATGTCGATGGCCCTCTCCAACGGCCGGATGGGCACCCAGACTTTGGCCGACGGCGGCACCTGGTCGGTCTACGGCGACGACCCGGCTCGGCTCAACGATCCCGACGAGACGCCCCCCCAACACGGCGACAACGCGGTCCGGGTGGTCGACCCGGCCGGGGTCTATGTCGACCTCACCTTCACCAAGACCTCGCCTTATACGATGACCGACGCCAACGGCCACGTCACCGAGTTCCGCTACACCGGCGGCAAGCTGTTTCACGACACCAGCAACTCGGCCGACAGCCACGGCACGATGCTGCTCGAGGCAATCCTGCCCGAGGGCCAGCGCTACCTCGCCGAATATAACGGCCCCTATCGCGGCGTCACCCGCGAGCGGATGCTGGCCCGGCCGGGGAGCGGCCTGCCGGACCAGGAACGGACCCTCGCTTATTGCGGCGTGCCCGCCACCCGCCAGAATTGCGCCCGCCCGGCCTGGATCCGCGACACGGCCGGCAACCAGACCGACTTCACCTACAATGCGCGCGGCCAGCAATTGAGCGAGATGCAGCCGGCGCCGACCGCCGGCGCCGCGCGGCCGCTCAAGCTCAACACCTATGTCGAGCGCTATGCCTATATGCTGAACGCGATCGGCCAGCTCGTGCCCGGGCCGGCGCCGATCTCGATCCCGGCGACCGAGACGCTCTGCCAGACCGTGGCCGGAAGCAGCACCCCCGCCTGCGACCCGGCCGCGCCGCAGACGGTCACCACCGTCGAATACGGCCCGGACGGCACCGCCAACAACCTCCGTCCGCGCGGCCAGGTGGTGAGCTCGGGCGGCCAGAGCCGGCGCACCTGCTTCGGCTACGACGCCACGGGCAACCGGATCAGCGAGACCGCGCCGCGGGCCGGGCTGACCAGCTGCCCGTGAACGGCATCGCGCCGGCACAAATGAACTCGAGACGAGGATGAGAGAGATGAGGAAGACCCTGACCCTGGCCGCATTGCTTGCGAGCGCCGCGCCGATCGCGCCGGCTTTGGCGCAGAGCGCGGCCTCCCCCTTCACCTCGGCGACCCGCTACGACGCCCTGCGGCGGGTGACCGGGACGATCGCGCCCGACCCCGACGGGGCGGGGCCGAGGGGTTTCGCCGCGGTGCGCAACACCTACGACGCGGCCGGGCGGCTGACCAAGGTCGAGCGCGGCGAGCTCTCCGCCTGGCAGCCGGAATCGGTAGCGCCTGCCAACTGGACCGGCTTCACCGTGCTGCAGACGCTCGATACCGTCTACGACAGGCAGAACCGCAAGGTCCGCGAGACTTTGTCGGGCGGGGGCACCGTGCACAGGCTGACCCAGACCAGCTACGACATCGTCGGGCGGCTGGAATGCGCCGCGCTGCGGATGAACCCGGCGACGTTCGCCTCGCCGCCCAGCTCGGCGTGCACGCTCGGAACGCAAGGGAGCTTCGGCCCGGACCGGATCACCCGCAACGTTTACAACCCCGCCGGCCAGATCGTGCAGCTCCGCGAGGCGGTGGGCACCAGCCTCGAGGCCGCCGACACGACCTACAGCTACACGCCCAACGGCAAGCGCGAATATGTCATCGACGCAGAGGGCAGCCGCGCGCGCCTGGTCTATGACGGGCACGACCGGCTGAGCCAGTGGATCTTCCCGTCGACGACCCGCCCGACGGCGTTCGACGGATCGACCCAGGCGACGGCGCTGGCGACCGCCGGCAGCGTCAACACGGCGGACTATGAGGAATATGGCTACGACACGCGCGGCAACCGCAACTCGCTGCGCAAGCGCGACGGACAGGTGATCGGCTACAGCTACGACACGCTGAACCGGATGACGGTGAAAGACATTCCGGGCGGCACGTCTGGAGACGTCCATTACGGTTACGATGCGCGCGGGCAGCAGCTCTTCGCGCGCTTCGGCTCGGCGAGCGGCCCGGGCGTCGCCAATACGTGGGACGGCTTCGGGCAGCAGCTCACCACCAGCAGCGATACGGGCGGCTTCACCCGCGCGCTCGGCTTCGACTATGACGCCAACGGCAACCGTATCCGGATCACCCATCCCGACGGCATCTTCTTCACTTACGCCTATGACGGCCTCAACCGGACGAGCGCCATCCTCGAGAACGGAACCGCGACGCTCGCCACGTTCTCCTATGACGCGCTCGGCCGGCGCACGAGCCTGACGCGTCCGGGCGCCGGGACCACGAGCTACGCCTATGACGGGGCCGGGCGGCTGCAGAGCCTCGGCCACGATTTCACCGGCACCGCCAACGACGTCGCCTTCACGTTCGGCTTCAACCCGGCGAGCCAGATCGTGAGCCGCGGCAATTCCAACGACCTGTTCGCCTGGACCGAGAGCCCCGCCGGTGCGACCGCCTCGACGATCAACGGCCTCAACCAGATCGCCGTCCACGGCGCCGCCAATTTCAGCCACGACGACAACGGCAACCTCACCTGGGACGGGACCACGACCTACGGCTACGACGTCGAGAACCGGCTGCTGAGCGTCGCCGGGCCGAAGAACGCGACTTTGACCTACGACCCGATGGGGCGGCTGGCGAGCTACACGCCGGGGGCGGTCAACATCTATCTCTATGACGGCGACGCGCGGGTCGTCGAATACGATCCGGCCGGCGCCGTGCGGCGCCGCTACGTCTACGGGCCGGGGACTGACGAACCGCTGGTCACCTATTCCGGCACCGCCCTCGCCGCCCGCAGCTTCATGCACGCCGACGAACGCGGCTCGATCATCGCACGGACCGACGCGGCAGGCGCCGTGACCGCTATCAACCGCTACGACGAATATGGCGTCCCCGCGAGCACCAACAGCGGCTTCCACGGCTATACTGGCCAGATGTGGCTCCCGGACGTGAAACTGTGGTATTATCGCGCGAGGATCTATCGCGCCGACATCGGGCGCTTCCTGCAGGTCGATCCTGTGGGGTATGAGGATCAGCTGAATCTGTATGCCTACGTGGGCAATGACCCGGTCAACCTTTTCGATCCAACCGGAGAAAGAACGACCTGTACCGAAGACAAAAGAGTCTGCACTACCATCGTAGATGCGGCGCGAGCCTATCCACTTCGGGAGCCAGTCCGGGCGCCCGCGGATGGCAGACGCTTCGAGCGTGATGCGGCAGGCAACGCGGCTCTGGACCAAGCTGGCGCAGAAGTCGGAGCTATACTTAACCAGCAGGTCGGTAACGAACAAGGGTATCGTATGGACATTCGAATTGGCGAGGGAGGTGAAACAATTGTTGTTTCCACTTGGCTCGCGAGTGGTACGCAGAATTCCGTAGATGTCACCGAGAGCCAACTGGCCGGGGCTGAAGGTTTTTTCCATACTGAACCGGAACAGCATAATTTGGGCGAGCCAGGGGAAGGCGACATTGGTATTCCCGCCAGAGCAGGTATTCCAAATTATCAAGCGTACGGGACAAGAACAAGCGCAATCGAAATTGTAGAGGGTCGAGCGCAGATTCGACCAATAGACCACAGGAATACAGAGAATTTCGCGAGCCGCGCCCGCGAGTATCAGCGAACTGCGCCGCGCCAACCCGGTTCTAGGTAGGATTGAGATATGCCAAAGATCCCCTTGTTAGCGAGCCTATTTATTGCTTCGGTAACTTCCTCATGCGTCAGCGCAGGATTGGATCCTGCTTGGAGCGATCTGCAACAGCAGGTAGGAAGACAAGTTCGGGTCTGTGGATATATCGGAGACGATGCAAATATAGCCTCTAGCAGATCTACGCGCTCGTCATCGGGTCGGGTCGGTCTAAATATTGTGGACAGAGGCCCAATACCTGACAGATATCGTGGTCCGGCCTGTGTGTCGGGGACGGTATCGTATAATGGTTGTCGTACGGGCCCATCGCTTTGTACGGGGTGGGCGTTTGATTATGGAATCAGCGTCCGCGAATGGAGTTCACGAAGCCGGTAGTCATCAGAGGGCGAAGGCGATCGCCCGCCTGGTCTATGACGGGCACGACCGGCTCGGCCAGTGGATCTTCCCGTCGACGACGCGGCCGACGGCATTCGACGCATCGACCCAGGCGACCGCGCTGGCGACCGCCGGCAGCGTCAACACTTCGGACTATGAGGAATATGGCTACGACACGCGCGGCAACCGCAACTCGCTGCGCAAGCGCGACGGACAGGTGATCGGCTACAGCTACGACGCGCTCAACCGGATGACGGTCAAGGACATTCCGGGAGGCACCTCCGGCGACGTATATTACGGCTATGATGCGCGCGGGCAGCAGCTCTTCGCGCGCTTCGGCTCGGCGAGCGGCCCGGGCGTCGCCAACACGTGGGACGGCTTCGGTCAGCAGCTCACCACCAGCAGCGATACGGGCGGCTTCACCCGCGCGCTCGGCTTCGACTATGACGCCCACGGCAACCGTATCCGGATCACCCATCCCGACGGCATCTTCTTCACTTATGCCTATGACGGCCTCGACCGGGCGAGCGCGATCCTCGAGAACGGAACCGCGACGCTCGCCACCTTCGCCTATGACGCGCTCGGACGGCGGACCAGCCTGACGCGTTCCGGCGCGGGAACCACGAGCTACGCCTATGACGGGGCGGGACGGCTGCAGAGCCTGGGCCACGACTTCGGCGGAACCGCCAACGACGTCGCCTTCAGCTTCGGCTTCAACCCCGCGAGCCAGATCGTCAGCCGGGGCAATTCCAACGACCTGTTCGCCTGGACCGAGAGCCCCGCCGGCGCGACCGCCTCGACGATCAACGGCCTCAACCAGATCGCGGTCCACAACGGAACGACGTTCACCCACGACGCCAACGGCAACCTCACCTGGGACGGCGCCAGGACCTACGCCTACGACGCCGAGAACCGGCTGGGCGGACTTCCGTCGCGGCGCGCGAGCGGCTATGCGCGCGGCGGGGAACGGGCGCGGCCCGGCTAACGGAAGAGAGGAAGCGGTGGAACCGCAGCTTCGGGAATTGCTCCACGTCGCGATGATCGTCGGCGCGGCCGTGCTGCTGGTCGGCCTGCTGGTGTTCGCGGCGTTTCTCGGCTGGCGGCAGCATCAGCTGTGGCGCCATGGGCGGATCTCCAAGCAGCGACGCTACGAAGCGACGCAGATCGACCTGTTCCGCAAGCGCGGCGAAGACGCGGAGGCCGGCCGCTCGGCGCACCGTCACCATCACCGCCGGCGGCGCCACCATAGTCCCTCGCTCGAGATCAACCTGTTCCGTTCGAGCCAAGCCGCGGAGGAAGCGCCGGCGGCCGGCGCCGCGGACCCGCCCGACCCGGGCGCCCGGCGGGACTGAGCGCGCGGCGGCGTCAGCCGCGGCGCTGGAGGCGGAGGCGGGCGAAATGCGCCTCGATCGCACGGCGCATTCCGTCCGCGATCTGCGCCTGCCCCTGGGCCGAGCTGATGTAGGCGGCGTCGACGGCGTTGGTGAGATAGCCGGATTCGAACAGGATCGACGGGATGTCCGGCGCCTTCAGCACGACCAGCGAGGCGAAGCGGTGCCATTCCGGGCGGAAGGGGAAGATCGGCGCCGCCTCGCGGTGGAGGATGCGGGCGAAATCGGCCGAGACGTCCATGCTCTCGCGCTGCGCGAGGTCGATCAGGACGACGTTGACCTTGGGATCGGAGCTGAGCCGGACCCCGCCGATCAGGTCGGCCGCGTTCTGGCGCTGGGCGAGCAAAGCGGCCTGGCGATCGGAGGCGACTTCGGAAAGCGTGTAGATGGTCGCGCCGCGGGCGCCGTCATTGTGGGGGGCGGCGTCGGCGTGGATCGAAATGAACAGGTCGGCGGAGAGGCGGCGGGCGATCTCGTACCGGTCCTGGAGCAGGAGGTAGCGGTCGTCCCCGCGGGTCAGGGCGACGCGGACCCGCCCCGACGCGGCGAGGGCGTCGCGGATGCGGCGGGCGATGGCGAGCGTCACGTCCTTCTCGACAAGCCCGCCATGCGGCGAGGCTGCCCCGGGGTCGCGGCCGCCGTGGCCGGGATCGATCACGACCAGCGGGGCCCCGGCCGTGCGGGCCTGGGTGACCGGCGGCAATATGAGGTCGCTGCGCGCCGGCTCGACCGCGCCGAGCGGGATGGTGACTCCGCCAGGCGCGGCGGCGCGATCGCCCCGGCTGGGGCCGCCCCAGGCGAGCAGGCTTGCAAGCAGCGCCAGCACGTAGGTCATCGCCGCTCTAGTGGGGCTGCGGGCGCGCCGGCGTCAAAGCCAAATTGCTCTGGGCCAAAATGCGCTGGGCGGTTGCCGCTCGCCTGCGCGGGTGCTAGCAGCTTTCCATCGGGCCTCGCCCCGGGTTTGCGTAGACCAGACCCACCGGCCGGCCCGTCGAGTTCGCCGGCGTCCGCCGGCTGTCGAGGTTGACGCTGCATGAGGCATTTCCCCCCCACCGACACACGCGCCCCGAAGGGCCGCGGCGTGGACGCGGGGGTGTCGCGGACGGTCTTCGGAACCGCCCTGCCGCTCGCAGCAAAGACGCCCATTTTCTTTGCAACCGGGACCATATCGCGGCGAATGAACGCCGCGCCGCCGTCCGAATACGAGCGCGCGCGCCGCCGCTCAGGCCAGGGCCTGCCGGCCGCGCTGCGCGTGTGGAGTGAAATTGATGACGATGCGCATGCTGATCGACGCGCGCCACCGGGAAGAGACCCGCGTGGCCGTGGTCCAGGGAAATCGGATTGAAGAGTTCGACTTCGAAAGTGCCGAGCACAGGCAGCTCAAGGGGAATATCTATCTCGCAAAGGTGACCAGGGTCGAACCGTCGTTGCAGGCGGCGTTCGTCGACTATGGCGGCAATCGACACGGCTTCCTCGCCTTCAGCGAAATCCATCCCGATTACTATCAGATCCCCCGCGAGGACCGCGAAGCCCTGCTCCGCGAGGAGGCCGAGCACGCCGCCGAGGAGGCGCGGCTGCGCGCCGCCGAGGACAGCCGCTACGAGGATCACGACGACGACGAGGAGGACGAGGAGCGCGCCCAGCTCGATTACGGCGAGGACCGTTCGGACGCGGGCTATGACGGCAATGGCGACGAGGAGCATCACGACGAGGACTCGCCGCCGCCTTCGGCCGAAGCGACCGGAACCGCGCCGGAGGAAAATGCCGCCGACGAGCTGAGGCGCAAGCGCCAGAACTTGCGCCGCCGCTACAAGATCCAGGACGTCATCCGGCGCCGTCAGGTCCTGCTCGTCCAGGTCGTCAAGGAGGAGCGCGGCAACAAGGGCGCCGCCCTCACCACCTACCTCTCGCTGGCGGGCCGCTATTGCGTGCTGATGCCCAACACCAGCCATGGCGGCGGCATCAGCCGCAAGATCCAGAGCGGATCGGACCGCAAGCGATTGAAGCAGATCATGGCGGAGCTGAGCCTGCCGCCGAGCATGGGCTGCATCGTGCGCACCGCAGGCCTCAGCCGGACCAAGACCGAGATCAAGCGCGACTTCGACTATCTCGCCCGCTTGTGGGACGAGATTCGCGAGAAGACGCTGCAGAGCTCGGCGCCGGCCTTGATCCACGAGGATTCGAACCTCATCAAGCGCGCGATCCGCGACATCTATCATCGCGAGATCGAGGAGGTGATCGTCGAGGGCGAGGAGGGCTACAAGGCCGCGCGCGCCTTCATGAAGCTGCTCATGCCGAGCCACGTCCGCAGGGTGAAGGCCTATGCGGACACGGTGCCCCTGTTCCAGCGCTACGGCGCCGAGGACCAGCTGGCGGCGATGTACCAGCCGGTCGTCCAGCTCAAGTCGGGCGGCTATCTGGTGATCAATCCGACCGAGGCCCTGGTCTCGATCGACATCAACTCGGGCCGCTCGACCCGCGAGCACAATATCGAGCAGACCGCCTACGCGACCAACATCGAGGCCGCCAACGAGATCGCCCGCCAGCTTCGCCTGCGCGACATGGCCGGCCTCGTCGTCATCGACTTCATCGACATGGAATCGAACGGCCATATCCGCAAGGTCGAGAAGGCGATGAAGGAGGCGCTGAAGAACGACCGCGCCCGCATCCAGGTCGGACGCATCTCCTCCTTCGGTCTGATGGAGATGAGCCGCCAGCGCCTGCGCACCGGCGTGCTCGAGGCCTCGACCAAGCCCTGCCCGCATTGCGACGGCAGCGGCCTGATGCGCACCGCCTCGTCGGCGGGGCTGTTCGCGCTCCGCATGATCGAGGAGGAAGCGGCGCGCGGGCGCGGCAGCACGATCGTGCTCCGGGCCGGCCGGGAGGCGGCGGTCTATGTGCTCAACAAGAAGCGCGGCGAGATCGGCGAGATCGAGGCGCGCTACGGCGTCCTCGTCGAAGTGCTGATCGAGGAGAGCTTCGAGGGCGCGAAGATGGCGGTGGAATCGGTCGGCCCGCGTCCCGCCGAGCGGCCGCGACCCGCGCCGATCGCCGAGCCTGCGGTCGACGAGGAAGAGGATCTGCTCCCCGAGGACGAGGAACTCGAGGAGGATTCCGTCGAGGACGAGGAAGAGCCCGTCGAGGCGCGCGAGGAGCGCGGCGAGCGCCGCCCGCGGCGCGAGGAGCGCGAGGGCAGCGACGCCCGCGGGCGCAAGCGCCGCCGCCGCGGCCGGCGCGGCGGCCGCCGGCGCGACGTCCGCGACGAGCAGGACGGACAGGAGGAGCGCAGCGAGGAGCCGGTCGGCGGGGAGACCGACCGGCCGGAGCCGGAAGAGCCGCAGGCTGAAGAGCCGGCCTTGGCCGAGGTCGGCGCAGATGCCGCGGCCGAGGCTCCCGCCGCCGAGGCCCCGATCGAGGAGGAGAAGCCCCGCAAGAGCCGCCGCCGTCCGCGCGCGCGGCGCGGCGAGGCAAGCGAGGCCGAGGCTCCCGCCGTCGCGGAAGAGTCCCCGCCGGTGGCCGCGGCGGCCGAAGCGCCGGCCGAAGCCGAGCCGGCCGCCGAGGAAGTCGCGCCTGCGCCGGTCAAGCGCTCGCGCGCCGGCCGCCGCAAGAAGGCCGATGCGGACGCCGAGACGGCGGACGCTCCCCCCGAGACCGCTCCCGAGCCGGCCAACGACCGCGCGCCGGCATCGGAGACGCCTGCCGGCGAGGAGGACGAGCCCAGCGGGCCGCCGCGCCGCGGCTGGTGGCAGCGGACCTTCGGTCCCTGACCCGGGCAGGCGGGCCGCCCTTCGGGAGGCTCAGGGCCAGCGGATCGTCGGCGCGCGATTTCATCTGGGGTTCAGGCGGCGAACGGGATAGGATCGGGCATGGCTGAAGCGTCCAGCACCCGCCTCCGCCCCGCCGGGGTGCGCGCCGGCGCGGCCGCTTTCGCGGCGCGCCTGCTGATGCTGCTCGCTTTGAGCTTCGCAGTGATGGCGCGGCCCGCGGCGGCGCAGTCGATCCTCCGCGACGCCGAGAGCGAGCAATTGCTGCGCGACATTTCGCGTCCATTGATCGAGGCGGCGGGGCTGAGGCCGCAGGACGTCCAGATCGTCCTGGTCCACGACGATACGGTCAACGCCTTCGTCGCCGGCGGCCAGATCGTCTACATCCATTCGGGTCTGATCACCCGCGCCGTCAACGCGAACGAGGTCCAGGGGGTCATCGCGCACGAGCTCGGCCACGTCACCGGCGGCCACGTCATCCGCATGGCGGAGGGCATCCGTGCGGCGACCGGGATCACGATCCTGACCTTGCTGCTCGGCGTGGCGGCCGCGGCCGCGGGCGGCAGCCCCGAGGCAGGCGCTGCGATCATGTCGGCCGGTCAGCGCGCGGCGATCGGGCGCTTCCTCGCCTTCAGCCGCACCCAGGAATCTTCGGCGGATGCGGCGGGCGCCTCCTTCCTCCGCCGCGCCGGGATCAGCGGCCGCGGCTCGCTCGCTTTCTTCGAGCGGCTGCAGAACGAGGAATTCCGCTACGACGTGCCGCAGGAGGACAGCTACGAGCGCACCCACCCGCTGAACCGCGAGCGGATCGCGGTCCTCCAGAATCTCTATCAGACCGACCCGGCCTGGGACCGGGCGACCGACCCGCTGCTCGAAGAGCGCTTCCAAAGGGTGCGGGCGAAGCTGATCGGCTTCGTCGACGATCCGCGGCGGACGCTGCGGCGCTTCCCCGAAAGCGACCGCTCGATCCCGGCGCGTTATGCGCGGGCCTATGCCTGGCACCGGGACCATCATGCCGATCGCGCGATCGCGGAAGCCGACAGCCTGCTTCGCGACCGGCCGAACGACCCGTATTTCCTTGAACTGCGCGGGCAGATCCTGCTCGAGACCGGCCGCCCCGCCGAGGCGCTGGAATCGCTGCGCGAGGCGGTCGCCCGGGCGCCGGACCAGCCGCTGATCGCAGCCTTGCTCGGCCACGCGCTGATCGCGACCGAGCAGCCGGCCAACTTTCAGGAAGCCAAGCAGGTGCTTCGCGCCGCGGTCGGCCGCGACAACACCAACCCGTTCGCATGGTACCAGCTCGGCATCGTCTACGACCGCGAGGGCGACAGCGCGCGCGCGGCGCTCGCGACCGCCGAGCGTTACAACCTCATCGGCCAGCCGCAGCTCGCCCTCGCCAATGCGGAGCGGGCGATGCTCGGCATCCCGGTCGGCACCCCGGACTGGCTGCGCGCGCAGGACATTGCGATGGTCTCGCGCAGCGAAGTCGAGCGGCGGCGGCGGCGCTGATGGAGGATCCGGCGCGCCCGGGGGCGGGCGGGGCGAAGCGCGCGGCCTGGAAGTGGAGCCTGCTCGCCGGCCTGATCGGGGTGCTGATCGGAGCGCTGGCGATGGCGGCCGCGTCCGGATTCTTCGTCCGCCGCTACCTGCTCGCCCATCCCGAAATACTGCCCGAAGCGATGGAGCGCCTGCAGGCGCGCGAGGCGGCGGCAGCACAGCGCGAGGTTGCGCCGGCCCTCGATCGTCACCGCGCGTCGCTGGAGACGCCCTATCACGGCGCCTGGGCCGGGGCGCAACAGCCGGAGATCGTGCTGGTCGAGTTCTTCGACTATGCCTGCACCTATTGCCGCGCGAGCAATCCGCATATCGAGCGGCTGCTGCGCGAGGACTCCGGCCTGCGCGTCGTCTGGCGCGAATTCCCCGTGCTCGGTCCCCTCAGCGAGGAGGCGGCCGTCGCCAGCCTGGCGGCCGCGCGAGCGGGCCGGTTCCGGGCATTTTACGACCGGCTGTTCGCGTCCGGGCGGCCGACCGAAGCCACCATCGCGGCCGCGCGGGAATCGGTCGGAATCGCCGCGGCCTCGCTCGACGACGAGGCGCGGCGGGAGCTGGAGAAGAATTTCGAGCTCGGGCGCGCGATCCGCGCGCAGGGCACGCCGACCTTCGTCGTCGGCGATCAGGTCCTGCAGGGCGCGGTCGGCTACGAAGCCTTGCGCGACGCGATCGCGGCGGCGCGCGCGGCGCGGGGGTAGGGGACAGTTACTTTCACCCTCGGCGGTGCCGGTTCGAGGAAGCGGTGTCTGAAAGTAACTGTCCCTTCCGGCGTCGGAGCAAGGGGACAGTTACTTTCAGACTCGGCGGTGCCGGTTCGAGGAGGCGGTGTCCGAAAGTAACTGTCCCTTCAGGCGTCGCAGCAAGGGGACAGTTACTTTCACGCGCGGCGGTGCCGGTTCTGCGAGGCGGTGTCCGAAAGTAACTGTCCCCGCGCCGCTACCCCTTGAAGCCCTGGGCGACGACGTACCATTCGGACGATCCCTTGCGGCTGGCGGGGGGCTTGGCGTGCTTCACGGAGGCGAAGCGGCGCTTCAGCTCGGCGACGAGCTGGTGGTCGGCGCCGCCGGCGAGCACCTTGGCGAGGAAGGTGCCGCCGGGGCGCAGGATCTCGACCGCGAATTCGAGGGCGGCCTCGACCAGGCCCATGGTGCGAAGATGGTCGGTCTGGGGGTGGCCGACCGTGTTGGCGGCCATGTCGGAGAGGACGAGATCGGCTTCGCCGCCGAGCGCTTCGCGCAGCCGCGCGGGCGCTTCGCCGGACATGAAATCGAGCTCGATGAGGTCGGCGCCCTCGATCGGGTCGGTGGGGAGGAGATCGATGCCGACGACATGGGCCTGGGGCGCGCGCTTGCGCACCACCTGGGTCCAGCCGCCGGGGGCCACGCCGAGATCGACGACGCGCGCCACGCCCCTGAGCAGGCCGAAGCGGTCGTCGAGCTCGATCAGCTTGTAGGCGGCGCGGGAGCGATAGCCCTCGGCCTTGGCGCGCTTCACATAGGGATCGTTGAGCTGGCGCTCGAGCCACCTGGTCGAGCCGATCTTGCGGTCCTTGGCGGTGCGGACGCGCTTCATGAGGGACAGTCACTTTTGCGCAGTGAGGGGACAGTCACTTTCAAGGCGCTGCGCCCTCGGCTCTGAGCTGCGAGCGTGAAAGTGACTGTCCCCTTCATATGTCGTAGCCGTCGCGGGCCATGAGAGAGCGGAGGATGCCTTCGCGGATGCCGCGGTCGGCGACGCCCAAAGTCTCGGCCGGCCACATGTCCATGATCGCCTCGAGGATCGCGCAGCCGGCCACGACGAGGTCCGCGCGCTCCGGGCCGATGCAGGGCAGAGCCGAGCGCTCCTCGTGGCTCATCCGGGACAGCATGGAGCTCACCCGCCGCATCGCTTCGGCCGGCATCATCAGCCCGTCGACCTGGCGGCGGTCGTAGCTCGGCAGAGCGAGATGGACGCTGGCCAAGGTCGTGACGGTGCCGCTGGTCCCCATCAGCCGGACGTCGTGCTTGTATTTGGGCAGCAGCTCCGAAAAGCGGCGGAAGGCGTGGCGCACGCGCTCCTTCATCCGCCCGTAGGCGGCGAGCCGCTCGGCGGGATCGGTGAGATCCTGGCTCTCGCTCTCGGTCAAGGAGGCGACGCCCCAGGGCGCCGACCACCAGCATTTGATCCGCGGCGCGTCTCCGTCCGTGTCGATGAGGACGAGCTCGGTCGAGCCGCCGCCGATGTCGAAGATCAGGGCGGGTGCGTCGCCGGGCTCGAGCAGGCGGTGGCAGCCCAGCATCGCCAGGCGCGCTTCCTCCTCGGGCGAGATGATCTCGAGGCAGATGCCGGTCTCGCTGCGCACCCGCTCGACGAACTGGCGGCCGTTGACGGCGCGGCGGCAGGCCTCGGTCGCGACCGAGCGGGCGAGGGTGACGCGGCGGCGGCGGAGCTTCTCCGCGCAGACCGAGAGCGCGCCCAGGGCCCGCTCGATCGCGCCGTCCGAAATCCGGCCACTGGTGCCGAGCCCCTCGCCCAAGCGGACGACGCGCGAGAAGGCGTCGATCACGACGAAGCCGGTTTCCGCGGGGCGGGCGATCAGCAGCCGGCAATTGTTGGTGCCGAGATCGAGCGCGCCGTAGGTGTGGCGCGAGGTGCGGCGCGGCTGCGCGGCGTGCTCGCTAAGGTCGCCCGGCGGAAGGCCGGCTGGCTGATCGGGAGCCGTCTCGTCCGGAGCGGGGTCCGGCATCTGCGGCTGGGCGGCGGCTTCGGACGCCATCTGCAGCACTCTATGTTCTCGTTGCGGGGGCAAGAGGCCCGCCGCTGACTTGGAGCCGAGACTATACAAGCCAGGCGCGGTCGGCAAGTTGGAGGGGACAGTCACTTTCGAGACGCAGCGGCCTTCGCTTCCTGACGGCGAGCGTGAAAGTGACTGTCCCCGCCATCGCTTCTTGACAGCGGGCGTGAAAGTGACTGTCCCCGGCAACCATGTTCCGTTCGCTCTACGACTGGACCGTGCGCGTCGCGCGCCACCGCCACGCCATCCCGGCGATGGCGGGCGTGTCGTTCGCCGAGAGCAGCTTCTTCCCGATCCCGCCCGACGTGATGCTCGTGCCGATGGTGCTGGCGCGGCGCGACCAGGCCTATCTGATCGCGACCGTCTGCACGATCGCCTCGGTGGCCGGCGGGGTGTTCGGCTACGCGATCGGATATTTCCTGTACGACACGGTCGGGCTGTGGCTGGTGAACCTCTATGGGATGCACGACGCCGCCGCGGAATATCGCGCCTGGTACGCCGAGTGGGGCGCCTGGGTGATCCTGGTCAAGGGGCTGACCCCGATCCCGTTCAAGCTGGTGACGATCGCCAGCGGGCTCGCCCAGTTCAACCTGCCTTTGTTCATCCTGCTCGCCGCGATCACCCGCGGCGTGCGCTTCTTCGCCATCGCCTTCCTCTTGAGGCGCTACGGCAAGCCGATCCAGCGCTTCATCGAGGAGCGGCTGACCCTGGTCAGCTGGGGCTTCCTCGGCCTGCTCGCCGGCGGCTTCGCTCTGGTCACCCTGCTCTGAGGGGATTATTCTGCCCCGGCACCAGGGGGAGGATGAGAATGATCGCATTGCTGGCTGCGCTGACCCTGCAGGCCGCTGCGCCGCCGGCGCCGGCCTTCACGCCCCAGGCCGACCTCGACTGGCTCGCCGGCTACTGGCTCTCCTGCGAGGACGGGCGCGACGTCGCCGAGACCTGGAGCGAGCGGCGCGGCGGGGTGATGATGGGCTATACGATCACGACGGGCACCCAGGCCTTCTCCTGGGAGCAGATGCGGATCGAGGCGGCGGTGCCCGGGCCGGACGATCTCAGCTTCTACGCCCTGCCGCGCGGCGCCGAGGCGGCGGTCGCCTTCCGCCTCGTCCGCTCGGGCCCGCGCGAAGCGGTGTTCGAGAATCCGTCGCACGATTTCCCCCAGCGCGTCATCTACCGGCGGAACGGCGACCGCCTCACCGGCCGGATCGAGGGCGCCGACGGCCGGGGGATGGAATGGCATTACCGGGCGGCCCCGCTCAACACCCGCTGCCCGCGGCCCTAGCGAAAGCGCGCCTTCGCATTCCGGTGCTTTAGAGCTTCCGCCAGTAGGCGCGGAAGCAGATGGCCGCCGCGGCCGCGATGCCGATTCCGGTCATGCCGCGGAGGATGGAGCCGACGGTTTCGGTGCCGGCGCCGGCCGTCAGCAGGACGCCGCCGAAAATCGCCAGTCCAGCGGCAGCGCAGGCCGATTGAAATTTCCAATAATCGGGATGTCGCGGCAGCATGCGGGCGTCATACACGCTTTTCCAGTGCGGGCCTTGCTCCTCGACGGTGCCGAGCTCTGCCGTGGGGCGCGGGCGGGAAGGGCGCCCGGCCGCGGGGTCAGTCCTCGCCCCGGCCCCGCGTCGCGTCGCCGACGTCGCGGTCATGGCCGCTCTTGTCGCTGAAGAAGGCGGCGGCGAACAGGCCGCAGCCGAGCAGCATCGACAGGAACACGCCGGCGATCGTCGCGATCACCATGTGCAGCCTGAGCGGGCCGTGGAGCGAGAGGTACCAGAGCGCGCCGGCGACGAGCAGCAAGCCGGCCGCGGCGATCCACACAAGGCTGCGCTTGAAATCGGCGAGGGCGCGGGCGCGGTCGTTCGGCATAGAGAGGTAACCAGCGGGAGGAGGGGGCGTTCCGGCAGAAACGCTAGCGGCGGGCGGCGGCCTGTGCGCGGACCTGCTCGACGAGGCCGGGGCCGCTGTCGCGCGTGTTGGCGCGCAGCGCTTGGACGAAGGCGTCGGCATCGGCGGCGGGCGCGCCGCGGGCGATCACGGCGGCACGGATCCGCGACTCGTGGGGCGCGCAGCGGGCGAGGGCGCGCTCGACGATCGCGGACGGGGCGTCGGCGCTGCCGAGCGCCCCGGAGGCAACATGGGTGCCGGTGCAGGCGGCGAAGGCGCGGCTGGCGGCCATGACAGGATCCGCGGCCGGCCCGACCGAGGGCTCGAGCCGGCGTCCGAGCATCTCCCGTGCGCGGCCGCGGAAGCCGGCGACGACCGGCCCGGCCTGCGCCGCGCCGCGGCGGCGGACGAGCTCGGCGCGGATCGCCGCTTCCTCGCGCGCGCAGGCGGCGAGCGCGCGCTCGGCCGCGGCGGAAGCGGCCTCGGCCGAAGCGAGCCCGCGCGCCGCATCGGCGTCGGCCGCGTCGTTGAGGCACAAAGTCCAGGCGGTGACGAGGTCGGCGGCGCGGCGGTCGGCCGCGGGAGGCGCGGCCTGGAGCGCGGCGAGGAGGAGGGCGGTCAGCATGCGTGCTTCCGTCGCCCCCGAAAATAAATTTGTCAACGCGAAAAGCGTTGCGTCTCAAAAGCTTGGCAGCGCGGACGCGCGGAAGTTGATGAACCTCCACGGCAAAAACAGCTTGACAGCGTCACGCTGCTATGGCACTTTCTTATCAGGCTCTCAGAGGTGCGAGCCGAGTCGGCCCGCCGATGGCGGCGAAGCCCGGGCGATGGCGAAGACCGGCGTGTCTCAGTTAGAATTCATCGCCGCCACACGGAACGGACGATTGCAAGAACGATCGCGGCAACGAGGCCGATCGCGACCAGCCAATGCAACATCGAGAATAGACCCATCAGCGCCGCTCCCGGTCGAACGACACAGCATATCAGGCGACCCTCTTCTTGTAATGTCTGCGCGGCTTCTAAACCGGCGCGTTCGATCGATCCGGGCATTCACGCGGCTCCAGCGACCACAGGCCGCAGGCCTGGGCCCGCCGCGGGTCTTCGCGTGTCGACCTCCATGGAGCCGCAGGCCGGGGCTATGCCCCCATTTTCCGGAGCGTCATATGGACGGGGACAAGACGAGCGTCCAACATGGCAGCCGCGAGAAGGAGAGGAGAGGTGGAGCGGGTCGATGGCTATGCCAGCCCGGATGGCAAGCAAAAGCTCGAATTCTACCTTCGACCCGACGGGTTCTACGCATTTGAAGAATCTGTCGTGGAACTCGAGATCGAGCCCGACCCCGATTTTGAGCCCGAAGGGGCAATTTTCTGGGAAACAGCCGAGGTGTCCGGCCTGTTTGCCAGCCTAGAGGCGGCCGTCGCAGAAGCAAAGTCCACCCGCCCGCACCTCAACACGTGGGTACGCCTTAGATAATGAGGCGACTTTGCCGGCTGGTACGCGAGCGCCGAATCCGTAGTGAATATGAAGGCGAGCTCATCTCCGACGACTGGGCTTCCATGGGGGCGATCGGCTCATTGTTCGGTGATCCGGACTCGGCCGAGCAGAGGCTCGACGCGAGCTCTCACGAACGGCTCTATAAGCTGCATGTTCGTCCCTTTCGTTTCAGGCTCTCAAAGCTGCGGGTTGCGGGGGGCGATCGGGAGGCGGGGCGGCGGGAATGAAAGTCTATTTCGCGATCCTCGGCGCCTTTTTCGGGATGGTCGCCGGCTTCTGGTTCGAAGCGCCGGCGAAGTCGATCAGCAGCGACACCTATACGAGCACGGGCGCGGGGCTGCTCGTCGGCGGCGCGCTTGGATGGCTCTTCGGCAGATGGCTGAAATCGAGGACCGGCAAAAGCTAGCCCTGCGGCGCCGGCCCGGATATTGCAGGCCGGACGTCGGAGGCGCGAGGCATGAGCAAGCGGAGAAGCGCGGCGCGACTGCCGGGCGTGAAGACGCCGCAGTTCCGGACGCTGCTCCTGCGGCGCCTCAAGAACATGTTTCCCGATCGCTCGGTGCGGATCGAGGATGCGCGGCACGGAATAACGTTTCAGCTGTTCGACGGCGCGGGCCGGCCGGCGACGAAGCGGATCAGCGTCTATGGGGCGCACGCCTACGAGCTGAGGAAGCGAACGCTGGCGTGGCGGGTCGGCGCTGCGGCCTGCGGCGCGGACGATGGGATTGCCCGGAAGCATTGAGAGGGGCAGCCGGTGGACTGGGACCCCTTTCCGCTCGATTGGCCGCCGCGGGGATCGCTCAAGCAGTGGCTCACGGCTCTCGGGGCGGTGGCGGCGCTGCTCCTCATCTTCTACGCCATCTTCTCGGCGCTCGAATGAGCCGGTCATTCATCTTGCTGGCCGCGGCGCTCGCATCGCCAGCGATCGCAACGGGACCGCCGGGAATCTGGTTCGCCTCCGACAGCGCCAGCCTGAGGCCGGCCGACCACGGGATCCACGACAATGCCGCCGCCTGGCTCCGGTCGGTCGGTGCGCCATCCGTGTGCATAACCGCTGGCGCCGACCGGTCCGGATCGCGCGGCTACAATCTCAGGCTTTCCCGAACGCGAGGGGAGGCGGTTCGGCGCGAATTGGTGCGGAGGGGGATTCCCGCCAGCTCGATCGTGGTGCGCGCTTATGGCGAGGACCGAACGATGAGCGGCCTGCCCGACGGGGTGGCCGACGACATGGATCGCTATGCTATGGTCTTCGCGGGACCGAATGGCTGCCCGTCGGGCTGACCCCGGACATGTGGGTGCGGCGCTGCCGGCGTTCTTCTTCGCTCTTCTCCGTGCTCTGAGCGGCCTTCTGGCTGCGGGCTTTCGCTGGGATCGTATCGGACCTAGGCTCTGCGAAATGAGACGGTGCTTCGCTTTTTTGGCCGCTTCCCTGTGCGCCGCTTCGGCGGCGGCGGAGCCGGTTCCGAGGACGGATCCGGGCTGGGTCGCTTATGGCTGGGGGTTGCAGCCTTCCTGCGCCGCCTGGACGCGCGAGCGGGGGCGGGCGCGGCGGACCGAAGCGGGGCGGGAGATCGAGATGTGGGTGCTCGGTTTCTTGAGCGGCTATAGCCGCTACGCGCCGGGATCGGGCGGCGCGATCGGCGAGGGGAGCAGCTCCGCCTCTCTCACCGCCTGGATCGACGCTTATTGCCGCGGCCACCCGCGCGAGCCGGTCGCGCGGGCGGCGATCAGGCTTATCGAGACGCTCGAGCCGCGGTCGCGGCCGTAGCGGCGAGGGAGGCGCGGGTGAGCTGGGGACGCTTGCTGCTCTACCTGGGCTATGCCCTCGCTTTGACCGTGCTGGCGGCGGTCGTCGTGACGGGGCTGGCGATCGGCGATTGCTCGCTCGAGACCGTGGACTGCGGCGAGGACCGCCGCCTCGTCGCCTTCGGAGTGCTCGGCGCGTGGGCGATCATGCTGCTTTTCCTCGCCGTCCGATTCCTTCACGGGCCGTCGAAGCGGCCCTAGGAAGCGGATGGCCTGGCCGACGACGGCAATCGATGGAGCAAGCGGGGTGACCACCAAGCGCGAGCGGCACAATGCGTTCGAGCATGAGCTATACGATCACTTCCGCCGCTTCCCGTCCGACGAGCTGGCCGAGCGGCTTCGCGACAAGAGTGTCGGCAGCCCGGGGGCGAAGCAGACTCGCCGCATATTGGCCGAGCGCGGCGACCCGGATCCCACTTCCCCGCGCTGAGGAAAGCGGAAGCGGGACGGATTTGATTCAGGAAACCCGTCCTGCGGCGGGACCGAGCCGGCCACGCGGTGTGTCCGGGCTCCCGGAGGGGGCAGCCAGAAAGGCTGTCCCTTCTGTCCCCGCTTCAGCGCGGCGGCGGGGGCGCTAGGAGGCGGGGGGCGAGGTCGAGGGTCTGGGCGCGGAAGGTGGCGAGCGCGTCGTCGGCGAGCGCCGGATCGTGGCGGGCGGCGAAGGCGGCGCGGAAGGCGCTCTGCTCGGCCCGGCAGGCGGCGAAGGCGGCCTCGACGATCGCCGCGTCGCTGCGATCGTCGAGGCCGCCGCGGGCGCCCTGCAGCGAGTGCCCGATGCAGCGCGAAAGGGCGCGGGTGGCGTCGGAGACGGGGTCGCTCCCCGGGTTGGCGCGGGCGACCAGCAGGCGGCGGGCGCGGGGGCGGGTCTCGGCCAGCTGGCGTTCGGCCTGGGCCGCGTCGAAGCTCGCACGGGCGCTGGCGCGGACCGCCTCCTCGGCGGCGCGGCAGGCGGGGAAGGCGGAATCGACGGTCGCCTCGGTGACCCTCCCGGCACCCGCGATCCGCCGGGCCTCGTCTTCGAGGCAAACGATCCAGCGCGCCTGGGTCTCGGCGAAGGCGATCTCAGCGGGCGGCAGCGGCGTGCCCTGCAGGGCGGCGGCTAGGAGGAGGGGGACGAGCATGCGTCAGCGTCGGTGGCGAGAGGGGATTTGTCAACGCGGCAAGAGCTACCAAGCCCGGTCGGCCGCTTCGGCCGGATAAAAGGACCCCGCCGCAGGAAAAAAGTCGCGCGGCGGGGCCGTCCAGGGACGCACAGCCGGCAGAACCGGCCGCAACGATATCGGTTCCCGATCAGCGGTTGGTGGGCTGGCCGCCGTGGCCCTTCTCGTTCTTGCCGTTCTTGTCGCCGGGGCCGCTATTGCCGGGGCCTCCGCCGTAATTCGGCTTGTTCGCGCCGCCGGCGACGTGCTCGAGCTCGCGGGTTTCGAGAATGCGCATCGTAATTCTCCTGTCGATCGGGTCAGCCCGGGAAATTATTTCGGGCCGAAATTCTTGTCGGCCGGGCCCTTGTAGCTCTCGCCGGGCGAATGGGCCGGATTGCGAAGGCTCGGATGCCGCCCCGGCGGATAGGGGTGGCTGGCGGGCTTGCTGCCGGCGCCGGAGACCTGCTCCAGCTCGGTCGCGGTGAGGTTGCGCATCGTCATTCTCCTGTTCACATGCAGAAAGCTGCGACATCAGCCAGCGGCATCTCCGCGCGGCGCGCAATGGCGGATTTCGCGGCGTCCCGAAGCGAGACGCGCGCGGCGGACATGCTTTCGAGGGCATCACGGCCGCGCCGCGGGGACTCCCATCTGGGTCAGGGCGGCGACGATCTGGGCGCGCAGGACGGCGATGGTCTCGTCGGCCTCGGCGAGGCTGTTGCGCGCGGCGAGGGCGGCGCGGGCGGCGCGCTCCTCGGCGAGGCACGCGGCGAAGGCGGCCTCGGCGATCTCGCGGTCGCTGCGGCCGGTTCGGGCTTCGACGGTGCGCGGCAAGGCGCCGGCGATGCAGGCCCCCCAGGCGCGGGCGACGTCGGCGAGCGGATCGGCGCCGGCGACGGGTGCCAGCGCCTCGCGCGCGTCCCGCCGGTAGAGGGCCATGGTGCCGTCGGCTTCGCCCTCGCCGAACAAGCGGGCGGCGCGGGCGCGGACCTCCGCCTCCTGCGTCCGGCACGCGGCGAAGGCGCGCTGGAGCCGGGCTTCGCTCGCCGGCGGCGCGCCGGGGGTGCGGCCGGCCGCTTGGGTGAGGCAGGCGAGCCAGCCAGCATGGGCCTGGGTCAAGGCGGTCTCGGCCGGGGAGAGGGCGACGCTCTGCAGCGCGGCGATGGCGAGGGCGAGGAACATGCGCGATGGTCGGACGCGCGACCGTCCTTGTCAACGGCCGAACGGCCGCCGGATTTCAAGAGCATTCGGGCGTTCAGCGGGGCGGATGGAGGAAGCGCTCGGGGGGGACGTCCTCATCGCTGTACCGGCAGTTCGTGCGCTCGCCGCGGGCGACGGAAATCTCTGCGCCGCGCTCGGGAACGAGGATCGAGATTTCGGGGCGGTCCTCTCCGTCGATCCGGCCGCACCAGCCGCGAAACAGCCCGTAGCGCAGATCGAGGATGAGGCGCTCGTCCCGGCCTTCGGGATCGAACGCGACTCGGAGGGAGGTGGCGTCCAGCCAGGGGAAGAGCCCGTGCTCGAGCCAGATCGTGCGGTTGGGCCCGGCGGGGAAGGCCAGCGCGAGCGCGGCGGCGCGAGGGTGCGCATCCAGATCGAGCGCGACCCGCCACGGGCCGGCTCGGGTGCGGCCGCTATATTCGATCCGGCGCACCTCGGCGCCGGGAGGGCCGTGATAGGCCGTGGTCTCCAGGATCCCCAGGTCGAAATCCTCTGGCGCGTCGTCGAGCCAGGCGAGCGCGTTGGCATCGCCGGCGAAGCGCGCGCGGTGGGCCGCCTCCTCGCGGGGGAGTCCCGGGCAGGCGTAGAAATACCATTCGAAACGGTCCGCCGCCGCATAAGGCGAGGGCGGGTCCGACTCGGTGGGAGGCCTGCGCTCCGCGCATTCGCGGCGGCGGCCGAGGAAATCGATCAGCTCGACCGGCGGCTGCTCGGCATGGCGCGGCGGCGCGTCGGCGGGGTGAGCCGCAAGGAGCAGGGCGGCGGCGAGCATGTGCGAAAATCGGCCGCGAAAATAAATTTGTCAACCGCGAAAAACGGCGGAAATCCGGGCCTTTGCGGGCGCCGTCAGGGGTGCGGAACCCCGAAGTTGATGATCCAGAAGGGCAAAAAGAGCTTGACAGCGTCACGCTGCTATGGCACTTTCTAGTCAGGCTCTCAGAGCTGCAGCCGAATCGGGGCGCGAATGGAGACAGCCTATCTGGCTGTCCCACGGCGCCGGAAAGGGGACGGCCAGGTAGGCTGTCCCTGCTCGCCGAACGACGGAGAATCGCGGCGATGGGGGTTGGGCTCGCCTTGCTGCTCGTGGGCTGCTTCGCCCTCTTGATCATGCATGTGGCGCAGTCGGTCCCATTCCGCTGGTGGTGGCAGCCCTCGACCCGGCACGAGGATCCGGAGGCCTATCGGCGCTATCGGCTCGCTTACGCCGCGATCGCCGCACTCGGCGCCCTGGCCGTCGCGGGAAGCCTGCTTTTCTGACGTCCGGCGGCAGGGCAGACGGAGCCGATCTCAGGCAGTGAGAGAAGGGGACAGTATAGATTTGGCCCGGACGCGGCCCGATGCCACCGCGCGACCCGCTGGCCAAATGTATACCGTCCCCGCTTTTGCGGCCGCTTCGCCAGTCAGGCGCGGCGGCCTTTTTCTTGTCCGGCGCCGAGAGCCATCGCGCCGAGCGGCGGCCGCCGCGGGGTCCCCTCGCGGCGGCCGCAACCGTTTTGAAGGAGGAGACAGAGCATGATTCCGGAGCGGGACGAGAAGGGCAGGTTCAAGCGGCGGGTGGAGGAGGCACCCGGGGCGGCGGGCGCCAAGACGCCGAACGCCGCACGATCGACGGCGAAGGCGGCCACCTCGAAGCAGAGCCTGCGCATGAAGGACCGGCTGGTCATCTTCTTCCGCGAGCTGTCGATCCTGTGCAACGTGAGCTCGGCACTCAGCAAGGCCGGCCTCGCCAGCCAGTCCGGCCGGATCTACGACCGGCTCGGCGCCGATCCGGATTTCCGCGCGCGCTGGCACCAGGCGATCGCGCAGAGCTACGTGCTGCTCGAGCTCGAAATGCTCGAGCGCGAGCGCTTCGGCGACAATCGGCCGCCGCCCAAGACAAAGGTCGAGAAGAGGCTCCGCCAGATTCCCTCTGCCCAGGCGATGCAGCTGTTGAGGCTCCACAAGAGCCGCGCCAAGGGCGAGGCGGCCGCGCCGCCCGCACGGGCGACGCGCCGGATCGGTCGAGCGCGGGCGCGCGAGATCAGGGCCAAGCTCGACCGGATGCTCTCCGAGTTCAACCGGCGCATGGGCGGGGAGGGTTGAGACATGATCGCTCGGTTCGCGGCGATGAGCGAGGAGGAGCGCGCCGCCCGCCACTCGCCGATCGAGCGGGTGGCCATGATGGCCGCGCCGCAGCGGCGGAAGTTCGTCGCCTTGCTCAGCAGCGAGGAGCGCGAGGTGCTGACCATGTGGGAGGGCCAGGCGCGGCCTGCGCAGCAGATTCCGAAGGGCGATTGGCGGACCTGGCTGATGATGGCCGGCCGCGGCTTCGGCAAGACGCGGGTTGGCTCCGAATGGGTGATCGAGATGGCCGAGAGCCCCGGGATGCGGATCGCGCTGGTCGGGCCGACCGAGGACGAAGCGCGCTCGGTGATGATCGAGGGCTCCTCCGGCCTGCTCGCCTGCGCGGGGGAGGATGCGCCGCTCTGGGAGCCGTCGCTGGGGCGCCTGACCTGGCCGAACGGAAGCCGGGCCTTCATCTATTCCGCAGCCAATCCTGAGAGCCTCCGCGGCCCCGAGCACGATTTCGCCTGGTGCGACGAGATCGCCAAATGGCCGCGCGGCGAAGAAGCTTGGGACAATCTGATGTTCGGGCTGCGCCGCGGGCTGCTGCCGCGGGTGCTGGCGACGACGACCCCGCGGCCGACGCCGCTGATGCGGGCGCTCCGCGAGCGGAGCGACGTCGCGCGAACGCGCGGGCGGACGGCGGACAACGCGCTGCTCGCGCAGGGTTTTCTCGGCTATGTCGAGGGCCTCTACGGCGGCACCCGGCTGGGGCGGCAGGAGCTGGACGGGGAGCTGATCGAGGACGTCGAGGGGGCGCTGTGGACGCGGGATATGATCGAAAAGGCGCGGGTGATGGGGAGAGGGGTAAAGGGGGACAGTTACTTTCAGCACCGCGGCACTCGACCCGGATCCGCCGCGGGTGAAAGTAACTGTCCCCTCGTGCGCGTCGTGATCGGGGTCGATCCGCCGGCGAGCGCAAGCGGGGATGCGTGCGGGATCGTCGCCTGCGGGCTCGACGGGGAGGGCGTCGCTTACGTGCTCGGCGACCACAGCGTCCGCGGGCGCTCGCCGGACGGGTGGGCGCGGGCGGTGGCGGACGCGGCGGAGCTCTGGGGCGCCGACAAGGTGGTGGTCGAGGCCAATCAGGGCGGCGACATGGTCGAGAGCGTGCTCAGGGGCGCCGACGTCGCTTTGCCGGTCAAGAGCGTCCATGCGCGCTACGGCAAGGGGCGGCGGGCCGAGCCGGTCGCGACCTGGTTCGCGAAGGGCAAGGCGAAGTTCCTCGGCGCCTTCCCCGATCTCGAGGACGAGCTGGCCGGGCTGACCTATGGCGGCGGATACGAGGGGCCGGGGCGCTCCCCGGACCGCGCCGACGCGATGGTCTGGGCGATGACCGAATTGCTCGGCGGCAAGGAGCGGCCGATGCCGCGGATCACGCGGTTGTGAGAGCGGGGACAGTCACTATGGGACAGTCACCAGTGACCGTCCCCGCTCGGAGACGCTGCGGACGATGAGCCAGCTGCCGCCTTCGCGGCGGAGGGTGAGGGTCTCGATGGTGACGTCGGCGGTCTCGGCGCCGCGCGGGGTGCCGATGCGGATGACGCGGGAGGCGGCGGTGGCGCGGTCGCCGTCGATCGCGATGACGAGGCCCTCGCGGTCGATCATGCGGACGCCGCGCTCGGGGGCGCCCCCTTCGAGCAGGGCCCGGCGGCCGAGCGGCGTGCCGGCGGCGGTGACCGCGGCGAATTCGGGGGCGAGGATGCGATCGAGAACGCGGGCGTCGTGCTGCGCGCGGGCGCGGTCCCAGAAGCCGAGCACGGATCGGATCTCGGTCTCGGGGGTGGGCACGCCGGGAACGACGGTGGCGGCGAAGAGCATGGGCGGCGCGACAGTCGCGGCGGGCGCGAGGCCGGCGGTTGCGGCGAGCAGGACGAAGCGAAGCGAGCGGGCCATGCGCGCCTTCTGGGACTGCGCGGCTGAACCGGGCTTTTACGAGCGGAGGACGACATGAGATTCTGGTTCGGGCGCAAGTCCGGGCGCTCCGGCGCGCGGGCGGCGCTGTTTCGCGCATGGGGCGCGGCGCCTTCGACGGGCGACTGGCCGAGATCCTACGAGGCGCAGGTGCGCGAGGGGTATCTCTCGAACCCGATCGCGCAGCGGGCGGTGCGGCTGGTGGCGGAGTGCGTGGCCTGGGCGCCGGTCTATGCGGGAGGGGACAGTTACCATTTTCCGCACAGGCCGAGCGGCGAGGACCGCGGCGCCCGGAAAATGGAAACTGTCCCCGCTCTGCTCACCCCGGCGTTGCTGGAGACCGTCGCGTCGCAGCTGCTGCTGCATGGGAACGCGTTCGTGCAGATCCTGCTGGACGGGGCGGGGGAGCCGGCGGAGCTGTTCGCGCTGAGGCCCGAGCGGGTCAAGGTCGAGGCCGACGCAAACGGGTGGCCCGCCGCCTATCTGTACCGCGCCGGCGAGGCGAAGAGCCGGTTCCCGGCGCGAGACGGACTGGGGCGGCCCTCGATCGTGCATTTGAAGGCGATGCACCCGCTCGACGACCATTACGGGCTCGGCTGCCTCGGCGCGGCGGCGGGGGCGGTGGCGGTGCACAACGCCGCGGCCAAGTGGAACAAGGCCCTGCTCGACAATGCGGCGCGGCCCTCGGGAGCGCTGGTGATGGACGCGGGCGAGGACGGGAAGCTGCTCTCGGCCGAGCAGTTCGCGCGGCTTCGCGAGGAGCTGGACGCGCAGTTTGCGGGCTTCGAGAATGCCGGGAGGCCGCTGCTGCTCGAGGGCGGGCTCAAATGGGAGGCGATGAGCCTGACGCCGGCGGACATGGACTTCACCGGCCTGAAGGCGGCGGCGGCGCGGGAGATCGCTCTGGCGTTCGGGGTGCCGCCGATGCTGCTCGGCCTTCCCGGAGATTCGACCTACGCCAATTACCGCGAGGCGAACCGGGCGCTGTGGCGGCTCACCGTGCTGCCGCTCGCCGGGCGGATGCTGAGTGGGATCGGCGGGGCGCTGGCAGCCTGGTGGCCGGGGGTGAAGCTCGAGGTGGACGTCGACCAGGTCACCGCGCTCAGCGAGGACCGCGAGCGGCTATGGGCGCAGGTCTCGGCCGCGCCTTTCCTCAGCGACGCGGAGAAGCGCGAGATGCTGGGGTTTCAGCCCGGCAGCGGATCGCAGGCCCCGGTGGAGTAATTCCACTCGCCGCGGCCGTCGTGACAGCGATCGATCCGCCATTCGCGCCACAGCCACCAGGCGCCGAGCGCCAGCACCAAAGCGAGGACGAGCAGCAGGACGGTCCGCGTCATGCCGCCAACATATCGGAGGAGAGCGAAATGACCAAGGACAGAGCGGCGCTGCTGGCGCGGCTGACGGCACAGGCGGAACGCGAGGGCGCCGGTCTGGCGACTTTGCGGGCGCTGGTCGAGGAGGCGAGCGAATGCGGCGCGGAGCGGGCGCTGAACGCGCTCGGCCTCAACGACGCGACCGCGGGGCGCGACATGGCCGAGCTGCGCCAGCTGCTCCAGGCCTGGCGCGACGCGAAGCAGACGGCGTGGAAGGAGATCGTGACGTGGGCGATCCGGATCATGCTGGCAGTGCTGGTGCTCGGGATGAGCATCAGGCTGGGCCTGTTCGAGATGCTGAGATGAAGCGGGCTGCCGACCTCCGTACGCTCGCTGCGCTCGCGCCCCTCCACCACCCTGCGGGCGGTCCCCCTCCCCGTTCCGCGGAGGAATGAATGAGGTTTGCGGGCTATGCGGCGGTGTTCGGGCGGCCGGACCGGGGCGGGGACGTGGTGCGGGCGGGAGCGTTCGCGCGGAGCCTCAGGCGGACGGCGGGGATGGTGCCCCTGTTGTGGCAGCACGAGGCGGGGAAGCCGATCGGGCGGATCGATTATCTGAAGGAGGACAGACGCGGGCTGAGGGTGATCGCGCGGCTTTCCGAGAGCGCGGCGGGGCGCGAGGCGGCGGCCCTGCTGGGCGAGGGCGCGGTGACCGGGCTGAGCTTCGGCTATCGGGTGCGGGAGGCAGAGGGGGCGGAGCCACGCCAGCTGATCGACGTCGACCTGGTCGAGATCAGCCTGGTGACGCTGCCGATGCAGCCCAAGGCGCGGGTGCATGCGCTGGAGAGGGGCCGGTGACGGTGCTAGACGGATACATGCTTCGCAGCCTGGGTCTCGGCGGTGACGGCGATGAGGTCGACGCGATCGAGCGTGTCGAAGCGACATTCGGCGTCGCCTTCGCCAGCGAGCATTGCGAGCGCTTCATCACCGTAGGCGATGTCTGGAAGGCCTTGCGCGGCCAGCTGAGCCTCGGCGAGCAGGAGGCGGCGCCACTGTGGAACAGGTTCGTCGCTTTGCTCGGAGAAGAAACGCTGAGCGAGGACGAGCTCAGGGAGATCGGGCCTGAGACGCTCCTGCTCGCTGCTCCTCTGACGGAGACAGTCAAAGAGGCGCTTCGGCGGATGCGGCGGACCTGAACCGACCCCGATACCGACAGCCGGCAGGACCGGCCCATCCAACCCTCCCCTTCCGGCGGAGGGTTTTTTCGTAGTTCAACCGAGGAGAGCAAGCATGTTGGAAGTGAAGACGGATCCGCTGGAGGCGTCGTTCGAGGCGCTGGAGCGGGAGGATGACGATTTGGCGCAGCTGAAGGAGCAGATGGCGCAGCTGAAGGCGCGGGTCGACGCGCAGGCGGTGGCGGCGGGGCGGCCGGCGCTCTCGGGTGCGAAGGCGGCCGGGACGACGGCCTTCGTCGACAAATATCTGAGGAAGGGGCTCGAGGCGGGCGTCGAGCTGAAGGCGGTGACCGGAATCTCCGACGGCGCGGGCGGCTATGCCGTGCCCGAGGAGATCGACGCCGCGATCGACAGGGTGCTGGTTTCGATCTCGCCGATCCGGGCGATCGCCAACGTCGTCAAGGTCGGCACCGCCGGCTATCGCAAGCTGGTGACGCGCGGCGGCACGCCTTCGGGCTGGGTCGCCGAGACGGCGGGGCGGCCCGAGACGGGCACGTCCGAATTCGTCGAGCTGGCGCCGCCTTTCGGCGAGCTCTACGCCAATCCGGCGGCGAGCCAGGCGATGCTCGACGACGCCGCTTTCGACGTCGAGGCCTGGCTGGCGAGCGAGATCGCGACCGAGTTCGCCCGCGCGGAGGGCGCCGCTTTCGTCAACGGCAACGGCGTCAACCGGCCCAAGGGCTTCCTCGCCGAGCCGACCGCGATCCAGGTCGACAGCATCCGGCCGTTCGGCACGCTGCAGGTGGTGCATACCGGCGTCGCCGGCGGCTTCCCGGCGAGCGCGCCGCAGGACAAGCTGATCGACCTCGTCCAGTCGCTGCGGCCGCCTTACCGGCAGGGCGCGGTCTTCGTGATGAACTCGTCGACGGCGTCGCGGATCAGGAAATTCAAGACCGCCGACGGCGCCTTCCTCTGGTCGCCGTCGCTGACCGCGGGGCAGCCGGACAGCCTGCTGGGCTACCCGGTGGTCGAGGCCGAGGACATGCCGGACGTGGCGGCGGACAGCCTGTCGATCGCGTTCGGCAATTTCCGGGCCGGCTATCTGATCGCCGAGCGGACGGAGACTCAGATCCTGCGCGATCCGTTCACCAACAAGCCGTTCGTCCACTTCTACGCGACCAAGCGGATCGGCGGGCAGGTGGCGAACAGCGAGGCGATCAAGCTGCTCAAATTCGCGGCCTGAACCTCCCCCACCCCTAACCCCCGCCCCTGAAGGGGCGGGGGAATGCCGGCGCCCCCGGGCGCCTTTTTCTTGAAGGAGGCGGCGATGGCCGAGCTCTTCTTTGCCGATTTGGTGCGCGAGCGCAGCCACGGATCCGGAACCGGCGCGCTTGGGCTGGCGGGCGCGGTCGCCGGGCACCGCCGCTTCGCCGAAACCGTGCCGCCCGGCGCGGTCTTCCATTATGCGATCGCCGGCATCACGCATCCCGGCCAGTGGGAAACGGGGGAGGGGCAGCTCGACGCCCAAGGCGCGCTGCAGCGGACGCCGATCGCCTCGTCGGCCGGCGGCGCTGCGGTGGATTTCCTTGCCGGCACCAAGGTGGTGACGCTGACGGCGGGCGCAGCATGGTTCGAGGCGCATCAGGCGGCGCTCGCAGCCAAGGCCGATCTGGCAGGGGCGGAATTTGCCGGGGCCGTCTCCGCCCCGAGCCTGTCGCTGGCGATGCCGCTGGCGGTCGGCCAGGGCGGGACGGGCGCCTCTTCCGCGGCGGCGGCACGCGCGGCGCTCGGCCTCGGATCGGCGGCGCAGCAGGAAAGCGCGGCCTTCGTCGCCGCTGCCGAGCGCGGGGCCGCGGGCGGGGTCGCGACGCTGGATGCCGGGGGGACGGTGCCGGCGGCGCAGCTCCCGCCGGGCGGCGGCGTCTCCTCGGTCAACGGCCAGACCGGCGCGGTGACGCTCAATGCCGCGGCGATCGGCTCGAGCGCGGTCGGCGACGTCGCCGCGACCAACGTCCAGGCCGCGATCGCCGAGCTCGCCGCGGAGAAAGCGGCGCTTTCCGGCGCCGCGTTCGCCGGAATTGTGACGATGGCGGGCCAGGCGGCGGTCGGCGGCACGACCGCCAATGGCAGCTACCGGCTGACGGTCGTCGCGGACGGCGCCGGCATTTCGGTGGCGGCCTCGAGCGCCACCTTCGCCAGCCCCGCGATCAGCCTGTCGCGCGGCGCGGTGACGTGCAGCCTCACCGCAACCGCGACGGGGCTCGAGCTCGGGACGCAATCGAGCAGCGACGTCCTTTTGAAGCGCGGCGGGTCTGAAAGGCTCCGCGCCCAGAGCTCCGGGATCGCGGTCACGGGCAGCGCAGACGTGTCGCAGGAATATCGGCAGAACGGGGTGCGGGTGCTCGGCGGCCGGGCGACCGGCTGGACCGCCGCAACCGGGACGGCGAGCCGCGGATCGTTCGACACCGCCGGAGTCACGACGGCGCAGCTGGCCGAGCGGCTGAAGGCGCTGATCGACGACCTGCTCGCCCACGGCCTGATCGGGGCCTGAGGCGATGAACGGCGCACCCCTCTCGGCCTCGGCGATCGCAGCCGCGGCGGGCGCCCCGGAACGCGCGCCGGCCGCACCAGCGGAACGGACGGCAAAGGCGCCGCGCGACCCTCGCAGCAGCCGCGTCACGCGGCCCTAGAAAGGAACGGGATGTGAGCTACTACCTCAAGGACCCCGCCTCGCGGCTCGATTATGCGATCGAGTGGGTGCCCTATCTCGACGGCCAGACGATCGCCGGCAGCGAGTGGAGCGTCGCTCCGGCCGAGGCGGGCGGGATCGCGATCGACGACGAGCGCTTCGACGCCACGCGAAGCGCGGCGACGCTCAGCGGCGGGATCGTCGGGCACGTCTACAGCATCACCAACCGGGTGACCCTCACCGACGACAGCATCGACGAAAGGTCGATCTGCCTGCGCGTGGAGCAACGGTGATGGCCGCCGCGGTGCAGCCGCCGGCGCTGCCGGTGCCGATCGAGGCGCTGAGAGCCTATCTGCGGATCGAGGGCAGCGGCGAGGATGCGCTGCTCGCCGGGCTGGCGCGGAGCGCCGGGGAGCTTTGCGAGGCGTTCACCCGCCTCTCGCTGATCGTGGCGGAATATGAGCAGGCGGTGCCGGCGCAGCCGGCCTGGACGCGGCTCGACCGCGCGCCCGTGCGGGCGATCCTCGGCGTTGCCGTCGCCGGGAACGGCGAACCGGCCCCGATCGCCGCGGACGACTATGCGATCGACGTCGACGCCCGCGGAGACGGGTGGGTGCGCGTGCTGCGCAGCGACGGCGTCGGGGAGGTCCTGGTCCGCTACCAAGCGGGGCTCGCCCCGGACTGGAACGGAATCCCGGAGCCGCTGCGACAGGGGATCGTGCGGATGGCGAGCCACCTCTACGCCCATCGCGACGGCGAGGACGGGGCCGGGCCGCCGGCCGCGGTGACCGCTCTGTGGCTGCCTTACCGGCGGCTGCGGCTCAGCTGAGGAGGCAGGCATGTTCGACAGGATCCGCGACTGGGCGCGGCGGCGCGCCCAAGCCGCCGCGGCGCGAAGGCGCCTCCGGATCGCAGCGGAGCTTGCCGCCGAGCTGCCGCGCGACGTGGCCGTCGTCATCGAAGGGGAGAATGTGAGGCTGCTCGCCCGCCGCCTAAGCGAGCGCGCGGCGCTCGACCCGGAGCTGCGCTCTTTGCTGGGGAGGGTGCGATGAGCGGCGCAGGCGAGGCGCTTCGCGCGGCGGCCGTGGCGGCGCTCGGGGCGGTGGACGGGATCGGACGCGTCTACGACGCGCGCCCGCTCACCACAGCGGCGCCCCACGCCCTCGTCGAGATCGATTCCGAGACGGACTGGGGGCACAAGAGCGGCGCCGGGCGCGAGCTTCGCATCGCGGCGACGCTGAAGGCCGAAGGCGAGCGGCCGCTGGCGCTGCGGACCGCGGCGGCGGCGGCGGAGGCGGCGCTGGCCGCGATCGGCCCCGATCTCGGCGGCTGGCGGCTGGCGACCATGCGGCATGTGCGGACGCGCGAGCTGCGCCGTCCGAAGGGGGGCTGGACGGCGGTGATCGAGTTCCGCGCGCGGCTGCTCGCCGAGCCCTAGGAGCCTGAGGCCGAGCGCTGCAACGCGTTGTGGAAGAGCTCTTTGAAGTTCGTCCGCAGGTCCTCAACCTCGGTCGCGGCGTCGCGCTGGGCGACCGCCATGCTGTCGCCGGCGCGCCGCGCGGCCGCGATGTAGGCGGTGCGATAGGCCGTCTCCTGCTGCGCGCACGCTGTCGGATAAGCGGTATCGAAATCGGCCGGCGTGGTCCGGTCCTGGATCTTCGCGTCGACATAGGTGCGAAGGCAGCTCGAAAACTGGTTGCGCTCGCTGTTGGCCATGAGCTGCAGGCTGAGCAGCAGCGGGACGATCAGAGAAGCTGAAAACATGTTCAATTCCAATCCCCTAGCTCGGAACGAAGAGGGAGAGTGACTCATGGCTGCGGAAAAGGGAAGCGCCTTTTTGCTGAAGGTCGGAAACGGCGGAAACCCGCCTGTTTTCGCGACGGTCGCCGGGATGCGGACGACGCAGATGTCGGTGAACGGCGAGCCGGTGAACGTCACGAGCAAAGACTCGGGCGGCTGGCGCGAGCTTTTGTCGGGGGCAGGGATCCGGTCGGTTTCGGTGTCGGCCAGCGGCATCTTCACCGGCTCGGCGAGCGAAAACCGGGTCAAAGGCAATGCGCTGGCCGGGCTGCTCGACGATTACGAGCTGAGCTTCGAGAGCGGCGAGCGCATGCGCGGCCGCTTCCTCGTCACGCGGCTCGATTATTCGGGCGATTACAACGGCGAGCGCAACTACGCCCTGAGCCTGGAAAGCTCCGGCGAAGTGGTATCGCTGTGAGCGCGGCGGCGAACCCCGCGCGGGGCGAAGCGGCGTTGCAGGTGGGCGGCGCGCTGCTGACGCTGCGGCCAAGCTTCGAGGCCCTGGTCGCGGCGGAGGAGGAGCTGGGGCCGCTCTTCGCTTTGGTCGAACGCGCGGCCGACGGCGAGCTCAAGCTCGCCGAGATCGCGGCCTTGTTCTGGCATTGCGTCGCCGAGCGCCCGGACGGGCTCACCCGCGAGCGAATGGGGGCGGCGATCGCCGAGCGCGGCCTGGCGGGGATCAGTCCGATCCTCAGGCTGCTGCTCAGGCAGATCCTCCAGGGCCGTGTTTAGCGAATGCGCACGGCGCCTGGCCGGCATTGCGGGAGCTTTGCTCGGCTGGCGGCCGGAGGAGTTCTGGCAGGCGACGCCGGCGGAGCTGGCGGCGGTGATCGAGGCGCTGGCGGGCGGCGAGTGCGCCGAGCCGGCCTCGCGCGCGGACCTCGAGCGGCTGGAAAGGATGTTCCCCGATGGATGACGAGATTGAGACCCTGCTGGTCAGCGTCCGCGCCGACACCGCCGCCTTCGCCAAGGACGTGAGCGACATGCGCGGGCAGCTGGAGGGGCCGTTCGCCGCCGGCGTCGAACGTGCCGGGAGACTGCTAGAGACGGCCTTGATCCGGGCAGTGCGGACCGGAAAGCTCGGCTTCGAGGAGCTGAAGCAGATCGCTTTGTCGGCGATGCAGGAGATCGCCGCCTCGGCGATCCGGAGCGGGATCGGCGCAGTGCTCGGCGGCGGGGGGAAGGGCGGCATCGGCGGCCTTCTCACCGGGCTGCTCGGCCTCCCCGGGCGGGCGACGGGGGGCCTGGTGGCGCCGGCGCGGCCCTATCTGGTCGGCGAGCGCGGGCCCGAGCTGTTCGTGCCGACCGCGAGCGGGCGGATCGATGCGGGCGGCGGGGCCTATCGAAATGTGAGGATCAGCATCAACGTCAACGCCCCGGCGGGAGCGCAGCCGCGCGCGCTCGCCCAGTCGGGCCGGCAGGTGGCGCGGGCGGTGAAGCGGGCGCTGATGCAGCTCGACGAGTAGCTCAGCAGATCGCGTTTCCCATGACGCGGCGCATGTTGGCAGGCGTCGTCTCCAGGATCATCACGCCGCTCCGGCGCATCGCAAGCGCAAGCGCAAGCGACATCCCGGGCTCTACCCAAGGCTGTTCCGTTTCGCCAAGGGCGCGAAGGCGGAATCGCTCCTCCGGGAAGCCGAGGCTCGTCAAATAATCGAGAATGGCGAGGCCGCGGCGCCAGGAAAGGTCGAGATTGGCGCGGGTTGCTCCGGCGGGGTCGGTCGCGGTCTCGATCGTGTACCGATTATAGGGAGCCTCCATCCTGCGTGCGAACTCGGCCCAATTGTCCAGCACGCTCCTCGCCTGGGCGCTGAGGCGCGCGGAGCCTTCGTCGAAGAAGACCATGTACAACGGGCAGAATTCCTGGAGTTCCTCGGCCGGCGGCTGAGCGGCGAGCAGGGAAGCGGCGATGATCTCGATCAGCCGGTGCACGCCCCGCAGCTTAACGCACAAAAGGACGGAGGGTAAGCGACGTGCCATATTGGCTGGCGCCGCCCGGCAGCGCCAAGACGCTGGGAGCGGTGAAGCGGTTCGATCCGCGCTTCTGGACGGTCGATTTCCCGCGGCCGATGATGGCGAGCGCCGTGACGACCGGGCCGCATGCGCTGCGGGTCGAGGCGCTCTTCTACCGCAAGAACGACCTGGCCGGCCTGATCTGGGAAGCGGAGGACCGGCACGACCATCCGCTGCTGCGCTACGAGACCAGCCGCGACTTCCGCCGCTGCCGCCTCGCCTTTCGCTGGCGGAGCGGGGGCCTGGTCCCGCTCGACGCGGTGCATGGGCCGACGCTGACCATCGAGGGGCGAGACGAGGGGGGCGAGGCGCGCAACTGGTACGTGCGGCTGTGGAACTATGCCGCGGGCGCGCCGGACGACGCGCTGGTGACGCTCGATTTCGCCGCCCTGGCGGGGGGCTGGGAGGCGGCGGATCCGGTCTGGGCGGGCGACATCGACCGTCTGTTCGTGTCGCTGGTCGCGCCGGCTTATACGGGGGAGGACCTTGCGCTCGACGCGCCGGCCGAAGGGTGGGCGGAGCTGAGCGAGATCGCCTGCGACGGCTCCGGCTCGGTACTCGGCATCGGCGAGACGATCGTTCCGGAGCACCGGCTCCGCGTCGCCACGGCTTACGACGATCTCTACCATCTGACGCCGGCGCGGCTGCTGCGCAACGCGCTGCTGCTCGGCTATCGCGGCGTGCTCAACCACTATGTCGGGATGAGCCACTATTTCCGGCTCGGAGCGGACGGCATTGTGGCGGACGCGCTCAACGGGCCGTGTGCGGCCTGGCACCGCGATTTGCTGGAGGGAGCGAAGGCGCTCGGCTTCGAGGTCATCCTCTCGCTGTCGTTCGAGCTGCTCGCCGAGCATTGCCCGGATGGCTGGAAGCAGCGCGCCGCGGACGGCACGCCGGCCTTGACCGGCTGGCAGCCGCCGTCGGCGCTGCTGTCCCCCGCCAACGCCGAGGCCATGGCCTATCTCCGGACGGCGGCGCTCGCCTTCACCGCGATCGCCGAGGCTGCCGGGCAGCGCGTGCGCTTCCAGATCGGCGAGCCTTGGTGGTGGGTGGCGAGCGAGGGCCGGATCTGCCTGTATGACGCCGCCGCGGTGGCGGCTTTCGCGCCCGTGCCGATCGCCGATCTGCGGGCGGAGCTCGGAGAGGCGGAGAAAGCGACGCTCGACGCAGCGGGAGCGGTGCTCGGCGCGGCGACGGCGGCCCTGGCTTCGGCCGTGAGGGCGCTGCATCCGGAGGCCGAGACTTTGCTGCTCGCCTACCTTCCGGCGACGCTCGATCTGCACATGCCGGAGGTGCGGCGCGCGAACCTGCCGCCGGCCTGGTCCGCACCGGCGTTCGATGTCCTCCAGATCGAGGATTATGAATGGGTGACGAGCGGCCGCCGCGCCCTCTCGGCGCGCGGGCGGGCGATCGTCGAGGAGCGGCTCGGCTACGGCGCCGAGCGGCGTCACTATCTGGCGGGGTTCGTGCTCCAGGCGGCGGACCGCGCGGAGTGGACGGCGATCGCCGCCGCGGCCGAGGCGGGGCTGCGCGAGGGAACCGCGGAAGCCTTCGTCTGGGCGCTGCCGCAGGTGCTGCGCGACGGGTTCACCTTCTTTGCAGGAGAAGCGGCGATGGACGCCTTCGACGACGTGCTTTTCCCGGTCGCGGTGGGGCGGGAGGCGACCGTGGAGCCGGGTTTCTTCACCGACATTGCCGCGACGGCGGCGGGCGTCGAGCAGAGGAACAGCGCGTGGGCGGACGCACGCCTCCGCTTCGACGCGGGACCGGGGGTGCGCAGCGAGGAGGATCTCCAGGCGCTGCTCGCTTTCTTCCGTGCGAGGCGCGGGGCGGCCGTGGCATTCCGCTTCCAGGATCCGTTCGACGACAGCTCCAACGGAATGACCGGGCCGCCGGGCCATGCCGACCAGCCGCTCGGCGCGGGCGACGGGGCAGCGACCGATTTCCAGCTCGTCAAACATTATGGCCGCCAGGAACGGCCGATCACGCGGCCGCGCGCGGGGACGGTCCGCGTGTCGGTCGACGGCGTCGAGCGCGTCACCGGCTGGACGCTGGGCGACCGCGGGCGGATCCTGTTCGACGACCCGCCCGAAGCGGGCGCTGCAGTGGCTGCCGGATTCCTCTTCGACGTGCCCGTCCGCTTCGAAGAGGATCGTCTCAGCTTCAGCCTTACCACATTTCGCGCGGGCGAGGCGCCGTCCGTGCCGCTGATCGAGGTCCGGGAGCAAGGCGGATGAGCATCGTCGACAAAGAGCTGACGACCGTCGCCTTCTGCTGGCGCATCGAGCGACGCGACGGCGTGACCGTCGGCCTCACCAGCCACGACCGCGATCTCGCACATGACGGGCTGCTCTATCGGGCGGCACCGGGCATGCTGCCGTCGGCCATCATCCTGTCGGACGGGTTCGAGGCGGACGGGCTCGACATCGAGGGCGCGCTCGCCTCGGACGCCATCGGCGAGGAGGATCTCGCCGCCGGCCGCTGGGACGGCGCGGCGCTCTCCATCTTCATGATCGACTGGGAGCGTCCCGACGAGCCGGCGATCGCGCTTGCGGCCGGCGAGCTCGGCGACGTCGCCATCCGCGGAGCCGGATTCCAGGTGGAATTGCGTGGCCCTGCCGCCTTGCTGGAGCGCGCCGTCGTGGAGCAGACCTCGCCCGAATGCCGGGCGGAGCTCGGCGACAAGAGGTGCCGGGTGGACATGGCGGGGCGCGTGCGGATGGCTTGCATCGCTGCCGCGATCGGCGGCGCCGTGTTCGATCTCGACGGGGAGGCGCCGGGCGATACGTTCCGCTTTGGACGGCTGCGCTGGATCGGCGGACGCAATAGCGGCTTCGGCTCACGGATCGCGGCTGTGGACGGCGTTCGGGTGACGCTGTGCGACGCGCCGCCCTTCCCGGCGGCGACGGGAGACCGGGTCGAGATCGCCGAGGGCTGCGACAAGAGCCTCGCGACCTGCAGCGCGCGCTTTGCGAATGCCGCGAACTTCAGAGGAGAGCCCCACCTCCCGGGGATGGACCTGCTGACGCGATATCCCGGAGCCTAGCTCCGCTTTCATCGAAGGAGACCGAAATGCAGGCCGCCGCGTCAGGCATGACAAGCGGCGCCGACGGGGTGGTCGCGCGTGCGCGCTCGCTGATCGGCGCGCGCTACCGGCCGCAGGGCCGCAGCATCGAGGCCGGGCTGGACTGCGTCGGCGTCGCCGCTTTCTCCCTCGGCCTCGCGATCGATACCGTCCCGCGGGGCTACACAGTGCGAGGGACCCCGCTCGCCGTGATCGAAGGGGAGCTCGGGCGGCTCGGGCTCGTCCGCGTGCCGGAAGCCGCAGCGACGGCCGGCGATCTCGGCCTGTTCGTCCCAGGCCCTGCGCAGCTTCACCTCGCCGTGGTCACCGGAACCGGCCTCGTCCACGCCGATGCGGCGCTGCGCCGGGTGGTCGAGCGGCCGCTCCCCGCGCCCTGGGGGGCGATCGGCTATTGGCGCGCGGCGCGACCGCCGGAACCGGGAGACGCGTGATGGCGACTTTGCTGCTGACGGCGGTCGGAACGGCGCTCGGCGGACCGATCGGCGCCGCGGTCGGAGCGGTGCTCGGCCAGGCGGCCGACCAGACGCTGTTCGGACCCAAGGCCCGGCCCGGGCCTCGGCTCGGCAACCTCACCGTCCAGACCTCGTCCTATGGAACCGACATCCCCAGGGTCTTCGGATCGATGCGGGTGGCCGGAACGGTCATCTGGGCGACCGACATCGTCGAGACGCGCTCGTCGAGCGGCGGCGGCAAGGGACGCCCGAGGAGCGTCGGTTACGCTTATTCGGCCAATTTCGCCGTAGCCCTGTCGGCGCGGAAGCTGCGCGCGGTCCATCGGATCTGGGCCGACGGCAAGCTGCTGCGCGGCGCGGCAGGCGACTTCAAGACCGCGACGATCTTCCGGTTCCACGACGGCGACGAGGACCAGCCGGTCGACCCGCTGATCGCTTCGGCCGAGGGGCCCGGGCTTGCGCCTTCGTATCGCGGCCTCGCCTACGCCGTGTTCGAAGGGCTCCAGCTCGCCGACTTCGGCAACCGGATCCCCTCGCTCAGCTTCGAAGTGGAAGCCGATCCGGGCGGCGTCTCGATCGGCAGAATCGCGGAAGAGCTCAGCGGCGGCATCTTGGTTGCGGGCGAGACCCCGTCGGTCGACGGCTATGCCGCCAGCGGCGACAGCGCCCGCGGCGCAATTTCCGCGCTCCTGGAGGCGGTCCCGCTTCCGCTTCGCGCGCAAGGCGACCGCCTCGTCCTCGGACCGGACGGCGCTGATGCGACGCTCGTCCCTCTCGCGGCCCGCATCGGCCGGCTCGAGCTGATGCGGCGCGCCGCCGCCCCCACTTGCGTTACCCTCTCTTACTATGACGTCGAGCGGGAATATCAGGCGGGCACCCAGCGGGCCTCCCGCCCGGGAGCGCCGGGAAGGACGCTGGCGATCCCGCTCGCGGCCGCACTCGCGCCGGGTCCGGCCAAGGAGATGGCGGAAGCGCGCCTCGCGGCCGACGCCGCGGCCCGGGCATCGGCGGGCGTGCGGCTGGGCTGGAGGCACCTCGGCCTGGTGCCGGGCGCGCGCGCCCGGCTCGAGGGCGAGGCCGGCCTGTGGACCGTGCAGCGGTGGCGGCTTGGACCCGCCATCGCGGACATCGAACTGGCGCGGCTGCCGGACGTTTCCGCGCCCCCGGCGACTGCGACGCCCGGGCGGACGGTCCGGCAGCCGGACCTGGTCCACGGCCCGACCAGCCTGCACATCTTCGAGGCCCCGCTACCGGGTTATCGCGACGGGCCCTGGCTGTTCGTGGCCGCAGCGGGCGCGTCGTCCGGGTGGAGAGAGGCGACGTTGCTCCGCAGCAGCGACGGCGGCGTCAGTTGGGACGAGAGCGGCCGGACCGCCGAGCCGGCGGTTCTCGGGCAGAGCCTCACCGCCCTCCCCGCCGCCCCTGCGGCCTTGATCGACCTGCGATCCTCCGTGGTCGTCGAGCTCCTGAACGACGCAATGGAGATCGAGAGCCGGACCGATGCAGCGCTCGGAGGCGGAGCCAATCTGGCCTTGCTGGGATCGGAGCTGGTTCAGTTCGGGGCGGCCGAGCGCATCGGCGAGCGGCGCTATCGGCTGAGCCGCCTGCTTCGCGGCCGATCGGGCAGCGAATGGGCCGCTGCGGACCATGTGGCGGGTGAGGCATTCGTCCTGATCGAGCCCGCCACCATCCTCCCGCTGCAGCTGCCTTTGGGCGCGATCGGCGCAACCGCCGTCGTCACGGCCGCCGGTCTGGGCGATCCCGTCGAGGGGGTTCGGGCCGAGCGGCCGATCACCGGGGAGGCGGTGATGCCCGTGATGCCGGTGCATCTCGCCGCCGTCATCGATGCTGCAGGCGACCTCGTCGTGACCTGGGTCCGCAGAAGCCGCTCCGGTTTCGAGTGGTCGAACGGGAGCGACGTTCCGCTGGGCGAGGAACAGGAAAGATATCGGGTGTCGATAGTGGCTGCCGCCGCCACCCGGCGGTTCGAGGTCGCAGAGCCGCAACTCGTCTACACCGGCGCCGAACGCGTGGCGGACGGGATCGTCCCACCCTTCGCCATCGCCGTCGCACAGGTCGGTACCCATGCGACGTCGCGTCCGGCGATCCTGCCTTTCGGCTGATCCTAGAGAGGAGCATCTTCATGACCGACGCGACGCCGCGCTTCGCGCTGCCGTTCATCCTTCCCGGCCAGGCCCAAAAGGAGCTGTTCCACAACGAGGCGATCCTGCTCGCCGACGCTCTCCTGCATGCGGCGGTGGAAGGGGCGCCGCAGACCGAAGTTCCGCTCGACCCGACGCCGGGTCAGTGCTGGATCGTCGCCGCCGGGGCCACCGGGCCGTGGGGAGGACGCGAACACGCCCTCGCCATCTGGACCGAGGGCGGATGGCGGTTCGCGGCGCCGATCCCGGGCATGGCCGCGTGGAACAAGGCCGAGGCGACGTGGCTGATATGGTCGGGGACGAGCTGGCGGTCGGGGGAGGTTCCGGCGGCGAAGCTCATGATCGGCGGGCAACAGGTCGTCGGACCGCGCCAGCCCGCGGTGCCAAGTCCTTCAGGCGGAACGACAATTGACGCCGAAGCGCGCTCCGCGCTCGACGCGCTCATTGTTGCTTTAAGGTCACACGGCCTGATCGATTGACCTGGGCCCTCGAAATCATGCAACCCCGGCGGGGCGGAACCGTTCGAAGCTCGTCTGGCAAACTGCCGTTCGCCCTGCTGCGAACTGCGGCTTTTCGGCAACATTTGTGGGGATAAGCGTGCTTGCGCGGAAACTCCGCTTACCGTAATGAGTTCATGTCGTTCCCTCCAGGGACGCAGAAGAAAGGGGAAATTTTATGCGGAAGCTCGCCATTGTTGTGGCGCTCTCATCCACCGCGATCGCGACTCCGGCACTTGCGCGCGATGGCGCCTGGTATGTCGGCGGTGATTTCGGCGCGATGATCGTTGAGGACGTCGAGATGGACGTCGGTACCGTCGACAACGCTCTCGTCATCGACCATGATTATGGTTTCGACGGCGCCGGCTTCGTCGGCTACGATCTCGGTGCCTTCAGGCTCGAGGCCGAGGTCGCCTACAAGCGCGCCCGTCTCGACGAGCTGGAGGGGCTCATCGGACTGCCCGGCGATGCGCGTCCGGGGCAGGGCCTCGGCCTTGCGATCCGTGAGGCGGCCGGCAACACCACCGCCCTCAGCTTCATGATCAACGGCATGCTCGACTTCGGCGACGATGACGGCGTCAGCGGCTTCCTCGGCGGCGGCGTGGGTATCGCCCGCGTCAGCTTCAACAACCAGCGCGTGTTCTCGAACCAGGACGCCTTCCTCGACGATTCCGACACGCGCTTTGCGTGGCAGGTTGTCGCCGGCCTGCGTCAGGCGATCTCCGAGAATGCCGACGTGACGGTCCGCTATCGTTTCTTCAACGTTCCGAGCCTCGAGATGATCGGCTTCGGCGGAAACGAGTTCTCGACCCGTCTGCGCACCCACAGCGTCCTCGGCGGTCTGACCTTCAACTTCGGCGCTCCGGATCCTGTGGAGCCGCTGCCCGAGCCGATCCCGACCCCGCCGGAGCCGATCCCGGTTCCGCCGGAGCCGGTTCCGGTCCCGGTCATCAACTGCCCGAACGGCACGACGGTCACCCCGCCGGCGACCTGCCCGATCCCGGGTCCGTTCATCGTCTTCTTCGATTGGGACAGGGACGAGATCACGCCGCAGGCGGCGGGCATCCTCGACAATGCCGCGGAGCAGTATCGCGCCACCGGCAACGCGCAGGTCGTCCTCGCCGGTCACGCCGACCGCTCTGGCTCCGACCAGTACAATGTCGGCCTGTCGCAGCGTCGTGCCGACAATGTTCGCCAGTATCTGGCGGGCCGCGGCATTCCCGAAGGCGTGATGCGGACCGAGGCGTTCGGCGAGAGCCGCCCGGCGGTCGAGACCGCCGACGGCGTTCGCGAGCCGCAGAACCGGCGCGTGGAGATCACCTTCGGCCCCGGCTCCGGCTGGTAAGAAGGCCGCCGCTGCCCCGGCAGCGCGCGAATCGAAAATCGGGAGCCAGTTCATCGAACTGGCTCCCTTTTTTTGCCGTGCGGCGCGGCCGGACCGGCGACCGAAATAGCGAAGCGGGCGATTGCGCGCGGGAGAAAAAGGCTGTCGCCGACCCCGGTGCCTTGTTAACCCCCTCGCGTCCCGCCGCTTCTTGGAGGCATAATGCACATCGCGATCATCGGCACGGGCTATGTCGGCCTGGTCTCCGGAGCCTGCCTCTCCGACTTCGGCCACGACGTCGTCTGCGTCGACAAGGACCAGAGGAAGATCGACCTGCTGGAACGCGGCGTGATGCCGATCTTCGAACCCGGCCTCGAGGAGTTGGTCAGGCGCAACGTCGAAGAAGGGCGGCTGACCTTCAGCAACGACGTCGGGACTGCGGTGCAGGGGGCGGAGACGATCTTCATCGCCGTCGGGACACCCTCGCGGCGCGGCGACGGCCATGCCGATCTCAGCCATGTGTTCGCGGCCGCCGAGGAGATTGGCGGTTCGCTCACCGGACCGGCGGTGGTGGCGACGAAGTCCACCGTTCCGGTCGGGACCGGCGATGAGGTCGAGCGGATCATTCGCGAGACAGCACCCGGCACGTCGGTCGCGGTGGTGTCCAACCCAGAATTCCTTCGCGAGGGTGCGGCGATCGAGGACTTCAAGCGCCCCGACCGCATCGTGGTGGGCACCGACGATGAGCATGCAGCGGCCGTCATGCGCGAAGTGTATCGCCCGCTCTACCTCAACAAGGCGCCGCTGCTGTTCACCAGCCGGCGGACTGCCGAGCTCATCAAATATGCCGCCAATGCGTTTCTCGCGACGAAGATCACCTTCATCAACGAGATTGCGGACCTTTGCGAGGCGGTCGGCGCCGATGTCCAGGACGTCGCTCAGGGGATGGGCCTGGACAATCGCATCGGCTCCAAATTTCTCCACGCGGGGCCCGGCTATGGCGGCTCCTGCTTCCCCAAGGACACGCTCGCGTTGCTGAAGACGGCCGAGGCGCGTCACGCGCCGCTGCGGATCGTCGAAGCGGTGGTGCAGGTGAACGACAGCAGGAAGCGGGCAATGGGCCGCAAAGTGCTGCGTGCGCTCGGCCCCGATCCGCGCGGCAAGGTGGTCGCTTTGCTCGGCCTGACCTTCAAGCCGAACACCGACGACTTGCGGGACGCCCCTTCGTTGAGCATCGTCCAGGCACTCGAAGATGCCGGCGTCTCGGTTCGAGCCTATGATCCGGCCGGAATGGAGCAGGCGCGGCCGTTGATGCCGAACGCGGAATTCTGCGGCAGCCCCTATGAGGCGGCCGAGGGGGCAGATGCGATCGTGCTCGTGACGGAATGGGACGTGCTGCGCGCTCTCGACCTCGGGCGGCTGGCCGCTTCAATGAAAGCGGCGGTCATGGTCGACCTGCGCAACGTCTACACTCCGGAGGAGGCCCGCAGCGCCGGCTTCGTCTGGGACGGGATCGGCAAAAAGCAGGCGCCGCTGCCCTAGCCGGGGCGAAACCGTTTCGCTTCCGGCTCGTTTCATCGTCCGTGACGAGGAGAATGCGGATGAGAAGCGGGTCCATCATCGCCGGCGCAACCCTGGCGGCCTCGCTCGCCGCATGCGCCACCGGCCGCACCGATCAGCCCGCGGCGGCCGACCCGGCGCCCGAAGCCGTCGCCACCCAATTGCGCGACGCCGGCGGCCGGACCGTCGCGTCCGCTTCCGCGAACCAGATGGCCGACGCGCTCCGGGTGCGCGTGGAGGCGTCCGGCCTCGCCGCCGGCATCTACGGGATCCACATCCATGCGGTCGGGCGATGCGACGCCCCGGGTTTCGAGACCGCTGGTCCGCACTGGAACCCGTCGGACCGTGAACACGGCCGCGACAATATGCGCGGGCAGCATGCCGGGGACCTGCCCAACCTGCTCGTCGGCACGGACGGCCGGGGCAGCTTCGAGTTCACGATCCCCTCCGCCGGGCTGTCCCAGGGAGGCCGGCGCCTGATGGATGCCGACGGCGCCTCAATCGTGCTTCACGCGCGTGCCGACGATTATCGCACCGATCCGAGCGGAAACAGCGGGGCGCGGATCGCTTGCGGGGTGTTGAGCTAGATCGGCTCGCCTGCTTCGCGGGCGCGCTCGACCTTGGTCGCTTCGAGGCGTCCCAGGTGGCGCGAGCCGATCCAGAGGCCCAGCAGGGTGAGCGGCGGCATCAGATAGAGCATCGCGATGCCCGCGGGCAGGCTGCCGGTCAGGACCGACATCTTCCCCGCATAATAAGGCCCGAGCGCGAGACCGACCATAGTCGTCCCGAGGATGTAGGTGGCGCCGGCCGTGGCCCGCATGCGGGGCAGGACCAGATCCTGGAGCGTAGCGACCGCAGCGCCGACCCAGGCGGAGGCGAGCATGTGCGCGATCGGGTTCACGGCGTAGAAGGCGGTCAGATTCTCCGTCGTCAGCATGAAGGCCACGAGCGGGATCGGCAGCAGCGCCGAGAGCATGTTGATGAAGATCCTCCCCCGCGGATCGCGCTGACGCCAAAGATCGGAAAGATAGCCCCCGAGGATGACGCCGACCGCGGCCGAGACGGCGGCCGTCCAGCCGATGATGAAGCCGACCTCCTCCTTGGCGCTGAGGCCGTTGAAATAGCGCGCCGGCGCGGCGCCTCCATCGTAGAAATAGGCCTCCACATAAGGCGGGATCCAGAAGCTGGTGGCATAAGTGACGAACGAGATGCTTCCGAATGCGACTGCGAGCAGGACGACGATCGGCGACCCCCAGATCAGGCGATACGTCGGCAGGTCGCGATGCTTCAGCGACTGGATCCATGAGCAGATCGCATAGACCCCGATCCCGTAAGCGAGCCATTGAGGGCCGTCCCCGGTTAGACGGTAGAGGCCGAAGCCGGCGGCCGCGACGATGGCGAGCACGATGAGGTTGCGGCTGAGCGCGCCGGGGATCCGGGCGACGTTGAGCAGGGTGAGCGGCGGCAGGATGGCGATCAACTCCCGCCCGAAATCGCGCCAGGCATTGGGTCGGACGACCGCCTGCGGAAGGCCGTCCGACGCGCCCCGCCTGGGCTCGCGCAACGTCAGCACCCACAGCGCGAGCAGCAGGCCGGGCAGGCCGACGGCAAGGAAGGCCGCCTGCCATCCGACGAGGCCGAACGGCGCCGCCGCCGGATCGGGGTAGGCCGCATTCCAGCGGCTCACGACGAAGCCACCGATCGGCAGGCTGAGCGCCCCGCCGATGTAAAGGCCGCTCGAATAGATCGACAGCGCCGTCGCCCGCCGGTTCTTGGGGAAGGTGTCCGAGATCATCGAATAGGCGGCGGGCGAAGCGCTCGCCTCGCCTATTCCGACGCCGATGCGCGCGGCGGCGAGCATGCCGAAGCTGTTGGCGAAGCCAGAGAAGGCGGTCATTGAGGACCACAGAGCCAGTCCCATCGCCATGAGCCGCCCCCGATACCAACTGTCGGCGAGGCGCCCGAGCGGGATTCCAAAAAGCGCGTAGAAAACGGCAAAGGCGGTGCCGTAGAGGAAGCCGATCTGCGCATCGGTGACGCGCAGATCGGCCTTGATGTCCCCGACCAGGATCGAGAGGATCTGCCTGTCGACGAAGTTGATGATGTAGACGAGCACCAGCACAAAGAGGGCGTACCAGGCGTAAGCGCCGATCCGCGGCGGCGGAGGAGCGGGAGAAGCGCCTTCCTCGCTGGTCGCGGCCATCGATCCTCCGGTTTGTGCTTTCGGCAGCCTCTGGCTAGCAGAGCGGCGGGCATTGGCAACAAGGCTTTATGGATGGCGGTCTCCGTGCTGTTCGTCTGCCTCGGCAACATATGCCGCTCGCCGCTCGCAGAAGCGGCCTTGCGGCGGGAGGCGGACAAGCTCGGGCTGGAACTGGAAATCGATTCCGCCGGCACCGGAGACTGGCACGTCGGGCGCCCCCCGGACCCACGCGCGATCGCGGCGGCGCGCCGGAACGGTGTCGACATCTCGCACCTGCGCGCGCGGCGCGTGACGGCGCGCGACTTCGAGCGGTTCGACCACATCGTCGCGCTCGACACCGAAAATCTCGCGGCGCTCGAGCGGATGCGGCCGGACGGCGCGAGGGCGACCCTGTCGTTGCTTCTCGACCATGTCGAAGGCCGCGAAGGCGGAGCGGTGGCCGATCCTTATTACGGCGAGGCCGAGGAATTCGACGCCACCTGGAGCGACGTCGTCCTCGGAGCCGCGGCGCTCGCGCGAAAGATCGCGGCGGGCAGGTGACAAGCTTCGCGCACCGGGTCGCTTCGCTGCTGGCTGTGCCCGAGAGCCAGCTCGAGCGTCTCGCCGGCGGAGACCTGTCGGCGGTGCTGCTCGCGCGGCGGACCGACGGACGGTGCACGGTGGCGAAGGGCGCCGCCGCAGTGGCGGCCGAAGCATCGATGCTGCGCGCTCTCGCCGCTTCCGGGATGCCCGTCCCCTCGATCGAAGGGGAGCATGAGCATCTGCTCCTCCTTGAATATGTCGAAAATGACGGAGTCTTCAGTCGCCATGCCTGGTCGGAGATCGGGTGCGCGCTGCGGCGGCTGCACGAGCGGACCGGCGAGCAATATGGCTGGCCGGTCGACTACCGGATCGGCACCGTCGAGCTCGTCAACCGGCCGAACCCGGACTGGCCGCGCTTCTGGGGCGAACAGCGGCTCGTATCGACGGCGGCCCTGCTCGACCGCCCGTGGCGGGAGCGGATCGACGAGCTCGTCCGGCGGCTGCCGGATCTGCTTCCCGCCGCGCCGGCGCCGTCGCACCTGCACGGCGACCTTTGGAGCGGGAATATCCTCGTCAAGGAGGGGCGGTTGGCAGCTCTGATCGATCCGGCCTGCTATTACGGGCATGCCGAGGTCGACCTGGCGATGATTGCCCTGTTCGATTCGCCTCCTGCGGAATTCTGGGAAGCCTATGGGCCCCTGCAGGCCGGCTGGAGCGACCGCCGACCCCTCTACCAGCTCTTTCCGGCGCTCCTCCACCTGCGCCTGTCCGGCCCCTCCTACGCACCGCTCGTCGACCGTCTGCTCGCATCGTCCAGCCGATACCGTTCCAAGGTGGAGTAGACCGGCCCCTGGGGGGTCAGCCGGCTCTCGAAGAGCGTGAACGCATCGACGGTGAAGGGCGCCGTGGCGATGGGGCCGCCGAGAAAATCGCCCGTCGCGCCGGCGCCGCGATCGAGCCGCGCCAGCGTGATGTGCGGGAAGTAAGTCCGCCGATCGGCCTCGACGCCGACGCGGGCGATCGCCTGGTCGATCTTTTTGTGCAGCGCCCTGAGCGGCTCGTGGGGGCCGACGCCCGCCCAGAGCACGACGGGCCGGCCGCGGCGCTCGAACGTGCCCAGACCGCTCACCGCGACCTCGAACGTGGGGTGATGGACCGCGCCCAAGGCGGCGTCGACGTCCTCCGCCTGATGGCGGTCCACTTCGCCGATGAAGCGCAGGGTAAGGTGGATCTGATCGTCCGACTGCCAGCGGGCGCCGCGGACGCCGCCCATGACGCCCGTAAGGAAGGCCCGGATCGGCGGCGGCGGGCGGATCGCGACGAACAGGCGGTGCATCGACCCCGCGTTAGCGAAAGGCGTTGCGGCGGCGAACCGGTTTTCCTTGAATGTGGACGCCGATCCCACGATATTGTGGCGGTACGGCAGGGGTTCGCCGGCAAAAGGAGAGTTCGAAATGGCAAACTGGTCTGACCCGCGGACGGCAGCGACGCCGCAGCCGACGACGACCGCCGGTCGGGACGTCGCATTCGATGCGGGCCTGCGCTCGCACATGCTGTCCGTCTACAACTACATGACGTCGGGGATTTTGCTGACTGGCATCGTCGCGCTGCTGTTCTCCCAATGGGAAGGCGCTCCGGCGATCCTGTTCAACCCGGGCGTGCTGAAATATCTGATCATGTTCTCGCCGCTGGCCTTCGTGCTGGTGCTGAGCTTCGGGATCAACCGGCTGTCCACAAGCACGGCGCAGATGCTCTACTGGGTCTTCGCGGTGGTGATGGGCCTGTCGCTCGCGTCGATCTTCTTCGTGTACACGCAGGCATCGATCGCGCTGACCTTCTTCGCGACGGCGGCGTCCTTCGCGAGCCTCAGCCTCTACGGCTACACGACGAAACGGGACCTGTCGGGCATGGGCACGTTCCTGCTCATGGGCGTGGTCGGCTTGCTCGTCGCTTCGATCATCAACGTCTTCTGGATGAACGATACCTTCAGCCTGGCGATCGCGGCCGTCGGCGTGCTGGTCTTCGCAGGCCTCACAGTCTACGACACGCAGCGCATCAAGAGCATCTATTTCGAGATCGCGGGCACGAGCCATCTCGGCAAGGCCGCGATCATGGGCGCGCTGGCCCTCTATCTCGACTTCATCAACATGTTCCTCTTCCTGCTGCGGTTCCTCGGCAACCGCGAATAGGTCGGGACTCCGACGAAGAAGAAGGCCCGGCGGAAACGCCGGGCCTTTTTTCAGCGCAGATGGCGGGCGAAGAAGGCGAGGGTCGCCGCCCAGGCCTGCTCAGCCGCATTCCGGTTGTAGCGTGCCGACGACGTATCGTTGTGGAAGGCGTGGTCGACATCGCCATAGGTGATCGCTTCCACCGTTTTGCCGCGTGCGCGGAGCGCCTCGATCCAGGGCAAAGCGGTACGGTTCACGCGCTCATCGCGGCCGGCGAGGATGATCAGCATCGCCGCCTCCACCACCGCGGCCTCGCCCGGGTCCGGCGCGGGGCCGTAAAAGGAAACGCCCGCCTCAAGTCGCTCTCCGGCGGCCACGGCGAGCCGATTGACCATCGCCCCGCCCCAGCAGAAGCCGACCGCTCCCACCTTGCGGTGACCGCCGCCCGCGCGAGAGCGCAGCCAGGCGAGCGTCGCCACAGCATCCGCCGTGCCGGCCGCCAGGTCGAGCGTCCCGGTCATCGTCCGCGCTTGGTCCTCATCCGCGGGCGTGCCGCCGGCGGGCGCAAGGAAATCGGGCGCCAGCGCCCTGTATCCGGCGCGGGCCAGCCGCCGCGCAACGTCGCGGATATGCCCGTTGAGCCCGCGATTCTCGTGAACGACGACGATTGCGGGCCCGCCGCGTCGCCAGCCGGCCGGCGCGGCCGAATAGCCGCGCATGTTGCGTCCCGGCGTCGTTTCCCAAGCGACTTCGGCCATCGCAAGCGCAGGATCGTCCGCGGCGGCCAGCGGAGACGCGGTGCTGCAGGCGGCGACGCTCAGCAGCAAGCCGTTCGCGGCCGCGGCGCTTCCCGCAAGCCGGGTGAGCTCGGCCATGAAGGCTCGGCGGTCGAGGGTCTCGTGGGTGAACCGGTCGTGGAGCGCTATGGCGGCCTCGATCAACGCGCGGTTCACCGCGCATTCTGCTTCGGCATCAGGGCGTCGTCGATCTCGCGTGCGCGGATCGCCGCCGGCCGCGACTGGAGCCGGTCGACATAGTCAGCGAAAGCCGGGCGGCGCTCGATCGTGCCGAACATCATCCCCCAGCCGATCTGAGAGCCGACATAGACGTCGGCGGCGGTGAAGTGGTCGCCGCACAGATACTTGCAGTCCTTCACCGCCTGCTCGAGCGTGTTCACCACGTCGTCGAACGTGCCATAGCCCGTCATCGGCGCCTTGTCCGGCGGCGCCAGGAGCCCTAGCGATTTGCCCGTGACAGCCGCCTCGACCGGCCCGGCGGCGAAGAACAGCCAGCGATAATAAGGGCCTCGGCGCGGGTTTCCCGACGGAGGCGCGAGGCCCTTGTCGGGAAACATGTCCGCGAGATAGGCGCAGATCGCCGCCGCTTCGGTCACGACCGTCTCGCCGTGGCGGATCGCAGGCACCTTCCCCATCGGATTGACGGCGAGATAGTCGGGCGCCTTCATCGAGCTCGCATAATCGAGCAGCACCGTGTCATAGGGCTCGCCGACCTCTTCGAGCATCCAGCGAACGATCCGCCCGCGCGACATAGGGTTGGTGTAGAAGGTGAGGGTCTCGGTCATGCTTGCTCCTCCTCGCGCTTCGAAGCGCCGGCGCCGCGGAACATTCGCCGCGATGCCGCGCTGTTCGTCTCACATTGCAAGACTTTGACCCGGGAGAACAGCCATGCTTCGCAACCTGATCGGCGCCGCTATCGGACGCAGGCTTGCCGGCCGCCAAGGCGGCACCAGGGGCGCTCTGCTGGGCGCAGCCGCGCCCTGGATCGCGCGCCGGGCGTTCAGCCCGCTCGGCTTCGCCGTAGCCGGCGCCTGGGGCGCCAAGAAGCTTTACGACCGCCGCCGCCGGACACGCGTTGCCCCGACGGTCTGACGCCAAACGGGGGAGCGCGGCCTAGCCGGCGCTCCCCTCTATCTTCAGCAGCCACAAGGCAGCGATCAGCGCCAGGGTCGCGGCGATGACGGCGAGCGTGATCAGCCGCAGGAAGCCGATGCGCACGGTCTTCACCTCATGGGTGTGGAGCCGCCGGACCACCGCGCAGGCGCGCCGCTCCGCCGCGATGAAGATCATGATCCCGATCAACAGGAAGGCGGTGGCGATCGCCTTCGGCACCCAGACGGGCTCGAGCTTGGTCAGGAGGTTGAACCCGACGCCGACCGCGATGGACGCGAAGCCGGTCCGCATCCAGCCGGCGAAGGTACGCTCGTTGGCGAGGACCGTGCGGTCCTCGGCGAAATCGGTCCGCTCCGCCGCCAGATGCTGCTTGTCTGCGCTGTCCGCCATGGCTCAGAGCTGGCCGCTCTCGGGCTGCGGCTCGGGCCGGGGCGGCGGTGCTCCCTCCGGCGGGGGCGCGCCGCCCGGAGGGCCGGGGAGGGGCGCGTCCTCCGGCTTCTCGCCGGCACCGTCCTCGGGCGGCGTCGCGCCGTCGGCGGGCGGCAACGCCAGTTGGTCGGGCGTCGGCTCCGCCTGGTTCGACTGGACTTCGTTCGCCGGCGCCCGGTCGGCCTGCTGCAACGGCACTTCGGCGACCGGCGCGCGGGCGCCGTCGCCGAGCGCCTGCGTCATGAAGCTGCGCCAGATCCGCGCCGGTATGCCGCCGCCGCTGACGCCCGCCATCGGGCGGTTGTCGTCGTTGCCTACCCAGACGCCCACGACCAGATCCTGAGCGAAGCCGAAGAACCAGGCGTCGCGATAATCGGAGGTGGTGCCGGTCTTGCCGAAGGTCGGGACCGGAAGACGCGCCGCCGTGCCGGTCCCGCGCTGGGTGACCGCGAACAGCACGTCGCGAAGCATCGGGAAAGCAGGGTCACGGCGCACCGTCTCTCCCGAGCCCCAGAAGCCCGACAGCCAGCCGCCGTCGCGCGCGATGCCGTAGGGTCTCACCGGATAATGGCCGGCCGCGACCGCGGCGTAAGCGCCTGTCATTTCGAGCAGGCTCACGTTGGCCGTGCCGAGGGCGAGCGTCGGTTCCGGCCTGAGGGGGGTCGAGATGCCGAGATCGCGCGCGGCCTGGATGACGTTCTGCCGACCGACGCGCTCGGCCACCTGGACCGCCACCGAATTGCTCGAGAAGGCGACCGCGTCGCGGACGGTGATCCGACCGCGATAGCGCTGGTCGTAATTTTGCGGGCGCCAGCGGCCCATCACGACGGGAGCGTCCATCACCGGCGTCTCCGGCGTGAGGCCGGCCCTGAAGGCGGCGAGATAGACGAACAGCTTGAACGACGAGCCGGGCTGGCGGCGCGCCTGGGTGGCGCGGTTGAACGGGCTCTGGGCGTAGTTCTTGCCCCCGACCATCGCCACGACCCGCCCGTCCGGCCGCATCGCCACCAGCGCCACCTGGGCGCGGCCGAGGCCGGCGCGGCGCACGGTCTGCACCGCGATGCGCTGCAGGTCGCCCTCCAGCGTGGTCCGCAGCACGCGCTCGCCATATTCGCCGTCCTGCGAGGCCTGCTCGGCCTGCTGGAAGACCCAGTCGGCGAAATAGGTGCCGGTGGGCACCGTCTCCCGCTCGCGGACGTTGAGGCGCGCCGGGCGGATGGTGTCGAACTCGCCCTCGCTCAGCATGTTCGATTCGACCATTTCGCGCAGAACGAGCCGGGCGCGCCGCCGGGCCGCGGCGAGGTTACGCGTCGGCGCGAGCCGCGACGGGGCGTTGACGACGCCCGCGAGGAGCGCCGCCTGGGCGAGGGTCAGCTCCTCGGGCTCGACGCTGAAATAGTGCCGTGCGGCGGCGCGCAGGCCGTAGACGTTGTCGCCGAAATAGACGTTGGAAAGATAGCGGCTGAGGATCTCGTCCTTGCTGAGCCAAGCCTCCAGCCAGAAGGCGATCAGCGCCTCCTGCGCCTTGCGTCCGAAGGTGCGCTGCTGGCTGAGGAAGCTGGTTCGCGCGAGCTGCTGGGTGATCGTGCTTCCGCCCTGGCGGACGCCGCCGGCGCTGACGTTGCGGAGCAGAGCCCGGACGGTGCCGCGGATGCTGATCCCGAAATGGCCGTAGAAGTTGCGGTCCTCGATGGCGACGAAGGGCTGCCAGACGCGGCGCGGGAGTCGAGTCACGTCGACCGGCTCGTCGATGATTGCGCCGCGCCGCGCGATCGGCTCGCCGTTGGCCGCGAGGATTGTGAGGCTAGGCGCGTTGATCGGCTCCAGCGACTTGGACAGGGGCGCGGTCACCGCGAGCCAGGCGACGGCGAGGACGAAGAGGATCGCGAAGACGAGCAGGATCCGCTTCGCCTTTTGCCAGCGCGTACGCGTCGGCCGCTCTGCAGGAGAGGCGGGGGTTCCCGTGGGGGCTGCTGGATCGGGCGCGGACTGGGGCTCGGTCGCGGCAGTCCGGAACATACGCGTCATCCTCCACTCATGCTCCGAACGCCGGAATTAGGAAAGAGGTTGCCGCCCTGCTGCAAGCCGCGCCAGCCGGTCGATTCCGACCTCTCCCGGCCCCGCGCCGAGCTCCGCGAGCCCTTCCGGCCAACCGCTCCCATCGATCAGACCCTTCGTAACGGCGCCCATCGCGGGCGCCGTCTGGAGCCCGTAGCCGCCTTGGCCGGCCAGCCAGAAGAATCCCGGCGAGTCCGCTGCGAATCCGGCGACCGGGACGCGGTCCGCGGCGAAGGTCCTGAGACCGGCGCGGCGGTGCGCGATTCGGGCGACGCTCAACCTCGTATATTGCTCGATCTTCGAGGCGGCGATCGCGACGTCATAGTCTTCGGGCTGCGCGTCGCACGGCTCGCATTCGACCTCGTCGACCGGCGAAGCGGCGAGGCGCCCGCCCTCGGGCAGGATGTAGAAATCGTCCACGGCCGTTTTTACGAACGGCCAGGAGCGGACGCTGGTCCCTTCGGGCGGATCGACAGCTATGATCGTGCGCCGAAGCGCGCGCAGGCCGAGCGGCGACACGCCTGCCAGCACGGCGATCCGATCCGCCCAGGCGCCGGCCGCATTGACGAGGAGGGGCGCCCTCCATTCCTCTCCGCCTTCGGTTGAAACGGCCCAGCTCGGGCGGATCCGCGCGACCCGCCGCCCGGTCAGGACTTCGCCGCCCGCGCCGCGGACGGCCCGCGCATAGCCCTGCAGCAGGGCATCCGAATCGAGCCTGAGCCCGTCCGGATCGAGGCACCCCGCCACCGCCCCCTCGCCGCCCACCCGAAGGGGCGGGAACAACCCCAGCATCTCCGCTTCGCCGACGCGGCGGAGCCCCCGGGTGAAACGCGCCATCTCCTTTTCAAGCTCTTCGAGGGCCGGCATCATCTCCTTGGTGGCGACGAACAGCGCGTTCGCCCGATCCGCGACGCCCTCTCCAAAGAAAGGCCTGCTCCAGGCAGTGAGCGCACGAACGGCGCGATCGCCGATGCCGTAATGGCTGAAGGTCGCGCTCCGCCCGCTTGCATGGACGCCGAGCGAGTCCTCCGCTTCCAGAACGACGATCCTGGCGTGGCGCGCCAAGCAGGCCGCGGCCGAGAGACCCGCGACGCCGCCGCCGATCACAAGGATATCGGCCCGGTTCAAGGCTCGAACTCGTCGAACGGCCTTCCGAGCAAAGCCGACACGATGCGTGCGCTGGCTTGGCCGTCTCCATAGGGATTGGGCCCCCGGCGAAATCCGGCGCCGAGCGCTCCCGCCTCGAGCACCTCCGTCACAGCGGCGACGATCGCTTCGGCATCCGTGCCGACGAGGCGCGCCATGCCCGCCTCGACTGCTTCCGGGCGCTCGGTCGAGGCGCGGGTGACCAGCACCGGCTTGCCGAGCGACGGCGCCTCCTCCTGGATTCCCCCGGAATCGGTGAGGATGAGGTCGGCCCGCTGCATCAGCCGGATCATCGGCGCATAGCCGAGCGGAGGCAGCAGGCGGATGTTCTCGGCCGCTCCGAGCGCCGCTTCCACAGGTCCCTTCACCTGGGGGTTGAGATGGACCGGATAGACGATGTCGACGTCGCCGCGCCGCCCCAACTTGTCCAGGGCCTCGCATAAAGCGCGCAATCCTTCGCCGAAGCTCTCCCGGCGATGGCCAGTGACGAGCACGAGCCTGCGGTCTTGCCCAAGCTCAGGCAGCTCTGCCTCCGCCGCACGGCGCGACTCTTCGTCCGCTTCGAGTCCCAGCGCGACGTGGAGGAGCGCGTCTACGCCGCTGTTGCCGGTGACGAACGCCTTGCCGGCGAGCCGCTCGGCCTCGAGGTTCGCGCGCGCACCGGGAGTGGGCGCGAACAGCAGATCGGCGACGAGGTCGATCGCGCGGCGGTTCATCTCCTCCGGAAAGGGCCGGCCGAGATCGTAGGTCCTGAGGCCGGCTTCGACATGGGCGACCGGGATGCCGCGTTGAAAGGCAGCCAAAGCCGCGGCCATTGCGGTGGTGGTGTCGCCGTGGACCAGGACGCGGTCCGGCCGAATCCGCTCGAACGCCTCATCCAGCCGTCCGAACGCCCTTCCGGTCAGTGCGTTGAGGCTCTGGTCCGGCGCCATCAGCGCGAGATCCAGGTCCGGCTCGAGCCCGAACAGGCGCAGCACCGGATCGATCAGCTCGCGATGCTGGCCGCTGAGGCACAGCCGCAGGTCGACCGCGGGTTCTTCGCGTAGCGCGAGCAGCACCGGCGCCATCTTGATCGCCTCGGGCCGCGTGCCGATCGCGGCCAGCAGCTTGATCGCGTGCGCGCGCATCCGCCGCTGATACCCGCCGTCGACGCGATGGCAAACCTTCCCCTCAGCGCAAGGCGATCGTCTCCGTTCTCCGGCAGATGAGGCCGGCGAGGCGCGGCTGCGGGTCGTCGGTCTCCGGTACGGTCACGGCGAGCCGGCAATTGCCTGCGCTCCAGCTAGCCTCCAGCACGGCGCTGCCGTCGAGCGCGGGGATGTAGACCTCACCGCCGGAGACGGCGACGTGCAGGTCGGCCGCGCCGTCGACCCGGACCAAGGCGCCGGCCGGAAGGGGGGTCCCGTCCTCCAGCGAGAGCTGGAGCAGCACGCCGCGCTCCCGCCGGACGCCGAAGCGGAGGACCGCGCCGGCGCGGGCGAACGGACGCACCGGCATTTCGGTCTCGCCGATCTGCACCTCCAGCGGCAGGTCCGCCTCCTCGATGCGAATGACGTTGCGGTCGAACGGCCTCAGCGCGGGGACGACGACGGAGCCGTCGGCGCCGGTCACCCCGATCAGCTGATTGTCGGCATAGACCCGCACTCCGGCATGGCCGCCGACCTGAACCCGGGCGAAGCTTCCGCCGAGCGAGCGCGCGGCGAACGGGCGTCCGCCCAACAGACCGAGCGATCCGCGCGCCGAGAGGCGCACCCCGGTGGCACCGCCGGCGCGGCTGACGTGGGTGCTCAACGTGGCGAGGGTCGTGGAATAGCTGTACACGCTCTCCAGGGTCCGTCGGCCGTCGCTGACGTTCGCCGTCGCGCGGTAGCCGCCGCCGACGCCGGTGGGCGCATCCTCCTGGAACGAGACGTTGTGCGAGAAGCCGCCCCCGGCGCGATATTCCACCGACGCCGAAGCGTTCCGCCGGCCGCCCAGCGAGAAGGAGACGTGGGCGCCGAGCACCGTCTGCGCGCTGCCGGCGACGGCGCGGCGCGCGAAGACTTGCATGGTCATGCCGTCCACCAGCGGAACGTTGGCGAACGCGCCGGCGACGCTCTCGTCCTGCTCGCCGCCACGGCGGTCGCGACGAATGAAATTGAGGCCGACGGAGCCGCCGAGCAGCGGCAGGTCGGCGAAAGCCTGCGCGCTCAGCCGGGGCGGGCGGTTGTCCGCGCCGATGCCGAGGAAAGTATAATTCGCGCTGGCATATTCGGCATGGACTCCGAAGGAGAGGCCGGTGCTGCGCCGTTCGATCGAGCCGGAAAGGAGCGCGCCGCTGCCGCGCGGTGAGCGGCTGACGGCCGCCGCCGCTCCGATCGTTCCGAGGTCGAAGAAGGAGAGGTTCACGCCGGCGCCGGCTACCTGCGTGGCCCGGCTCGCCTGCGCGTGCGCCTCCAGGGTGACCGCGTCGCTCAGGCCGTAACGGTGGCTGGTCGAAGCGACCAGGCCGCCATAATCGTTGCTGCGGGCGCCGAATCCCGACCGCACGAAGCCGATCTCGTAAGAGAAATCGTGAAGGCCGCGGCGCAGCAACACGCTGGAGGCATAATAGGATTGCTGGGTGACGACCTGCCGTCCGAGCAGATCGCGCGTCACCAGCTGAACGGTCCCGCCGCCCGACTGGATCGGGACGTTGGTGAGCTCGAACGGCCCCGGCGTGACCTCGCGGCTGCCCTGGAGGGTGTTGTTGACATAGACGTCGACGACCGACGGTACGGTCGCGCTGCCTTCCAGCGTCGGGAGCGGCATGGTGAGGTATCCAGGGCGGGTCGCGAAGTTGCGCGCATATTGGATGCCGCCGAAGCGCAGCGGGGCGACGCCCGTGCCGCCGGTCGTGACCGCGTCCCCGATGCGGATCGAGGTGAGGCTCTCCGGGCGGTCGATCGACCAGCCCGTCTCCAGCCGGAGCATCCGCGCGCGGCCGCCGCTCGAGCTGAGGACGAACCCCGAGGAGCCGACGCCGAATCGGGTGAACGCTCCAGCCTCGATCGCGCCGCTGAAGCTGAGATCGCCGCGGCGATATTCGGTGAGAAGATCGTAGTTGAGCCAGCCGCCCGTGCCGGAGGGCGTCATCTCGATCGATGCGAGCTCGGAGAGGCTCGCGCTCTGGCGCTCGAACAGCTCGGGGCGCGCGTCGATCCGGAGCGACTGCTCGGCGGCCGACAGGGTGGCATGCAGGCCCGGATCGTTGTCGATCCGGTACCAGGCTTCGCCGTCGATCGTGATCGGCGCGGTCGAGGGCAGGCGGATGCGCCATTCGCGCAGCTGCTCCTCGCTCGCATAGAGCCCGCCGCTCGAATCGTGCTGCAGGAGCAGGGGCTCGTCCGAGCCCTGGCCGTTGACCACGACTTCGAGCAAAGTCGGCTCCAGCGGCGATCCCGTCGCCGCGCCGGACGCCAAAGCAGGCGAGGAGGCGGCGAGCAGCAGACCGAGAAGGTAGCCTCTAGTTGCGGCGGAGCGTGAGCTGCGCATCGGCACGTCCTGACGCCCCCTGAATCGACGTGAAGCGGGTCCGATCGACGATGGCGGGCTCGTTGCCCACCACCCAGCGCCGGCTGCTTCCCGGAAGCACCACGCCGAGATTGGTCCCGTCGGCAAAATCGATGCCCGTCGCGGCCTCCGCAGCGGCGGGTTCGACGCGCACATAGTTGCGGCCGGCATTTACCGCCTCGACCGTCCATCGGCCGTCCGACCCGCGCGCGGCGGACCAGGCGAGCTCGGCGGCGGTCCCGGGCTGCATCGAGACGAACAAAGGCAGGTTGAGGCGCAGGGCGACCTGGACGCCGCCGCCCGGTGACGCTTGCGGCACCTCCTCGACCATCAAGCGGTAGGCGCGGGGACCGCCGGCTGGATTGCGCAGGCCGATCCGGATCAGCTGGGTGCCGCCGCCGGGGATGGTGAAGATCGGCGGCGAAGAGATGACCGCGCTCGTCTCCTCGTAGCGGTCCTCGCCGTTGGGCTGGCTCCAGTCGAGCGCGTAGGCGCGGATCGTGACCGGCGACTGCTCCTGGTTGCGGACCCGCAAAGTGGCAGTTCGGCGGCCGGTGTTGATCTCGAGCCGGATGGGATCGACCTGGAGCGAGCCGGCGGTCGCCGGCACCGGTGCGGCGAGCGCAGCGGCGGCACCGAGCAGAGCGGCGCTGAAGCGGGTCATCATGATCGTTCGGCTCCTGGTCAGTAGGTGACGGTGACGTTGACGGTGTCGGAATAGCTGCCGGCGGGGACGCCGGTCTGGCCGGAGAAGACGCGGCCGTAGACGGTGACGGTCTGCGCCGCCCCGGTGCCGGTGCCGCCGATCGTGGCGGTGCCGCTCGTGCCGTTGCCCCAGACGGTCCCGTGACCGGCCGTGGTGTGGATCGTATAGTTGAGCGTGTTCGCCCCGAAGGTCATTCGCCGCACCGCCATGGTGGCGCCGCTGCCGCCGCCGGCGTCGGCTGAAAGGGCCCAAGGCGCGCCGGCGGTGCAGGAGACGGTTACCGTCCCGCTTGCATCGACGTTGGCTCCGCTCAGCGTATTCACGCTCCCGAATGCGACCGGCGTAGTCGAGATGGTGCAGTTGGCGGTCACGGTCGCGCTGACGCCCATCGTCGCGCTCTGCGTGCCCGCAGAGGCGGGCGCCGGCATGGCGACGGTTCCCATTGCGCCCGAGACAGCGAGCATCAGCGCCTGCCGACCCGAAGCAAAGGTGTTTGGCATGTTTTTCGCTCCCGCAGCATTGACGCCCAATCCGGGGATCGAGCGGCTCATGGCGGGACTACGGTCCCTCTGGTAAAGACATGGTTAACCAGGACCGGTAACCTGCCGGTCGGTATTGCCGCCGCTTCCGGCGGTTTCAGCGACGGGGCCTCAATGGGGGAGATGACCGATGCCGAGCTTGCCGCGCGTGCCGCAGATGCGGCGGGCAGGCTGCTCATGGCGCTGCGCGCCGGAGGCCTGCTGAGCGGACCCGCGATGGGCACGGCAGGGGACCTGCTGGCCAATCATCTTATCCTGGCCGCGCTCAGGCAGTGGCGCCCCGAGGACGGCATCCTCTCGGAGGAATCGCCGGACCGGCCCGATCGCCTCGCCAAGTCGCGCGTGTGGATCGTCGACCCGCTCGACGGGACGCAGGAATATGTCGAGGGCCGCGACGACTGGGCGGTCCACGTCGCGCTGTCGATCGACGGCGCACCGGCCGCCGGCGCGGTTGCGATGCCGACGCGCGCCCGCCTGTTCCGCTCGGACGACCCCGCGGGGGCGGTCGTCGAGCTGAAGCGGAGACCGGTGCTGCTCGTCAGCCGCACCCGACGACCCGCCGAAGCCGAAGCGCTTGCCGCTTCACTCGGCGCGGAGCTGCGAGCGATGGGCTCCGCCGGCGCCAAGGCGATGGCGGTCGTCTCGGGAGACGCCGACATTTATTTCCACTCGGGCGGGCAGCACGAATGGGACAATTGCGCGCCTGTCGCCGTCGCCAAGGGCGCCGGCCTCCATGTCAGCCGCCGCGACGGGAGCGCGATCCTCTACAACCAGGAACGCCCGTTCGTGCCGGATCTGTTGATCTGCCGGCCGGAATGGGCGCGCGCCGCGCTCGACGCGCTCAGCGTCGCCGGTAGGGTGTGAAGTCGCCGAGGAGGCAGGTGGGGCCGGGAATCGACGAGCCTCGCTCCACGGCACGGAAGCGGTCGTTGCGGCAATAGCTTTCGCCGGACGCCTCGATCACGATCAGGCTGTCCGGACGCAGGCCGGGGCACTCCGCGCGGAGGCGGTTCACCCACAATGTCCCCGGAGTGTCGTAGACCAGGGTGCGGCGGTCCACCGGGTGCAGCGACGTGCTGCCGATCCGCGAGACGCAGCGGTCCGGTTCGCCGGCTACGCGCTCGGCGAGCTGCCGGGCGAGAGCGGAACTCTCCCGATCGTCGATCGAGCCGCCCGCGGCGCAGCCGGCGAGCGCGAAAACCAGGATCGAGCCACGCCTCTTCATGATCTGTCTCCTGCCGCTTCAACGTATGGAACCGAGTCGGGTTCAGGCGTGCTCGCGGGCAAATGCGGCGGCCGCGCCGAACAGCCCCGGCTGCGGATGCGCGAGCAGCTTGACCGGCAACTCGTCCATGCGCCGCTCGTAGGGGCTCTTCGCCACGAAGCGGTCGCGGAATCCCGAGCCTGGCAGATGCGCGCCGAGGCGCAGCCCGAGCCCTCCGGCGATCACGACGCCGGCCGCGCCGTGCGCGAGCGCAAGGTCTCCTGCGACCGCGCCGAGGATCAGGCACCAGCGTGCGAGCGCCGCGCCAGCGAGGCTGTCGCCGCCGGACATCGCCGCGGCCCATAATTCCTTGTCGTCGCCAGCCCAGACAGGGGCCGCCTCGATCCCCGCCAGCACCTCGTAGATGTTCGTCAGGCCCATGCCGGCAGCGAGCCGCTCGACCGAGACGCGGCCGTAGCGGGCACGCAGGTGCGCCAGCATCCGGTCCTCCACCTCGTCGAGCGGTGCGAAATCCACGTGGCCGCCTTCGGTTTCGATCACGTCGTAGGCGCCGCCCCCGCGCCGCAGCAACTGCCCCACTCCCAGGCCGGTGCCGGGACCGACGATGCTGATCACGCCTTGCGGGGGCAGCGCGGCATCAGGCCCGCACAAATAGCGGTACTCGCCGTCGCCGAGTTGGGCGACGGCGTGCGCGACGGCTCCGAAATCGTTGACGACGGTCAGCCGCTCGACGCGGAGCTCGCGCGGCAACTGCGCCGGCCGGATCACCCACGCATTGTTCGTGAGCTTGAGCTGCTCGCCGCCGACCGGACCTGCGAAGGCGATGGCCGCGGCGGGGGGGAGGGGGCGCCCGCTTCGCTCGCGGAACATTTCCCACGCGGCGGTGAGGCCGGAATGCTCGGCGGTGTTGAGCTTGAAGGCCTCGCCGAGGCCGCGCACCCGCCCGTCGCCCACTTCTGCGATGGCGAAGCGGGTATGGGTCCCGCCGATGTCGACGACCACGATCTCGCGCATCGCTGCGGCTTAGCTGGGCCTGAGCAGTGCCGCCACCCCGAGGCGCGCTCTGCCGGTCGCATCTATGGTCGCCCTCTTTAGAATTTGTTAACCATTGGCGCGCTGAAGGGAATGCATGTCCAGAAACCGGCCTCTCTTCGCCCTTGCACTCGCCTCGGCCGCGGTGGCCGCGTGCCAGCAGGCGCGGCCGGAGGGGCCGCCGCCGCCCCGCCCCGCCGTGGTGCTCGAGGCGTCGGAGAGCTGGCGCAGCGTCGCGCTGCCGCAGCATGCCGGAGTCAGCGAGGACATGCCGGGCCTGTTCCGCCAACTTGCCGGAGCGGCGCGACCCGCGGCCCCCGACCGCGAGCTGCTCGACCCGAACCTGGTCCTGCCCCGGGCCGCGCCGTCGCCGGGCCCCTATCGCTGCCGGATCGTCCGGCTCGGCCCCGCAGCCGCCCCGCCGCCGCGCGGACGGCGCGCCGGCCGCGATTCCTTCTGCTTCGTCACGCTGGTCGGAGATCGGCTGAGCCTGACCCTGGAGACGGCGGCGCGGCCGCTCGGCGGCTACCTCTGGGAAACCAACCACCCCGGGCGTCTCGTCTTTCTCGGGGCGGAATTCGGTCCACGCGGGCGCACCGCCCCGCCTTATGGCGAGCCGGGGGCGATCAGCACCGCCGGCCTGTTCGAGCGCATCGGCGATTTCCGCTACCGCCTCGTCGTCCGCGGCCCCCGGCAAGGAACTGCCGACGTCTACGAGCTGATCGCCGCACCCAGCCCGCGCTGAATCCCGATTCGGGACGGACACTCTTCTTTTTGGGCGGGAATGCGCCCGCGCGCGCTGGTATTTAGGCCGGCGCGGCGCCGCGGGTCGACGCCGCGTCCGAAGAAGAGGGAGTCCGGCAAATGCGTGATCTTCACATCGACGAGATCGGCCATGTCTATGGGGCCGGCGGCAAGGGTTCGTGCCGCCCGCGCTCGTGCAATCCCTGCGGCTCGCGCGGCCGCGGCTCGCGCAGCAAGGGCCACGGCTCGCGCAGCAAGGGCAAGGGCAGCAAGAGCAAGGGCCGCTCGAAAGGCCGCTGCTAAGTGCGACCGGCCGGGACCGCGATTGCGGCCCCGGCCGTTGCTTCGCGCCGCGCGGCGTAAGACTTCCTTACCGCACCGGCGGCTATGGCTGCGTGCCGGAACCTGCCGCGCTTTATCGACGCGGCGGTTGAGGGAGGGAGCTTGGTGCGCAGCGAGCGCGTAAACCCGAATGCCAGCGAAGCCGCCGGCGCCGAGCTCGTCTGGCTGCTCGGCCAGCCGCACCTTGGCGACTATCTGGACTTCGTGAGGACCAAGGCGATCGGCGGCGCCGACATCCCCCCGCAGCGCCTCGCCGACGAGTGGCGCGCGGCCAACGATCATTATTACGCGCTCGAGCAGGAAGAGGCAGGCGAGGCCGAGCGGCTCGAATGCCGGCCGCTTCCGACGGAGATGCGGCCGCTGGCGCGCAAGGTCAGGGCGCATCCCTGGTTCCGCGAAGCGTTCGGGACGCTCCCGTCAGGGATCGTGATGGTCGAGCTCGACCGGCTGATCATGTCCCAGACCCATATCGAGCGGCCGTTCGCCGATGCGCTCTGCGGCGGGCTCGGCGCCGACCCGGATCCCGAAGCCCTGTTCCGCTTCTGCCTCCCGCTCGACCGGCCGGCGCCGCCGGTGCGGGTCCAGCGCCTGTCCTCCGACCGCTACCTTTTCGCTTGCGGCTCGACCGACTTTCGCGCCCATGCCGCGCGGCTGATGGCCCCTGGCGAGCTCGGACGCCTGGCGAGCTTCGGCCCGGTTTCCTCGGCGCTGGTGCTTCCGGTCGGCTTCGGCTGCAACTTGATGTCGGCGGTGCGCAGCGGCGGGCGCGCCGTGCTCCAGAACGGCTATCACCGCGCTTACGCCCTGCGCGCGCTGGGAATCACCCACGCGCCCTGCATCGTCACCGAGGTGACCCGCAAGGACGAACTCAGGGTGGCGGCCGGCGAGCCGGTCTCGGAGGATCCCGAATTCTATTTCGCGGCGAAGCGGCCGCCGCTGCTGCGCGACTATTTCGACCCGAAGATCGTCAAGGTCCTGCCGATCGTCCGGATGGAGACGGTGATCGAGGTCGAGCTGAAGGTCCGCACCAGCAACGCCGCCGACTGCTAGGCGAGCTCCGGTAACCGCCGGCTGCGCCGCTCGCTGCGCACCAGCCGCCCTCCGTCGAGCGTGAAGACGATGTCCGCCCTTTCGACCAGGGCCGGACGGTGCGCGACGACGATGCGGGTCACCGGCAGCGCGGCGATCATGTCCGCGATGGCGCGCTCGTTCTCCTCGTCGAGATTGGCGGTGCCCTCGTCGAGGAACAGGATGTCGGGGTCCCGGTAGAGGGCGCGGGCGAGCATGATCCGCTGCCTCTGCCCGGACGACAGGGCCGCGCCCATGTCGCCGATCAGGCTCTGATAGCCCATCGGCATCTTCATGATGTCTTCGTGGATTCGGGCCAGCCTGGCCGCTTCCTCGACGCAGGCCTGGTCGATCCGTGGATCGAAGAAGGAGATGTTGTCGGCGAGCGTGCCGGTCAGGAGGTGGTCGTCCTGCATGACCGCGCCGATGCGGCTGCGCCAGCCCGAGATGGTGGCCGGGCCGAGCGGGATGCCGTCGATCAGCACGCGCCCGGACGTCGCCGGTAGCAGGCCGAGCAGGATGCGCACCAAGGTGGTCTTGCCCGAGCCGGAGGGGCCGACGATGGCGACGAAGCTCCCCGCCGGCACTTCGAGGTCGATGCCGTCGAATATCGGCGCCTCGGTCGGCCCGTAGGCGAAGGTGAGACCGTCGGTGCGGATCGCGGGCGCCGGAAGCAGCCCGCCGCGCGGCACGATGTGGAGGTCCTCGCGCGGCTCGCCGACGATGTCGGAGAGCCGGTCGAGATGGACCCCGACGAGGCGCCAGCGCTGGAGCTGCCCGACCAGCGCCACCGCACTGCCCATGAAGCTGGTCCGGTAGGCGATGAAGGCGAGCAGCAGGCCGATGGTCATCGTCTGGCCGAGCACGGCGTGCGCGCCCAGATAGACGACGAGCAGGAATTGGAAGCCGAACAGGATGTTCTCGGCGAGGTTCAGCCGGATATTGTAGATCTCGGCGCGGTAGGTCGCCGAGATCACCTCGGCATAGCGGTTGCGCCAGCCATTCTCGCGCATCGCCTCGTGGCTGTGCAGCTTGATCGCCCGGATCGCCCGCATCGATTCCATGAGGTAGGTCTCCTCATTGGCGCGGGCGACGATCTCCTCCTCGGTGCGCCGGCGCAGGCCCGGATAGAGGAGCAGGCTGTAGGCGAGGTAGAAGAGCGTCGAGCCGACCACGATCAGCATGAGGAGCGGGCTGATCATCGCCATTACGATGACGGTGGTCAGCGCCAGCGCGGAATCGATGAGGACGTTGACGACGCCTTGGGTGAGCAGGGTCTGGATCGGGTCGATCGAGCCGATGCGCGAGAGGAGGTCGCCGACGTGGCGGCGCTCGAAATAGCCGAGCGGCAGCCTGACGAGATGGCGCACGACGTTGCCGGCGAGCTGGTAGGTGAGCGATTCGCCCAGGGTCAGCACCACCCAGGAGCGCAGGGCGCGGGTGACGCCGTTCAGCACGTAAACGACCCCGAAGCCGATGAAGAGGATGAGGAGGAGATTGGTGTCGCCCTGTCCGATCGCCTCGTCGACGGTCAGTTGCAGGAAGAAGGGCATGACCAAGGCGGTGAGCTGCAGCAGCAGCGACAGCGACAGCACCTGGACCAGCGCGCCGCGATAATTGGTCATCCGGCTCCACAGGTCGCGGAGCCGCGTCTTCGAGCGCGCCTCGACCGGCTTGAAGTCGGAGGTCGGCGTCAGCTCGAGCGCGACGCCGGTAAAGTGGCGGTCGAGCTCGCGCAGGGTCACCCGCTTCCGGCCGGCGGCGGGATCGAGGATCACGACATGGTCGCGCCCCGCGCTCTCCAGCACGACGAAATGGTTGAGGTCCCAGTGGAGCAAAGCCGGGGTCTGGAGCTTGTCGAACTCGTCGAGATCGAGGCGGACGGCGCGCGGGGACAGATCGAGCCCCGCGGCGATCGTCATCAGATCTCCGAGCGTCGCGCCCTTGATCGAGGTCGGATAACGCTGGCGCAGGCCGGAGAGATTGACCCGGTGGCCGTGATGATTGGCGATCATCGCCAGGCAGGCGAGGCCGCATTCGGCCGCTTCCGACTGGTAGAGCGGCTGCAGGCGCCGCAGCCAGGGCCACTCGATCCCGCTCATTGCGCAACCGTCGACAGGAACGGGTTGAACAGGACCTGCCAGAGGCTGCGGCGTTCGAGGACGAGGTTCGCCGAGAGTGTCATTCCCGGGCGGAGCTGGCGCTGGTCGGCGCCGGCGCGCGGCGCGAGCTGGTCGATCGCGACGCGGATGCGGAAGACCGGCTCTTCGATGCCGAGCTGGGCGTCGATCGCGGAAGGCTCGGTCGGCACGCGCGACACTTCGGTGACGCGGCCGCGACCGGCGCCGTAGGTCTGGTAGGGAAAGGCGTCGAACAGCAGCCGCACTTCCTGGCCGGGGCGGACGAAGCCGACTGCGCGCGACGGCGCGTAGACCCAGACTTCGAGGCGGCTTCCGGCAGGGACGATGGTGACCAAAGAGGCGTCGGGCCGTGCCCGCTGGCCGACCTCGACCGGCACGTCGCCGACTTCGCCGTCGATCGGCGCGGTGAGGGTGAGCTGGTGGGTGCGAAGCAGCGCCTCGCGCTGTTCGGCCAGAGCCGCGCGCTGGGCGCCGAGCACCGATCCGCTGCGGCTCGCCTCCAGCGTCCGCCCGGCGACCTGGTTGTCGATCGCCCGGAGCTGCTCGCGCTGCGCAATCAGCCGCTCGTTCAGCCCTTCATGCTCGGCGCGGCGCGCGAGCAGGGTCGCACGGGCGTCCTCGACCTGGCGCTGGGTGCCGGCGCCTTCGCCGGCGAGCTGGACGGCCCGGCGGGTCGCCGATTCGGCGAGCGTGATCTGGCCCGCGGCGATCGCGCGCTGGCGCTCGAGCGAGGCGATGGCGGCGCGCAGGCCGGCGCGTTGCTCAGCGAGCCCGCCGGCTTCGGTGGCGCCGATCTCCCCGGCCAGCGCCTGCTGGCGGGCGAGCTCGGCGTCCTGGCGGTCGATCTGGGCGAGCTGCGCGGTGACCCCGTTGGACCCCTGGGCGAGCGAGATGGTGACCAAAGGGTCGCCGGCGCGAACCCGTTGGCCGGTGCGGACGTGGATCGCGCGGATCTCGGCCGGGCTCGCCGGATACACCCTGGCGATGCCGGTGTCGTAGGCGACGATCCCGCGCACCCTGGCGCTGGTCGCATATTGACCGAGGACGAGAATCGCGACGACCACGGCGGCGAAGCCGAGCAGCAGCATCGTATAAAGGCGCGACCGGGGCGGCACCGCGGCGACGACGGCGCCGGCCAGCCGGTCGCGGCTCGCCTCGATCACTTCCTGGCGGAACAATTGCGTCGACATTCGAAGCTGCGCGGCCCTTTTTCCTTCGAGCGGCGGCTAGCGGAAATGCCTGAAAGTCGGGTTAATTCCGCTTCAACCCATTTTAACCTCCGCGCGCTATCCGCCGACCTGATGACCGCGCACCACCTGCCCGCATATGCCCTGCTCGCAGCGCTCGCTTCGGCGTGCGCGCCGTCGGTCGAGATGCGGCCGCGTCCGGACCTGCAGTCGCACCGCTGGAGCGGCGAGGGCCGCGCGATCGCAATTGCCGCGCGGCAGCCCGCACTCGGCGACGCCTTCGGCGACCCGGCGCTGCAGCGGCTGCTCGGTCTTGCCGCCGCACGCAACGCCGACGTCGCAGCCGCGGCGGCGCGGGTGCAACGTGCGCGAGCGCAGCTCGGCATCGCGCGCGCCTCGATGCTGCCGGTGGTCACCGGCTCGGCCGGGCTCAGCGGCACCGACACCGACAATAGCGGCGGCGGCGCCTTCAACTTCAGCGAGGGCTTCGCCGGCCTCGATGTTTCTTACGATGTCGACTTGTTCGGCGGCGAGCGGGCAGGCCGCCGTGCCGCCCGCGCCCGCCTCGCCGCCGCGGCTTTCGATCGCGACGCTGTAGACCTGGTGGTCGAGACCGAGGTAGCCCGCGCCTATGTCCAGCATGCGGCCCTGGCCCACCGGATCACCCTCCTGGACCGGAACATCGCCCAGGCGCGCGAGCTCGAGCGGATCATCGGGGTCCGGCTCCGCCTCGGCGACGCCACGCGCGTCGACAGCGGGCTCCAGACCATCCAGGTGCGCCAGCTCGAGGCCGACAAGCTGCGGCTCGTCGAGGCGCTGGCGCGGACCCGCAACGCCCTCGCCGTATTGGTCGGGGAGGAGGCGCCGCTGTTTCAGGCCCCGCAGGCGAGCCTGCAGAACCTCGCCGTTCCCGACATAGCATTGATCCAGCCGGGCGAGCTGCTCGTCCGGCGTCCGGACGTGCGCGCCGCGGAAGCGCGGATCGCCGCCGCCGAAGGCGACGTGGCTCGCGCCCGAGCCGCCTTCCTGCCCCGCATCCGCCTGAGCGCAAGCGCTCTCGGCCAGGCGGCGACGCTTGGCGGCCCGATCGGAGCAACCCTGCGCATCGGCTCGGACCTCCTCGCGCCGATCTTCAACCGCCGCCGTCTTCGCGGCGAGCTCGGCACCGTCGCCGCCGACCAGGCGGAGAGCGTCGAGCTCTATCGCGGCGCCCTCCTCGCCGCGCTGAGCGAGGCCGAGAACGGCCTCGCGGCGGTCGCCCATTCTCGTGCGCGGGAAGCGCTGCTGGTCGAGATCGTCGCCGAGGCGACGATCACCGCCCGCCTGGCCCGGCGCCAGTATCTGGAGGGCGAAGCCGACCTGCAGCAGGTGCTCGACGCGGAGCAGCTGCTGGTCCGCGCCGAGGATGCCCGCGCCGTCGCGCATCAGGAGCGCCTCGAAGCTGCGATCGATCTCTACAAGGCGCTCGGGGGCAGCCCCCGCCGCTGAGGGGGTACCCCCGCCGCTTGGTCCGTCCCCGCAGCCGCGCTAAGCGCGGCGGGTGAGCAATATCGACGAAGCGACCGCCCGCGCCTTCGACGCGAAATGGAAGGTGAGGACCGGCGGCACCGGCAATCCGGAGCGGACGCGCCGGGGCTTCGAGCAACTCTTCTCGCTGTTCCCGTTCGACGAGCTGGCGGAGGGCGAAGGGTTCGATCTCGGCTGCGGCCAGGGACGCCTCGCCGTCTTCGTCGCCCCCCGCGTCGGCCGGCTCCACTGCATCGACCCCTCGGCCAACGGCCTGGCGGTGGCGCGGCGGGCAATGGCGGACTGCGGCAACGTCGAGTTTCATCTCGCGGCGGTGGATGCGATCCCGCTCTCGGACGGCAGCCAGGATTTCGGCTATTCGATGGGCGTTCTCCACCACGTTCCGGATACCGAGGCTGCTCTGAGAGCCTGTGTGGCGAAGCTCAAAGCCGGCGCGCCGTTTCTGCTCTACCTCTATTACGACTTCGAGAACCGCCCGCTGTGGTTCCGGGCCGCGTGGCGGGCGAGCGACCTTGGCCGCCGGACGATATCGCGCCTGCCGATCCGCCTCCGCCGCCTCGCCTGCGACGCCATCGCCCTCGCGATATACTGGCCGCTGAGCCGCCTCGCCCGGCTGGTCGAATGGGCGGGCGGCGACGCCGATCGGGTGCCGCTCGGCTCCTACCGCGATGCGCGGCTGGGCAACATGCGCATGGCCGCGCTCGACCGGTTCGGGACCGCGCTCGAACAGCGTTTTTCGCGCGCCGGCATCGAGGCGATGATGCGGCGCAGCGGCCTCGGGGAAATTCGGTTCCGCGACGGCGCACCTTATTGGGTGGCGATGGGCCGCAAGCAGCGCGGCGGCTGATTTTCCACGGCTGCCTCCGGCCCGGTCACGAACCGGCCGGTCCGAGTCAAGGGGCCTTCGGTGCCCATTTCAAAAAATAGTTGTCATTTTGGACCTATTCGGCCTCCTCATCGGTCTGTAACGACCCGCCCAGAGGGGCGAGTATGCGTACAGATCAAACAATCGCTTTCGCGATTCACACCCAGCTTGCCGCATTTCCGGACCGCGTGCTGATGCGGTATCTCCAGAATGGCGATCACGAGACGGCTGCGCTAACCGGCGCCGATATCGAGACAGCCGGGCGCCGGGTGGCCGGAGGCCTCGGCGAAAGCGGGCTTGCGGGCTGCCGGGCGCTGATCGTCATGGAGACGGGCCCTGATTTCCTCAGTGCCCTTGTCGGGTGCCTCTATGCGGGGGTTGTCGCCGTGCCGGCGCCGGAGCCGCGCCCCGGCGCATCTCTCGACCGGCTGGAGAGGATCGCGGCCGCCTGCCGCCCCGCCATCGTGATCGCGTCCCCGCGCATCGGCGAGCAGCTGAGGCTGCGCGCTTGGCCCGGCAGCGTCCTGTCCGGCGTGCCGACCGTGGACGTGGATCGTCTCGCCGAGGCCGGCGCGCCGGTCGATTGCCCGGGCCTGGCGCTGGATCCGCGTCGCCCCGCCATCCTTCAATGCACTTCAGGGACCACCGGCGTGCCGCGCGGCGTGATTCTGGACAGCCACTGCCTGCTTGCCAACGTCGCCGCTTCGTCCCGCGGGATGGACGTCGGCCAGGGCGAAGCGCGCGAACTGCTCGTCAACTGGATGCCCCATCATCACGACATGGGCCTGGTCGGAAAAATCCTGACTCCGCTCGTCAACGGGCTCGAGACGGTCCACATGTCGCCGCTCGCCTTCGTTCAGCGGCCGGCGCGATGGCTGACGGCGATCAGCCGCTACCGGGCGACGACCAGCGGCGCCCCTGCCTTTGCGCTCGATCTCTGCACGAGGCGCGTTCCAGACGAAATCCTCGACGAGCTCAACCTGTCGTCCTGGCGGACGGCATTCTGCGGCGCCGAGCCGGTCTTTGCCTCGACTTTGGCGGCTTTCCGCCGCCGCTTCGCGCGTGCGGGCCTGCGTCCGGAGGCGGTCTTCACCTGCTACGGCCTCGCCGAGACGACGCTCTACGCCGCAGGCGCGCACCGCCCCGCTTTGCATTCGGAGCCGGAGCTGCCCGCGGCCGGAGAGCGCGCACCCTGCTATCTCGACGCTGCGAGCCGGGCTGCGATCCGAATCGTCGGCCCCGGAGGGCGCCCGCTCGGCGAAGCCGAAGAAGGCGAGATCTGGATCCGCGGCCCGTCCGTCGCCGCCGGCTATTTCCGGGACGAGGACGCGACCCGGGAAGTCTTCCGGGCCCGCATCGAGCCCGACGACGGGCACGAATGGCTGCGCAGCGGGGATCTCGGTCGGATCGACGGCGACCGGCTCAGCGTCACCGGCAGGACCAAGGACATGCTCATCGCCGGCGGCGTCAACGTCGCCGCGGTCGACGTCGAGCGCTGCGCGACCCGAGCCCTGCCGGATCTCAACGCCGACGCCGCCGCGGCCTTCCAGGTGGCGGAGGAGGAGGGTGGGCCGATCATCCTGCTCGTCGAGCGGCAGCGCGGCGCGGCGGCGGAGATCGGCGAGCGCGAGGCCCTTCATCGCGCCCGCGCCGCACTGTTCCGCGATCTCGGCGTGACCCTCGCCGAGCTGCATATCCTGCGCCCGGGAAGCCTTTCGCGCACGACCAGCGGCAAGATCCGCCGGGGCGCCGCCCGCAATCTCTGGATCGGCGAGCAGTCGATGGCGGAGGCCTCGTGACGGCGACCGCTCGGAGCATGGACGTCGACGAATGCGTGGCCGTGCTGCGCAGCCGTTCGTCGGACGTCGTCGACCTGCCGCGCTTCTTCGCCGAGATCGAGCAGGCGAGCAGAACGCCGATCCCGAATATCCGGGAGCAGGTCGAACGGCTGCTCTTCTTCCTCGGCGGCGAACGCCATATCGAGTTGCGCCGCGCGGCGCTGGCTTTCTTCCGGCCGACGATCCTTGCCCAGTGGCAGCCCGAGATTGCGCGCTGCGCCGACGAAGCGGCCGCGAACCTTGACGGGCGGGGAGAGGCCGATCTCGTGGCGGACTTCGCCCGAGTGGTGGCGGGAGACGTGGTCTGCCGAATGATCGGCCTGCCGGCGGCGAGACGCGAAGCGTTCGACCTCTGGACGGACGAGGCGCGCTGGCTGACCGAGCCGCTCCCGCCGATGCGCCTGCTGCCGCGCATCGAAGCCGCCCTGGGGGAGTTTGCTGCCGCCGTCGCCCAAGCCGCTGCAGCGCCGGCCGAGAGCGGGCCTCTTCCGACCTTTCTCCACCAGGCTGATGACGGGCTCTCACCGGAAGACAGGATCTGGCTCGCCATGAGCCTTTACGGCGCGAGCAGCGTCACCCGGCACACCCTCTCCAACACCATCATGACCGTCGCCGGCCTTCCGCCGGCCGGTCGGACGGCGCTGCTCGACGGCAAGATGCGCATGGCCGCGGTGGAGAGGCTGATAGCGTCAGGCACCTCCTTCCAGTTTCTGATCCGCGAGCGCCGCAGGGGAGTCCCCCCCGGGGCGCGGATCGAGGTGCCGATCGGTCCGGCCAGCGCAGAGGCGCTCGGCGGAGCCTGCCCGCTCGGCGCCGCTTCCGGCGGATCGGTGACCCACGTCGCCTTCGGCGCCGGGGTTCATAAATGTCTGGGCGCGCAACTGGCCAGGTTGATCATCGCAGAGGCCCTCGCGGCTTTGGTCCGCCGGTTTCCGCGCCTTGCGCTGGCGGGCCCGCCCTCGGGCTGCGAGCCCTATGCCATGGTGACGAGCCCGACCGACCTCGTCTGCCGCCTCACCTGAAGGACTCGAAAACGTGACCGACGCCGCCACGCGCGACGAACTCATTGCCTTTCTGCTCGATCGGCTCGCCGAGCGGATCGGTTGCGACCCCGGCGACATCGACCGCGACGCCGACCTCATCGAGCTCGGGATCAGGTCGATCGACGCCGTGCTGGTCAGCGGCGAGCTCGAGGACCGCTTCGGCGTGGAGATCGACCCGGTGCTGCTGTTCGAGTGCCGCACGGTCAACCGCGTCGCCGAAAGCGTGATCGCAAGCCTGACTCGGCGATGAGCGTCTACTATATCGGCCTCAGCGTCACAGGGCACGATCCGGCCTTCGCGATCGTGGACTCGGCGGGGAGGCTGGTCTTCGCCGAGGCGACGGAGCGCTATCTGCAGGACAAGCGTGCCTGGGGCGCGGCGCCCGATCATTTCGACCACCTCGCCGGTCCGCTCGGTCGCTACTGCGCCGATGCGACCAGGTTCGTCGTCGCCGCGAGCTGGGCGAGGGTCAAGCATTGGGAGCAGGTTCCAGGCGAGGAAGGCGCGCCTTCGGCCGACATCATCGACCCGGTCAACGCCTTCTGGCTCCGCGAGCACCAGCGGCGCGCCTTCGAGCATTTCGGGCTGAACGTGCCGCGGATCGCGCCGGGAGTGTCCGTCGAGCGCCGCGCCTACGACCATCATCTCTGCCACGCCGCTTATGCCGCGGCCTCCTCCCCGTTCGAGGATGCGCACTGCCTGATCGTCGACGGCGAGGGCGAGGTCGGCTCGGTCAGCCTCTACGCGATGCGCGAACGGCGGCTGACCCGCCGCTGGCGCTCTTGGGGGCCGGGCAGCCTCGGCTATCTCTACGGTTTCGTCACGGGCCGGTGCGGGTTCGACTGGCGCAGGGGCGAGGAGTGGAAGGTCATGGGCCTCGCAGCCTTCGGCCGCCCCGTTCCCGAAGCGGTCGAATCCCTGAAGCGCCTCGTCTGGATCGAGAACGGCCGCCCGCGGACCGGCGACGCCTCGCTCTGGAACGACGCGGGAATCGCGCTGGGCCGCTGGTCCCGCGACCGGTCCGAGGACGTGATGGCGGCAGCGGATCTCGCCGCCAGCGGCCAGGCCGCTTACGGCGCGCTCGCGGACGAGGTTCTCGCCGCGATCGGCTGCGCGCCCGGAGACAATCTCCTGCTCGGCGGGGGCTGCGCGCTCAACTCCTCGTACAACGGCACGTTGCGCACCAGATTCGGCTTGGGCGCCGTCCATGTGCCGCCGGCGCCCGCGGACGACGGCAACGCGGCAGGCGCCGCATTGCTGGCGTGGCAAGAGGATAATGAAGGCGCGGCGCTGCCTTATTGCCCCAGCCCCTATCTCGGCAGCGAGCCGGACCCCAAGGCGGTCGCCGGAGCCATCGCACATGGCGGCTTCGGACGGGTGAGCGAGAGGGGCGGCGACTCCCGCCGCGTCGCCGAGTTGCTCGCCGGCGGGGCCGTGATCGGCGTGATGCGGGGGCGGGCAGAGTTCGGCCCCCGCGCGCTCGGCGACCGCTCGATTCTCGCCGATCCGCGGCCGCCGGAGATGAAGGACCGGCTCAACCGCGAAGTGAAGGGACGCGAGCCCTATCGGCCCTTCGCGCCGATCGTCGCGGAGGAGGAGGCGGAGCGCTGGTTCGAGGATGCGGGGCCCTCTCCCTACATGTCGTTCGCCCACCGCTGGCGCGCGGACAAGGCGAAGCGGGTGCCCGCGGTCGTCCATGCGGACGGGACGGGTCGCCTGCAGACGGTAAGCGGGGAGTCCAATCCCTGGCTGTGCGCGCTGCTTCGCGATTTCGACGAAGCGAGCGGGGTCCCGATCCTGCTCAACACCAGCCTCAACGTAATGGGAAAGCCGATCGTCCACGGCGTCGAGGACGCGCTGGCCATTCTCATGACCACCGGTCTCGACGCTCTGGTCGTCGACGAGGTGCTGATCGAGAAAAGCGCCGGATAGAAGCGACGTGCTGACCTACGATCCCAAGTTCGTCGCCTTCTTCCTGCCGGCGCTGCTGGGCGCCTACTGGCTGCTCCGCAATCGCGGCGGCGGCGCGCGCATCGCCGTGCTGCTCGCGGCTTCAGCGTCGTTCTACTGGCTCGCGGACCCGCGACACGCGCCCCTGGTCGCCGGCCTCGTCCTGCTCAATTTCGCGGCCGGCATGGCGGTGACGCGGGCAAGCGGAAGGTCGCGGATGGGGATTGCGGCGGGATCCGTCCTGCTCAACGTCGCGGTCCTAGCAGCCTACAAATATGCCGCCTCTCCGGCCGACCTCGCCGGCGCCGAGCCCGCGGCGGGCCTCATCCAGACCGGCCTCCCCCTCGGCCTTTCCTTCTTCATCCTCAAGCAGATTTCGTGGATCGCCGACCTGGCGCCGGGCGAGGCGGACCCGGTCGGCGCGCGGGACATGCCGCGCTTCGCCCTCTATTCGATCTTCTTCCCGCAAATGGTCGCGGGCCCGATCTTCCGGTACCGCGACGCCGCGCGGGAATATGAGGCGCTGGAGAAGGGGGCGGCCGCGCCGGCCTCGCTGGCGCTGGGTCTCTCGGTCTTTGCGGTCGGCCTTGCCAAGAAGCTGCTGATCGCGGACCCGATCGGCGGGGTCGTCGATCCGATCTACGCCGCCGCCGCCGCCGGCCAGGCGCTCAGCGCGGCCGAGGCCTGGGTCGCGGCCTGGTGCTATCTGATCCAGCTCTACTTCGACTTTTCCGGCATCTCGGACATCGCGCTCGGCATCGGCCTGATGGTCGGGCTGCGACTGCCGATCAATTTCTATTCGCCCCTCAAGGCGCGTTCCGCGACCGAATATTTCGACCGCTGGCACATCTCGCTGGTCGTGTTCATCCGCACCTATGTCTACGCACCCTTGTTCCGCTGGGTGCGCAGGCACGTCGGCGGCAGCGCCACCACGCGCGCGGTGAAGGCGTCGGCCGCGGCCACTTTGCTCAGCCTCTCGCTTTTCGGATGGTGGCACGGCGCCCGCCCCACCTATGTGCTGTGCGGGCTCCTCGGTGGGCTGATCGCAATCGCTTACCAACTCGCCGAGCTCCACTGGCCCTCGACGGGTGCTCGCGGGCCGGCGCGCCGCCTTTTCGCGCGTGTGACGGTGATCCTCGGGCTGGTGCTGATCGGCGTCCTCTTTCGATCCGGGACGCTCTCCACCGCCGCCGCCGTCTACGGCGGCCTGGCCGGCCTCGGCGGCGGCGCCCCGGGAGGGCCGCTGCTGCCCCAGCTCGCGGCGATCAGCGGTCTCGATGGGATCCTGCACGTCGCGAGCGCGGCCTCCGGAGCTGGGCTGCTGATCGCCGCGTTGGGGACGGTCCTCGCGTTCGCGGCGCCCAACACGGTCCAGATCTTCGACCTCTACAGTCATCCCGGCGCGCCGCAGCGGCCTGCGGCCAGCCCAGTGTGGCGACTGGATGCCGCCCGCGCGGCGCTGACCGGCCTGCTCATCGCCGCCGCCCTGATGCAGGGGCTGAACGGCGACCTTAGCGCCACGATCTACGCGCGATTCTGATATGCGCGCGCCGGCCTATGTCGCTCTGGCCGTCGCGACGGCGGCGGCAATTCTGGGCGCCGTCGCTGCGCTGAACCTCGCGATGGACCCTTATTCGGTCGGCCTTGGCCGCTGGACTCGCCTCCGCTCCGCGGCCCACGACGATGTCGCCGATCGCGTCCCCGATGCAGGGACCGCGGCGCGCGCCCAAGCGGTGGCGCGATCGTCGGCGCCAGTGCTGCTCCTGGGAACGTCGCGCACGCAGGCCGGCTTCCGCACCGACCCTGGCCGGATCTTCAATGCCGGCCAGTCCGCCGCGACGATGGACGACGTCCTGCGTGTCGCCGAAGCCGCCGCTGCGCGGCCGGTCCCGCCAGCGGCCATTCTGATCGAGTTGCCCCAGGCGCTGGCTCTGCCGCCGGTCCGGCGGCGTCTCGTGACCCGAGACTGGCCGGGACCAACCGATCGGTTGCTCGCAACGAGCACGACCCATGTCTCGCTCCATCTCCTCGGCCATGCCTCGCGCGGCCGCTCCGTGGTGCCCGCGCGAGACGACTTCTTCCTTGACGTGGTCGTTCCCGCGGCCCTTGGGAGAGCGGGGGAGGGGCGCGCGATCGCGCCGACGCTGCCGTTTGTCGCCCTCGGCGGCGCGCCGCGGGACCATCTGCCGGAGGCGCTTGCACGGCTGGTGCGGCTCTGCGTTCGGACCGGCGCCACGATCCTCCTCTACGAGCCGCCGCTGGATCCCGCACGGCTTCGCAGCGGTGCCGATCGAGAGGCGGCGCGCGCACGCGTCGCGACCTATCGCCTGTACCTGCGTCGGGTTGCGCAGGGAGGTGCAGGATGCCCGATCGCGCTGCTCGACTTTTCGGGTCTTCCCGGCAGCCTCCGAATCCCTGAGGCGGAGCCCGCAGGCGCGTGGATCTATCGGGATCATTTCCGCCCCGCTGTCGGCGACATACTGCTTCGCAGAATGGCGGTTGACGATCTACTAAGAAGTTAGTACTAAGATTGGCGTACTCCGAGGAAAAGCGCCGTCAGTGTCCACACCGACCACTCCCAACCCGACCGAAGGCGAGCTCGCGATCCTTCGCGTGCTGTGGGCGCGCAAGACGCCGATGACGGTGCGCGAGGTCCACGGAGTGCTCTCGCGCGGCAAGGACACCGCCTACACGACGGTCCTCAAGATGCTCACGATCATGGCCGAGAAAGGGCTCGTGCACCGGGACGAATCCGAGCGCAGCCACACCTACCGGCCCGCGCAGGCCGAGCCGGCCGTGCAGGCGTCGCTGCTCAAGGACCTGGTGCGGCGCGTCTTCTCCGGCTCGGCGCTGACCCTGGTGCAGCGCGCCCTCGATGACGATTTGGCCAGCGTCGATGAGCTGGACGCGATCGCGAAGCTGATCGCCGAGGCCAAAGCGAGGCGCGACCAGGGATGACCGACGCCCTCTCCGCGGCCCAGTTCGGACTTGCGCCGGCGCTCGCGTCCGCGCTTCTCGACTCATTGTGGCAGAATGCATTGCTGGGCCTGGCCGCCGCGCTCGCGCTCGGGGGTATGGCTCGGGTCAGCGCCCGCCGGCGCCACGCCGTGGCCATGGCGTTCCTGATCGCGATGGTTCTGGTGCCAGCCTATCAGTTCCTCCGCTTCTGGACCGAATCCGGTGCACAGATAAATGCGGGTCTCGTTCCGGCGATGACGGCTCCGCAACTCGGCCCTGGCGCGAGCGTCTTCGTCCAGAAAACCGCCGCCCTCGCACCGCTTCTCGTGCTGGCCTGGGTGCTCGGAGTCGCCGTGATGCTGCTCCGTCACGTCGCGGCGCTGCGCGGGCTGACCGCGATCGAGCGCCACCCTTATGAGGCGCTGCCGCCGCAGTGGCGCCGCCGGGTGGAAGAAATCCGCACGGCGCTGGGGATCGCCCGTTCCGTCAGCGTCCGGCTCTCCGCGGAAGTGCTGACGCCGTTCGCGGCGCGGTTGGTGCGGCCGGCAATCTGGTTGCCTTTGGGGTTGCTCACGCGGACTCCGGCGGCGCAGCTCGAGGCGCTGCTGGCACATGAGCTCGCCCATATCGCGCGCAAGGACTGGCTCTGGAACGGAATCCAATGCGTGGTCGAATGCCTGCTCTTCTTCCATCCCGCCGTGTGGTGGCTCGGGCGGCGGATACGGCAGGAGCGCGAGCATGCCTGCGACGATCTCGCGGTGGCGGCCTGCGGCGACCCGATCGCCCTCGCCGAAGCGCTGGCCGCCCTCGAATGCGACCGCAATCCCTCGACCCGTCTCGCCCTTGCAGCCAATGGAGGTTCACTCATGAAACGAATTACGCGCCTGCTCTCGGGACCGCCCTCGCGCGGACGCTGGGGGGCGCTGGCAAGCCTCGGAGCCCTGACCGTCGCTGGCCTCGTCCTGATCACCCAGGTCGGCGCAGCCGGCCTTCCGGATCTCAACGTCGAATCCTCGACGGCGGGAGAGCTCGGACCCGGCGATTACCGCCAGATCACCGCCAACGGCCTCGACAAGCGTCGCTTCTACCGGATCAGCCTCGACGCGCAGGGCCGGCGCACGGAAACCTACCAGGAGAATGGCGAGGCCCGCCCGATCGACGCCGGCGTGCGCCGCTGGATCGCGGAAGTCACCCGCCTCGGAGTGCCGCCGGCTCCCCCCGCGCTTCCCGACGTCGACGACATGCCCGAACACCGGGCGCTCGTGGCGCTGATCGCGAGCCACCCCGACGTCGTCGCGAGGGTGGGGAGCCCCGCCGCCGCGACCTCCCGGCCGGTGAACGGCAACGTCCGCCTCACCGGAAGCGAGGGCGACGCGGATATCGAGATCGAGCTCGGCGGCCCGCGGGGGCGCGTGACCGTGGAAGTCCAGGCCGAGAGGCGCAACGGCGCCTGGCGTCTCGACAGCCTCGAGCCGCGGTGATCGGCACCCCTTTTTTGCACCATCCTACTAAGAACTTAGTAGTTCGGCGGCGGCAGCGTTGCTGCTTTTGGAGACGGAAGATGATTTTGACTCTCAGGATGTTCGGCTTTGCCGCATTGCTCGGCATTATTCTCTTCGGCGCCCGCGCCGCCTCGGCGCAGCCCGCCGACCTGCGGGCGCGCGCCGACGAGATTCTCGAATCAGCCTATCCCGCCGACGGCCCCGGGGCGGTGGTCGTCGTCACCCGCGGCGGACGGACCGTCTACACCGCCGGCCGAGGCCTGGCGGATGTCGAGGCGGGCACCCCGATCCGGGCGGACAGCCTCTTCCGCCTCGGCTCGATCACCAAGCAGTTCACCGCCGCGGCGATCCTCCAGCTCGTCCAGGCGGGGCGCATCTCGGTCGACGACCCGATTTCGCGCTTCTTTCCGGATTATCCGCAGCCCGCGGCCTCGGCGACCGTCCGCCAGCTCCTCAATCATACTTCCGGGATCCAGTCCTACACGGCGATCCCGGGGTGGATGGTGGAGGCCAATACCAGCCGCGCGCGCACCACCGCCGAGATGATGGCGCTGGTCCGCGACCTGCCGCCGAGAACCCCGCCCGGGGAGGCATGGGCGTATAACAATTCCGGCTACGTCCTGCTCGGCGCGATCATCGAACGGGTCACCGGGAGGCCGTGGTACCGCGCCGTCGAGCGCATGACGGGGCGGCTGGGGATTCGCGGCATCGGCTACGGCGCGGAGCGGGAATCCTCGCCGCGGATGGTGCGTGGCTACACGGTTGCCGACGGACGGGTCGTGCCCGCCCCGCGGATCCACATGAGCGTTCCTCATGGCGCGGGCGGGCTGGTCGGCTCGGTCGGCGACCTCGCCCGCTGGGCGCACGCGCTACACCGCG
>Ga0196965_1000044_pt1 | contig 103482 bp, 88 predicted proteins | sample S1_20metaG_FD_148668 | JGI IMG/M metagenome (GOLD analysis project Ga0196965, IMG submission 148668) | Soil microbial communities from Anza Borrego desert, Southern California, United States - S1_20 | ecosystem: Environmental > Terrestrial > Soil > Desert | place: USA: California | collected...
AAACTTGTACCGCGGATTTTATGCAAAACATGACTATCGTCTTTGATGATTTCCTACCGCGCTGGAATTACCGCGCGCTTCCACAGCGAAACTGATATCGGGAAGTTATTTTTGACGATATCCTAAGAATATGAAATTGCCAGTAAAGTAAGCGCTTCAGTTCAAATTGCATCTGATTAAATCTAGACTTTTACAAATGTAAATCTCTGAACTAATCAGGCAATTTCAATCATTAGTTTGGATTGAATCTGGCATTGACGATCTCAGTTGCGCCAAAGGACAGAGGTAGAGAACGGTTTTCACCATCCCTTTCCGAACTCGGTGTGCGGTCCTCCTAAGGCGGGCTCTCCAGTCAGCTGTTTCCACTCCGAAATTGGCGTGCCAATCTATAGGCCTTTAGCATCGTGAATAGCCCGGAAGAAAGCATTCGGCCATTGTTTATGATCGCGCAAGCAACATCCCTGACCGGACCGGTGCTTTTGTTGGCGGCTTCGAACCGCTTCGGTTTGACTATAGCCTTGCTCCAAGACCAAGCTGATGGCATCAAGCTTGAATTCTTTTGCACACTTTTTTATTGTCATGTTTTTACTTCAGTTAGATCATCATCTCTTAACTGGATTGATCAATTCTATTAGACCACCTCATCCCCGGCTGGGCGCTGCCTTGGAGCCGGTTCCAATAGGAATCGCTATGAGATCTTTGTCCTTATTCCAATAGAGAAAAAAGAGTTTATTGCATAGCGTATTAAAATTCTTGGTAATGACAATTTTGCTGCAGAATAAGGGTTAAAGAACGTCAGCACCGGAATGAGCCTGCATATGCCGGCCATGATAGAGGTCATAAGAGCCTGAAAGGCGCTTTAATGTCCAGCAAGCGGTTGATTCAAGCGCCTATCGGCCACTCTGAAGCAGTTTTCCAATACGTTCCAATTTTAAAGACAGCTTGAGCCAATCTTTATGGCTCAATTAGAGAATTTTGCTGACTGAGCGGATAGGTTTTTGCATTTTTACACGGCCTGAGTCGATTGAGACAGCCAGTATTTACTGCAGTTGGGATTAATTTTGGCAATTGCCAGATAAAACCCACTTTTCATTGAGATCAATCCCAAAACTTAGGCTGGCAACTCTATCAGCCCTGCTTGGCTAACTATCAGGCTGTCAAATAAAATAACAGGCAATAAAAAAGGCCTTGGTAAATTACCTAAGGCCTTGTTTTACTTGGCTCCCCCGGACGGGCTCGAACCGCCGACCTAATGATTAACAGTCATCCGCTCTACCGACTGAGCTACAGGGGAATAAACTTTTTATTTAACTTCTTCAATGGCGCGCCCGGAGAGATTCGAACTCCCGACCGCTCGGTTCGTAGCCGAGTACTCTATCCAGCTGAGCTACGGGCGCCTTATTGATCTGACTATTATCCTTTGTTACATCTTCCTTGTCAACTTTATTTTCATTTAAACTAAAATCGACTTTTACATAAGTGGCGGAGAGAGAGGGATTCGAACCCTCGATGCGCTTTTGGCACATACTCCCTTAGCAGGGGAGCGCCTTCGGCCTCTCGGCCATCTCTCCTAAAACTATTACTCTTCTGAACCGGTTAAGCCTGTAGACTCGGCCTGTTCCTTTTTAATCCTTTCGTAAATCTCTTCCCTATGAACAGAGACCTCTTTTGGTGCGTTAACACCGATGCGAACCTGATTTCCTTTGACTCCAAGAACAGTGACTGTTACTTCATCACCGATCATCAAAGTCTCCCCTACCCGACGAGTCAAGATAAGCATGGCTTCTCCCTATGTCTATTAAAAAACCACTGTTCTTACACAGCATCCAACCAAGAACGACAATTATAGCAGCTTTTTTAGATAAATAAAGACTAAGATTCTATTTCTTTATCTAATTTGAAAGCAGAATGTAACGCTCTGACAGCCAACTCCAAATATTTCTCATCAACAACAACGGAAATTTTGATTTCCGATGTCGATATCATTCTAATATTTATACCTTCTTTTGCAAGCGTTTTAAACATAGTGCTGGCAATGCCGGCATGAGAACGCATGCCTACGCCTACGATTGAGACTTTTACGATGCTGTCATCGCCCGTAACTTTTCTGGCGCCAAGTTCTACGCATACATTTTCCAACAGAGCTTTAGCTCTGGGATAATCATTACGATGTACAGTGAATGTAAAATCCGTCGTCGCGTCATCGGCAATATTTTGAATGATCATATCGACTTCAATATTTGCATCGGCTATCGGCCCAAGAATTTTGAACGCGACACCCGGCAAATCAGGTACGCCGGTAATGGTTAATTTTGCCTCGTCACGATTAAATGCGATTCCGGAAACTAAAGCACTTTCCATTTGTGATTCCTCATAGGTAATGAGCGTACCCTTACCTTCTGTAAATGATGATAATACTCTTAAAGCAACATTATATTTGCCGGCAAACTCTACCGATCTTATTTGCAATACCTTTGAGCCGAGGCTGGCCATTTCCAGCATTTCTTCAAAAGTAATTTTATCGAGTCTGCGGGCTTTCGGTTCCACCCGGGGATCAGTGGTATAAACGCCATCCACATCCGTATAGATGTGACACTCATCGGCTTTCAAAGCGGCGGCCAGAGCGACTGCGGTCGTATCGGAGCCTCCACGTCCCAACGTTGTAATATTGTTGTGCTCATCGACGCCTTGAAAACCGGCGACAACCACGACTTTTCCGTCATTAAGATGAGCCAGCATGCGAGTATCTTCAATATTACGTATGCGTGCCTTCGTATGACTGCTGTCGGTCAGGATTTTCACCTGCCCTCCGGTGTAAGAACACGCCGGACACCCGATCTCATGCAAGGCCATGCTTAAAAGCGAAACGGTGACCTGCTCTCCCGTTGAAAGCAGAACATCCATTTCTCTCTCGTTGGGCTGAGCTTGCATTTCTTTTGCCAGTGCGATCAAACGATTGGTTTCGCCACTCATGGCGGAAACGACAACAACGATCTGATCCCCCAGATCGTGTGCTTTTTTAACTTTTTCCGCGACTGCTTTGATACGCTCGACAGAGCCTACCGATGTACCGCCAAATTTATATACATATAATGCCATTCACTATAACCTTATCTTCAAGCATTCATTTGCTCTTGAACCCAAGCCGGAACTTGAGCCAACGCCTCGGCCAACCTGGACGGATCATTACCGCCGGCCTGGGCCATATCAGGCCGGCCGCCGCCTTTGCCGCCAACTTTGGTCGCTACAAAATTAACCAGATCACCGGCTTTTATGTGCCCCATCTGATCTTTGGAAACACCTGCGCACAGCATGACCTTGTCGCCTTCGACGACTGCCAGTACGATTGCAGAACTGCCTAATTTGTTTTTCAACTGATCCACCATGTCACGCATGGATTTAGAATCAACGTCCTCGAGCTTGACGGCTAATACTTTGATGCCGTTGACGTCAACGGCCTGAGAGCTGAGTTCACCGCCAGCTGAACTGGCCAGTTTTGCTTTCAGGCGTTCCAGCTGTTTTTCCAGCGACCTGTTTTTTTCTATAAGCTGCTCGACCTTTTCAGACGCCTTGTCCGCCGAGCTTTTCAAAAGCCCTGCAATATTATTCAACGCTTTGTCGCGACTCTCGATCCAGTCAATACAACCATCCCCGGTTACCGCCTCAATACGCCTGACGCCGGCAGCGATACCCGATTCGCTGACAATCTTAAAGCAACCTATGTCTCCTGTCCGGTCGACATGTGTACCGCCGCAAAGCTCGGTCGAAAACTCGCCGATTTTTAAAACCCTGACTTCATCACCGTATTTTTCGCCGAACAAGGCCATGGCTCCGGCGTTCATGGCTTCATCTTTTGCCATGACCCTAGCGGAAACGGGACTGTTCAAACGTATCTGTTCGTTAACCAGACGCTCAACAGCTCTGATTTCATCAGCTGTTACTGGCTCAAAATGCGAAAAGTCAAAGCGCAAGCGCTCCGGGTTAACCAGTGAACCTTTCTGAACGACGTGCTCGCCCAAGACCCGTCTCAATGCCGCATGCAGTAGATGCGTGGCCGAATGATTCAGCTCAGTCGCCTTTCTGTCCGCGGCACTGACGCGCGCATCGCACAATTGGCCCTTGCTCAGAGTTCCCGCAGTCACTTTGCCTTTGTGCAGAAACAGGTTGCCACCTTGCTTTTGCGTATCGGTGACTTCGAATATCGCGCCATCGGCTTCAATTTTACCGCAATCACCTACCTGACCGCCGGATTCGGCATAGAAAGGCGTCTTGTCCAGAACCACAATACCTTCGTCCCCTTCTTCGAGACTGTCAATCGGCTGGCCTTTTTGATAAAGGCCGAGGATATGCACCTGGTCATCGAGCTGTCCGTATCCGGTAAATTCAGTCTGCACATCCAGCTTGATATCCTGATCGTAATCGGCCCCGAAAGCGCTAGCCGACCGTGCCCGTTCCCGTTGCGCGGACATGGCCGTTTCAAAACCGGCATGATCGACAGTGAGATGGTTTTCGCGGGCAAAATCAGCCGTCAAGTCCACCGGGAAGCCATACGTATCATAAAGTTGAAATACTGTATCGCCAGGAATCACGGAACCTTCCATTCTGGCCACACAAGCTTCGAGGATTTTCATGCCTTGTTCCAAAGTTTCGGCAAAACGTTCCTCTTCCTTCTTCAGTACGCGTTCAACCTGTGCCTGCCCGTTTTTAAGCTCGGGGAAAGCCTCACCCATTGCTTCGACCAGCGGCGCGACCAGCTTATAAAAGAATACATCGCGAATGCCCAGACGGTAACCGTGACGGATAGCCCGGCGAATGATGCGTCGCAGCACATAACCGCGCCCTTCGTTTGACGGCATGACGCCATCGGCCACCAGGAAGGCGCAGGAACGGATATGGTCGGCGATCACCCGCAATGAACTTTGCGTTAAATCGTTGGTTCCGGCAATCTCGGCCGCAGCCCGCAGCAATTTCTGAAACAGATCGATTTCATAATTGCTGTGTACGCCCTGCATTACCGCGGAGATCCGCTCAAGCCCCATGCCCGTATCGACGGAAGGCTTAGGCAGTGGGTGCAGATTGCCTTCGCTGTCGCGATCGTATTGCATGAACACCAGGTTCCAGATTTCGATGTATCTATCGCCATCTTCTTCCGGCGAACCTGGAGGACCGCCTGCGATTTCTTCGCCGTGGTCATAGAATATTTCAGTGCAAGGTCCGCAAGGCCCTATATCGCCCATGGACCAGAAATTATCCTTAGCGCCGATTCTTGAAAACCGGTTCGGATCGATTCCGACATCCTGCAACCATACCTTTTCCGCTTCCGAGTCTTCCTCGAAAACAGTTACCCATAATTTCCACGGAGGAATTTCCAACTCCTTCGTTAAGAATTCCCAAGCATAATGAATCGCTTCTTTCTTGAAATAATCGCCGAAGCTGAAATTACCCAGCATTTCAAAAAAGGTATGATGACGCGCCGTATAGCCGACATTTTCCAAATCGTTATGCTTGCCGCCCGCCCTGACGCAACGCTGACTAGTCACCGCCCGGTTATAATCACGATGCTCTCTGCCCAGGAATACATCCTTAAACTGCACCATGCCGGCATTGGTGAATAACAATGTCGGATCGTTGCCGGGCACCAGAGAGCTTGAGGGCTGTACGGAGTGTCCTCGTTCGCGAAAGAATTCCAGAAAAGCAGTGCGCAATTCTGAGCTAGTCATTTTTTTCATGGTAATGGTAAATAAATGATTTTTAAACTAAAATTTACTATTGTTAATATTCAAACGATCAAATAAGGCGCTGATCATTTCACCGGTAAAGCCGCGATGCAGCAAGAATCGGCTGCGTTTTGCCCACTCGTTTCGATCCAGATTCTTTTTATGATTGTATTTTTTGTTGTAGACCTGTTCCAGTAAATCCATCCAGCTATCGCCGGATTCCTGCAGAACCGCATCTAAATCAGCCTCGTCAATACCATTTTGCCGCAGCTCATAATCAATGCGAACAGGCCCATAGCCTTTCTGCATGCGATAGCGGGCGTAGTTTTGTGCATAACGATGATCATCTTGCCAGCCTTGCCGCGCCAATTCATCAATGACAGCCAGCACGTCTTCCCTATCAAAACCTTTGCCAGTCAGTTTATTGAGCAATTCTTTCCGGCTGTGTTCCCTGCGTGCCAGCAACCGCAAGCTCGTTTCTTTAATGTCTTTATAATTGTCATCCACAGCAGGCTATGATGATCGAACGGCTATTCGCCTTCATCCGTAAAGCTGTGCTCCTCGCTGAACTCGGCTCTTCGACCGAACGCTTCGGCTCGTATTTTGTCTTCGATTTCCTTGGCTTTGTCCGGGTGTTCTTTCAGGAAGGCTTTGGCATTGTCCTTGCCTTGGCCGATTTTTTCATCACCATAACTATACCAGGAGCCCGATTTCTGAATGAATCCGTAATTGACGCCCAAATCCACCAGTTCGCCCAGAAACGACACACCTTCATTGTACAAAATCTCGAATTCGGCCTGTTTAAAAGGCGGGGCGACTTTGTTTTTAACTACTTTTACGCGGGTTTCGTTGCCTATCACTTCTTCGCCTTTTTTAACCGAACCGATACGGCGGATATCCAACCGCACCGAGGCGTAAAATTTCAGCGCATTACCACCGGTCGTTGTTTCAGGACTGCCGAACATGACCCCTATTTTCATTCTGATCTGGTTAATAAAAATAACCAGTGTATTGGAGCGTTTGATATTGGCGGTCAGTTTCCTTAATGCCTGGGACATCAAACGCGCCTGCAGGCCCATATGGGAATCGCCCATATCGCCCTCAATTTCGGCCTTAGGCGTCAAGGCCGCGACCGAGTCGACGACAACGACGTCTACCGCGCCAGAACGCACCAGCATATCGGTGATCTCCAGAGCCTGCTCGCCAGTGTCGGGCTGAGATACCAGCAGATCGTCGACATTGACGCCTATTTTTTCGGCATAACCGGGGTCCAACGCATGCTCGGCATCGACGAATGCCGCCGTGCCGCCAAGTTTTTGCATCTCGGCAATGACCTGCAGTGTCATGGTGGTCTTGCCGGATGATTCAGGTCCATAAATTTCCACAATACGGCCGCGCGGCAGACCTCCACAACCCAGCGCAATATCCAAGCCCAGAGAACCGGTAGAGACGACTTCGATATCGCGCGCGGCAGCCACATCGCCCATACGCATGACAGAGCCTTTGCCGAATTGTTTTTCTATCTGCATCAGCGCTGCGCCCAACGCCTTCTTCTTGTTCTCGTCCATTGTTTATGTCCTGTATGTAAAGAAGTATCACCCAATCAAACTGTTTATTATCACATAGAGATATGCGTTCGGATAGTTTTGATTTTCAAATCACGCCTTATCTTTTATGGCATTAAATCAGTCATTTTTTAGACAGCATTGTCCAAGCTAGTTCCGCCATGTTTCTTGAGCCTCCACCCGTGCCTAAGCGCGCTTTAACCTGGGCCAAATTGCCGCGCATCGTGTCGGCATAGGCCTCGTCAGTCAAAATCCGATTAACTTCCGCAGCCAGGTTTTCCGAAGTCGCCTCATGTTGAATGAACTCCTTTATAATCCCCTTGTCGGCAATAATATTGGGCAATCCAATGAACGGCGTGTTCACCAGCCATCTGCCAAACACATAGGTCAGCGGCGAAAGCTTATAAGTGATAACCATGGGCACGTTCAATAAAGCGATTTCCAATGTCGCCGTGCCCGAGGTCGTCATGACCGCGTCGCAGCATTGAATCACATCATAAGGCTGGTTTTTTACCATCATAATGTTAACCGGCGACTGGCGCAGATACTCTTCAAGCAGTGCATCGCTGATCGAGTCAGCCTGAGGCAGCAGAAACCGGATTTCAGGCTTATCGGCCTGAATTTTTTCGGCGGCCTCCAGCATGACAGGCAGCATGCGCTTGATTTCATTGGCGCGACTTCCCGGCAATATTCCAATGACCGTCTGCCCTTGGTCCAGGCCGAAACGCGCCAGATCTTCTTCCCTTGAACGCTGCGCATGGACTTTATCGACAGACGGATGCCCGACATAGCGGACCGGCACATTTTCGGCTTCATAATAAGCCGTCTCGAAAGGAAAGATGACGGCCATCATATCGATGACTTCACCGTATTTTTTCACCCGTCCGGGACGCCATGCCCACACCTGCGGACTAACGTAAAACAATACCTTGATGCCGCATTGCTTGGCGTATCGCGCCAGTTTGAAGTTAAACTCCTTATAGTCGACGCAGACCAGCAAATCCGGCCGCGCATCCGAAATGATTTTCTGCATGAGCTTTAACGCACGACGAATTTCGCCATAATGCTTTATGACCTCGACAAGGCCGATCACGGCGATATTTGATGAGTCATAACGAATATCAACACCCGCCTGAGCCATTTTCGCGCCGCCCATGCCAATACCCTGGATATCCGGCTGATACTTGCGCAGTTCCAGAAACATATTAGCGGCATGCTGATCGCCGGAGGACTCGCCGGCACTGAACAAGACAGTGAAAGGTTTGTTTTGTGACAAGGAAGAACCTATCGAATAAATAATATCAGAGACCGCCAAACAAAAGACCGACTAAGAGCCGGTCTTCGTTGATATTGCTTCAGCCTTTATCGCCTGCGCGATCTTGCGGTGATTTTAAGCAGTTAAGACCTCGCGGATCACGCTGACAATTTCCTTGATACTTGCGTCAGCCAGATAAGGGCAGATCGGCAACGAGAAGCAATTGGCCGCGACAGATTCGGTCGCGGGCAGACTCAAGCCGGCACATTCATCCTTGAAAACATTTTGCTTGTGCAACGGCACCGGATAATACACGGCGCAACCTATTTGCCTGTCCTGCAAGGCTTTCATCACGTCATCCCGGCGGTCGCACAGCAATGTATACTGATGATAAACATGCTCGCCGAGCCCATCTTCAAACGGCGTCATCAATGGCAGATCGGCCATCAGTTCGGAATAAAGATGTGCGGCATGGCGACGGCCTTTATTGTATTGATCAATACGTTTCAGCTTGGCCCTTAAAATCACCGCCTGCATATCATCGAGACGGCTGTTGTAGCCAATGACATCATGATAGTAGCGAACATCGGAACCGTGATTGCGCAGCCTCTTGATTTTGGCGGCCGTTTCGTCAGAGTTTGTCGTCACGAGACCGCCATCCCCAAAGGCGCCCAGGTTTTTGCTCGGGAAAAAGCTGAAGCCCGCCGCATGCCCGATAGCGCCGGTTTGTTTGCCATTGATGCTGGCGCCGAACGATTGACAGCAGTCTTCAATCAATTTCAAGCCGTGCGTATCGCATATCTTTTGAATTTTAGCCATGTCGGCCGGCTGGCCGAACAAATGCACCGGCATGACAGCTTTGGTTTTTGGCGTAATGGCTTTTTCTATGGCTTCGGGCGAGATATTGAAGGTCCTTGGATCGATATCGACAAAGACCGGTTTGGCGCCCACGTATTTGATCGCTTCGGCCGTGGCGATGAAAGTGAAGGCGGTGGTAATGACTTCGTCGCCGGCGCCAATGCCCTCGGCAATTAACGCCAGATGCAACGCATCGGTTCCTGAAGCCACGCCAATGGCATGTTTCACCCCCAAATACTCGGCCGCTTCTTTTTCGAATGCCTGAACATTTGGCCCCAGAATAAACGAGCAGTTTGCTATCGTTTCAGCCAGCCCTCGCTCAATTTCGTCTTTGATTTCAGCGTATTGAGCCTTCAGGTTTACCATTGGTATCATATTGTCGTTGCCTTTATTTATTCAGAATATCTTAATAGCGCGGTGCAAAAACTCGGTTATTTATCGCCCAGCAGGCGCGTAATCCGTATGGCCGTCTCGAGCGCTCTTTTGCCGGCTTCACCGGACACCAGAGGGTTCTCTCCGGTATGAATGCAATTGATGAAATGCTTGATTTCTTCCAGCAAGGCATCGCCGCTTTCAAATACGGATTCTTCCGTTACGATTTCCGGAATACCGGGAAACATTTCCTTACTGCCTGTACAGTGTTTGGTCAGAACGCGATTTTGAAAATCCACCGATACATAGGAATGGGGACGGAACATGCGCATTTTGCGCTCCATCTTCATGCTGATGCGGCTGGCGGTTACATTGGCCACGCAACCGTTTTTAAACGACAGCCTAGCATTGGCGATATCGGTGCCCTGAGTCAGCACCGGCGTGCCGCTGGCATCGATGCGCTCTACTTCGGAATCCACCAGCGCCAGAATGATATCGATGTCATGAATCATTAAATCCAGCACCACGCTGACATCATTGGCGCGCGGATTGAAAGGCGATAAGCGATGAGATTCAATAAACAGCGGCTTTTCCTCGTGATCGAGGCCCAATACGGCCGGGTTGAACCGCTCCAGGTGCCCCACTTGCAGAATCAGGTTGTTTGCCTTGGCAATCGCTATTAATTCGTCGGCTTCCTCAACCGTTACGGTAATTGGCTTCTCAACCAACACATGCGAGCCATGCTCAAGAAAATCTTTTGAAGCACTATAATGCAGCGTCGTCGGCACGACAATACTTACCGCATCGACTTCGCCCAGCAAAGATTCATAATCCGTCAGCGCCCTGGCACTGTATTGCCCTGCGACCTCCCTAGCTGCCGCCTCGTTGATGTCAACAACGGCAACTAACTCGCAATCAGGCAGTGTCGCATATTTTTGTGCATGGAATTTTCCCAAATAGCCAGTACCAATAACAGCGCATTTTATTTTTTTCATGTAATTACTTTTATTTGATTCAACTTGCTCCCCAACAAGAAGTCTTGATAACGACAAAGACATATGGCGTTACCTATTCCGCCGCAGGATGAAGCCAAGCATTGTAAACTATCGGGCTATATTCAGAAAATTTTACGCCATCATCCTGTTCATAAAAGCTGGATGTTTTTTGGTTTATGCATCACCAGCTTGACTTACTCTCGCTGCGGCCTGCCTATGTAGTAACCTTGGGCATAATCGATGCCAAATTCCTTGAGGATAGTTAAAATAGCCTCATTTTCAGTAAATTCCGCTACTATCTCTTTGCCAAAGGTATGCGCGACCCCAGCCAAGGCTTTGACAAATATTTTATCGTCCTCGCGTTTATCGATTTGCCTGATAAAGGAACCGTCAATCTTGACGTAATCAATAGGAAAATGTCTCAAATAGTAGAACGAAGAAAAATCAGCCCCGAACTTATCCAGAGCAAAGACAGGGCCTAAGGCTTTGATCCTATCGATCAATATTTTAGTAGCCGCAAAATTGGAAAATACCGTTGTTTCGGTAATTTCAAAAATAATCCTTGCGGGATTAACCCCAGGCATACTTAAGAGCCGAGAAATATCGTCAAAGAACATCGGATCATTCAGCGATTGTCCGGACAAATTGACCATCAGCTTATAATCCTGACCCTGGCGTTCATATTCAATATGTTTTTGCACGACTTTTTTCAGCACTAACCGATCAATTTGTCCACTTAAGCCTAACTCCTCGGCACGCTCTATAAAATCCGCCGCCATAATTAATTGTTCGTCATCCTGACGCAATTGAACCAAACACTCAAAGTGGCTGATCGCATTGGTTTTGATATTAAGAATAGGCTGGTAGAACAATACAAACTTGTCATTGGCGATAGCATCTTCAAGTGTCTCGCGCCAGTTCAGCATCCGGTTTAACTTAATCGAATAGTCAAAATCGGGGGAGAAAATATGGTATCGCCCCTTGCCCAAGGCTTTTGCTTGGCACATGGCAAGATTTGCATTAGCCAATAATTCGCCAGGTGTTATGCCATGCTGAGGAAAAATAGCTATGCCCAAACTGGCGCTAAGTTCGTAACTTTTTTCTACAAAATCGAAACTCAAGCCCATGAGTATTTTATTAATTTTTTTAGCTATGCATTCAATGTCTTCCGAGTCCCCATAAGGCATAACAAGCGCAAATTCGCCGCCTTCTATTCGGAATAATAAATCAGTTGACCGCAGGGTATTTCTAAGTTCTCCTGCAATGCACACAAGTATTTGATCGTCAACGTCAAAGTCACTGCTGTCATTAACGACTTTGCACTGATCCAGACCCATATAAATCAGGGCAACCTGATAATCATAGCGCTGGGCCAAGGCCAGGGCAGAGGTAAGCTCCTCCTGGAATTTCCTGCGATTGTTCAAGCCGGTCAAATAATCATGAGTGGACAATCTGAGGCTTTTTTCTTCAGCAATCTTGCACGCGCTAATATCCACGCCCAGGGTCAAAATCACCGCTTCATTATTATCGTCATTGGATTTCAAAAATGTGTGCAGCCAAGATATATTCAGCAGTTTGCCAGATTCGGTCAATAAAAGCCCGTCAACCTGAAACCGACCAGAACGCTCGCCAGTTCTTAATTGATTCAATTTATTCAGATGTTCCTTATCCGATTCAGGCACAAAAGCATCAAACACCTTACCGATTATGGATCGGCTATCGGCCTCAAATTCATCAACGCCAGCCTGATTAATCGTTAAAATCATGCCGTTCAATTTTTGCGTGATGATGATAATGGGCGCTACTTCAACTAATTGCCGGATAAAATCCCTTTCCTTTCCAAGAGCCTGACTTTTTTCCAGCAACTTAAGCGTATTGACGCGCACCTCCCGCTCCAGATGCTCCAATTGATCCGATAAGGTTAAGGCTGTGCTATTTAATTTATCCAGCTCATCATGGCCCAAAAAATTTGAAATGGTTTTAATCGCTATCTGTTTTTTAAATTCTTCATATTGATTCCGCGATAACAAAGGCAAAGCCTGCGCGAGTTGAGTAACGCGGCGTAATGATAAATGCAGAACCACCATCAGCAATATGAGTGAAACCAGGAAACTGATAATGCTTTGAAACCAGAGATGCTTCAGGTCTTCGTTAAAACCTCTGAAATCGGCAGTAATATCATCCACAAACAGAAAAAAGGGTGATCCCGTCGCCCCGTTCTCCGCCTCTTTAGGAACGGGAAAAACCCTAACCTCAAAAATAGAATTATCCAGTTTTATTGTTTTACTGTGATCCAATAGCTCATCGATTGTAAAATTTCTGGAAATATAGTCGACTACCGGTATGTTTTTTTCAGGCAATGTCATGCCGGATAGTTTATACGGCCATTGATGCTCATCCGTTGCTTCATCGGTGATTAAAAGACCGATATCCGAATGCGTCGCTTTCTTGTATTTAATAATAACGTCGGCAAACGACCGAATGACGCTAAAAGCGCCGGTAGTTTCCGAACCTATCATGACTGGCGTGACAGTCTGTTGAAAGCATGTGTGAGGGCAAAAAATCTGATGCGCCGGCTCTTCATTGCGCAAAACCTGCTCAACAACCGAATTTGCGGCAACCTGTTGACTGCCCCAGGACTTTACGGGCCGGGCTTGTTTATCGAAGAAAGTGACATTTTCCATGTCCCAGCTGAATTGCCATTTCGATATGGTTTCATCCACTACCGATAACGCCTGATACCGTGACTTATCATAGGACGAAAGCAGATCAATCAACGATAAAAGCTCGCCAAATTCCTCTAGCATCAGAAATGAGTCTTCAGTTAATGCCTTGACAATATTAATGTGGTTGTTTTGAATTTTTCTCCGCTCGATCTCAAAATTATCTATTGCATCCAGATAGGAAAAATAGGAAAAAACGCTATGCAATATCAAAAAGACACTACCAAACAGAATAGCTAGCTTCCATCTCAGGCTAAAAAAAATTCCTTTAATATTCATTTATTTAATTAAAACCTAAACGATAATTGCAATCCATACAAATCCCAGTCCTGAACAGTCGAATTTCTATCCGGGTTATCCGCCTGAGACAGCCATGCCGTGCCATGAACTCGATGATACTCCGCCCGTAACATCCATGATGCCGCCAGATCCCAGCGCAAACCGAACATCCAGTCATTGGCATAGGCGAAATGATTAGGCAAGCCCAATGCAGTAATACCCTGCCCATCCCTGTCATTTGTATCATTATAGAGAACATCATAGCGAACGTTCGCCTGGAGCTGAGGCAAAATCTGATATCCGCCCTGAATATACCAGCTTTCCGTTACCGATTTAAAATCCGGAAGAGAGCCTGTGAATTGGCTGATGCTGTTCCATCGATAGTCATATTCGCCTGTTAATGAGAATTTTTCACCATTGTATTGAGCGGAAAATACCAATGGTTGAAGATGTGCCTTGCCGTTCGAAAATTTCTCGCCGGCTGCAAGCTGATACTCAAGCTCAAGATTTACATAACTCACGGCAAAAACATATTCTCCGCCATTAATCTCATAACTGAGCTGTGCAGCAAAAGCGGGCTCAGCCTGAAATTCACCTTTAGCCGCAAGGCCGAGTATGTTTGTCCGTATCTCACTATTATCCACTGACGGGACGCCGGCATTAAATTTGAAGAAGAAATCGCCATAACGCGTACGATGTTCCGCATAAAGCGAACCGCCATCCGAAGATATCAATAACGTGCGGGAGCGGTCGAAATAGATTCCCTGGGGTAATAATATAGTCGGATGCGTAAAAGAAACATCCCGAGTTTCATTATACAAACCATACGGCGTCTTGACCCGGCCAGCGCGAACGCCGACTCTGCTGCTTTCATCATTCAATAACATCAAATCAGCCAGGCCATAATCAAGTCTTACGCTACCTCGGTCTACGTCGCCATTACGCCGATATAGGCCTTGAGCAGTAAATCTCAGCCGATCAAATGGTTGATAGGAGCCGTTTAGCCCTATTTCAGTCAGCCCGGGCGTGATGCCATCGTCACTTTGTCCAAAAATATTATTGTCGGATGAATGAAAAAAACCCTGTGTCAAAAAACCATGAAACTCAATTTCTTCGGGCAAAATATTGGCCTGCGCCATGCCGGACACGCAAAACAAGCCCAACAGCAAAATACCGTTATTGGTATTCAAATAAGCGTATTTTTTCATTGTCCGGTCTGCCATTTAAATACCCTATTGCATAAGGGGTATTGGCTATTTTATCAATCATTTCCTGTTCCGAATTCAGCTGAACGGGTATCGCGCCTGTCCCTGAGAAAAGCATCCTGTCCCATATCCTCCTGAGTTGATGCGGAAACATATTAAGATTATTTTTCACGAAATCCTTATGAAGAAGATCGCTGTCGGATAAAGTAAAAACCTTTATCTGCTCGCCATTAGGCCAGAATCGTTGCCGCATCATGAAGACGGCGCGAACCTCCATCAGTGTATATTGCTTCGAGGGTACTGTTTGATTAACAACTATTTCAGCTGCATTGACCGAAGAACAACCCGTTGTCAAAACGATAATGCCGGCCCCTGTGAGACTTATCAGTTTTTTATAGATAGACTGCTGCAAAATAAAGTATCCATTAATTTCTATCTAACAGCATGAGTCTTTATAGACGAACTTCCTGGCTCTGATTCTAGTGTTAGCAGTTACATTCCTCCCGTCACACTAACAACAGCCGGTCCATGCGCTAAAGCCTAATGCCAGCCTCCATATTGTTTAGTGGGATCCCCCTTAAAACCCGCCGTCGTACCTTTGCCGCCAGCCGTTTTGCTTTGTGAAATTGCGTTGATCGCCGCTCTGGCCATATTTTCTTTTGTTACGCCACCGAGATCTCGCGCTGATCGCACGACTAATGATGACATGGGAGTGATATCCTGTTTCACCGCCGAAGCATCGATAACTACCGCCTCCAGTAACTCGTCGTGTCCGGCAACTTCCAGATATATCGGATAAGCCGTATTAGCCGGAATGTTCACCGAGTACTTAGAATCGCCATCAAGCAATACCGTGGCTACCGCAGCACCATTTTTATCCTTAACTGTGATCTTGCCGCTGGTAACCGGCCCGTCCCTATCCGTGACTATTCCTTCGACATGGGAATAAGCTACAGTCGCCGGCCCCTTGCCATTTGGCGACTCACCGCAACCGCCTAGCATTAGCGCTGCGGCAATGACAGAATAAAACAAGCTTTTCATGATGATTTGCCCTCACTGAACTTTGTCCAACGTAGACGATTGGCATTAGAAACCACGGTCACGGAAGACATAGCCATTGCCGCGCCCGCGATCACCGGATTCAATAAAATTCCGAATAGCGGATACAACAGGCCCGCCGCGACCGGGATACTGATTGTATTATAGAAAAAAGCGCCCAGCAGATTCTGTTTTATATTGACTAAAGTCGCCTTGGACAATTCGATGGCTTCAGGCACTTTCAATAACGAGCCCTGCAGAATGACCACATCAGCGCTTTCGATAGCGACATCGGTACCCGTACCGATGGCCAGCCCGACATCGGCCTGAGCCAATGCGGGCGCGTCATTGATGCCGTCGCCCACCATGCCGACGATTTCCCCTTGCTGCTGCAACGCTTTCACCACAGCCGCCTTATCCTGTGGCAATACTTGGGCCCTTACTTCAGAAATACCAGCCTGGCGCGCAATGGCCTGTGCCGTGACTTCATTATCGCCAGTCACCATTAACAGGCGCACTCCCTGGCTTTTCAGCAGCTGTACAGCTTCTGCGGAATCCGCCTTGATAGGGTCGGACACGGCGATAATGCCGACTAATTTATGATCAACGGCCAGCAACATCGGCGTTTGTCCCAACGCGGAAAGCTTTTCCAGTTTGTCATTATGTCTGGAATATTTAATGCCTCGCTGATCCATCAAAGCCTTATTGCCGAAAAGCACGGACTGTTCATTAACTTGTGCCGCAACGCCATGCCCCACAATCGCTTCAAACTTTTTAACTTTTTCCAGCTTGAGCTCTCTGTCTTTCGCGGCTGCCAAAATAGCTGCCGCCAATGGATGTTCGGAGCCTGCTTCAACGCTGGCCGCCCATCGGAGAACAGCTTCATCGCTGTAATCGCCGATGGCTTCGATGGCCGAAACCACAGGTCTACCCTCGGTCACGGTGCCGGTTTTATCGAGAACCATGCAGGTCAGCTTGCCGGCCGTCTGTAAAGCTTCGCCGTTGCGGATCAAAATCCCCGATTGCGCGGCCCTGCCGACGGCGACCATGACCGAAATGGGCGTCGCCAACCCCAGCGCGCAAGGACAGGCGATAACCAGAACCGTCATGGATGTCACAAAGGCGTAACCCAAGGCTGGCTCAGGCCCCCATGCATACCAGATCAGAAACGTCAGCACCGAAAGCGCGACTACTGCCGGCACAAAAACAGCCGAAATCTTGTCCGCCAACCGGGCGATTTCCGGTTTGCTGCTTTGCGCCTGACGCACGCTTTTAATAATTTGCGCCAGTGCCGTATCGCGGCCGATGCGCGTCGCCTTGAACAGAAAGCTGCCGGTCTGATTGATCGTGCCGGCGACAACCTCTGACCCGGCTGTTTTTTCTGCCGGCAGCGGCTCACCCGTCAACATTGACTCGTCAACAGTCGAATGCCCTTCCAGCAATACGCCGTCCACCGCGATTTTCTCGCCGGGCCTTACTCTCAACGTTTCCCCCAGCCCCACCTGTTCAATGGGAATGTCCATTTCCACGCCATTTCTAACCACGCGCGCCGTGCGCGGCTGCAAACCGATCAGCTTGCGGATAGCGCCGGAGGTTTTGCCTCGAGCCCGCATTTCCAGCGCAGACCCAAGGTTGATAAATGCCAGAATGACCACGGCGGCTTCAAAATAAGCGTGCTGAGCCAGAGACGGCAGGGTATCGGAAAAGTCGATCATGATAGTGGAATACAGCCATGCCGAGCCTGTGCCCAAAGCAATCAGCGTGTCCATATTGGCCTGCCCCAAACGTAACGACTTGATGGCGCCACTGAAAAAATGCCCGCCCGAATAAAACAGAATACAGAAAGTAATGAGCGCAATTTCCGGCCAGAACCACTGCCCTGCCGTCGAACCGATTTCCGGCAGCCAGCCGAAATGATCGCCGAGCATGAGCGGCACGCCAAGCATCGCGGCCACGGCCGCTTTCTTCATCAGATTCCGGTAGCGTTGCAGTTCCAGCTCTTCCTGCTCGGTTATATCCTCGAGCCCCTCCATCACTGCCGCGTCATAGCCGGCTTCCCTGACAGCCTGCGTTAAAATATCAGGATCGGCATACCCTTTTACCATCGCCGAATGATCGGCAAAATTGACACTGACCGATGCCACGCCTTCTACCTCCGCCAAGGCATTCTCGACAGCACTTACGCAGCCCGCGCAACGCATGCCCAGAATCGACAACCTCAGTTCCCTCGCTGTCGTATCAGAAATCTCCTGCGCGCTCATAAATCACCCGGCCTGATAAAAATAATATTCATGCACTGACAGCAAATCCGCCGCTACTCCACGCTAAAACCCGCTTCGGTAATTGCTTCCGTAATCGCATCCAGATCCGTTTTTTCAGCATCATATTCAACGCTGACTTCATTATCCTTGGCGGATGCCTTAACCGATAATATGCCTTCGACAGCCTTCAACCTGTTTATTACATTTGATTCGCAGCCACCGCATTTCATACCGGTAACGGTTAATGTTACAGATTCATTCATTTTGCTCTCCTTAAATAAAACTTTTTATCGTTGATATCATACTCGACTGACAGCCGATAAGCATGATATAAATTGATCATTCCAATATACTCGATTGCTTTTCCATCTATCCTGAAAAACAGCAAATATATTATTTGCCATTGAAAATCAAAGCTTCAAGTCCATTCCATAACCACCTGTTTTTTTGATTCAGACAATGGATTTTGTGTTCAAATATCCAGTTTCCTACCTGGGATTAAAAGAGATGAAACGCTAAAACATTGTCGTCCTTATCGAATAAACCGGCAGCGGCTTGCCGATTTATCGGCCAATAAACCCTGCCTTTTTCTTGATCGGTATATTGCCCAGCCCGGACAGTATTGGCCTATTGCTGAAAAAAGCGCTTGCTCCTATCATTGACGAGCGGCATGACTTCGGCCATATTAACGGGCGGATTCAAAGCATCAACCGGGCAAAAGATGTTCCGAGCAATACCATATTGAGATAAACTGCCCGGCTCCCACATCCATAAACAACCATGCAATTAAACACGATTACCAACCAAACTATTGCGCTTGCCGGCATTGCGCAAGCAGCGGCGCTGGTTCAACAACTAGCGACAACCGGCACGGCCGATGCCGCTGCCATAGAAGCCAGCATTGCCAGTATTTTAAAAATTGATTCCGACAGCGTTACCGATATTTATGGCGGCCTGTCCGGCATAAAACTGGGACTTGAACAACTCAATGAGCAAATGACCGGCTATAAAATCGTCAATCCTGAACAGGCTCGTTATTCCGCATCCCTGGTTTTTCTGGAGAAACAACTGTCCAGCCGGCCGGACATGATCAAAGCCATAAGAAACGGCGTGGAAAAAGCCCAGGCCCAAAGCGAGCATTTCGGTCCCATGCATGAAAATGTACTGGCCAACCTCGGCGGGATATACCACAGCACGATCAGCACCCTGCAACCGAGAATCATGGTCAATGGCAATCCGGCTTATATATCCAGGCCCGATATCGTCAATAAAATACGCGCATTGCTGCTGGCAGGCATTCGTTCGGCCATATTATGGAAACAATGTGGCGGTACACGCTGGAAATTTCTGTTTTTCCGCAAAAAGATTCAAACCGAACTTGAGAACCTGCTGAAACAAGTTTAATCATCCACATGACAACACTTATAGAAGCCGAGCATCTGTATCGCTATTACGGCAAACATTGTGCCGTCCACGATGTCAGTTTTACCCTGTCCAAAGGCGAAGTGCTGGGTCTCCTTGGACCCAACGGCGCCGGCAAAACCACGACCATGCAGATGCTCTGCGGCAATCTGGCGCCCAGCGCCGGCCAAATCAGAATCAACGGCTTTGATCTGCTCGACCAGCCCAAATCGGCCAAATCGAGCCTGGGCTATCTGCCCGATACACCGCCGCTTTACCGCGAACTAAGCGTGCAGGAATTCCTGCATTACTGCGCGCAACTGCATGGCATCCCGCGAAATTCGATCAGACAGGCTATCGATAGGGCCAAGGAACGCTGCGGTCTGGTTGATGTCGAGGACCGGCTGATCACCAATCTATCGAAAGGTTTTCAGCAGCGGGTCGGCATCGCCCAGGCCATCCTGCACAACCCGGAAGTCATCATACTGGATGAGCCGACCGTGGGCCTCGATCCTATCCAGATCCGCGAAATCCGCGCCTTGATCCGCGAGCTCGGAGAGGATCACGGCATCATTCTGTCCACACATATTCTGACCGAAGTACAGGAGTCCTGCTCGCATGTGCAGATCATCCATCAGGGACAGTTGATCCTGAATGAAACCATTGCCGGGCTCAAGCAGCGGATGAATACAGGCATAGTGCGGGTCACCACGCGCCTTACCCCCAATGCGGCAGTGCTATTGACGCTGCCCGGCGTGGCATCCATAGACAAAGTTACCGAGCACCAGATCAAAATCCACCACAGCATGACCGACAATACGGTTGAACGGATTGCCGAGACCATCATCGCCTCGGGATGGGGCTTGCAGGAACTGATGCCGATAAAACAATCGATGGAAGACATTTTTATTACCTTGACCCAAGAGCCGAAACAGATCGATTTATGATGCTAGCTATTGCCGCGCGTGAATTTAAAACACTGTTTTTATCGCCTATGGCCTGGACGATATTGGCAATCCTGCAATTCATCCTGGCCTTTTTGTTCCTGTCCCAAGTTGAAACCTTCGCCATGCTTCAGCCCAAGCTGGCCGCCATTGAAGGCGCGCCGGGACTGACCGATGTGGTCGTCACGCCCTTGTTCGGCAACGCGGCCATTATCCTATTGCTGGTAACTCCGCTATTGACCATGCGGCTGATCTGCGAGGAACGCAGAAACAAAACCTTGTCATTGCTGCTTTCCGCGCCCGTTTCCAACAGCGACATCATAGTCGGCAAATATCTGGGCACGCTCGGCTTGTTGCTGCTGATGGTCCTGCTGACGGCACTGATGCCGTTATCCTTGCTGGCGGGCGGCGAACTGGATTTCGGCAAGCTGTTCGCCAACATGCTGGCGTTATTGTTGCTGGTGTCGGCTTTCGCCGCGACCGGCCTGTTTGTATCCTGCCTGGCCGGCCATCCGACCGTCGCGGCCCTGGGCACGTTCGGCCTGCTGCTAGTGCTGTGGATTCTGGACTGGACCACCGGCATCGAAGACCGACGCAGCGAACTGTTTGAATACCTGTCGCTGCTGAGGCATTTCCAGAATATTCAAACCGGCCTGATCAGCAGCATCGATATCAGCTACTTTCTGCTTTTTATCAGCACATTCCTGCTGCTCAGCATCCGCAGGCTCGATAACGACCGGCTACAAAAATGAAGATATCCCGACGCATACATCAGCGGATACGCTTGAAAAACCTGCTTCTGACCCTGGTTCTGCTGGCTGCCATTGGCGGACTGGCCTGGTTGAGCAACCGCTATACACTGGAAGCCGACATCACAGCCAATACCGGCAACACGCTATCTCCGGCCTCGATCAAACTGCTTGCGTCCATGCCGGACAAAATCGCCATCACGGTTTACATGAAAGCAGACCAGCCAATACGCAGCCAGATCGCGCAACTGATCGGCCGCTACAAGCGGCACAAGCCCGATCTGAGCCTGACTTTCATAGATCCCGACACGCAGCCGGAGAAAACGCGCGAACTGAATATCGGCGCCGCCGGCGCCATCCTGATCGATTACCAGGGCCGCACCGAGAAACTGACCTTTGTCGATGAATCATCCTTGACCAACGCCCTGCTGCAACTGGCCAATGCCCATGAACGCTGGATCACATTCCTGACCGGCCACGGCGAGCGCGCCATTGAGGGACAAGCCAATTTTGATCTGGAGCAATTCGGCAAGGAACTGGCCCGCCGCAAGATCAACGCGCAAACCATTAATCTGGCCACGCTGCCGGCCATTCCCGATAATTCCGCCCTGCTGATCATGACCGCGCCGGCCGTGCCGCTGCTGGCCAATGAAATCGAGATCATCGATCGCTACATAGAACAAGGCGGCAATCTGCTCCTGCTGGCCGATCCCGATGCCAGACATCTGGACATGCTGGAAAAACGCCTGGGCATACATCGGTCGCCCGGCGCCATCATGGACGGCAGCACCAAGCTTTACGGCATTACCGATCCGAGTTTTGTCCTTGTGGCAGACTACGCCCAACACGCCATCACGCAAGGCTTGCAAACCACCACGATCTATCCCGCCGCCGCGGCGCTGGAGATGGATGCGGAATCGGATTTTCAGGCCGAAGCCGTGTTCAGCAGCGCACAACAGTCCTGGACAGAAACCGGACCTGTCAAAGGAGAAGTCCGTTTCGATGCCGATGGCGATGAAAAACAAGGCCCGCTGCCCGTGGCCTATGCATTGACGCGCACTCTCAGCGGAAAAACCCAGCAACGCATAGTCGTGGTTGGCGATGGCGATTTCCTGTCCAATGCCTATATCGGCAATGTGGGCAATCTGGACATGGGGCTCAGAATGGTCAACTGGCTGATCCATGACGACCGATTCATCGACATCCCGGCCAAAACCGCCATCGACAAAAGCCTGCAACTAACGGAAACATCGGTTGCGGTCATCGGCTTCGGGTTTCTGGTCGTCATCCCCTTATTGCTGATGGGCTCGGGCTTTTTCATCTGGCGCAGACGCAAACAACGATAAAATGCATGCATTGTCTTTAACTCCCTGGCCTTGCTTTCATGCCCGAATTACCCGAAGTTGAAACGACCAGACGCGGCATAGCGCCTCATATTGAAGGGCAAACCGTCAGACAGGTCATTGTCCGCCAGCCCAGACTGCGCTGGCCCGTGCCGGAAAAGCTCGCGCAGACCCTGGCAGGCCTGCGCATTCAAGCCGTTTCCAGAAGAGCGAAATACCTGCTGCTTGCGACCGATGCCGGCACGCTGCTGCTGCATTTAGGCATGTCCGGCAGTTTAAGGATCATTTCGAACGGCCAGGCGGCCGGCAAACACGACCATATCGACTTTATTTTCGCCGACGATCTTATCCTGCGGTTTAACGATCCGCGCCGGTTTGGCGCGGTGCTATGGACGGCGGAACCGGCCGGACAGCACCCCTTGCTTAAAAACCTGGGTCCCGAGCCGCTGCTGGCGGATTTTAGCGGCGATCTGCTCCATGCATTGTCCAGAAACAGGAAAACGGCGGTCAAGTCATTCATCATGGACAGCCACATCGTCGTCGGCGTCGGCAATATCTACGCCAACGAGGCTTTATTCATGGCCGGCATACACCCGGCGCGTCAGGCGGGACAGATTTCCCTGTCCCGTTACCGGAAACTGGCGGAATGCATTCGTGTGATCCTGCATCAAGCCATCGGACAGGGCGGCACGACATTGCGCGATTTCGTCAACGAAGCCGGCAAACCGGGCTATTTTCAGCAACAGCTCAATGTCTACGGGCGAACCGGACAGCCTTGCACCCGATGCCGGCAGACGTTAAAGGAAATCCGGTTAGCCAATCGTTCAACGGTATTTTGCAGCAATTGCCAGCGGTAGCGGTAAACTGCATCCCATCTTCAAATTAAGCGGGGGGAACTCGAAACATCGGCGGAAGCCATTCTCGAATTCCTCATTGGCTTTATACCTAAGCGCCGGCTCGCTTCGGGCCAAGGCGGCCAGCCATCGCGCTTTTTTCATAAAACCGACTGCTTCGGGTACAGGCAATCGCCATAAATTTGCTTTATCTCCGTTAGCCCTTATAATTGCCGCCTGCTTTCAGGTTCCATCAGATTTTTATGGCCGATGGTTAAACGGGAAGTCGGTCAGGTCATGCCAAAGCCGACGCTGCCCCCGCAACGGTAGATAAGTAAAAGAATCATTAAAACGCCACTGTGCTCTGCATGGGAAGGCAATGACTCAGGCTCGCGCCACTTATAAGCCCGGAGACCGGCCCGAAAGTTAAATTCGGTACAGCGGAGGGCTGTCTACGAAAAAGGCCGCATAACTCTGCCGTCTTCTTTTGTCCTCCGTTGTAGTTATACAACCTTTATGCGCGGGCGGCGCAGAGGACACATGCAAAAACTCATAGTCGGTTCATTATTGTTGGCCGGTTTCAACAGCCCGTTACAGGCTCGGGAAACCCAGGCAAACGATTCACTCAATTTACCCGAGATGGTCGTGACGGCCACTCGCACGGAAACGCCAAAAGACCAGCTGGCGGCTGCATCAACAATTTATACGCGGGCCGATATCGAACGCCTGCAATCCAAGACCCTGCCGGAACTGTTACGACACACGACCGGCATCGATATGGCGCAAAGCGGTTACGGCCAAAATACCAGCGTATTTATGCGCGGCACCAATTCCGATCATGTATTGGTCCTGATCGACGGCATCAAGGTCGGCTCGGCCACTGCCGGCACGACGCCGTTTCAGTTTATTCCCATCGACCAGATCGAACGGGTGGAGATCATCAAGGGCCCGCAATCGAGCCTGTACGGCTCGGAAGCGATAGGCGGGGTCATCCAGATTTTCACCCGCAAAGGCGCTCAGGAGGAAAAACCCAGCTTCAGCGTGGACGCCGGCGGCGGTTCATACGATACGATCAAAACTTCCGGCACGGTCAGCGGCAAATGGAAGAACAACTGGTACAGCCTCAGCGCTTCGCATTTCAACTCCCAGGGCTTTAACAACCGCGAGCCGATTCCGGGACGTTTCGGCCTCGACCAACCCGACAAGGACGGCTACCACAACACGGGCTTGAATGCGCGTATCGGCCACCGTTTCGACAATAACGCCGAAGTGGAGGCCTTCTTCATGCGCACCGAGGGCAAAAACGAATACGACGGCAATGTTCAGAATAAAACCAAGTTTGTCGACCAGGTCGTCGGCGCATCCGCCAGCATGGATCTGCTGGAGGACTGGCGCTCGACATTGCGCTTGGGCCAAAGCCGCGACGACAGCGACCAGTTTGCGCCCAATGGTTCATTCGCCAGCCGCTTCAATACGACACGCTGGAACACCACCTGGCTGAACGATTTCACGCTGTCCGACAATCACCAACTCATCGCCGGCACGGATTACCGCGTCGATGAAGTGGAGAGCACGACAGCTTACCAGGAGACGTCCCGCTATGATATTGGCTTATTCACGGAACTGCACAGCCGCTTGTTGGACAATCACTTTATCAATGCCTCGGTGCGCTGGGATGAAAACGAGGCCTTCGGCGATTACGTCACCGGCAATTTCGGCTGGCGCTATAACTCGGACTACGGCATCAGTACTTTTGCCAGTTTCGGCAATGCCTTCAAGGCGCCGAGTTTTAACGATCTTTACTTCCCCAATTTCGGCAACGCCAGCCTGCAACCGGAAAAATCGACCTCGTTCGAAGCGGGGCTTGCCGGCGACCACTGGCTACAATGGGAGATGCGGGCCTATCACACCAACATCGACAACCTGATCACACCGGTCATGAATCCGGTCACATTTGAATTCAGCGCGGAAAATATCGGCAAGGCGCAAATCGACGGCATTGAAGTCGAAATCAGCAAGCAGTGGCAAGGCTGGGACGGCAAATTGGGCCTTAACCTGTTAAGCCCCAAGAACCGCGAAACCAATGCCCGCCTGCCGCGCCGCGCCGAGAAAACCCTGTCGTTCGACCTGTCCAAGTCGTTCGGATCGTTTGATGTGGGCACGCATGTACTGGCCCAGGACGACCGGTTCGACGATGTGGGCAATCGAATCAAGGTGGCCGGCTATGTCACCGTCGACCTGCGCTCGGCCTATCATTTCAATAAAAACTGGATGCTGAGCGCGCAGCTCAATAACCTGCTGGATAAAAACTATCAAACCATCAATACTTATAACACTGCGGATAGGAATTTCTTCCTCGCTATCCATTATAATAACTGACCTTAAGCTGGACCTTAAAAAAACTAACCCATTCGGAGATAACAATATGAACATGAAACAATGGCTGCAAGCCGAGTATCTGCCTATCCCGCTGATCGCGCTGATGGCGCTGACCCGCTTTCATCATTTCGGCGACGCGCTGCATCTGCCCGATGCCTCGCTGGCGGTTTTTTTCTTCGCCGGCTTTTACCACAAAAAAGCCTTTTTCGTCTTTTTGTTATTGCTGGCGGGGTTGATCGATTATGTCGCCATCGCAAACGGCACCAGCAGCTGGTGCGTGTCTCCGGCTTACGTGTTTTTGATTCCGACTTATGGCGCCATGTGGCTGGCAGGCCGCTACTGCCTTAAATTCAAGGCATTGAACACGACTGAACTGGCCATGTCCATCGGCCTGATGGCATTGGCCACATCTGTTGCGTTCCTTATCTCGAACGGCAGTTTCTATCTGCTCTCTGGACGTTACCCGGACCTGTCATGGGCGCAATATACCGCTCGCGTGGCGCAGTATTATCCGCTTTATGTAAGCTCCGCCATGATTTATGGTTTGGTGGGCTATCTGATCATCAAGCTGCTTAAAGCAATACCTGGCGCACAGATAGCGCATAAGGAAGTTTAATCGGATGTTTTTCACAGAGGGCTCTGTGCCCTCTGTGACGGTTATTTTCTTACCCGGATAGATGATCAGCCCGCTTCCTTGGCGTGATCAACCGACCACAATTTTTCCAATTGATAAAATTCGCGTGCTTGAGCGGTCATCACATGGACGATGACATCGCCCAGATCCAGTAATACCCAATCGGAACCTTGGCCGCCTTCAATGCCCAGCGGTTTTAAGCCGCTCTCCTCAACTTTTTCCGATACATATTGGCACAAGGACTGTATATGACGGTCGGAAGTGCCGGTCGCGACAACCATGTAATCGGTAAAGCTGGTCTTGCCCCGCACATCTATTGTGGTGATGTATTGTCCTTTGCGTTCATCCAAAACCGTCTGGACAATGCTTAATAACTCATCTGTTTGCATTCAAATTCCTATACTAATAATTGTAAGACCTTTATTTCTCGTAAAGCCCGTGCTGCCTGATGTATTCTATGACAGCGTCGGGCAATAAAAAACTTGGGTCGTGTTTTTTCGCGATCATTTTCCTGATAGCCGTTGCCGAAATTTCAAGCTGAGTGACGGGCTGAAAAAATAATCCGCCAGCCGGCGCCTGCGTCAGATCCCTTATTTCATTGGCCTTTTTGGCCGCAAAATAACCGTCAAGTTCCCGCGGTTGAAACCCCGGCCGCGTCATGACGACGATGTGCGCGTAATCGAACAGCCGCTGCCATTGATGCCAGGCTGCCAGATTCTCAAACGCATCACTGCCGATAAACAGCAATAACGGTTGCTCGGGGAATTCCTGCCTGAAGGATTTCAGCGTATCGACCATATAAGACCGGCCTGCCCTGTCCAGTTCACGGGTATCAACGATCAATCCTGGCCGATTTTCAATGGCCAGCTCCAGCATCCGAACGCGCATCGGCGCCGTGGCGGCGGGCTGTTCCCGGTGAGGCGGCTGGGCGCTGGGCAGCAGGCGGATCTCGCTCAGCCCGAAAATCTCCTTGACTTCCAGCGCCGAGCGCAAATGCCCATAATGAACCGGATCGAACGTGCCGCCGAAAATACCGATCATTTATTGCCGGATATGCCCGTCGCCAAGCACGATGTATTTCAGCGAAGTCAGCCCCTTCAAGCCTACCGGGCCCCGTGCGTGCAGTTTGTCGGTGCTGATGCCGATCTCCGCGCCCAGGCCGTATTCAAAGCCGTCGGCAAAGCGCGTCGAGGCGTTGACCATGACCGAACTGGAATCGACTTCCCTCAGGAAGCGTCTGGCCAGGGTGTAATCTTCCGTGACAATGGCTTCGGTGTGGCCCGAGCTGTATTGATTGATGTGTTCGATGGCCTGATCTAGCCCATCGACAATCCGGATCGACAAAACCGGCGCCAGGTATTCGGTGCGCCAGTCTTCCTCGGTCGCCCTTGTGCATGCCGGAATCAGGGAGCAGGTTCTGAGGCACCCGCGCAATTCCACGCCTTTGTCGCCATATTCGTTGGCCAGCATCGGCAATATTTTCGGCGCGATGCCTTCGGCCACCAACAGGGTTTCCATGGCGTTGCAGACACCGTAACGGTGGGTCTTGGCATTGACGGCAATCCTGACAGCCTTCTCTATATCGGCTTTGTCGTCGATATAGACATGGCAAATGCCGTCCAGATGCTTGATGACGGGAATTTTGGCATCCCTGGAAATGCGCTCGATCAGGCTTTTGCCGCCGCGCGGCACGATCACGTCCACGTAGCGCTCCATCGTGATCAATTCGCCGACGGCCTCGCGGTCAGCCGTCGCGACGCATTGCACGGCTTCCACCGGCAAACCGGCCGCCGCCAGGCCTTTCGCGATGCACGCGGCAATCGCCTGATTGGAATGCAGCGCTTCCGAGCCGCCGCGCAGGATGCAGGCATTGCCCGATTTTAGGCACAAGGCCGCCGCATCAACGGTTACGTTAGGGCGGGATTCGTAAATGATGCCGATCACGCCCAGCGGCACGCGCATTTGCCCAACCTGTATGCCGCTGGGCCGATAGCTCAAATCGCTGATTTCACCGACCGGATCGGGCAGGGCGGCCACCTGTTTCAAGCCTTCAATCATCGCCTGAATGCGCGCCGGCGTCAGGGCCAGCCTGTCCAGTGACGCCGCATCCAGACCGTTCTGCCTGCCGGCCTCCAGATCTTTGGCGTTTTCCGCGGTCAGCACACCCTGATCGGCTTCAATGGCTTGCGCAATCTTCAGCAATGCCAGATTTTTCTTGCCCGACTCGGCCCGGCCGATCTCTCTGCCGGCGGCTCTGGCTTTAACGCCAAGACTGCTCATGTAGTGTTTGATTTCCATGATTCTCTCTCAAACGGATCCAAATTAACTTTCCATTATAAATTGAATCCGCAGGCTTTGACAGTAAGCATTTCCACTTAATTTTTATTGTATTTCAATCAGATAAATAAAAGTTGACTTTTCAACTCATTCACAATTACATTCGGGATTGCCAGTTTGGACAAGTCAGGACCCCAGTGTCGGACCGGCCGAATCTCCAGTATTGCACCAATACCCAATAACAATAAAAAACCGAGGAGAAGTTATGAATCAATTAAGCGAAGAAGAACGTGAAAAAATCATCAAAGGTTCGCCCGTCGGTACCTGGGCACTGATGCTGATAGTTAGCGCCGGCATGGTTGCAGCCTGGCTGTTTCTCTATTACGGCGTATTCCTGCCGCGCGGCGCCATAAACTGAAGGTGATGTTATGCATATCGATCCTTTGGAAAAGAGATGGGGCTATGTGATCCTAGCCATAGCCGGCCTGTTGGTCAGCATCATTATGATAGATGCGCTGTTTCACGACATTAATCCCCCCAGTCATGTTGAAACCATTGATTCCGCCAATCTGCATCTGAGCAAGGAATTCGCCGAGGACAACCTGGGCGTCCAGGTCGATGACAAAGGCAACGTCACGGTCAGAATCGTGGCCGGGCGTTACGGCTTTTATCCCAAACAGGTCATCGTGCCTTCCGATACGCCTTTAACATTCCGCTGGGCCAGTATGGATGTCATTCACGGCATTCATTTGCCGATGACCAACATGAATACGATGATACTGCCCGGCTATGTCGCACAGTTGAGGACGAACTTTCCTAAGCCCGGCAATTACCCGCTGCTGTGCAATGAATATTGCGGCATGGGGCATGATCACATGTGGGGCAGTATCACAGTCGTCGCGAAAGAACACTGGTCCGCACCGGTAAAAACAGCTTCCAAAGGAGACAGCCGCCATGAATGATGCCGCGGAAAAAAAATTGGCGCTAAGCCATATGTGGATTGCTTTCGGGGCGTTCCTTATCGCCTCATTCATGGGCGCCTACCAGGTCCTGGAACGCAGCGGCTTCCTGCCGCTGATTGAGTCAACCCCGGTTTATTTCGCTTCGGTCAGCAGCCACGGCGTATTGATGGCTTATGTGCTCACCATCTTTTTTGTGCCCGGCTTCGGCTATTACACAGCCGCGACCAGCCTGAATCAGCCTATATGGAATATCAAGCTGGCCTGGGCCGGCTTCGGCGTTTCCCTGCTGGGCACGGTTCTGGCGGCCATACCGCTGCTGACGGGAAAGGCTTCTGTCCTCTATACCTTCTATCCCCCTGTACAGGCGCATTCGTTGTTTTATGTCGGCGCGACCTTATTGATCGCCGGCTCCTGGGTCTGGTGCTGGATCATGATCGTCATGATGCAGCGATGGAAGCAGGCCAACCCCGGCCAGCCCGTGCCTCTGGCCATGTTCGCGACCGTGGCCAATGCATTCCTGTGGCTGTGGACCAGCGTCGGCGTAGCCCTGGAAGTCGTGTTTCAGCTAATCCCGTGGGTTTTCGGCTGGATGGATACGGTGGACCCCGGCCTGGCGCGGACCCTGTTTGCCTGGACCTTGCATCCCATCGTTTATTTCTGGCTGATCCCCGCCTACACGGCCTTTTATGTGTTCGTGCCCAAGCAGGCGGGCAGCTACATAGTGAGCGATGAACTGGCCAGAGTCTCGTTCATTGTGCTGGTCGTTTTCAGCCTGCCGATCGGCTTCCATCATTTGTACATGGATCCGGAACAGGCCAAAGGCTGGAAGTTATTGCACGGCGTCGGTACTTTCGTCGTGACATTGCCAACCCTGCTGACCGGCTTTGCCGTGATCGCCTCGCTGGAAATCGCCGGCAGGCTGCACGGCGGCAAAGGCCTGTTCGGTTGGATAGGCGCCCTGCCCTGGCGCAACCCGATGGTGCTGTCCATGATCCTGGGCTTGCTGATGCTGGTGCTGGGCGGTTTCGGCGGCATCGTGAACGCCAGTTATGCCATGAACGCCATGGTGCACAATACCGCCTGGGTGCCCGGCCATTTTCACCTGATCTTTGCCGGCACGACCCTCATCATGTACTTTGCCATCGCCTATTATTTATGGCCGATCTTGACGGGCAAGCCGCTGTTCTCGCGGAACATGGCATTGCTGCAGTTATGGACCTGGTTTATCGGCATGATCGTCCTGACGACGCCCTGGCATATCCTGGGCCTGTTAGGCCAGCCCCGGCGCATATCCAGCGTTCAATACAACAGCCCGCTCACGCTGGCATGGGATACGTTTGAACTGGCCATGATCGTCGGCGGACTGATAATGCTGGGGTCGGCCTGCCTGTTCGTCTACAATCTGGCGATGACCCAGCTAAATCGGACAGCTGAAGCCTATACAGGAAAAGTCGAATACGCCGAACCGATTTATCCGGTCACGCATCTGCCTGAATTTCTGAATGACTTCAAAATCTGGAACTGGGTCATCGCCGTCTCCATGCTGATCAGCTTCGGCTATCCTATTCTTCAGTTCTTTTTCATGGACACGTTCGAATCAAGCGCGTGGGGGTACTAATTATGAATAAATTGATTCAAACAGCATTGTCGAGCCTGTTCGCCGCAAGCCTTGCGCAGGCGGCGCCCTCCTCCCAAGTCGCCTGGACGCCCGATAAACTGGATTTCATAAAACAGGCCAACAGCAAGAACGGCAAGGAACTGGCCGCGCAGTGCGCCGCCTGCCACGGCGACAACGGCGTCAGTCCGGCGCCGGAGTTTCCCTCGCTGGCAGGCCAGCTGGCGACCTATACCTACAAGCAGCTGCAGGATTACAAGAACGGCCAACGCACCCACACGCTCATGAGTTCCATAGCGGCGGGATTAAGCGACCAGGATATGGCCGACATGGCCGTCTGGTACAGTTCCCTGCCGCCGCCCAAGTATAAAACCGACAAGCAAGATCTGGAAATTGCCGAGAAGCTGGTTTCCCAGGGGGACGGCAAGCGCATTCTGCCGCCGTGTTATACCTGTCATGGCTCGGACGGGGAAGGCGAAAGAATGGATATACCGGCGCTCGCGGGGCAGCAGGCCGAATATTTCGCGGCAACGCTCAAGGCCTATAAAAACGGCGAGCGCCACAACGACATCTACAGCCGGATGCGCCTGATCAGCCAGCAGTTGAGCGATGCGGAAATACAGGCGCTTGCCCAATATTACCAGCAATTACAATGATGCGATCATGAACCCATTCCATGTAGTCCTGCTGACTGCCGCGCTGACAAGCCTGTCCGCCATGCCGGCTTTCGCCCAGGAAAAAGCCAAAACCGGCGCCAGCAAAACCTTTAAGGCAAATGAGCAAAGGCCGAAAAACGATTACAACATCACGATCAACTATGAACTGGGCATGCACTGCACCGGCTTCGACTTTTCGTATTGTTGCGTTCTGCCGCCTTACAATTCCATCCAGAGCCAGGTCATCAAAACCTCCGGCGCCACGAAGGCGTTCCCGCGATTATTGGCCGCCGACCCGAATGATCCGGCCGTGCTGGTCGATGGCGACAAGCGCATGAAGCTTGAATACGGCCATATCGGCAACACCTTTTCGGAAGGCACCAAGCTGGCTTACTGGAATATACCGTACGACGTCAACCACGACGGCAAATATGGCGACAACGAGAATGTCGCCAACGCCTATTTCACGCATCTGTATGTCTACAAGGGCTTGAAAGGCGACAATCCCGGCAACACCAGCAAGGACAGCGAAAAGCAGCGGGTCGGCATCGAAATCCCGATCCCGCGCGACATGGGCCCGGCCGGCGCGGCGGTCCCGAGCCCGATGAGAGGCGGCCACCTGCATTACACGGGCGACACCGGCACCGTCGTCTACACCAAATCGCCGGTGCTGGACAACGTGCCCATCGTGCTGACCAATCCCGGCATCTGGGACGCGCTGGGCCTGCCGCTGACACCTTTCTACGACGAAATGATGAGGAAAAGCCCGCTTGAGATCGTGGAAAGCGATGTCCGGCCCTATCAGGAAGCCTGGGTGGGGCTGGTCGACGCCAAGACCAATCAGCCCGTTATCGACAGCCATTCCGGCAAGCCCGTGAAATTCATCGGCACCAATCCGATCGACGTGCCGAATTGCGCCAACTGCCATGCCAATGAGAATGCCAACGGCGACACCTTCACGCTGTACAAACAGGAAAAAGCGTTCTGGAAAGGCCTGGGCGCCAGCGATTACATGGCCGACCTGAAGGCCACCTCCATCTCCATTCTGCAGATCCACGACGCCCGCCACGGCACCCAGTTCACGGCCAAGTACAATCCGTCCAGCCGCGACACCCAGAACCGCCTTGGCGCCGATCCGGTCTTATGCCAGCAATGCCATGCCGATAACGTCATCGGCGTGCTGCAGTCGAAAGGCGTCACGGAAGTCATTTCCGGCGGCCAGAAAATTGAGAACGACACGCCGATCATGCCCCTGTCGCAAGCCCTGCACCGGGTTCACCAGACCATACGGCCCATGCCCGATTCATTCGGACGCTCCGGCACCTGCGCCGGCTGCCATCCCTCGCACCGGCAGGACGGCTCCATGGACGGCTACGCCATCACGCCGGATGGCAAGAATTTCTATGCCTCATCCGACAACCGCGACTCCAAAGGCGGCTGTTTTGCCAGCCGCGACGTTCATTCCAATCCCAACAAGGATGAAGACGGCGCCGGCACGCCCGAGCATCTGAATGAAATCGGCAAATGGATACAGACCAATGTCTCCAAAATCGGCACCGGCGAAGGCGGCAACGGCGTCTGGTGCACCAACTGCCATAGCCAGCTCTCCAGGGAACTGTACCAGCGCGACGATCTGGAAAACGCCTTTAAACAGACCGGCAAGACCATCCGCAATCAATCGCTGGACGAGATCGCCAAAGCGATCGGCGCCGACCGTCGAACGCTGGAAGAACAGTATCTCGATCCTAAAGTGATGCCCGACAAAGACGGCCACGACACGCCTGAGAAATCCGGCATTCTGAAGAACTGGGCCAAGGATCATAGGGTGCCGGATATTGCCGTCATCGCCACGGTAGACGGCAAGCCGCTGATAAAAAAGGATGAAGACGGCGATGCCAATGTCTCGATATTGTCGGCCAATCCTTCGGTCAAAATGTCCAAGCTGACCGTGCCGGAAGAGGCAAACGGCGTCATGGCCGTGCCTTACGATGCGGCCTCGCACGGCCGCGATTACTGGCTGTCGCCGGGCGAGCCGCATTGCGCCGATTGCCACGCGCCGCCCTATGTCGAAGGCCAGGGCGGCGTGGCCTTCCCCATCAATCAGCCCGGCAAGTACAGTCTGATGCGTTATTCGAAAGGGCATGTCGGCCTCGCCTGCCAGTCCTGCCATGAATCCATCCACGGCCTGTATCCGGTGACGCCGGCTGTCGACACCACGACCTACAAGCAGGCGCCACAATACAATCCGGACGGCAGTCATGGCCCGCTGCTGTGCGCAGCCTGCCATCAGACGAACAAGTTCGGCGTGCCGGTTGTCGCGGAAGCGCTGACCTGGAACGGCAAGAAAATCAAGGATGACCTGGATGCGGCGATCAGCTGGATACATGCCAATGCGCCCGATTTGGGCGGTAAAAATCCCAAATAGCCGTGATATGCCGGCGGGAGGCTCCCGCCGGCAGGCCCTAATTGACGAGACAGTTTTTATGCCGATAAAAAAGATCAGCCTGCTATTCTGGCTGTCCTGCGCAATCTGCGGCACCGCCGCTGCCGACACCGTGCTGGTCAAAGTCGGCAACGGCCAGGTTACCGAGCGGCAACTGGAAAAAGCCATGAACGCGGCGCCTTTCGCCAGCCAGTTTCCTTCCATGGACGAAAAAGACCAGGCTTATCTGCGCGGCGATATGCTGATGCGCCTGGCCAGCTCGGAAGCGCTCCATCAGGAAGCCGTCGCCTCGGGCAAAACCGAAACCCAACCTTACAAGCAGGAACTGAGCAATTTCCGCACTTCGCTGCTGGCGCAGCGCTATCTGGCGCACCTGCGCGACCAGATCAGCATTCCGGCAACCTTGGAGAGCCGGCTGAAAGACGATTTAAAAGGCAATAGCGATCCGCTGACCGCCGCCCGCGCCTCGTATGTCGCGCAGCAATTTAAAGTGCTCAAGCAAAATCGCATCGCCGAGCTGAAACAGCAGGTCCGGATCAAAACCTACTTCGAACGCCTGGATAATCATGTAAAAGCCGATACGGTACTGGCCGAAGCCGCCGATTACACCCTTAAATACGCCGACCTGATACCGGCGCAAGGCAGTGGCAGCGCAGATCCCCGACAGATTAAAGACAAGGTCAACGAATGGCTTGAGCTGCTGGTTCTAGCACGCGCGGCAGTGGCCGATGGCATCGACGTCGAGGAACAGGTGGCCGACTACGGGCATTACCTGAGCGTCAAAATGCTACTGGCGGACCAGGAAAAGCAATGGATACCCGACGACGAGACCCTGCGCGGCTATTTTGAAAAACACCCGAACATCGGCTACATACCCGAACGCCGGCAAATCGGCCAACTGGTCGTGGCGTCCAGGGAACAGGCCGAAGCATTGCGCCGGCGCATACTGGCCGGTGAAAGCCTGTTTAAACTGGCGGCCGAGCACAGCATCGACCCTTACGGCCGCGAGCATGCCGGCGACATGGGCTGGCTACAGGCAGGCAGCGGCTTCGACGCGATCGAACAGGCCTTGAAAAATCTGCCGGACAATCAAGTCAGCGAGAGCATTCAGACGCCCAAAGGCTGGCATCTGGTCATGATCGTGGACCGCAAGCCCGCCGAGCATAAAGCGTTTGCGGCGATAAAAGACCGGATCAGGCAGGCCCTGATCGCCGAGAAAATGCCGGCCTACCTAGAACAGGTGATGGCCAGGCATCCGCTGGATTGGCGGATACAGGAGCATGGTTAAGGCTTGAGCCCAGCCGGTTGTTCAAGCAGCGGTTTTACGATCGCCTCGAACGCTTCGTCATTGAAGACGCCGATTTGCCTGAAAACCAGCCGGCCGTCGCGATCGATGATCACAGTAAAAGGCAGGACACCCGCCGGATCGCCCCACTGATTCAATAAGGCGTACTGCCGCTCGGGCTCGGCGCGCAAAACTGGGTAATTGATACCCAGAGTGCGGGCATAATTGCGCAATTTCCGCGCATCGTCGAGACCGATGCCGACGATCCGTAGCCCCTGCCCTGCATAATTTTGCTGGTATTTCATAAAATAAGGGATTTCAATCTGGCACGGCCCGCACCAGGTCGCCCAAAAGTTCAGCATGATGACATTGCCGCGCCACTCATGGAGATTATGCTCTTTTCCATCGAGGTCGCTCAGGATTAAAGCCGGCAAATCCCAGGCCTTGCCTGCCGGTTTCCCGTTCCCGGCCTGCAAGGCTGCGGCAGGCAGGGAAAAGCCGATACTCCCAGACAACACCGCGGCAATGCCCAGGCACCATTTTCGAGACAATTTATCTTTTTTAGCGAATTCCATCATAATTGTCATGCACTACAGATTGATAGTTTAAGACAAGGGAGAGCAAAGTTGATAGACTATATTAATAAATACTAATATACTAAATCATATCCTGGCTGATTTTCCGAACGCAAATAACAACAAAAAACGGCACACATTATGTTTGATCTATCAAAATGCGCTACGGTCTTATTATTAAGTAGCATAGGCTTTTCCGCCGCGGCGAACGCCGAAAACAACACCCGCTACACGCTCGAACAGGCTGTCAACTACGCGCTGGACAACAACCCTAGCCTGCAGGTCATGCACGAGCGCATTGCCCAGGCCGAAGCCCAGCTAGGCGAAGCGCTGGCCAGCTTTTATCCGCAGGTCAAGACGCGGCTGTCCTATGAACATTCCGACAACCCAGCCCGCGCGTTCAGCATGATCATCGCGCAGCGGCGGCTGGATTTCAGCGGCACCGACTTCAACCATCCCGGCGGCGTCGACAATTATCGCCCCGAAGTGATCGCGACGTATTCACTCTTTAACGGCGGCCAGGACTATCAAAACAAGATAGCCGCCGAACTGGGCGTGGATGCGGCCGCCCTCCAGGAATCGGCGACGCGCAACCAGCTGATCCAGTCCGTCACCTCGGCCTTTTACGGCGTACTGGCCGCCAAGGAGGCGCATAAAGTGGCCCAGCGCTCCATCGACGCAGTCAAAAGCGAACTGGAGCAAAGCCGCACCCGCTTTGACGCCGGCACCGTGCTTAAATCCGATGTATTATCGCTGGAAGTGCAGCTGGCCGAGGCCCAGGACGCCGAAATCCGCGCCGCCAACGCCATAGAACTGGCCCAAAGCGGGCTTAAAACCCTGATGGGCATCGATGCCGATGACCCATTCGGCATCGCCGAAAATTCATCCTGGCAGCCGCCGCAGCTCGACAAGCCTTTCGAGACCCTGCTGGCCCAGGCTATCGCACAGCGCCCCGAATCGGCAGCCGCCCAGAAACAGATTGAAATTGCCGAGCGCAAACTCAGCGCCGCCAAAGGCGCCCATCTGCCCAGGGCCGATGCCTATGTCAGCTACGGCTCTGACAGCAAGAACCTCGATTACTCGACCAGCCGCGACAATGTCACGGCCGGCGTCCAGGTAGAGCTGGACATCTTCTCCGGTTTCCGCACCAGCGAGAGCGTGAAAAAGGCCGAAAGGCAGCTTGCGGAAGCGAAGAAAGTCGCCCGCAAAATACAGCTCGATATCGAGAACGATGTAAAAACCGCCTATCTGAAGCTTCAGGAGGCATTGGACCGGATCAACGTGACAACCGTTTCGGTCGCGTCCGCCGAGGAAGCCTTCCGTCTTGTCAGCGAGCAGCGTCAGGCCGACGTCGTCACCGTCACGCGCTATATTGAAAGCGAAGTCGCCCGCGACAGGGCCAACTCTCGCGTCATCGCCGCCCGCTACGATGCCCTGCAGGCGGAAGCCGAACTCAATAAAGCGTTAGGCAATTGGAAATAAAGGAATCTCTATGACAGACCACAACCCGGCCATGAAACACAAATGGCTTATCCCGGCCGCCGCCATCATCGGCCTTATCCTGGTCATTCTTTACGCGCTGGGCCTGATCGGCGCCGGCGATAAAGTCGAACCGGGCACTCAGGACATCGCGGCCAAACCTGTCCCGCCCGATGCCCGAACGCTCGTCGTCGGCCAGAGCAAAACCGATGATGTCCAGTTCTGGCCCGGCACGATCCGTTCGCGCACGGCCGCCAGGATTGCGCCCAAATACACGGCGCGCATCATCAGCATCGAGGTCAATGCCGGCGACAGCGTCAAAAAAGGCCAGATGCTGGCCAGGCTGGACGAGCGCGAAGCGACGGCGAGCCTGAACGAAGCCCAGGCCCGCCTGGCAGCGGCCAGGGCGCAGGCCGCCCACGCCATTGCCGACGAGAAGCGGATCCGGGTTCTCTACGAAAAACAGGCCGCCACGCGCGAAAATTACGACGCCGTCATCGCCCGCTCCAGGGCCGCGCAGGCCAATGTCAAGCAGGCGGCCAACGCCGTCGAGCAGCTGCGCGTCTCGCTGGGCGAAAACAGCTTGCGCGCGCCTTTCGACGGCATCATTTCCCAGCGTCTGAAAGAGCCGGGCGATATGGGATTGGCGGGCGAGCCTATCGTAATCCTGCAAAAGCCCGAGGATCTGCGCCTGGAAGTGGCGATTCCGAATTTCTGCGCCAGCCGCGTCCGTACCGGCATGGAGGTCGATGTGCGTATCGATGCGCTGGATAAAATCTTAAAAGCCAAAATCGATGAAATTACGCCCCAAATTGACGTCGAAACGCGCACCCAGCTGGTCAAGGCCGCGCTGCCGAAGACCGAAGGCCTGCAGCCGGGTCTTTTAGCCTGGCTGCTGCTGAACTGCTCCGACGACCATCACGCCATCCTGATCCCGGCATCCGCCGTGCTGCACTACGGCCAGCTCGAAGCGGTCACCATCGTCAAGGACAATCATGTTTACACGCGCCACATCCGCACCGGCAAGCAGTTCGGCGACCAGGTCGAAGTCCTGTCCGGCCTGCGCGACGGCGAAACCATACTGATCAACAGCGGTTCACCAGAATGAGCGAGCATCAACCCAAGGCGGCCCCGCCGGCCGAGCCTGCAAAAAAAGACAGCTTCACGGTCAGCATCGTCAGACTGTTCACGACCTCGCAACTGTCGCTGCTGTTTCTGATCATTTCCCTGCTGGCCGGCGCGGCCGCGCTGGTACTGACGCCGCGCGAGGAAGACCCGCAGATCATCGTGCCGGTCATGGACGTGTTCGTGCAGTATCCGGGCGCCAGCAGCGAGGAAGTCGAAAAGCTGGTCACGACGCCGGTGGAAGTCCTGCTGCGGCAGATCGACGGCGTGGAATACGTGTATTCGATGTCCAGGCCCGGCGAGGCCGTGATCACGGTCCGCTATCTGGTCGGCGAGGACCGCGAAAACAGCCTGATCAAGACGCGCGACAAACTGCTGGCCAACCTGGACATCATACCGGCCGGCGTGGCCGGCTGGGTGGTCAAGCCCGTGGAAATCGACGACGTGCCGATCGTGCTGCTGACCCTGTCGCCGCAAAACGATCTATATGATTCCATGAGCCTGCGGCGCATCGCCGATGAAGTGATCGAGCGGCTGCGCACGGTGGAAAACGTCGGCAAAAGCTGGGTGGTCGGCGCGGCCCCGCGGCGCGTTTCCGTCTATCCCGATCCGGGCAAGCTGGCTTCGCGCAACACGACCCTGCTGGAAATCAAGCAAGCGCTGACGCAAGCGAACATCAACGCGCAGGCCGGCGCCTTCGAGCATAACAACCGCGAAATCCTGCTGGAAGCCGGGCCTTTCTACCGAACGCCTGAGGAAGTGGGCGCGACGGTCGTCAAGAGCGTCGACGGCCGCATCGTCTATCTGCGCGATGTCGCGCGCATCGAGGACGGGCCGGCCGATGTACAGCATTACACACGCATCGGCTTCGGCCCCGCCGCCGAGCACATGCGCACGGTCGGGCAGGCGGTAGGCGATCTGCCGCAGGCCGGCGAAGAAAGGCAGATGGTGACGATCGCCATCGCCAAGCGCAAGGGCAGCAATGCCGTCAGCGTCGCCGAGGACGTCATTAAAGCCACCGAGGAACTGCGCGGCACCCTGATTCCCGATGATCTGCTCGTGACCATTACCCGCAACTACGGCGAGACGGCCGACCATAAGGTCAACGAACTGGTCAAGCACCTCGGCATCGCGATCCTGACTATTGTCGTGCTGCTGGCCTTGAGCCTCGGCCTGAAAGAGTCGTTCATTGTCTCCATCGCCGTGCCCATGACCTTCGCCGTCACGCTGCTGCTGGATCTGATCTTCGGCTATACCATCAACCGCGTCACGCTGTTCGCGCTGATATTGTCGCTGGGCCTGCTGGTTGACGACCCGATCGTCGATGTCGAGAACATCCACCGCCACTACAAGCTGCGCAAGGAGCCGCCGCTGCGCGCGTTGCTGACGGCCGTGGACGAGGTCCGGCCGCCGACCATTCTGGCGACCTTTGCCGTTATCCTGTCTTTCATTCCGATGTTTTTCATCACCGGCATGATGGGTCCTTACATGGCGCCGATGGCCTTCAACGTGCCGATCGCGATGCTGATGTCGTTGATCATCGCCTTCACCGTGACGCCGTGGGCCAGCTACCGTCTGCTGAAAGGCGATTACGGCAAGGATCACGGCGAACCGTTCGAGCTGAAAAAAAGCGCCGGTTACCGCCTCTATAACAAAATTCTGGCGCCGCTGCTGGTCTCGCCGCAGCGCGCCTGGCTGTTTATCGGCTTCATCGTCATCGCCTTTGTCGCCTCCGCCCTGCTAGCCGTCACGCGCGCCGTGCCGCTCAAGCTTTTGCCGTTCGACAACAAGAACGAGCTGCAACTGGTCATCGACATGCCCAAAGGCTCGACGCTGGAGCAGACCGACGAGGTCGCAAGGGCTTTAGGCCGCTATCTGGCCACGGTCAATGAAGTCACCGATTATGAATCCTATGTCGGCCTGGCCTCGCCGATGGATTTCAACGGCATGGTCCGGCATTACTACCTGCGCCAGGGCAGCAACGTCGGCGAAGTGCGCATCAGCCTGATCGACAAGGAGCACCGCGAGCAGCAATCGCATGACATCGCCCTGCGCATACGGCCCGAAGTCGAACGCATCGGCAAAGAGTACGGCGCCAAGCTCAAAATAGTCGAACTGCCGCCCGGCCCGCCCGTGCTGTCGACCGTGGTCGCCGAGGTTTACGGTCCGCCCGAAGCGAGCTACCAGGACATCATCACCGTCTCCAACCGCATCAAAGCGGCCTTGGCCAAGACCGAAGGCGTGGTGGATGTCGACGACATGGTCGATGCCGAGCATGAAAAAATCCATTTCCGCGTGAACCGCGAGAAAGCCGCCCTGAACGGCATCACGGCAGCCCAGGTTGCACAAACCCTGCAACTGGCAATGCAAGGCTCGGCGGCGGGTTCCGTGCACATCATGAGCGAACGCAAGCAGCTGGAAATCTATCTGCAGCTGCCCCGCGCCATCCGTTCAACCGTGCCCGACCTGTTGTCGCTGCGCGTCAAATCGGACCAGGGCCATTTGGTGCCATTGGGTGAGATCGGCACGATGACCGTCGAATCGGGCGACCCGACCATTTACCATAAAAATCTGCAACGGCTGTCCTATGTGACGGCGGAAATGGCCGGCCGCAGCCCTGTCGAGGCAATACTGGACATGTTCGATTACTTCGACGAGAACCCGCTGCCCGACGGCTACTCAGCCGACATGGCCGGCGAAGGCGAATGGAAAATCACCGTCGACGTGTTCCGCGACTTAGGCCTGGCCTTTGCCGCGGCCATGGTCATGATCTACGTGCTGCTGGTCGGCCAGACCGGCTCGCTGGGCATTCCGCTGGTCATGATGATCGCGATCCCGCTGACCATCATCGGCATCATGCCCGGCTTCTGGCTGCTGAACCTGTTCACGGAACCGGTGGCGGGCTATGCTACGCCGATCTATTTCACGGCCACGGCCATGATCGGCATGATCGCACTGGCCGGCATCGTGGTCAGAAACTCGATCATCCTGATCGACTTCATCGAGCGCACCTACAACCGCGACGCCGAAACGACGCTGACCGAAGCCCTGATCGAAGCCGGCGCGATACGTCTGACGCCGATCTTCCTGACCGCCGCCGCGGCCGTGTTCGGTTCCGCGATCATCGTGCTGGACCCGATCTTTTCCGGGCTGGCCTGGAGCTTCATTTTCGGCATCGTGGCTTCCACGCTGTTCTCGCTGGTCGTGATTCCGGTGGTGTATTTCCTGATCAAGCGAAACAAGCCCAAAGAGCTGGATATTGAAGCGGAATTGTAAAAAGGATCGGTTATGAAATATCAAGGCAGTTGCCATTGCGGCGGGATTCGGTTCGAAGTGGAAGCGCCGGATGATTTACAGGTGGAAGAATGCAATTGCTCGATTTGCGCCAAATCGGGCTTCCTGCATTTGATCGTGCCGAAATCGAAATTCCGGTTATTGAGCCCGGAAGACAATATCGTCACCTACACCTTCAATACCGGTGCAGCCAAGCATACATTCTGCAAAACATGCGGCATAAAGCCGTTTTATGTGCCGCGCTCGAACCCGGATGGCTACGATATCAATGTCCGCTGCCTGGACACGAAGCCCCGTTCGATAACCATAGAGCAATTCGACGGGCAAAACTGGGAAAATCATGCGCATAAGCTGGCTCATAAGAGCCAGGAAACCTGACAAATGCCAACGGCAATAGAAAATAGTTAAACTGACCGCCACTGCTGTTGTCCATAGAAGCATGGCCGAGATTTCCGAAGAACGGTTGCGAACGCATGTTTATAAGCTTGCTGGTGAAATTGGGCAGCGCAACATATTTCATCCGCAGGCGCTGGATGCGGCTGCACAGTATATTGCCGAGGAATGGCGCAACCAGGGCTATGAGGTCCGGCCGCTTGTATACGTGGATCGAGGAGTCGAGCGGACCAATCTTGAAGTCACCCGTGAAGGCAGGAACCGCAGCCGCGAATACATTCTGGTAGGCGCTCATTATGATTCGGTCATCGGCAGCCCCGGCGCCAACGACAACGGCAGCGGCATCGCGGCATTGCTGGAGCTTTCGCGCCTGTTCAGCGAGGCAAAGCCCAATATCGGCCTTCGTTTCGTGGCTTTTGTCAATGAAGAACCGCCTTTTTTCTACAGCGAGGACATGGGCAGCATGGTGTATGCAAAAGCCGCAAAGCGGCGCCGCGAGCCGATCCGCTTTATGATCGCGCTGGAAACCATCGCCTGCTACAGAAACAATCCGGGCAGCCAGACCTACCCGCCCATGCTCAAGTACTTCTATCCCGATACGGGCAACTTCATCGCCTTTGTGTCCAACCTGAGATCCCGAAACGTCATGCTTGAAAGCGCTCGAGCCTTTTGCGCATCGACCGATTTCCCGCTGGAGACGATTGCGGCCCCGGACATAGTGCCGGGCGTCGCCTGGAGCGACCATTCATCCTTCTGGCGGCATGGTTACAAGGCGTTCATGGTGACCGATACGGCGCTCTACCGGTACCCTCATTACCATATGCCCGAGGATACGCCCGATAAGCTCGATTATGAGCCATTTGCCAGAATGACTCAGGGCTTGTTTTTGATGTTGGCTTCGCTGACGGGTTAAGCACAAACTGTAGGGTCGAATTTATTTATGCCCTTTGGGTACTTGTGCCCTTTGGGTACTTGTGCCCTTTGGGTACTTGTGCCCTTTGGGTATTCGACCCGGGACGCTTCGCTGCTGTTAAACTCTGTAGGGTATGCACCGCATACCATTTTCAAAACTTGTTGACTCTGAAAAGGTACGCGATACCCTCTGGGGCATAAATGCGTACCCTACGCAAAACAGCTATTTATCTGCCTCTACAGCTTCGGCCTTCTCCCGATAAGCCTTGATCCGGTCAAAGTTCAGATAGCGGTAGGTATCGGCCGCCGTCTCGTCGATCTGCTGCGCGAACTGCATATATTCCTCAACCGTCGGAATTCTGCCCAGGATCGAGCACACGGCCGCCAGTTCCGCCGAGGCCAGGTAGACGTTGGCGTTGTTGCCCAGACGGTTCGGGAAGTTGCGCGTGGAGGTCGAAACCACGGTCGCGCCGTCCGCGACCCGGGCCTGGTTGCCCATGCACAGCGAGCAGCCCGGCATTTCCATGCGCGCGCCGGACTTGCCGAAAATGCCGTAATAGCCTTCCTCGGTCAGTTGCGACTGGTCCATCTTGGTCGGCGGCGACACCCACAACTGGGTCGGCAGGCGGCCTGCGTGCTTATCGAGCAGCTTGCCTGCGGCGCGGAAATGACCGATATTGGTCATGCAGGAACCTAAAAAGACTTCGTCGATCTTGGTGCCGGCGACTTCCGACAGCGGTCTGACGTCGTCAGGGTCGTTCGGGCAGGCCAGCAGCGGCTCCTTGATTTCATTCAGGTCGATTTCGATGACTTCAAAGTATTCGGCATCGGCATCGGGCTCCAGCAATACCGGATTGTCCAGCCATTCCTGCATGGCCTTGATACGGCGCTCGATGGTGCGCGCATCGCCATAGCCTTCGGTCAGCATCCATTTCAGCAAGGTAATGTTGGAATTGATGTACTCGCGGATCGGCGCTTCGTTCAGGCGAATCGTACAGCCGCCGGCCGAACGCTCGGCCGAGGCATCGGACAATTCAAACGCCTGCTCGACTTTCAGATCCGGCAAACCTTCGATTTCCAGGATGCGGCCCGAGAACACGTTCTTCTTGCCTTTCTTCTCGACCGTCAGCAGGCCGCGCTGAATCGCCGCGTACGGAATGGCATTGACCAGATCGCGCAAGGTGATACCGGGCTGCATTTCGCCTTTGAAGCGCACCAGCACGGATTCGGGCATATCCAGCGGCATGACGCCGGTGGCCGCCGCGAAAGCGACCAAGCCGGAACCGGCCGGGAACGAGATGCCGATCGGGAAGCGCGTATGCGAATCACCGCCGGTGCCGACCGTATCGGGCAGCAGCATGCGGTTCAGCCAGGAATGGATAATGCCGTCGCCGGGACGCAGGGACACGCCGCCGCGGTTCATGATGAAGTCGGGCAAAGTATGCTGCATTTCCACGTCGACCGGCTTCGGATAGGCCGCGGTATGGCAGAAGGACTGCAGCACCAGATCGGCCGAGAAGCCGAGGCAGGCCAGGTCTTTCAGCTCGTCGCGCGTCATGGGGCCGGTCGTGTCCTGGGAGCCGACCGTGGTCATGTGCGGCTCGCAATAGGTATTGGGCCGCACACCGGCCATGCCGCAGGCCTTGCCGACGATTTTCTGCGCCAGGGTAAAGCCCTTGCCGGTGTCTGCCGGACTGCCCGGACGGCGGAACACGGCCGATGCCGGCAAGCCCAGGGCTGTGCGCGCCTTGTCGGTCAGGCCGCGGCCGATAATCAGCGGAATGCGGCCGCCGGCACGGACTTCATCGAGCAGCACGTCGGTCTTGAGCGAGAATTCGGCGATGACTTCATCGCTGTCGTGGCGCTTGACGACTCCCTGGTAAGGATAGATGTCGATCACATCGCCCATGTGCATGTTCGATACGTCGCACTCGAACGGCAAGGCGCCGGAGTCTTCCATCGTGTTGAAGAAGATCGGCGCGATCTTGCCGCCGATGCAGACGCCGCCGGCGCGTTTGTTCGGCACATAGGGAATGTCGTTGCCGGTAAACCATAGCACGGAGTTGGTGGCCGATTTGCGTGACGAGCCGGTGCCGACCACGTCGCCGACGTAGGCGACCGGAAAGCCTTTCTGCTTGAGTTCTTCAATCTGCTGTTCGGCATTGGTGATGCCTTCCCTGGGCATTTTCAGCATGGCTTTGGCGTGCAGCGGAATATCGGGCCGCGACCAGGCATCGGGCGCCGGCGACAGGTCGTCGGTGTTGGTTTCGCCGGGCACCTTGAATACCGTCACGGTCAGTTTCTCCGACACCTCGGGCTTGCTGGTGAACCATTCGGCCTCGGCCCATGACTTGAGCACCTGTTGGGCGAACTCGTTGCCGGCTTCGGCTTTTTCCCGCACGTCGTGGAAGGCATCGAAGATCAGCAGGGTATGCGAAAGCGCCCTGGCGGCAATCGGCGCTAAAGCCTTGTTATCGAGCAATTCGATCAGCGGCGCGATGTTGTAGCCGCCCAGCATCGTGCCCAGCAATTCGGTGGCCCTGGCGGCATCGAGTATCGGCGAAGTCACTTCGCCTTTGGCGATGGCGGCCAGGAAGCCGGCCTTGACGTAAGCGGCCTCATCAACACCGGGCGGCACGCGGTTGGCCAGCAAGTCGAGCAGAAACGCCTCTTCTCCCGCCGGCGGCTGTTTGATCAGCTCGACCAGACCGGCAACCTGCTCTGCGTTCAACGGTTTCGGAACTATTCCTTCAGCTGCGCGTTCTTCAACATGTTTGCGGTATTGATCTAGCATGATGCTCCTTGTAAATAAATCAGAAAATCGGTAGAAAAGAAGCTTATTTTAACAGATTCTTCTAAAGCGAGACGTTGTGAAGACACTTTATTACAGCCATGCCGATTTCCTGCTTCATGACACGGGCATAAGCCACCCGGAAAGCGCCGACCGGCTCAGGAGCATAGCCAATGCCCTGGACACGCCCGAATTTTCAGGTTTAATCAGGGTATCGCCGCCGCTCGGCACGGAGCAGCAAATCAGGCTGATCCATACGCAATCCCATATCGATAACGTGTTGAATGCCGTGCCTCGCCATGGACTGCGTTATCTGGATTCCGATACGGTACTCTCCCCCGGCTCGGACGAGGCCGCCTTGCGGGCCGTAGGCGCCGCTTGCGATGCCGTCGACAAGATCCTGGCCGGTGAAGCCGACAACGCCTTTTGCGCGGTGCGCCCGCCAGGGCATCATGCCGAATCCGAACGGGCCATGGGCTTTTGCCTGTTCAATAATGTCGCCATCGCGGCCGAATACGCCCGCACGCGCCATCAGCTCAAACGCATCGCCATCGTGGACTTTGACGTCCACCACGGCAACGGCACGCAGGCGGCTTTTTATGAACAGCCTGCCGTGCTTTACGCCTCCAGCCACGAAGTGCCGCATTACCCCGGCACGGGCTATCCGAGTGAAACCGGCGTCGGCAATATCATCAATGTGCCGCTGGCCGCCGGCGAGTCAGGCCTGGAATTCAGGCAAAAATACAGCCGGATTGTTTTGCCGGCGCTGAGAGCCTTCAAGCCGGAACTGCTGCTGGTTTCAGCCGGCTTCGATGCGCACAGGGACGATCCTCTGGCGTCGATCGGACTCGTCGAGGACGACTATCGCTGGATCACCCAGGAACTGATGGAGATTGCCGGCATCTATTGCGGAGGCAAAATGATTTCAATTCTGGAAGGCGGTTACAACCTGAAAGCCTTGGGCGCCAGTGCTGCCGTTCACGTCAAAGCACTGTTGGCCGACTGAGGTACAGGCCAGCAAGCAAATCCTGATTTCCACTGTTTTTCAGGGGGCAGCCATGACAACTCGATATATTTATTCTTTTCACGAAGGCGACGGTAAAAATAAGGTGCTGTTAGGCGGCAAAGGCGCCAATCTTTGCGAGATGACCCAGATCGGTTTGAATGTGCCGCCCGGCTTCGTCATCACGACGCAAGCCTGCCTGGATTACCTGAAAAATCGTCAGTTGCCTCCTGGCCTGATGGATGAAGTCAAGCTGCAGATGCGCGTGGTTGAACAGGCGGCCGGCAGGAAATTCGGCGCGCCGGTCAGGCCATTGCTGGTCTCGGTGCGCTCCGGCTCGGCGATATCCATGCCGGGCATGATGGATACGATCCTGAACCTGGGCTTGAACCAAACCACCTTGGAAGGCCTGATAGCGGACACGCAGGACCCGCGTTTCGGCTTTGATGCCTATCGCCGCTTCATCCAACTGTTCGGCAAAGTCGCGCTGGGCGTCGCCGATGAGAAGTTCGACGCGCCTTTCGACACCATCAAGAGGCAGGCCGGCATCGAGGCCGATACGGATCTGGACGCCGGCCAGCTGAGGCAAATCTGCGAGCTGTTTTTACAGATAGTCCGCGATGAAACCGGCCGGCCGTTCCCGGAAGACGTGTACGAACAGCTGGAACTGTCCATCAAAGCCGTATTCAATTCCTGGATGGGCAAACGCGCGGTCGATTATCGGCGCGAATTTCGCATCACGCCTGAAATGGCCAATGGCACGGCCGTGAATGTCGTGACGATGGTGTTCGGCAACATGGGCAATGACTGCGCGACCGGCGTCGGCTTTACGCGCAATCCGGGCACCGGCGCCAACGAGATGTATGGCGAATACCTCACTAATGCCCAGGGCGAGGATGTCGTGGCCGGCATCCGCACGCCCAAGCCGGTCCAGGAACTGGCCGTGGAAATGCCGGAGATGTACCGGCAGCTGGTGGAACTGCGCGACAAACTCGAAAGCCATTACCGCGAAGTGCAGGATTATGAGTACACGATAGAGCGCGGCGTGCTTTACTGCCTGCAAACCCGCAACGGCAAGATGAATGCCGCGGCCATGGTCAGAACCTCGGTCGAGATGGCCGAAGAGGGGCTGATCGACAAGGAACGGGCGCTGCTGCGCATCGATCCGGAGCTGCTGGAGCAATTGCTGCACCCGCAGCTTGATCCGAACAGCAAGGCACCGGCGCTGACGCAAGGGCTGCCGGCATCGCCGGGCGCTGCCTGCGGCAAATGCGTATTCGATGCCAATATCGCCGAAATGATGGGGCGAGCCGGCGAAAAAGTCATTCTGCTGCGCGAGGAAACCAGGCCCGAGGACATCCACGGCTTCTTCGCGGCCCAGGGCATCCTGACCAGCCGGGGCGGCAAGACCTCCCACGCCGCGGTGGTCGCGCGCGGCATGGGCAAAGCCTGCGTGGCCGGCGCCGAGGATATTCGAATCGATGTCAAGTCACGCCAGGCCATCGTCGGCAATGTCCACATCCAGGAAGGCGACATCATCACCATCGATGGCGGCACCGGCCTGATCTATCTGGGTGAGATCCCGACCGTCGCGCCGTCCGTTTCCGATGATCTCCGCACGTTATTAGCCTGGGCCGACCATTATGCCGACTTAAAGGTATATGCCAATGTCGACACGCCGGCCGGCGCTCGCCTGGCTATCGATTACGGCGCCGCCGGCATCGGCTTATGCCGCACGGAACGCATGTTCAATGCCAAGGAGCGCCTGCCGCTGGTCATCGATATGATACTGGCCGACAATCAAAAAAGCCGCGAAGCCGCGTTGAACAAACTGTTCCCGATACAACGGGAGGACTTCGTGCAACTGTTTACGGCCATGTCGCCCCTCCCGGTCACGGTGCGCCTGCTCGATCCGCCCATGCATGAATTTCTGCCTAACGAGCAGCAGTTAAAGAAGGAAATACAGGCGCTCAAGCAGTATGAAACTTTCATCAAAGGCCAGCGCGTCACATTGGAGATGCTGAGCAAGCAGGATGAACTGCCGGCGCCGTTCAATCTGCTTGGCAAGGATGTCATTCGCAAAACCATCGCCAAAAAGCAATTGATGCTGAAAAAGGTCCGCGATCTGTATGAAGTCAATCCGATGCTGGGCCATCGCGGCGTCCGTCTGGGCATGTCGTATCCCGAAATCTACCAGATGCAGATCCGTTCCATTCTCGAGGCCGCCACCATCTGTATTCAGCAAGGGCTCGACATTGCTCCGGAAATCATGGTTCCGCAAGTCATTACCGCTCAGGAGCTGAAGCGGGTCAGAGAATATGTCATCGCCATACAGCAGGACATTGAAACGGGCTATGGCCTCAAACTGAACTTCAAGTTCGGCACCATGATCGAGACGGTGCGCGCCTGTATGCGCGCCGGGCAATTGGCGGAGATCGCCGAGTTCTTTTCGTTCGGCACCAATGACTTGACGCAGGCGACTTTCTCCTTCTCGCGCGAGGACGCCGAAAACAAGTTTCTGCCGCTCTACAACGAAGTGGGGCTGCTTGAGGACAACCCGTTTGAAGTGCTGGACGTCAAAGGCGTCGGCCAACTGATGAAGATGACGGCGGAACTGGGCCGCGAAACCCGGCCCGACATCAAAATCGGCATTTGCGGCGAACAGGCCGGACATCCCCAGTCCATCCGTTTTTGCCACCATATCAAGCTGGACTATGTCTCCTGCTCGGCGCCGCGCATACCGATCGCCAGGCTCGCTGCCGCGCACGCAAAACTGCTGGAGAATGACTATAGGGAAAGTGAGCAGTCCAGCGATTGATGCATCCAGCAGCTACGGCTGCGAATTGTATTGAGCAATTTTTTTCACCACGAAGAAAAAGCAAGCAGAACTTCGTGTTCTTCGCGGTTAATTAATCAGCATCATTGGAAAAAGTGGAATTTCTGGTTCAAGGCATAGGCCAGTGCCAGGATAATTATCTGCACAAAAATGAGCCCCCAGAAATAGAGCCCGAAAAGCACCATTTTGACTTGTGTCTGCGATTGTTCGGTGTGCCGCCTGACGAAAAGAATCCCGCCAATGACGGCAACAATCACCATGACGACACCGATAATGGCAATATTCATCGTCAATCCCTGACCGGAGGCGGCGCCAACACGACTCTTGAGCCATTGGGCTCAGCCGGGCTGACAACGCCGGCCGCCTCCATATCCTCGATCATGGTGGCGGCGCGGTTATAGCCGACCTTGAAGCGCCGCTGCACGCTGGAGATCGAAGCCTTGCGCGACTCGGTGACAAACTGCACGGCCTCGTCGTACAACGGATCGGTCTCCGAGCCGCCGCCACCGCCGCCGCCCATGCTGAAACCATCGCTGGAATCGGACGATTCGCGCGTAATTTCATCCAGATAATTGGCCGGCGCCGTTTTCTTCAAGAATTCGACGACCCGGTGAACTTCATGGTCATCGACAAAAGCGCCATGGGCGCGAATCGGGATGCTGGTGCCGGACGGCAAGAACAGCATGTCGCCATTACCCAGCAAGGCTTCGGCGCCGCCCTGGTCGAGAATCGTGCGCGAATCGATCCTTGATGAAACCTGGAATGAAATCCGCGTCGGCACGTTGGCCTTGATCAGGCCGGTCAGCACGTCAACCGACGGACGCTGGGTCGCCAGGATCAAATGGATGCCGGCGGCCCTGGCTTTCTGGGCCAGGCGAGCGATCAGCTCTTCGACCTTCTTGCCGACGATCATCATCATGTCGGCCAACTCGTCGATGACGATGACGATGCTCGGCAGCGTCGTCAATACCGGAAACTCTTCCCCTTCTTCGAGTTCCCTGACGAGTTGGAACATCGGGTCCCTGATGGTTTCGCCCCGAGCTGCGGCGTCTTCGATCAACTGATTGAAGCCGGCCAGGTTCCTGACCCCCATCTTGGACATCAGCTTGTAGCGCCGCTCCATTTCGGCAACGGCCCAGCGCAAGGCGTTGCTGGCCTCTTTCATGTCGGTCACGACCGGCGTCAGTAAATGCGGAATGCCTTCATACACCGACAATTCCAGCATTTTGGGATCGATCATGATCATGCGCACCTGCGCCGGCGTCGACTTGTAGAGCATGCTCAGGATCATGGTGTTGATGGCGACCGATTTTCCCGAGCCTGTCGTACCGGCCACCAGGGCATGGGGCATCTTGCCGAGATCGGCGACGACCGGCGCGCCTGCTATATCCTTGCCCATTGCCAGGGTCAGCAGGGATTTCGATTTTTCAAAATTCTTTGACGCCAGCAGTTCGCGCAAAGTCACCATTTCACGTTCGCGGTTTGGAATTTCAAGGCCGATAACCGATTTGCCCGGAATCACTTCGACGATACGCACGCTAGTCACTGACAAGGCCCGCGCGAGATCCTTGGACAGGCCGCTGATACGGCTGACTTTAACACCGGCGGCCGGCTGCAATTCAAACCGCGTGATCACAGGGCCCGGCAGTACGCCGACGACTTCCACGACGACATTGAAATCCTCGAGAATATTCTCGACCAGCCTCGACATTTCCTCCAGATCGCTTTCGGAGTAACCTTTAACGCGCGTATCACGCTCGTCCAGAAGCGTTAAAGGCGGCAGCACACCCTCGCCGGCAATGGAAAAATCGGTATGCTGTTGTTTTTTGGTTTTGCCTGTTTTTTCTTTTTCGACTTTTCCGAAGATGGCTGTTTCCGCCTTTTCGAGGATGGGCACAGCCTTTTCAATGACAGGCACCGCTTCAATCGCAGGCAGCATTTTCATCTTGGGCTTTTTCTTAACCTCAGGCTTGCCGGAGAGAAACTCAGGTGTCTGAACCTGCGAGGGCTTCACCGATATTTCAATCCGATTGAGCGGACTCATCCGCCAGAGATCCATGATTTTAAGTCCTAGAAAACGGCAGATAATGACCGTGGATTTACCGATCATATCAAGCAGCGTAAGCCAGGACAGTCCCGTAAACAGAGTAACGCCAGCCAATAACATGACCAATAAAAACAGGGTCGCGCCTGAATTGCCGAATACAATCAGCAAAGCATCCCCGGTTTCCTGGCCTAAATAGCCGCCTGTGCTGCCCGGCAATTCAATTCTGACTCTCAACAGATGCAGATTGAACAAGGCCGCTCCCGAGACAACGGTGGCTATGAGCCCTGTCCAGCGCAGCGCCGTAATGATCTTGTTCCCTGCCGACCGGCCCTGTCTGTATATCAGATAGCCGTACCAGGATATCATGGCCGGAAACAAATAGGCGGTTAAGCCAAAAATACTGAGAGTAAAATCAGACAGCCAGGCGCCGACAACGCCACAGGCATTAGTGACTGTTTGTGCCGCGCCGCTATGCGACCAGCCAGCGTCTTCATTGCTAAAAGTGACCAGCGAAATTAGAAAGAATAATGCGCCAGCTGAAAAACCCAGTAAAGCGACTTCGCGCAAACCCCGAAAAGTTTTTTCTTCCACCACAGCAGCCATGTAATAACTCGTCAGATAATATCTACTAATAAAACATAATTATAGGCGAATGATCACATATTTTACATGAGAAGTATACCCGGTTAGCGCCCGCTCACTTCGAGCCGCACGTTAGAGAATAAAGTTTACGAAATAGTATTTCACCTTCATAATTCTTCAGGATTTGTCTATATTTGCCTTTTGGAGGATTTTTGATGAGCGACGTCAAGCACTGCCGTCTTTTGATTCTTGGCTCCGGCCCTGCCGGATACACGGCTGCCATCTATGCAGCACGCGCCAACCTGAATCCGGTTATCATCACTGGCATGCAGCAAGGTGGTCAATTAACCACTACCACAGATGTTGATAATTGGCCCGGCGATGTTGAAGGCTTGCAAGGACCGGATCTGATGGAAAGAATGTATAAACATGCGGAACGCTTCAATACCGAGATCGTTTTCGACCATATCCATACAGCCGATTTGTCGGCCCGCCCTTTCAAATTAACCGGCGACTCCGGCAGCTATACCTGTGATGCCTTGATAATCGCCACCGGCGCCTCGGCACGCTATCTGGGACTGGAATCGGAAGAAGCTTTTAAGGGCAAAGGGGTTTCGGCCTGTGCGACTTGCGACGGGTTCTTCTACAGAAATAAACCGGTAGCGGTCATTGGCGGCGGCAATACTGCTGTCGAAGAAGCGCTGTACTTATCGAATATCGCCTCGAAAGTCACTGTCATTCATCGCCGCGACAAGTTCCGTTCCGAAAAAATTCTATCCAGCAAATTGCTTGAAAAAGCGGAAAACGGCAATGTAGCCATCGAGTGGAACCATACGCTGGATGAAGTTTTGGGCGACGATATGGGGGTTACAGGCATCAGAATCAGAAACACCCATGACGGTTCAACCAAGGAACTGGACGTACACGGTGTTTTTATTGCCATCGGCCACATACCCAACTCGAGCATTTTTGAAGGCCAGCTTGAGATGGAAAATGGCTACATTAAAGTGAAAAGCGGTATTTATGGCAATGCCACGGCAACAAGTGTCGAAGGCGTATTTGCCGCGGGCGACATCATGGATCCCGTTTATAAACAAGCAGTCACTTCAGCCGGAGCAGGCTGCATGGCCGCTCTCGATGCAGAAAAATTCCTGGATGAATTAGGATAGGAGATATGCAAAAATACGAAGACACAAGGTAGAAGAACTTTGTGTCTTCGTCTGCATTATGCAACTGACAATTCTAGATCCGAATAATCCGGATGAAGATTTTCCGCCATTGAGCAAAGCGCTGCGAGAACCCGATGGGCTGCTGGCGGTGGGCGGTTGCCTGTCAAAAACGCGGTTGCTCAAAGCTTATCGAAACGGAATTTTTCCCTGGTATAATCCTGAAGACCCCATACTCTGGTGGTCGCCCGACCCCCGATTGGTTTTATTTCCGGATAAACTGATTGTTTCCCGCAGTTTGCGCAAGACCCTGCGGAAAAACAGCTTTTCAGTCACCTTCGATAAGGCGTTTGATAAGGTCATCAATGCCTGCGCCTCGCTCCGGAAAGGCAGTTCGGGCACCTGGATAACTGATGAAATAACCGAGGCTTATAGTGAATTACACCGGCTTGGCTTTGCCCACTCCGTGGAAGCCTGGTGCAATGGCTCACTGGTCGGCGGATTATATGGCATTGCCCTAGGCCGGGTTTTTTTTGGCGAATCCATGTTTCATACCATGACTGATGCCTCGAAGGTGGCTTTCGTCAATCTGGTAGAACGGCTTAAATCATGGGATTATCAGCTAATAGACTGCCAAGTGCATACCAGTCACCTGGAAAGTTTGGGGGCCCAGGAAATTGACCGAACCTATTTTGTAGAGTTGCTTAATCAATATTGCGATATTTCCGCCAATAAATCCGCCTGGAAACTTTGATGACAACAATTTCCATCCCGCTATTTCTGACTCAGGAATATAAGTGTAGTTATCTGGATGGAGAACAGGCACAGTCCGCATTCGTGCATCCGACATTTCAATTGACTTCGCCTATTTACTCGCAACTGATAGAGCAGGGCTTTCGCCGTAGCGGCGATCAAGTCTATGTTCCTAAATGTCTTCAGTGCTCCGCCTGCATTCCCGCAAGGCTGGCAGTCAACGAATTCAAGGCCAGCAGAAACCAGAAGCGTTGCCTGAAAAAGAACAGCCAGACTCAAGCCGCCATTAAGCCGCCTGTTTTTGAACAGCGGCACTACGATATGTTTATGCGTTATCAGAAAATGCGGCACGGCGACAGCTCCATGGCGCATTCTAGTCCCGATGAGTATCTCACTTTCCTAGGCAGTACCTGGTGCGATACCCGCTTCGTGGAATTTTCGATCAATAACGAACTGGCGGGCATTGCGGTAGTTGATTACCTCGATAATGCCTTATCGGCTGTTTATACGTTTTTTGATCCTGGACTTTCCAATTACAGTCTCGGCGCTTATGCCATACTGTGGCAAATTGAGCATGCGATGCGGCAACAACTGGAATATTTATACCTGGGCTTCTGGATAAAAAATTGTAAAAAAATGTCTTATAAAAACGAATATCAACCCTTACAGTTGTTTATCGATAATTGTTGGACTGACTTAACTCCTTAAACAAAACCTCTTTTCGATATACACGTTTGTTGTTAAAAACAAGCTTGTGCTATCATTGGCGGCTTTTATTACCTGGACCAAAACAAATGGCAAAAGAAGATCAAATTGAAATGGAAGGCAAGGTGATTGACACCCTTCCAAATACCATGTTCCGCGTTGAACTCGAAAATGGTCACATTGTGACAGCGCATATTTCCGGAAAAATGCGTAAACATTACATCCGCATCCTCACCGGAGATAAGGTTAAAGTTGAAATGACGCCCTACGATTTAACCAAGGGCCGCATCACATTCCGCATGCGCTAATCCTTTCCTTCATGGGATAGCGCATGCTTCCTGATTGATTAGCTGTTTTCCGGCACACTTAGCTCTCTGCTTTCTATAGCAAAGGCAAGCTCATTATCTTCCACATAAATCCGCACGTCGCCTCCATGCGCCAACTTGCCGAATAGCAAATCATTAGCGAGAGGCTTCTTGATTTTTTCCTGAATCAGCCGCGCCATAGGCCTTGCTCCCATTTTGTGATCACAGCCATTTTCAGCCAGCCACAATCGGGCATCAGGCTCCAATGTCAGCGTTACATGTTTCTCTGCAAGCAAGGCTTCGAGTTCGAAGATGAACTTGTCGACCACATGCCCGACAACTGATATATCCAGCGGCTTGAACTGGATAATGGCATCCAGGCGGTTGCGGAATTCCGGCGAGAAGCCTTTTTCGATCACCTTCATGCTGTCGCTGGCATGATCCTGCTGGGTAAAGCCAATGGAGGCGCGACTGCCCTCTTCCGCGCCGGCATTCGTGGTCATGACCAGAATGATATTGCGGAAATCGGCTTTACGTCCGTTATTGTCGGTCAATGAACCATGATCCATGACTTGCAGCAGCAGATTGAACACATCCGGATGGGCTTTTTCCAATTCATCGAGCAATAATACGGCATGCGGATGCTTGGTGACCTGCTCGGTCAATAAACCGCCCTGATCGAAGCCGACATAACCGGGAGGCGCGCCGATCAATCTGGAAACCGTATGCCGCTCCATGTATTCGGACATGTCAAAACGGATCAGCTCAACGCCCAGCACTTTGGCCAACTGTCGCGTCACTTCGGTTTTTCCCACGCCCGTAGGTCCGGCGAACAGGAATGCGCCGATAGTTTTTTGCGACTCGCGCAGGCCGGCGCGCGATAGTTTTATCGCCGAAGCCAGTGCCGAGATCGCCTCATCCTGACCGAAAACCAGCATTTTCAGGTTTTTCTCCAGATTCGCCAGCTTGTCTATATCGTTGGAAGAAACGGATTTCGCCGGGACTCTGGCTATCTTTGAAACAATCTCTTCAATTTCAGCGGCATCGATAACCTCTTTGCGATTAGCTTCAGCCGTCATACGCTGCCTTGCGCCCGCTTCATCGATGACATCAATCGCCTTGTCGGGCAAATGCCGGTCCGTGATATAACGGTCGGACAATTCCGCAGCCAGACGCAAGGCGTCGGCGGAATATTTTACGTCATGATGCTCCTCGAAGCGCGATTTAAGCCCCTTGAGAATGAGGATAGTATCCTCAACCGAGGGCTCGGCGATATCGACTTTCTGGAACCTGCGCGCCAGCGCATGATCTTTTTCAAAAATGCCCCTATACTCCTGATAGGTGGTGGAACCGATACAGCGCAACTGACCGGAAGCCAGTACCGGCTTGATCAAATTGGAAGCGTCCATGACGCCGCCCGAGGCAGATCCTGCTCCGATAATGGTATGAATCTCGTCAATGAACAAAATCGAGTCAGGCTCTTTCTTCAATTGATTGACCAGGGACTTGAGACGTTTTTCAAAATCGCCCCTGTATTTGGTACCGGCGACCAGAGCCCCCAAATCCAGGGCATAAATAGTACTGTTCAGCAGAATTTCGGGGACATTCTCCTCGACAATTCTTTTTGCCAGGCCCTCCGCGATGGCCGTTTTACCGACACCCGCTTCGCCTACCAATAAAGGATTATTCTTACGGCGACGGCAGAGTATCTGAATGGTTCTTTCAACCTCAAGATCTCGTCCGATCAGTGGATCTATTCGACCCTGCAGAGCCTCTTCATTGAGATTCACCGCATATTTATCCAATGGGCTGCCTGCAGCATCAGGGTCTGAACTGCCGACTTCCGATGTCCGCTCATCCGGAGACTCTTTCTCCTGGTCTACTTTTGAAATGCCATGCGCCAGATAATTAACCACATCCAGGCGGGATATGTCCTGCTTGTTCAACAGATAAACCGCATGGGAATCCTGTTCGCTAAACAGGGCCACAAACAAATTGGCTCCGGAAACTTCTTTCTTGTCCGATGCCTGCACATGAAAGACAGCACGTTGAAGAACGCGTTGAAAGCCCAAAGTAGGCTGTGTTTCCCGTTGTACTCCTTCCGGAATTAATGACATGGTTTCATCAATAAATTGAGTCAATTGTGCGCGTAACAACTTAATATCACATCCACACGCTCTCAGAATCGGTTCTGCGGAAGCATTATCAAGCAGTACCAGCAACAAATGCTCAACCGTGATAAATTCATGTCGCTTGTCATGCGCATTTTTAAAAGCATGATTCAATGTAATTTCAAGTTCTTTACTTAACATAATTTATCTCTCCAACCTATGCTTCTTCCATTGAACACAATAATGGATGATGATGTTCTCGTGAATATTCGTTGACTATATAAACCTTGGTTTCGGCAACATCTTTAGAATACGTGCCACATACACCCACACCTTGCGTATGCACTTGCAACATCACCTGTGTCGCTTTTTCTTCAGACATAGCAAAAAAATCCATTAGAATCTCAATTACAAAGTCCATCGGCGTAAAATCATCGTTCAACAAGATGACTTTGTACAAAGGCGGCCGTTTTAATTTAGGCTTGGCTTCCTGAACAACCAAACCGTCATCATTATCTTTAGATGGATCAAAATTGGACATATCAACCAAATAATAACAGTACTTTAAAAGTTTACCATAGTGCCAATACCAGTAAATTTCAACCCCAAGCATAACAGATTACAGCCACTCTTCCGAGTAGCAAAAATTTGTTCTTTAGGCTTTAACCATCATCCCCGAAACAACTAACGACAACAGTTTGACTTATTTCACAAGTAGAGTTCAAAAATCTTTACGAACATAATATAACCAAATCAAGTAAAATATCATTTTTTACAACTGGAATTCATCAATGGTTTGGAAACCGCACGTCACAGTTGCTGCCGTGATTGAACAGAATAATCGTTTTTTAATTGTTGAAGAAGAAACTTCCAATGGCATTCAATTCAACCAGCCCGCGGGCCATCTTGAAAATGGCGAGGATTTGATTGCGGCCGTCAAACGTGAAGTTTATGAGGAAACCGCCTGGCAATTTGAGCCGGAGCACATTGTATCGATTCAACTTTGGCGAAAAAATCCGGAATTTCCGAGCTTCGTCAGGATCTGTTTTTCCGGACTGTGCCATTCGCACAACCCAAACCAGAAACTGGATGATGGCATTATTGCCGCCCATTGGTTGACTTATGACGAAATAGCCGCCAGAGAGCATCGCTTGCGCAGCCCTTTGGTGCTCATCACTGTGAAAGAATACCTGAGCGGGCAGCGCCACTCTTTATCATTACTAAAATCATTTCTCGATCTTGATCATGCGTAAAAACATAATCGTCGGCATGTCCGGCGGTGTCGACTCCTCTGTAACAGCCTTACAGCTTCTGGAACAGGGCCATCAGGTGACCGGTTTGTTCATGAAAAACTGGGAAGAAGATGACGGCACTGAGTACTGCACGGCCATGGAAGACCTCGCTGACGCACAACAGGTCTGCGACAAGCTGGGCATTGAATTAAAAACCATCAATTTTGCCGCCGAATACTGGGATGAAGTGTTTGAAGTCTTTTTGTCCGAATTCCAGGCGGGCCGCACGCCCAACCCGGATATTCTCTGCAACAAGCACGTCAAGTTCAAAGCCTTTTTAAATTATGCGATTGAAGATCTGGGCGCGGAATACATTGCCACGGGACACTATGCCCGCGTCAGCGAGAAAGACGGCGAATACTTTTTACTGAAAGGCCTCGATCCCGGCAAAGAGCAAAGTTATTTTCTTTATACGCTAGGGCAAAAACAACTGGCGCGCACCTTGTTTCCAATCGGCCATCTGCATAAAACCGAAATCCGTGCCATGGCAAAAAAAGCCGGGTTCGCCAATCATAAGAAAAAAGACAGCACCGGCATCTGCTTCATCGGCGAGCGCAAATTCAAGGAGTTCCTGCAACGGTATTTGCCGACCCAGCCCGGCGAAATGCGCACGCCGGAAGGCAAATACATCGGCCCGCACCAGGGCTTGATGTACTACACGCTGGGGCAGCGCCAGGGCCTTGGCATTGGCGGCGTTAAAGACGCGCCGGACGAGCCGTGGTATGTGCTCGAAAAAGACCTTGAAAACAACGTTCTGATCGTTGGCCAGGGTCACGATCATCCGCTAATGCTGCACAATGTACTGGAAGCCAGCCAACTGGACTGGTGCAGCAACAAGCCATTGACCCAGCCGATACGCTGCAGCGCCAAGACGCGCTACCGGCAACCGGACCAGCCTTGCCGCCTGGAGCCCATCGGCAACGACCGCTGCAAAGCCATCTTTGATCAGCCGCAAAGAGCCATTACGCCGGGTCAGTCCGTCGTTTTCTACGACGGCGAAATCTGCCTTGGCGGCGGCATCATTGAATCCAAGGCTAATGAATAACCTCTAAAGCGTTTCAGTGCGAGGCCATGCGGCTGCTCCATGTGGATATGGCCTCACCGTAACAAAAGATTAAAAACATTCGGACCAACCCATGACTAATTTTGCTCTTACCGCTATTTCCCCCATTGACGGCCGCTATGCCGATAAAGTGAAAGAACTGCGGCCTATTTTCAGTGAATTCGGCCTGATCCGTTTCCGCGTGCAAGTCGAAGTACGCTGGCTGCAGGCATTGGCTGCTCATCCGCAGATTGCCGAAGTCAGCCCGCTGAGCGATTCCGCCAACCAATTATTGAACGGCATCGTCGACAACTTCTCGGAAGCCGATGCGCAGCGCGTCAAAGACATCGAGAAAACCACCAACCATGATGTCAAAGCCGTTGAGTATCTGCTGAAGGAAAAAATAGCTGGCCACGCCGAACTGGAAAAAGTCAGCGAATTCATTCATTTCGCCTGCACCTCCGAAGATATCAACAATTTGTCTTACGCCTTGATGCTGAAGGAAGGCCGCGCGGTCATCACCGCCCAAATCGCCGACTGCATCGATGCCATCAAGACCATCGCCGTGGAAACGGCCGGCCAGCCCATGCTGTCGCGCACTCACGGCCAATCGGCCAGCCCGACCACTACCGGCAAGGAATTCGCCAACGTGGCCGCGCGCATGCTGCGCCAGAAAGAGCAACTGGAAGGCATCGCCTTGCTGGGCAAAATCAACGGCGCTGTCGGCAATTACAACGCCCACTCTGTCGCTTATCCCGATGTGGACTGGGCCGAATTTGCCAAAAATTTTGTCGAATCCTTGGGGCTGCAGTGGAATCCCTACACCATCCAGATCGAGCCGCATGACTATATTGCCGAGTTTTTCCATGCGCTGTCGCGCTTCAACACGATTTTGCTCGATTTCGACCGGGATGTCTGGGGCTATATTTCGCTGGGCTACTTTCGTCAAAGAACGATTGCCGGCGAAATCGGCTCATCGACGATGCCTCACAAGGTCAACCCGATCGATTTTGAAAACTCGGAAGGCAATTTAGGCATCGCCAACGCCCTGTTCTCATTTTTGGCCGAAAAATTGCCGGTTTCACGCTGGCAGCGCGATTTGACCGACTCAACCGTACTCAGAAATATTGGCGTCGGCATCGCCCATACCAGCATCGCGATCCAGGCCAGCCTGAAAGGCATTTCCAAATTGCAGATCAATGCCGAAGCCATTGAAGCCGACCTGAATGCCAACTGGGAGGTTCTGGCCGAGCCGATCCAAACCATCATGCGTCGTTACGGCATAGAAAAACCCTATGAAAAATTAAAAGAGCTGACCCGCGGCCAACGCATTACGCCCGAGCAGCTTCGGACCTTTATTGAAAACCTGGAGATACCGGCCGAAGCCAAAACGGCCCTGCTGGGACTCACGCCCCGCAATTACACCGGTTATGCTGAAAAACTGGCCAAAGATATTCAATAGTCAATTATGTGATCCGGTTCACTTTTTAAGCCGCTGATTTCCGAGATAATCCAACCCGATTGTCGCTCAGGTTAACTTTCTCCCTTGTTAAGCTAACTTGACAATCAAACCTTCTGGCTGTGTCTCCGCTCCTGGCACAGCCTCTTTTATTTCCAGCAAGACAATCACGGCTCTCCGGGATTAAAATAACGCACAGCAATTACCCACTGGCCAACTGTGCTCAATATCATCTGGATTTTCTTTTTCGTCGCCGCTTTTTTCACCGCGCTGTTTAAACTGCTCTTTCTCGGAGATCAACAGGTTTTTACGCAGATTATGACGGCGATGTTCAGCCTGTCGAAATCGGCGTTCGAAATCTCAATCGGCCTCACCGGCGTCCTGGCGTTATGGCTGGGCATAATGCGCATCGGCGAACGCAGCGGGTTTATCCAGTTATTGACGCAAGGCCTGACGCCGCTCTTCAGTCGCTTAATGCCCGATATTCCCAAAGACCACCCCGCCCTGGGCGCCATCGTCATGAACATCTCGGCCAATGCCCTGGGACTGGACAATGCCGCCACACCGATGGGCATTAAAGCCATGAAGGAACTGCAAACGCTGAATCCGCAGCCTGAAACTGCCAGCAACGCGCAAATACTGTTTCTGGTTATCAACACTTCGGGCGTCACGCTGTTCCCGGTCACGATTTTCACTTACCGCGCGCAGTTGGGCGCCGTCAATCCCACCGATGTGTTTATTCCGATTTTATTGGCGACTTACATGTCGACGCTGGGCGGCTTGCTCGCCGTCGCATTCGTGCAGAAAATCAATTTATTCGACAAAGTCGTCATGGCTTATCTGGGCGGGCTTACTTTGCTCGTAGGCGGCATTATCGGTTATTTTTCCAGCCTGCCCCGGCAGCAGATGCTTGAGCAATCGGCTCTGGTCAGCAATATCATTCTGTACACGCTGGTTGTCATATTTATTTTCGGCGCCATCCATAAAGGCATCAATGCCTACGAAGCTTTCATCGACGGCGCCAAGGAAGGCTTTCAGACAGCCATCACCATCATCCCTTACCTGGTCGCCATGCTGGTCGCCATCGGCGTATTCAGGGCCAGCGGCGCTTTAGACTTGCTGACCGATCTGGCCCGCTATCTGGCGTCTTTGTTCATGCTCGACGACCGCTTTATCGACGCACTGCCCACTGCGTTGATGAAGCCATTCAGCGGCAGCGGCGCTCGGGCCATGATGATCGATACGATGAAAACACTGGGAGCCGATTCGTTCGCCGGACGCCTGTCGTCGATCGTGCAAGGCAGCACTGAAACCACCTTTTATGTGCTGGCCATTTACTTCGGCGCGGTCGGCATCAAAAATATCCGTCACGCCATCGCTTGTGGGATAATAGCGGATTTTGCGGGCATTATGGCCGCCATTTTCGTTGCCTATTGGTTCTTCGGATGATTATGAATATCCACCTCAAAACGCTCGGTTGCCGTCTTAACGAAGCGGAACTGGAAACCTGGGCTCAGGCTTTTCAAAAAGCCGGCCATCAAATCACGCGACAGGCGGAAACCGCCAATCTCGTCGTTATCAATTCCTGCGCCGTAACCCAGGACGCCGCCAGAAAATCGCGCCAGCTGATCCGGCGCATTCATCGGGACAATCCGGCGGCCAAACTGGTCGTCAGCGGCTGCTACGCCACTTTGAATGAAGATGAAGCGGCGCAACTGATGGGCGTCGACCTGGTCGTCAGCAATAAGGATAAGGATCGGCTGGTCGAAAAAACCTTAACGGCGCTCAATATGGACACTATGCCGGCCATGTCCACGGAACCCGGAGAGATTTCCTTGTTCACGCGAGGCCGGCAGCGCGCCTTCGTCAAGGTTCAGGACGGCTGCCGCTACCGCTGCACATTTTGTATCGTGACAGTCGCACGCGGCGTCGAACGCAGCCGCCCCATAGCGGACGTTATCGATGAAATCAACGCATTGCATGGCCAGGGCATCGACGAAGTCATTCTGACCGGTGTGCATTTGGGCGGCTACGGCAGCGACCAGGCCAGTAATCTATCGAATCTGATCAAGGCCATTCTAGCCGGAACGGATATCTCCCGATTGAGGCTGGGCTCTTTGGAACCTTGGGAATTGTCGGATGATTTCTTTGCGTTATTCGATAACCCGCGTTTGATGCCGCACTTGCATCTGCCCTTGCAGAGCGGTTCGGATTCAGTGCTCAGACGCATGGCGCGGCGCTGCAAAACGAGCGAATTTTCCGCCATCGTGAACAGGTTGCGTGCGCAAATACCGCACTTCAACATTACGACCGACATTATCGTCGGCTTTCCCGGCGAAACCGAACAGGAATGGCGGGAAAGTTTTGATTTCATCAAGCAGACCGGCTTCGGTCATGTCCATATATTCACTTATTCGCCGCGCGAAGGCACTAAGGCCGCCGCGCTGCCCGATCAGCTATCCAATGAAATCAAAAAGCAGCGCAGCCAGCAGCTTCATGAATTGGCCGACAGCATGAAGCGGCAGTTTTTTGAAGCCAATGTCGGCAATGAGTTTCCGGTGTTGTGGGAAGGCTATAGCGAGGCGCTTGATGCCGGCAAAAAACGGGTATTTGGCTACACGCCCAATTATCTGCGCGTAGGCTGCGTGATCAATCAGGAAGAATCACTCGAGAATCGAATCATTAAAGCCAGATTGACAGCGGCTGCCAAAAATTACCTGGCTGCCCAACTTATTGAATGAATGCCTGAACAAGTGCGCAGTACGGTCAGATCCTCCCTGATCCTGAAGCTCCTCAGCTTTAAGTCAATGGACTGATAAAAGGCTTTCAATGCGATTTCACCCAAACCGGGCCGTACCTCTAATCCTGCCTGCGCTATAAATGCTCAAGACCGGCCAGCCTGATCGCTCCGGTCTTGACGGCAGAAAAACGGCTCAATGGTCGAAATGAATTTTATAATCCTCCATGGATTTGCTAATCACCTCATGTGCTTCCTCCCGCCCGTAAATGTTGGTTATTTCGCAGAAACTGCCTTCATCGGGAAGATTTTTATAAGTAAGAAAATAATGTTTCAGGCGATTGATGTAAGATTCCGGACAATCCGACACATCGCGCCATTGCCCATAGAACTCATCATTTTTCAAGACTGCGATAATCTTGTCGTCGGCCTCGCCTTTATCCAGCAAACGAAACCCGCCGATGGGGATGGCTGGCACAAGAATATCCCCATGTGTTATCGAACGCTCACTAAACACGCAGATATCCAAAGGATCTTCGTCCCCTTTAATAGCGGATTTACCGGATTTCAACTCCGCAAATTCCGCAATTTTCTCGGCGCAGTAAGTGCGTGGAATAAAACCGTACAGCGCCGGCACCATATTGGAAAACTTCTGCGGCCGGTCGATTTTAAGATAACCGCTGGTCTTGTCGATTTCATACTTGACCGTGTCGGTCGGCACTATCTCGATAAATGCCGTTACAGTGGCCGGCGCGTTGTCGCCGGGACTGATGCCATGCCAGGGATGTGCTTTATATTGGCTATTCATGATCAACCTCGTAAGTTTAACTCTGCTTGACTTCGTGAAGATAAATAGTCGCACCGATGACAGCAGCCGGCGCCACGACAATATTCAATAACGGTAACGTCAGTCCTGCCATGGTCAGGCCGCCAAAGCTCAAAGCGCCCAGACGCATCTCCTTGGCCAGTTGCTTCTGTTCCGAAAACAAGAGCCCTTCGTTTTCCAACGGATAAGCCATATATTCGAGCGCCATGCCCCAGGCGCCGAACAAAGCCCACAGAAAAGGCGCGATCACATTGATGCCGGGAATAATGGACAGCAGCAACAACGGCAAGGCCCGCGCGACGAGATAGCCCACCCGCCTGACTTCCGCGGCCATGACCTTAGCCAGGGGCTGTTCTTCGACGGTACCGGCTTTCCCGGTGATGACAGCCAGCGTTTTTGCCGCCAGTTTGCCGTAAAAAGGCGCCGCTATCAGATTGGCCAGCATCGTGAAGGAAAAAAAGCCGGCGATAAAGAAGCTGATGAAAAACAGCGGCCACAAGATCCAGCTCAACCATTGCAGCCAGTCAGGAATGAACTGCTCAATCAGACTGCCGACATAAAAATAGCCCAGCGCTAGCATAATGCTGTACAGCACCAGATTGATCAGGACCGGAATGATCAGAAATGCGCGCAATTGAGGCTTGCTCAATAATTTCAAGCCTTTGAAGAAATAACCGACCGCCAATACCGGATTATTGCCTTTCTTACTTATCTGCATGCTTCAAACTCCCTACGCCATGTTCGGACGGATTCAATACTATACCCCGCTCGGTCACGATCGCCGAAATCAGTTCGGCCGGCGTCACGTCGAATACCGGGTTCCAGGCACTGACCAGTGAATCGTCCTTGATGTAACAGGGCGCCAGCAATTCATTCGGATTGCGCTGTTCAATCTCTATGTTGCTGCCATTCTCGATGCTCCAGTCTATCGTCGAGGTCGGCGCGGCCACCATCAGCTTGACGCCATGCTGCCTGGCCAGCACAGCCAGGGAATAGGTGCCGATCTTGTTGGCGGCATCGCCGTTGGCGGCGATGCGGTCAGCCCCGACCACTATCCAGTCGATCGCGCCTGATTTCATGAGCCAGGCCGCCGCCGAATCAGCGATCAAAGTTGCCGGTATGCCATCCTGGGCCAATTCCCAGACAGTCAGGCGCGCGCCCTGCAGCCAAGGGCGCGTTTCGCCGGCATAGACGCTGACCGGGCGCCGCCGGTAAACACTGCGGATTACGCCCAGCGCCGTGCCATAGCCGCCTGTCGCCAAAGCGCCGGCGTTGCAGTGCGTCATGATGCCTTTGGCGCCGGTCAGAATATCGGCGCCCAATTCGCCCATGGCGTGATTGGCGGCGATATCGTCGGCGTGGATTTTCTCGGCGCAGGCCAGCGCGGCCGCTAACGGATCAGCCTGCGGCTGATTCAATACTGCTTTCATCCGGTCCAGCGCCCAGAACAGATTGACGGCCGTCGGCCTGGAATGGGCCAGTTTGTCGATATCGGCCGCCACTTGCTGCCGCCACGAGTCGGCTCCGGCCGAATAATGCCGCATGACAGACAACACGACTCCATATGCCGCCGCAATGCCGATTGCCGGCGCGCCACGCACGCGCATGGAGGCAATGGCTTCTGTAACACCGGCGGCATCGCTATACTCATCATAAATGATTTTTTCAGGAAGTTGTCGTTGATCCAATACTTTTAAAGCATCGCCCGTCCATTGCAGGGCTTGTACAGTCAATTGATTCTGTCTCGTCATTATTTATCAAAATTTAAGTTAAAAAAGTTATAATTCCGCGTCTAAATAACAGGAATACCTATGATAGTTGATACAGTGATCCATGCGCGCTGGATTATACCCGTTGAGCCGGAATCCGTAACCTCGGCAACTGCTCCCTGCGTTGCTCCTTGTGCCCCAGAGGGTATACCTCCTGCGTCCATGCAGTCGTCGGCAACGGCTCCGGCCTCACTATACGAACACCATGCCCTGGTGATCGACGGCGGCCGGATTATCGATCTGTTGCCGTCGGACCTGGCCCGGCAAAAGTACCAAGGTACGACAACCGAAAACCTGGAAAGTCACGCCTTATTGCCCGGTTTCGTCAACAGCCACACGCATGCGGCCATGACGTTGCTGCGCGGCATCGCCGATGACCTGCATCTGATGGACTGGCTGCAAAACCACATCTGGCCCCTGGAGCAGAAATGGATGAGCGAAGCGTTCGTGCGTGACGGCACCGACCTGGCCATTGCCGAGATGATTCTGGGCGGCACGACCTGCTTCAATGACATGTATTTCTTCCCTGAAATCACGGCGCAACAGGCCATGCATCACGGCCTGCGCGCCAGCGTCGGCCTGATCGTGATCGATTTCCCGTCAGTCTGGGCCGAGCACAGCGAAGCTTATATCGAAAAAGGCCTGGCTCTGCACGACCAGCTTCGTCATCACCCTTTAATTTCGACACCATTTGCCCCGCATGCGCCCTACACGGTCTCGGACCAGCCGCTGAGCAAAATCAGAATATTTTCCGACGAACTGGAACTGCCCGTGCATATGCATGTGCACGAGACCCTGCATGAAATCGAACAGGAACAGCAAAAAACCGGACAGCGTCCGCTGCAGCGATTGCATGAACTGGGCTTGCTCAGCCCGTCATTCATGGCAGTCCATATGACGCAACTGACCGATGACGAAATCAGGCTGGTCGCGGAAACCGGCGCGCATATCGTGCATTGCCCCGAATCGAATCTGAAACTGGCCAGCGGCTTCAGCCCGGTCGCCAAATGCCTCGCGGCCGGCATCAATGTCGCGCTGGGCACCGACGGCGCGGCCAGCAACAACGATCTGGACATGCTAGGCGAAATGCGCACCGCAGCGCTTCTCGGCAAGGCCGTCGCCGGCGACGCCAGCGCCATCCCGGCCATGACCGCCTTGCGCATGGCGACCATCAACGGCGCCAAGGCCCTGGGCCTGGATCATGAAATCGGCTCGCTGAGCATCGGCAAATCCGCCGACGTGATCGCCATTGATCTGGATCAACTGGAAACCCAGCCGCTGTATTGCCCGATTTCACAGATTGTCTATGCCGCTACCCGGCAACAGGTCACCGATGTCTGGGTGGCCGGCAAACGGCTGTTAAGGCAGCGCAATCTTACCACGATCGATATAACGGATTTAAGACAGAAACTCGGCGAATGGCGGCAACGCTTATCCGCCAGCCCTTGTCAAGGATGACGAATAACCTACCAATATAGTACACTATAGCCATCCAACATACGGTTCATACGATGACAGCGACAGAAAACGTACATCCGCACGAAATCAACAAATTCGGTTCAATGGCCGAACGTTGGTGGGACCCGCAAGGCGAATTCAAAACCCTGCACGACATTAACCCGTTGCGCATCCAATTCATCCGGCAGTATGCCGACATTGCCGGCAAACGCATCGTCGACGTCGGCTGCGGCGGCGGCATTTTAACCGAAGGCCTGGCCAAACAAGGCGCCGATGTGCTGGGCATTGACCTCAGCGAAGAACTGATCGACATTGCCGACCTGCACGGGCTGGAATCGGGCGTCAACACGCATTATCAGAAAATCAGCGCCGAAGCATTGGCGGAGCAGCAACCTGAAGGCTTCGACCATGTCACCTGCATGGAAATGCTCGAGCATGTGCCGGACCCCGGCTCCATTGTCTCGGCATGCGCTCGGCTCGTCAAACCCGGCGGCATGGTATTCTTCTCGACCCTGAACCGGCAGCCGAAAGCCTATCTGCTGGCCATTGTCGCGGCTGAGCACGTGCTCAGAATGCTGCCCAAAGGCACGCATGATTTCAAGACTTTCATCAAGCCGTCGGAGCTGAGCCAGTCCGCCCGTAGCGCGGGACTTGAACTGCAAGGCATGGTGGGCATCGAATACAACCCGTTCACCCGGCGTTTCAGCCTTGGCAGGGATATCGATGTCAACTACCTGGCCGCATTCAGACGGCCCGACTAAGCCACCGATGCCGGCCGACTTCAAATTATCCTGCGTATTGTTCGATCTGGACGGCACATTGGTCGACACCGCGCCCGACCTGATAGCCAGCCTGAACAAAGCCTTGGCCGCGCACGGCTTTGAGGCCGTCGCGCCGGACGCTATCCGTCCCTTTATTTCCTACGGCGGCGCCGCCATGGTCAGGGAAAGCGTGGGTGCCGATACCGGCAAGACAGTGCAGGCCGCCATTTTGGAAACCATGCTCGATCATTACCAGAGCAACATAGCCGACCATACGGTTTTCTTTTCCGGCATGGCCGAAACCCTGGACATTATTGAAGCGCAGGGATTGAAGTGGGGTGTCGTGACCAATAAACGCAAGCGCTTTACCGACCCGCTGATGGCAGCGTTAAAGCTGACCGCCAGAGCCGCCTGTGTCGTCAGCGGCGATACCACGGCCAACAGCAAGCCGCACCCTGAACCGATGCTGGAAGCCTGCCGGCAGGCCGGTGTCCAGCCTCGGGAATGCGTCTTCATCGGCGATGCCATCCATGACATTCTGGCGGGAAAAAATGCCCGGATGAAAACGCTGGCGGCACTGTACGGCTACCTGAAGCCGGGCGACATGCCGGAAACCTGGGGCGCCGACGCCCTAATCACATCGCCCGGACAAATTCCAACCTGGATAGAGTCATTCACATGCCGTTAACTCATCACGTCATTCTCATCACCGGCGCAGGCGGCGGCCTGGGCAGCACGGCGGCGCTGGCGCTGGCCAGCCAGGGCGCGCACATCATCCTGCTCGATAAAAGCATTCCCAAGCTGGAAAAAACCTACGATGCCATTGTCGCCGCCGGCGCGCCGGAGCCTATTATTTATCCTTTCGACCTGGCCGGCGCCAGTGAAAACGACTATCAGGAACTGGCCGACAGAATCGAGGAAAAATACGGGTCGTTGCAGGGCATCCTGCATTCGGCCGTGGAATTCACCGCCTTCTCGCCTATCGCGGCCACGAAAACCAAGGACTGGGGCCATACGCTGAACGTCAACCTGAATGCGCCTTTTCTGTTAAGCCGCGTATTGCTGCCGGTGCTGAACAAAAGCGCGCACGCCTCGATCGTCTTCACATCGGATTCAGCCGCCAGACATGCGCCGGCCTATTCGAGCGCCTACGGCGTATCGAAAACGGCACTGGAAGGGCTGGCCAATATCCTGGCCGAAGAACTTGAAGCCTTCAACAAGATACGCGTCAATACCCTGGTGCCCGGCCCCGTCGACTCGCCGCTGAGAAAGCGCGCGTATCCGGCGGAAGATAAACTCAAGCTGCCCGCCATGGAATCCTTAGCCCCCGTTTATGTCTATTTATTCGGCGCCGAAAGCATTGGCATCACCGGCCAGATTATCGACGCCCGCACTTTTAATCTATAACCGAACTACTATGGCAGAAAGAGAAACCGTTGTTTTAACCCGCGATGTCAATGTTGTCACGATACCGGACGGCAATACCGGAACGTTGAGCAAAGGCCACGAGGTTACTATCCACCAGTCTCTCGGCAACAACTACACGGTTGTGACCGAACACGGCCACATGGTCCGCATCGCCGGCGCCGATGCCGATGCACTGGGCAAGGATGTGCATCAGCTGCACACCCTGGTAAAGGATACGAGCCCGGAAGCGGTCGAAAAAAACTGCTGGGAAGTCATGAAAACGGTTTACGACCCGGAAATCCCCGTTAACATCGTTGACCTGGGCCTGGTTTACTCCTGCAAGGTCACGCCGGCCAGCGAGGAAGGATTGAACGACGTGCATGTCATGATGACCTTGACTGCGCCCGGCTGCGGCATGGGGCCTGTCATCCAGAGCGATGTCGAAAACTGCATCCGCGCGCTGCCCGGCGTCGCCAGTGTCAATGTCGAAATCGTGCTCGACCCGCCCTGGTCGCGCGAGATGATGTCGGAAGTCGCGCAGTTGCAGCTAGGCTTATATTAAGAATCGGATTCAAAATAGCAGTCCGATGTCAACTTTTATGCCCATCCCCTGTGGGAGCGATGCCTTCATCGCGATTGGCGTTCTTCAGTCGCGATGTGCGCCCTAAAGGGCATAAATACCTAAAGGGCATGAAGGCGCCGCTCCCATAACCACTGACCGGATTGAAACAAGGCGATCAGATTGCCGAATCCTAACCAGAAAACGGTTTTCATGCTGGCTGCATTGCCGACATGGCGATAGGCCCGAAATGCTGTTTTCTGGCAATTCACCCATCCCCATAGCGTCTCTCTGGCTTTAACAAATCAGACTATCAGTATTTACTGACATTATTATAATTCCTGCATGATTGTATAATGGCACCGAGTACTGTAACTTGCTGTCATCTACCAATCATACGACATAAACCATGGCATTCATTACCTGGGACGAAAAATTCAGCATCAATATCGATGAGATTGATGCGCAACATAAACAACTGTTCAATTTAATCAATAGGCTGAATGAAGCCATGGCCATGGGAGAAGCGCAGCAGGTCCTGATCCGGGCCTTAGATAAACTGGTCGCTTATATCTATTACCAATTTGACGCCGAAGAAAATTTCATGCGTCAAAATCACTACCCCGAGCGGCTCTTTCTCGACCATCAACTAAAACATCAGGCGTTCGTAAAAAAAATCGCCAAGAAACAGCTCCAGTGTGCGACTGAGCCGAAAAAAATTTCGGTGGATCTGCTCCATTTTTTAATAGACTGGTTCACTGACCATATACTCAATGTCGATAAACAGATGGCATTAACGTTGGTCGGCCAATCCATCGGCGAAACCCGTGCATGCTATTTCGTCAAAGACACTCCCTGCGACCCTCTACAGAAAATTGAAAGCCGATTTATAGCATTTGCCGACCACCTGCCCGCCTTTATCTGGCTCAAGGATAAATTCAACCGGATGATTTACCGCAATAAACATTGGCAACAGGTCACTGGCTTAATGGCCAGCGAATGCTCAACCGAAGGATGGCTGAATTGCATTCATCAAGATGATCGGGATCGGTTGCTGGCCGAATATGACAGAGCTTTTAAAGAACTCTCAACGTTACAAATTGAATACCGGCTGATTGCCCGTGACGGCGCCTGCCTGTCCATTTTGGAAACCGCCGCGCCCGTAAGGCTTGAAAATGGCGAATTTGCCGGTTTCATAGGCTGGGGCATGAATATTTCCCGGCAAAAGCAGGTTGAAGCGGCACTCGCTTTGTCTGTGGAACAGCTTGAAGAAACGGTAAGAAAACGAACACAGGAATTAGAGCGGCTCAATGAGAAGCTTAATCAAGAAAAAGAAGCGCAACGGGTTTTAAACCAAAAACTGGAAGAAGCCCAAGACCATCTCATACGATCCGGCAAAATGGCCGCGATAGGGCAATTGACCTCAGGCATCGCCCATGAAATCAATAATTCGCTGGACACCATCCATGCCAACCTGAACACCTTGAAACATTATTCGCGGAATTTGGATATCATTCCCGAGATGGCCGAGCGCCTTGCCGGACAGCTCCCGAATGACAATGCAGAGGCCATAGGATTCAGCAACTTTAAAAAGCAATATAAGCCCGCGTCTCTTATCCAGGAATTACATGGCCTGACAAATGCCTCGATAGAAACGGCAAACCGGGCTCAAAAGCTTGTCCAGGATTTATACGATTTCTCACGCATCGACAAGGCGGACAAGGGGCTATTCAATATTGAAAAAGGCCTTGATGCCATCCTGGCCATCATCAACAGCGAACTCAAATACAAGGCGGAAATTATCAGAGATTACGCAGGAATCAAACCTATCCACTGCATAGGATCGCAGCTCAACCAGGTCTTCATGAATTTACTCACTAATGCAGCCCATGCCATCGAGGGCTTTGGCAAAATTACCATTAGAACAGGCTATAAAAATGCTGACTGGTTATGGGTAGAGATTGAAAATACCGCCGCCGACATCCCGGACTCGATAAAAAGCAAAATCCTTGGACCTTTCTTCACCACTCAACCGGCAAAAAAAACCTTCGGCCTCGGGCTATCGCTTTCCCGTAAAATTATCGAGGATCATCAGGGCGAGTTGACATTCGATTCCATAGTAGGCAAAAGGACTCGCTTCAGAGTCTATTTGCCGGTTAATTAACCGGCCTGCTTGCCGGCTGAACTCTCGTAAATACCAAATACTCATTGCTCGGGCTGTGTAGGTTATGTGCATGCTGAACTTGAAAGTTGCTGGATTTGCCAAATATGCAAAATTTTTCACCTCGCTTCCGGCAATGATAAAGTCTATGCCCACACCGAACCGTCCGCCTATAATCGCTTCGAAAATAACCGTTTTTATTTTCCTGATCCTGTCCGCTCCCATAACATTATCCGCGCCGCTGGAAAAAATTACGCTTCAGCTTGGCTGGAAATATCAATTTGAATACGCCGGTTTTATTGCGGCAAAAGAAAAGGGGTTTTATCGGGAAGCCGGCCTCGATGTTGATTTAAAAGAAGGCAGGCCGGATATGGATGTCGTCGAAACGGTGTTGGGCGGCCATGCCGACTATGGCGTGACCGATGCCGATTTGACCTTTGTCAAGGCGCAAAACAAGCCGGTTGTGCTATTGGCAAATTACTTTAAACGCTCGCCGCTGGTATTCATCAGCAAACAACCTTTACTGACGCCTCATGATCTGGCCGGAAAAAAGGTCATGATCACGGAAGAACAACTGCACAGCAGCTCATTGGCCTTGCTGCTGAAGGCTTTTAACATGAGGCCTGATGATTTCCAGGTAGTTCCTCATTCATTTGACACGGCTGACTTTATTCGTGGCGACATCGATGCGATGTCGGCCTTTATATCGAACGAACCCTACCCGATAATACAATCGAAAACGCCTTACAGCATTATCGATCCATCCGCCTATGGCATCCACACTTACAACGGCAATCTTTTTACCGCCTATTCGACGGCCGAGCAGCACAAGCAACGCACGCAGAAATTGGTCGCCGCCAGCAACAAGGGCTGGCAGTATGCGCTCGATCATGCGGAAGAGATAGTCGAGCTCATTTACAAAAAGTATTCACGGGAAAAGCCTCTGGCAGGACTCCTCTATGAAGCCGATGCCATCAAGAAATTGATATTGCCCGAGATAGAAGCGATAGGCTCCGTCAATGCCGAACTGGTCCGGCGCAACTTTGACGCACTGAAAGCGGCAGCGCTGATTGCCCCAGCCGCCGACCTGAACAGCTTCTTTTTCGATGCGCTGGTTGCATCGAAATCGCCTTTGTTCTCAAAACAGGAACTCGCCTACATACAATCCCTGGAAAAAATAACGTTGTGTGTGGACCCGCAATGGATGCCTTATGAAAAAATTGAACATGGCCGGCATGTCGGCATAAGCGCCGATTATTTCAATCTGCTGCGGAAGATGATACCTCCCCCGATTGAGCTGGTGCCGACAAGCAACTGGACGCAATCGCTGGAATTCGCCAGGCGGCGAAAATGTGACCTTTTATCCTTGGCCGCGCCAACGCCCGAGCGCAAAAAACATTGGAACTTTACCCGGCCTTATCTCAGCTCGCCCCTGGTTATTGCCACCCGAACCGATGAATTGTTCGTGGCCGATATTGAGAATGTGCTTGACAGGAAGCTGGGCATCGTCAAAGGTTATGCCTTTGCCGAGCTGCTGCGCAATAAATATCCTGCCATCAATCTTATTGAATTCGACACGCTCGAGGAAGGCCTGGAAAAAGTCGCCCAGGGCGAGCTGTTCGGTTTTCTGGATTCGTTGGTAACCATTGGCTATGCGCTTCAGAATCATTATGCCAGCGAGCTGAAAATTGCCGGCAAATTTGATGGCAAGTATGAGCTGGGTATTGGCGTTCGCAATGACGACCCCAGGCTGCTGGCCATTTTTGAAAAAATGATCAACGCAATACCCGCTGTCGAGCACCAAGCCATTATCAATAAGTGGATTTCCGTCAAATATGAGAGAGGTACTGACTACAGCTTGCTCTGGAAGATATTGGCAGGCATGGCCGTCATTGGCTTATTGCTGCTGTACCGCCATCTTGTGCAAGCCAAGTATCTGAAGGAAATCGCCAAACAGAATGAATTGCTGCTGAAACTGTCCACAACCGATAAACTGACGCAGGTATACAATCGCGCCAAACTCGATGACATTCTTCAGGATCAATTCGATTTGTTTCGACGTTATAGAAGACCGTTCAGCATCATTATGATAGATATCGACCATTTCAAATCCATCAATGATAATTGCGGTCATCTGACGGGCGATGCCGTGTTGGCCGACCTCTCCGGTATTCTGAAAAACTATATCCGGCATACGGATATAGTCGGGCGCTGGGGCGGCGAGGAATTCATGATCATTTGCCCGCAGAACACTGCCGAGAGCGCTGCCATTGTGGCGGAAAAACTAAGGGCACAAATCGAAGCGCACCACTTCAAACACGACCGGCAAATTACCGCCAGTTTCGGTGTTGCGCAAATAAGCAATGACATAAATATCGAACAACTGGTCAAGCAAGCCGATGATGCGCTTTATAAGGCGAAAAAAGCGGGCCGGAACAGAGTAATTACGGAGAAACGATGACCCACATGACGACTAGAGAACAGGACCTGAAATTCATGGCCATGGCTTTTGACCAGGCCCAAAAAAGCTACGACGAAGGCGGTTTGCCTATCGGCGCGGTCATGGTTGAAAACGGCAAGGCTTTAGCCGTAGGCCACAACAAGCGCGTACAGGAAGGCGACCCGATCGCACATGGCGAAATGGACTGCATGCGCCAGGCCGGACGGCGCAGCAGTTACAAAAACGTCACCCTGTACACGACGCTCAGCCCCTGCATGATGTGCGCCGGCACCCTTGTCCAGTTCGGCATTAAACGCGTCGTTATTGGCGAGAATGAGAATTTTGCCGGCAACATCGAGTTCCTGGAAGGCCATGGCGTCGAGGTCATCGTGCTTGACGATAAACGCTGCATCGCACTCATGGCCCGCTTGATCCAGGAAAAGCCCCAGCTTTGGAATGAAGATATCGCCGCGGAATAACCCGGTAGTTTCCACCGCGCCGCCGCTTTCTGGCATTATTGCACAGCCTCAAGCCTGTGGGGGGACTTCGCCTAAAAGCGCCTACTGTTGGCAGTCGCCTTCTGAAGGGCGACTGAAGTCACACCCACAGGTTTTTTAAAGATCGCAGCGTGATGACATTGGCCTCATACAGGTTTCTCGCCTGGCGGCAAATCAGTGAGCGCGATTGGCGTTAATGGCGTCCGGGCTTGTGGCTTTTCGATTCAGGCTCGGCTGTAACCGCCCTCTCCTCCTTAGCCATGCCGGCAAAATCAAACAGCAGCTCCAGTTCCTTATCGGTCAATTCATAGAAAGCCTGAGTCTTCAGACGCTCCGGCAACACCACGGGCCCGTAGCGCAAGCGTATCAGCCGGCTGACGGTAACCTCCTGCGATTCCCATAAGCGCCTGACCAGCCTGTTACGGCCTTCCGTCACGATGACATGGTACCATTTATTGGCACCCTCGCCGCCGGCAAACTGGATATCGTCAAACCTGGCCTTGCCGTCTTCCAGCTCTACCCCTTGCTTGAGTTTCTCCATCGTCGCGTCCGAGACTTCACCCAGGATGCGCACAGCGTACTCGCGCTCCACGGCCGTGGAAGGGTGCATCAGACGATTGGCCAGTTCGCCGTTGTTGGTCACCAGCAATAATCCCGAGGTGTTGATATCGAGGCGGCCCACCGCTATCCAGCGGCCCACGTCCAGTTTCGGCATCTTCGCAAAGATGACCGGACGGCCTTCCGGATCGCGGCGCGTGACGACTTCGCCGGTCGGCTTGTGGTACAGCAGTACGCGCGTGGGCTGCTGGGCGAATTTTTCCCAGTGCACGACCCTGCCGTTGATCTGCAAAAAATCACCGGCCTTTAATCGGGTGCCTAGGCTGACATCCGCGCCGTTCAGCTTGATTCGGCCTTCTTCTATCCAGCGCTCGATTTCCCGGCGGGAACCGATGCCGCCGCGCGCCAGCACTTTCTGGATGCGTTCGCCTTCCGGCTGATTCGCCGCGATAGCCGCCTTGGCCGGCTTGGTTTCGCCGAAGGGTTTTCGCGCGCCTGAGGCGCCGCGTGGCGCCGCTTTTTTATGGCGCTCGCCCGCCGGCGCGGCGCGCTCGGTTTTTTTCGATGCCCTGTTACTGGGCTGTTTCTGCGAACTGTTCGCTGGTTTCTTGCTTCTCACTCTTTACCTGCATGGGTTGCTGCCCGTTATCCATCGACAAATCAAGATTTTGGATCTCTTGCAAAGTCGGCAGTTCATCTAACGAGGCAATATTGAAATAATCCAGAAATTGCTTGGTCGTGCCGTAAATGGCGGGCCGCCCCGGCGCTTCCTTATACGCCACGATGCGCACCCACTCGCGCTCGATGAGCGTCTGCATGATGCTGCTGCTGACGCTGACGCCGCGAATATCCTCAATTTCGCCGCGCGTTACCGGTTGCCGGTAAGCGATGATGGCCAGCGTTTCCAGCAAGGCGCGCGAGTATTTGGGCGGTTTTTCCTCGAAAAGCCGCCCGACCCAGCGCGACAATTCCTGTTTGACCTGGAACCGATAGCCGCTGGCCACCTTTTTCAGCTCGACCGGCCTGAACCGGTATTCCTCGACAATCGCGTCGATGGCCGACTGGATTTCCGGCAGTTCCGGCTGTTCGATCTCGGGAAAGACCTGCTGCACCTGCTTCGCCGTCATCGGCCTGCTGGCGGCGAACAAAATGGCTTCGACTATGCGCTTGATTTCCATGTTGACTTCTGGCTTCTCACTGAAGGACGGCAATTCGGGTAATTGTATGGGTTGACATTGTCTGCGTCGATTCCTGCGGCTGACATAGGCTTTAAGCCGGTTTAAATCGACGGACGGCCCGCCGGCAGGCTCGGGAACGACAGATGGGTTTGGCTTAATCGCATGGTCTGGCGCCGGTTTGGTTTTTCTGGGCGTGGGCTGTTTCTTTGGTTCAGGCGGCGGCGCCGGCGCTTCTGACTCGTAGCTCGGCAATGGCGTCTGACTCGATGATGTCGATGAGTCGCTCTTTGCTGAGCTCGAGGATGGCCAGAAACGAGACAACGACCCCGTGTCGCCCTTCTTTTCGGATAAATAATTGCGAGAAAAGGAGACTATCTTCTCCTTTAAGTTTTTCCAAAATGGTTGCCATTCGTTCACGGACTGATAACGGTTCCTTGATGATTTGATGGTGACTAAGCTGTTCCACGCGTTTCAGCACATCCTGAAACGCCAGCAACAGTTCTCTCAACTGCACATCGGGCAGGATTTTCTCGACGCTGAGCGTGGAGACATCGACCGCCGCCTCAAACAGATCGCGCTCGATCCTGGGCAACAGGTCGATCTCTTCGGCCGCCTTCTTGATCGCTTCATATTCCTGCAGCCTGCGGATCAGCGTGGCCCTGGGGTCTTCTTCCTCGTCTTCCGCCTCCGGCGGCCTGGGCAGCAGCATCCTGGATTTGATCTCCGCCAACAGCGCGGCCATCACCAGGTATTCGGCCGCCAGCTCCAGATTCAGCAATTCCATCATCTGGATATAGGCGACATACTGATGCGTGATCTGGGAGATCGGTATGTTGAGAATATCGAGGTTCTGCCTTCTGATCAGATACAGCAGCAAATCCAGCGGCCCCTCGAAGGCCTCCAGAAACACTTCCAGCGCATCGGGCGGAATGTAGAGGTCTTCCGGCAGCTCGTTGAACGGCGCGCCATGAACCATTGCGATGGCTTGCGGTTCCTCCAGCATCTCGGCTGTATTTTGAGTCATCGAAAACTACAGCCCGGCAATCGAGAAAAACAGTTGCTGAATAATATACATCGGATAGGCCAGAATCGCGCCCAAAGCGCCAGTCGCCAGCAACAACAGCAGAATAAGAAATCCGTAACGCTCCAGCTGGTTGTATTGCCAGGCCAACCGGGAAGGCAGAATGCCGGTCAGAATGCGGCTGCCGTCCAGCGGCGGAATCGGCAGCAGATTGATCAGCGCCAGCACCAGATTGATGGAAATGCCGGCAATGCCCGTGTAAATCATCGGCAATGATACGGCTTCTATGTGCAATAACACGCCTAAACGCGCGCACAGGGCCCAGCCGATCGCCATCAGCAGGTTGGAGACAGGCCCGGCCAGCGCGACGATCGCCATGTCGCGGCGCGGATTCTTGAAATAGCGGGGCTCGACCGGCACCGGCTTGGCCCAGCCGAAAATAAAACCGGTGCCGGTCAGCAACAAGATGCCCGGCAAAATAATCGTGCCGACCAGGTCAATGTGCTTGATCGGATTCAAGGTCAGCCGGCCCTGCGCAAAGGCCGTGTTGTCGCCGTATTTTTTAGCGACCCAGCCGTGAGCGACTTCATGCACGGTAATCGCGAAAACCACCGGCAATACCCAAACCACTATGCGCTGCAGCAGCGTCAATTCATTCATCATAATTTGTTTCCTGTATCAATCGAGCATGGGAGCACGTCCCTTGCCCTGTCTGACAATTTCGCAGCCATTGCCGGAACATTCGATCATGGTCGTTTGTTCGGAGGCGATGATGCCGGCATCGATGACCAGATCCAGCTCATGTTCAAGCCTGTTTCTGATCTCGTAAGGATCGGTGAGCGCCTCGCTTTCGCCCGGCAATATCAGCGTGGAGCTCAGCAAAGGTTCGCCCAGTTCCTGAACCAGCAATTGCGTGACGGGGTGATCGGGAATGCGTATGCCGATGGTTTTTTTCCTGGGATGCTGGAGCCGGCGGGGGACTTCGCGCGTGGCATCGAGAATGAAGGTGAACGCGCCCGGCGTTAAGGCCTTGATCAGCCGATAGGCGTCGTTGCCGATCTTGGTGAAATTCGAGACCTGCGTCAGGTCCTTGCAGACCAGCGTAAGATTGTGCTTGTCGTCCAGTTGCCGGATGCGGCGGACCCTGTCCAGCGCCTGTTTGTCGTCTATATGACAGGCAATCGCATAGGATGAATCCGTCGGATAGGCGATGACGCCGCCTTTGCGGATGATGTCCACGGCGCGGTGTATCAAACGCAACTGCGGGTTCTCGGGGTGGATTTCGAAATATTGGGCCATTGCTGTGCGGTGGTTGCGAAACGGTGAACCATTATACCGTATTATCGCTCCGATTCTTTCCTTGCGACTTTGTCGCGCAGGTAAACCGGCATCGCCTGTTCGACATCGACCGCCAGCCCTTGTTCGAAACCATGCGCGCCCAGACGCGCGATGGCGCCGGCGCGCGGCAGCAAGCCGGGCTCGCACCGTTCGACGAGCCCTGCCAACCGCGCCATTAATACCTCCCGATAAACGCCCCAGCCGGAACCGACGCCGACGCCGGCCAGCTCCGGAAATTCGACCCGTTCGGCCGGCGTCACGGCTTCCTGGCCCAGCAATTCGACATAGCCCTGCTGGCCGCGCCGGTAAACGCCCCAGAAAATCTCGCCCATGCGCGCATCCATGGTCGTGAAGGCGACATGGGCGTTATGATGGTCGAAAAAATCCTGCGCGATGGCTGCCAGCGTGGACACGGGCACGACCGGCAAATCGGCGCCGAACGCGATGCCCTGAATGACGCCCGTGGCGATGCGCACGCCAGTAAAACTGCCCGGCCCGCGGCTGAACGCCAGGGCGTCGAGCTGCCGCGGCGTGAGGCCGGCTTCGGCCATCAGGCCATCGATCATCGGCAGAATCAGCCGGGTATGTTTCTGGGGCGATACCTCAAAGCGCTCGGCCACGGCCCCATCTATGAACAGCGCCGCCGAACAGGCTTCGGTGGATGTTTCTACCGCTAATAATTTCATTGTTCAGTCTCTTGTTGAAAAAATGCCCGCACCTCCTCGATAGCGCGCGTGCGCCTCATGGGCGGCACACTGTCCAGAAAAATCTGGCCGTAGGATCGCTTCAGCAGGCGCGGATCGCAGACCATCAGCACGCCCCTATCCTTGACGTCGCGGATCAAGCGGCCTATGCCCTGCCGTAACGCAATCACGGCGGCGGGCAACTGGTGTTCGAAAAACGGATTGCGGCCCTGCCGCTCCATGGCGTTCAGGCGCGCTTTCAGCACCGGATCGCCGGGCGACGAGAACGGCAGCTTGTCGATGATCACGCAGGACAAGGCTTCGCCGCGCACATCGACGCCTTCCCAGAAGCTCGAGGTGCCCAGCAGAACGGCGTTGCCGGCGGCCTTGAACTGTTCCAGCAGCAGCCCCTTGGGGCGGCTGCCCTGCACCAGCAGCGGATAGTCCAGCTTGTCCTTCAGCAGCATTTCGGCCTGCTTCAGCGCGCGATGGCTGGTAAACAGGAAGAACGCCCGCCCCTTGCTGGCCTGCAGGACCGGCAGGGCGAAGTTCATGATCAGAGGGATAAACTCGGGATCGTTCGGCTGCGGCAAGCCTTTGGGATGATAGAACAGCGACTGGTTGGCGTAATCGAACGGACTGCCCCAACTGGCGCTGGCCGCATCGACCAGGCCCAGGCTGTTCGAGAAATGATCGAACTTGTTGGCCACGCTCAGCGTCGCCGAGGTAAAAATCCAGACGGCCTGATGCCGCTGCATAAACGAGCGGAATTCGGCCGCGATATCGAGCGGCGTCCGGCTCAGGGTAAAGCTTTTCTTGTGAATCTCGTACCAGCGTATCCATTTGCCGCTGTCGTCGTCGATAACGATCGTCAATTGCTGAAGCAGTTCCTCGGCGCGCTTGAAACACGACTCCAGCCCCTTGGTTTTGACCGAAGCCAGCTCCAGCTGATCGGTCAGGCGCTGCAACTGCTCCTTCACGGCATCCAGGCCGGCGGCTATTTTGGGGTTGTTTTCAATCTCGTGCCATTCGCCGCGCTTCAGCTCGATCCCGAAGGCCAGGCGCAGATCCCTGACTTCGTGGTCCAGATCCTCGCAGGCCGTGCGCAAGGCCGGCAGATCGGTCGCATCCTTGAAATACTCGACCAGCGCATCGCTGGCCAGATCGCTGAGCTGCCTGCCCCCGATATTGATGCCGAGAAAGTTCGAGGCCGTATCGGCCAACTGATGCGCCTCGTCGATGATCACGACGTCGGCATCTGGCAACAGTTCGCCGAATCCGCTGTCGCGTATCGACCAGTCGGCGCAGAGCAAGTGATGATTGACAACCAGAATCTCGGACTCCTGCGCTTTCTTGCGGGCCTTGACCAGAAAACACTCGGCATAATCGGGACAGTCTTGCCCGAGGCAGTTTTCCACCGACGAAGTGGCCTGATACCAGATAGGATCGGCTTCGGCGACATCCGACATTTCCGAGACATCGCCGATTTTGGTGCGCTGCGCCCAGGACCGGATCTTTGCCAGCGCCGCCGCGTCTTCCTTGCTGAAACCCAAGGTCGACTCAAACGCGTTCTTCAGCCGATACGTGCATAAATAATTGCTGCGGCCTTTCAGCAGCGAAGCCGCGAGAGGCTTCCTGATCGCCTTGCGGATAACCGGCAAATCCTTGTTGAACAACTGATCCTGAAGATTCTTGGTGCCGGTTGAAATAATGACTTTCTTGCCCGATAAAATCGCCGGCACCAGATAGGCGAACGTCTTGCCCGTGCCGGTCCCTGCTTCGGCTATCAAATTCCGGTTTTCATCCACGGCACGCGCGATCGCCTCGGCCATCTCAACTTGAGCCGTCCTGGGATGATAACCTGAAATTATCTTTGATAACGCGCCATCACTGCCGAAGAATGATTCTAATTCTGTCACTTGAGAAATACTAAAAATGCCCCTGCGGGCGAACGCGGATAAACCCGTACAAATGGAAAAATGTACGAAACAGCCTGATTCGGCTTCAAATTATACCGCGATAAATGAAACGCCGGTTGCCTGTTTGACTTAAATCCCGATTTTTAAGGCATTTTAAGGCGTATGCCTTATCCGCTGTAAGCGGCATCCGGCTCATCTTTCCGAGTCCAGACGGCGACGTTCATTCATATAATCCCGGCGGTGCATGGGGCCTATCAGTATCAGGCCGGCTAAAAAGCCGCCGGCATGCGCCCAGAATGCGATGTTGACAGGCCCTTCCGCGCCGAACAGGCTGCTGAGCAGTTGAATCATGAACCATAAACCGAGCATATACACAGCCGGGATTGTCGCCGTGGTGATAAAAAAGCCTATTGGAACCAAAGTGTAAATAGAAACCCTCGGATACAGCCGGGCATAAGCGCCCATCACGCCACCCACGGCGCCGGATGCGCCGACCATGGGCGTGATCGCTGACGGATCGGCGGCGATCTGCGCAGTCGCCGCCGCTACGGTGCAGGCCAGGTAAAAGACTATAAAGCGGCTCCATCCCATCGAATCCTCGACATTATCGCCGAAAATCCACAGAAACCAGAGATTGCTGATGATATGAAACCAACTGCCATGCAGAAAGGCATGCGTGATCAAGGTTGTGACACTGCCCTTGCCGTCAAGGACGCAGCCTATGTCTTCGACCAATGGAATCGTGGTGCCAGGCGGCGCAATACCCGTTAAGTCGCCCGGAATCAGGCTGTAAAGGCAAAATGAATTGATCAGAGGCAGAACGCTTCCGCCACCCTGAATAAAAAGCCATACCGCAATGTTAAGCCCGATAATGATGATGGTCGCTACTGGTCTGTGTACTGTGGGATTTTCATCTCTGATTGGAAACATAAAAAACCTTGCCTTAACGATTGGTCCATTTATAACCTATTGTGCGGTAAATAAACATGCGTGTCACTACCTACGGACTTGATAAGAATTACCGGATAGTAGCGATTTCGCCGGTGCCGGCGGATACCTGTTGGCCTGGTCTTCTACCGGCTTGAACCAAGGCGGCCTCGGCTCATAAGGAAAAATGATAAGCGTGTTTACTGGCGGCATCGACCTTATAAACCGCTTTTCTCGCTGCCGATAACAATTCATTCAGCGTCTTGCCGTTCTTTGGATAAATGGATATGCCGATTCGGCTTGAAAACCGAAGATTTCGGCCTTCAGTCCGTATGGTTTCCTCAATGCCTCTAAACAGTCTTTCAGACAGCAGACAAAGCTCTTCCTCCGATTGAAAAAACGGCACAAACAAATACAGTTCACTGTCGTCCAGCTTCACGGCAAACTCGTCTTTTCTGCTTAACCTCACAATTTTGTCATGGATCTCATTCAATAAATGCCCGCATTCCTGCTGATCCAGCATTGGATCCATCTGTACGCAATCGCCCACAAACACATCAAGAAAAGCGATGCGCATGCCATGCCTGTCGGCTTTCGTTTTAAAAAAAAGAAATATCTTCTCCAACTCTGCCAGGTCGATTAACGGAGGCAATGCCAACAGGTCATCCTGAACCGCCCTCATCGATTGCCGTTCGTCTTCGGCGTTCTCGATTTTTTGCTCTTCCACGGCATCAAGAGCATCAAGTTGAGCTTTTTCTTCTTTTTTTCTTTTTTTGCAAAATAGCCAGCCCCAGGCTTTGCCGATGTCATCAAGCCCTTGATGTGATGTTTTATTTTCCATAATTCTCCTTATTCTTTAGTCTAAAAAACCGCTGTCGCACAGCCACATCAGCGCCTTGATGCCAAAGGCCAAGCAGAAGAATTCGCCTCGAAAAAAACCCATCAAACTTATCTGTTTCTGCCAAGTCCGCGTAGTAGAAACCAATCCGGCCTGCATATCTATCCGTACTATTATCTAAGTGATCTTACGAATACTCTTGACTATTTCAATTCGCTATAAATAGACCATAAGCCGAATCGGGTTTTTGATTAGCTACGGAGTGAAATAAGCCTGCGGCGGGCTAGGCCAGTTGGCAGTTAAATACTGGAAAGATCGCAATGAACACCAAGAATATGACCACGGAATTTATCGATATGACGACAGGCGCTGGCAAAGAGCTTACATCGCATATTGATATTGGCTTTATCAGAAAACGTATCTCATTCTGATAACAATCCACGATATCCAAGCATTTCGATCATTAAATTTGAGGCATAAAACAATGGCTGACCGCATCAATAGACCGCAAGTCGGAGCGCCTGATCCTGAATTAAGCACCTCGCCAATCCTTGAAGAGTATCCATTGGAAGCCCAGGATTTCAAACTTCAGCAACCCGGCGCCAAGAGCTGCCTGTTCAACAACAGAAGATATGATCATGGCTCTTTTGTCTGCAGTGGCGACAATTTATTACATTGCGATTATGGCATCTGGATAAAAGCCGGCTCCTGTGATCCCGATAACGTTTAAGCAACTCAAACCATGCCGTTATTGACTGATGGATTTTCAATACTGGGCATACTATTACCATTAAGGATTCTAGCATGTATAAATTATCTGAATTCCAGATCAACAATTTCAAAAGACAATTAAAATGCCGCTTTATGGAGCTGCGCAATGAAATACGCGAGGAACTGCTGTCTTATGATAATGAGCAATACAGGGAGCTGGCCGGCAGTGTCCATGACTCAGGAGACGAATCGGTGGCGGACCTTCTCGTTGATCTCAATCTGGCCAGCATAGACCGGCATATACATGAAATCAACGACATCGACTCCGCACTGCTACGCATCGCCGAAGGCCATTACGGCTCTTGCATCGACTGTGATTCGCCCATCGCATTCAAGCGCCTGCTGGCCTACCCGGCAGCAAAACGGTGCATCGTTTGCCAGACGCTTTACGAAAAAACCCATGCCACTAACAGAAATCCGGACGTGGAAGTCAACCTGTAAGGCGCACCCATTTGGTTGCGGGAGCGGTTATGCCGCTGCATTTTCCGGTTGACCCCGCATTGAAACTCGCCTTCGTACATGTGTCCAGTATTGTTGGTGCGCTGCGCTCATCACATCATGCAGCTGATCTGCGCCTTCTGTGAAGTTGCTGTTCGTTCATCTGGAAGTCCGCATTGATCTCTCCCGGACACGGCCACATGAATGACTGTCCGCGATGCGCTTAAAATCAACAACACGGAGTCGAAGAACACAAAAAACAATGAAATAAAGGTAAAAAAACCGCCTTCGGATACTCTGAAGGCGGTTTTTCTTGTTGGGATGCCGGCTTGTCTTTATGCCGCCAGCGGCTGAGCGCGCCTGCGATAACCCAGAAGGCCCATCAAACCAGTACCGAACAGCCAGGCAGCGGCAGGCACGGGAACGGCTGAAACTGAATCAGAGCTTATAGTAATGTCATCTATGGCGATGATTGAGTCATTCGCAGTATCAGTATGATTACTCACAATGAACTTAAGATCAGCAAAATCATTAAGAGCGGTGAATGTAAAATTTTGCCAGCCGGTGGAAAAAGAGCCTCCTACGGCCGAGACATCCGATATCAAATATAGATCGTCCCCTACAACAATGGCGAAATCATTGTAAGGCATATAGTCGATAGTAAAAAAATTATAGCTGAACGAAATAACATCACCGGCTAGACCGTTAACTGTCTGTGATAATATCGATCCATTCGTTCCGCCGTAGGCGCTTGTGTCTACTTGGGAGAAGGTATTCAATAGGGCATAGCCGTCAGCCACGGTAACATTGCCTTCAGCGCTCCAACCTGCCAACCCGGAGCCGAAGTTTCCGTTTGTAATCGTTGCGGAATTTGCGATTTGACTAATTAATAGTAATCCCAAAATAGCCGTCGTAAATTTCACTTTCTTCATTATGTCTCTGCCCGCTACTTATTTTTTTAAATCCAGACTTTTTGATGCGTTAAAGTCTATGGAACTCGCTCCCCTTGAGCTAAGAAATGTTTACAGCTAAAAAGGGAACTGCTTTACCTGCGCTTCAATTGACAGGCTTCTTCCATTGTCTTTGTCCTTTTCACGTTTGTCATCACCCATTTGGGTGATAAGCGCCCAGAAAGTTATTATTTTTTACAGTCGCGTCAGAGGATTCATCAAGCGCACTGAACCGACCCGGCCAGGCGCCGGTTTTCCCGAATGCCTTTTACTGCCGGGGCGACAAAACCGCCAACGCCGTATTTTTGACCATACATAAGAGAGGCTTATAAGTCGAGCGCCATTTTATCGTTTCAATCTTTCCATTTCTTCCAGCAAATCCAGCACCAGCGCACTGCCGGGCAGATTCACGCCCAGATCCTGTTCCAGCCTTATAGCGATTTGCAAACGCTTCAAAGCGTGGGTATCAAAACGCCAGGTATAAACAGTGGAACCTTCGGGCTCCAGCACCCCTTCCTCAACCATTTCAATGACCCGTTCGGGATTGGCTTTGGTGAAATCGCACAATTCCATCAACGAAAAGCGCATGCTTTCATCAAGCACGGTACCGGAAATCACGACTATCTCTTTTTTCATCTCATACCCCCATTGCCGCGCGCGGGTTCATCGGCATCACTTTGGCCATTTTCTCATACAGGGCTTTTGCCTCATCGGTTCGGGCCGATGGCGTTACGATCTTTAATGTCACATACTGATCGCCGGGAGTCGCCCCCGGCAGGCCGCGGCCTTTCAGCCGCAGTTGCTTGCCAGCCTGCGAACCGGCCGGGATTTTCAATTCGACAGTGCCGCCCAGGGTCGGCACCGGGACAGTGGCGCCTAAAGCGGCTTCCCACGGCGTAACCGGCAGTTCAAGATGAATATCGCGCCCGTCGGCGCGAAAATAACGGTGGGGCTTGAATTCTATTTCCAGATACAGATCGCCGTTGCCGCCGCCGCCAAAACCCGGCATGCCCTGCCCGGCCAGACGTATGCGCTGCCCGGCCTTGATGCCTTTGGGAATTTTGACATTCAAGGTGCGCACGTTTGAAACCAGACGATCCTGGCTGTCCGTTTGAGGTATGTTCAGTGAAATCAGGTTGACGGCGCCGCGGTAGGCATCTTCCAGATCGATCTGTATCTTGGCATGCTGGTCGCTGCCCTGCACCTGCGTCTGCCGGCTCCAGGCGCCGCCTCGGCCCCGCCCGAAACCGCCGCCGAACAGCGCCTCAAAGAAATCACTGAAACCGCCGCTTGGCCGCGCGCCTGCAAAACCCTGGTCAGCGCCGAAATCAAAGCCCCAATCGGGCGGCGGCGTAAACGGCTGGCCATCCTGCCAGCCGCGCCCCACCTGATCGTAGGCGGCCCGTTTTTTAGGGTCCTTGAGCACCTCGTAGGCCTCGCCCAATTCCTTGAACTTTGCCTCGGCATTGGCTTCCTTGCTGACGTCAGGATGATATTTGCGCGCCAGCTTGCGGTAGGCCCGCTTTATCTCATCCTGCGTCGCGTCCTTGGACAGACCCATTATCTTGTAATAATCTTTATATTCCATAAGGCTGGTTGATTCTGCTTTAGCATGAAAAACGGCAATTTAAGCGCGCCGGACAAACAGGGTTATAATCCAGAAACAAGGCTCGCATAAGGCCAAGAACTTTACAAAGCCATGGCTGTCTTTATATCACGACGTTGTCGTTATTTGGAGCCTTTATGACAGGGTAAGTTTCTCCCGCACCTGAATATGAAACAGTTATAACAATTAAGAAAAACAAGGTTTCCAAATCAAGGTTCTCCCTATGAAAAATACACCGCTGGCTCCCTCGCAACTTTACAAACCGTGCAAACTCGAGCAGTTGAAATTCGATTCCACTGACGAGCTTGAAGACATCGACATCATGGTCGGCCAGGAACGCGCCCTGGAGGCGATCAGGCTCGGCATCCGCATCAATAAAAAAGGTTACAACATTTTCGCGATGGCGCCTTCCGGCACCGGCAAATTCACGACGATCAAACAACTGGCCGAGCACGAGGCTCTCCACCGGCCCGTCCCTTCGGACTGGTGCTACGTCAACAATTTCAGCCAGCCGGCCAAGCCCTCGGCCATTCAATTGGCGCCAGGCCAGGGCAGGATTTTCCAGCAGGACATGGCGCAGCTGATCGACGAATTGAGCGTTGCCATACCCGCGGCCTTCGACGGCGATGAATACCGTTCCCGCGCCGGCGAGCTGGAAAGCGAATCCCGCCAGCGGGAAATCACTGAACTGAATCAGCTGCGCGAGGAAGCCGAAAGCGCCCATATCCTGCTGACCGAAACGGTGACCGGTTACGGATTCGCGCCGGCCGATGAGAACGGCGTCGCGATGACGCCCGAGCAATTCAATAAACTCGACAAGGAACAGCAGCATAAAATTCAGAGCACGATTTTCGACCTGCAGGAACGCCTGCAGCGGCTGCTGAAAAAATTCCCGGTCTGGCGCAAGGAAACCAAGCGCAAGCTTCAGGCCCTGAATCGCGAAGTCGCGGCCCTCGCCGTCAACCACTCCATCGACGAGCTGATCGAAAAATACGCCAAACAGCCGGATGTCATCAGTTATCTGGGCGACGTTCAGAAAGACATCGTCGAGCATGTCCGGGATTTCGTGCCGCACAGCGAAAAAGTGCTGCCTTTCATGGATTTCCAGCAGGAATCGAACCCGCTGAAACGCTATCAGGTCAATCTGATCGTCGATTTCAGCAACAAGCGCGCCGCGCCGGTGGTCTACGAAGACCTGCCGAATTACAGCAACCTGATCGGGCACATGGACCATCAGGCCCATATGGGTTCGTTGATCACCGATTTCACGATGATCAAGCCGGGGGCGCTGCATCAGGCCAACGGCGGCTACTTGATCATCGACGCCCGGAAAATCCTGCTGCAGCCCTATGCCTGGGAAAGCCTTAAAAGAACGCTGCAGGCCGGCGAGATCTGCATCGAGCCGCTGGAGCGGACGCTCAGCCTGATCACGACCTCGCCATTGGAGCCGCAGCCCATACCGCTCGTTGACCTCAAGATCATCCTGTTCGGCGATCCGCTGCTTTACTACCTGTTAAGCGTCTATGACCCCGAGTTCCACGATCTTTTCAAGATCGCCGCCGATTTCGACGTGACCGTCGCGCGGGAAAACAGCACGCACGAGTATGCCCGCCTGCTGGCCACGATCGCCAGGCGCGAACAATTGCGCCCGTTGAGCCCGCAGGCCGTGGCTCGGGTCATCGAGCACAGCGCGCGCATGGCCGGCGATGCCGAGAAGCTGCTGACGCACCTGCGCAGCCTCAAGGACCTGCTGACCGAATCCGACCATTGGGCCGAGGAAAACGGCCACACCCTGATCGCCAACAGCGATGTCCAGCAAGCCATCGACCACAAGATCCACCGGCTGGACAAGCTCAGGGAAAAGCTCTACGAGAATATCGAGCGCGGCACCGTGCTGATCGATACGGAAGGCAAGGTGGCGGGCCAGGTCAACGGCCTGTCCGTTCTGCAACTGGGCGAATTCAGCTTTGGCCAGCCGTCGCGCATCACGGCGACGACGCGCCTGGGCACCGGCAAAGTCGTCGATATCGAACGCGAGACCGAACTGGGCGGCGCCATACATTCCAAAGGCGTGCTGATCCTGTCGAGCTTCATCGCCTCCCGCTATGCCCGGAACAGCCCGTTCTCGCTGTCCGCCAGCCTGGTGTTCGAGCAATCTTACGGTCATGTCGAGGGAGACAGCGCCTCGCTGGCCGAGCTTTGCGCCATCCTGTCTTCCCTGGCTCAAGTGCCTTTGCGGCAGGATCTGGCGATTACCGGATCGGTCAATCAGCTGGGCTATGTCCAGCCGATAGGCGGGGTCAATGAGAAAATCGAAGGATTCTTCGATATCTGCGTCAAAAAAGGCCTGACCGGCACGCAGGGCGTCGTCATCCCCTCCACCAACATCAAATACCTGATGCTGCGCTGGGATGTCGTGCACGCCGCCCAGTCCGGCCAGTTCAATATCTACGCCGTCACGACCGTGGATGAAGCGCTCGAGCTGCTGACCGGACTGGAAGCCGGCGCTGTCGATGATCAGGGCAAGTACCCGCCCGCATCGTTCAACGGCAGGGTTCAGGCACAACTATTGCGGTTCACGACCATTACCAAGGAACTCCGGCTCAGGGCCGAGCAACAGGAACCTTCCAAAAACAGCGGAAGCTGAGCTGTTGGGCGACTTCAGTCGCCCCCACGGTTTGCCCCGTTTTTTCACACTGCCGTTCCAGGGAGCCGATAACGCATGACCGTCCCCAAATACTTCCGCCCGGACATGGAGCAAAGACTCAGCGGACTGAACGAACTAGCCCGGGATTGCAGCTATTCCTGGGTGCACGGCGCCGATGAGATATGGCGCGAGCTGGATGCCGAATTCTGGGCGCAGACGCGAAACCCCTGGCTGGTGCTGCAAACGGTTTCGCGCGCCCGCCTGGAAGATCTGTCGAAAAACGAAGCCTTTTGCGAAAAGCTGCGCGCGATTGTTTCGGCCCACCGCCAGGCCCTGTCGGAACAGCGCTGGTTCCAGGCGAAGCAGCGGCAGGACACCGCCCTTCGGCATGTCGCTTATTTCAGCATGGAGTTCGGCCTCAGCGAGGCCCTGCCCATTTATTCGGGCGGGCTCGGCTTGCTGGCCGGCGACCACTTAAAGGCCTCCAATGATCTGGGGCTGCCGCTGGTAGGCGTCGGCCTGCTCTATCAAAAAGGATATTTCCGCCAGGCTTTCGATGCCGACGGCAATCAGATTGCCCTTTACCCGGCCAGCGAAACCAGCGACCTGCCGATCTCGCCGGTCCGCATCAATCAAGGAGAATGGCTGCGCATCCAACTGCTGACGCCATCCCGGCTATGGGTGCGGGTATGGCAGGCGCGCATCGGCCGTATCAGACTGTACCTGCTCGATTCCAACGACCCGGCCAACCATCCCGTCGACCGCTGCATCACGGCCGAACTGTACGGCGGCGGATCGGAATACCGGCTGTCCCAGGAAATCCTGCTCGGCATCGGCGGCTGGCAGGTTCTGCAGGCCCTGGGCATCACGCCCGAAATCTGCCATCTGAACGAAGGCCACGCCGCGCTGCTGGTGCTTGAGCGGGCGCGCCATTTCATGCTCGAGCACCACGTTGATTTCGCCACGGCCCTGACGGTGACGCGCGCCGGCAACTTGTTCACCACCCATACCTCGGTGGAAGCCGGATTCGACCGCTTCAGCCCCGATCTGATCAAGAACAGTCTGGGGCTTTATGCCGATGAACTGAACCTGGATCTCGACGAGCTGCTGGCTTTGGGCAGAATTCCCGGCGACGACAGCCCGGCGACGCCGTTCAACATGGCTTACCTGGCCATACGAGGCTGCGCCGCCGTCAACGGCGTCAGCCGCCTGCACGGCGAGGTCAGCCGGAATATTTTCACCCCCCTCTTTCCGGGCTGGCCGAAATATGAAGTCCCGATCACGCATGTCACCAACGGCGTTCACGCCCCATCCTGGGATTCCATGGAAGCCGACGAGCTATGGACCAGCTTGTGCGGCAAGGACCGCTGGTTTTGCGATCCGGAACATCTCTCACGGCAAATCCACCACGCTAAGGACCAGGCCCTGTGGCATCTGCGCGCCCGCAACCGGTCCAGGCTGGTGCGGTTCGTCAGGGACGAATACAGCCGGGAACTGAACGTGCACAGCGACTTGTCGGACAGTGAACTGGAAGATCTGGCGTTGCGCCTTTTCGACCCGAACGCGCTGACCATCGGCTTCGCCCGCCGTTTCGCCACTTATAAAAGGCCCAACCTGCTGCTGACCGATCCTGACAGGCTGGCGCGCCTGCTGACCGATCCGCACAGGCCCGTGCAACTGGTCATCTCCGGCAAGGCGCATCCGGCGGACTTGCCGGGCCAGCGCCTGATCAGGGACTGGAATCATTTCATGCGGCGGCCGGAAATCCGCAATCATGCCATTTTTTTAAGTGATTACGACATGATCACGGCCGAATACCTGGTGCAAGGCGTCGACCTGTGGATCAATACGCCCAGACGCCCCTGGGAAGCCTGCGGCACCAGCGGCATGAAGGTTCTGGTCAACGGCGGCCTGAACCTGTCGGAATTGGACGGCTGGTGGGCCGAGGCCTATCGGCCGGAAGTCGGCTGGGCGCTGAACGGGCACGAAGCCGAGCATACCGATGCCGATCAGGCCAATATGCTGTACGACCTGCTGGAGAAGGAAATCGTCCCGGCCTTCTATGAGCGCAACGACAGCGGCATTCCCGAGCGCTGGGTGGCCAAGATGCGCGAAAGCATGACGGCCTTGACGCCTTATTACTCGGCCAACCGCATGGTGCGCGAGTACACCGACCGTTTCTATCTGCCCTTGGCGGAAAAATACCGCCAGCGTGCCGCGAATGGCATCCAGGCCGGCCGGGCACTGACCCGCTGGCTGTCCCGCCTGAACGATCTGTGGCCCAAGATTCATATCGCGCGTGTCGAAATCGAGGACCGGGAGGCCGTGTATTTTTTCAGCCTGCAGATTTACCTCGGCGACTTAACGGCGCAGGATGTCAAAGTCCAGCTGTTCTCTGAGCCGGCAGAAGGCGATGCGGACAACGTTCACGAAATGCGCATCGATCATGCGCTGCCCGGCGCCGTCAACGGTTTCGTCTACAGCATCAGCATCCCGGCAAAGCGGCCGATCTCGGATTATACGCCCAGGATCATCCCCAACCATCCCGACGCCAGCGTACCGACCGAAGCCCAGCCTATTTTGTGGGTGAAATGAACGATCGAGGAAGAAGTCCAGGGATGGGTGTCCCGTCACAACAATCTGTTGAGGTGCAATATGAACATAATCCTGGCGCACGGCCTGCTCGGCTTCGATACCCTGCCGGTTGTACAAGTCGACTACTTCAACGGCATCAGAGAGCATCTGGAAAGCCGGTTCCGGGCTCGGGTGCTGGTCCCCCAAGTTCATCCTGTCCGCGGCATCGACGCGCGCGGCGACGAATTGAAGCGAGAGATTCTCAAGGCATTGAGCCGACCGGATGCGCCGCCTTTTTTTGATCCGGACCAGAAAGTGCATATCATCGCCCACAGCATGGGCGGACTGGACGGCCGCTACCTGCTGTCTCCGGCCAATCCCGGCAATATTGCCGATCGGGTCTGCTCGCTGACCACGATCGGCACGCCCCATCAGGGCTCGCCGCTGGCCGATCTTGTCGAATCATTCGTGGACGGCGAATCCGCAATACCGCTGCTGGGAACCGTTGAAGGATTCTTTCGCGATATCGCCGATAAATTCCATTGGGTCGATGGCTTGCACGACCTGACCGCCGAGCCTATACGCAAATTCAACGGCACGTATATCGACAACCCCCGGCTCGACTATTTCTGCGTCGCCGGCAGAGGGCGCGATCATGGATCGTCAAAAACCTGCAAGCCGCTGCTGGAAGCCTACCGGTACATCAAAAAAATGACCAACGAAGCTAATGACGGCCTGGTGTCGGTTTCATCGGCCCTGCCCGCCGGCTGGGAGGCCATCACGTCTCCCTGGCCGGCCGACCATTTCGACGAAATCGGGCACGATCTGGATAAGGGCATTGGCGGCACGCCTACTCACTTCAATTATCTGGGCAAATATGAGGAAATTGTGAAGCGTTTGCGGGGCTGCTAAGGACTCGGTAATCAATAACTGTCTTGTTTTAAACGGCGCCTGTGGGAGCGATGCCTTCATCGCGACTAAAGACCGCCGCAAGTCGCGATGTGGGCATCGCTCCCACAGGATCATAAAAATAACTTTCCGGTTTGTCGATGAAGATCAGTGTAAGTGCGAATTCATTCGCACTATTTCTAATGTTCATATCTCGGATAAGCGTTTCGGGTCGAATACCCTAAAGGGCATAAATAAAGTCTCCCCCCACACCTGAAAATTCAGGGAAGTTATCTCTCGCCCCATTCCCAAGAAGCCTCACCCCTTCGCCACCAGCGGCGAGGGATTGCCCCACTGGCCGCTGAACACGAACTGGCTCAACGGCTTGCGCTGCCTCGGCGCCAGATCGCGCTCCTTCAGGTTTTCCGGCAGGCTGGCTATATCGCCCAGATAACCGATCGCAAGCCCCGTCCACGCATCGAAATCTTCAGGTATCGCATAAAGCTCGCGCGCCCTGTCCGGCAGAATGCCGATCATCTGGTGGACGACAAGCCCCCGGGCGGTCGCCTCGAAGAGCAGATTGCCGGCGGCAAGGCCAAGGTCGTGAACGGCGGCCCGATTGACTTTGCCGTTGCGCGCGAATTTCAGGCTGACGACGCCCAAAGCCAGCACCGGCGCGGCCTTCGCCCAGACTTGATTGCCCTCTGTCAGACAGGACAGCAGTTCCTGAAACTGCCCGGGATCGTCCTTGGTCGCGACGATATAGCGCCAGGGCTGTTCGTTGTAGGAAGACGGCGCCCAGCGGGCCGCTTCGAACAGCGAACGAAGATCGCCTTCCGGAACCGGCCGGTCCGCGAAGGCGTATGGGCTCCAGCGCGATGCGATGAACTCGTGGACGGGATAGTCAGGCGAGGCTTTTTTATCGGACATGACGGCTTCTCCGGATTTTTGAACTGAATTGGACAACTGGTCGTTTGCAATCACTGCTAAGACAACATTCCTGGAAGATTGCGCCATCCGGCCATCGCTTCAACACAAAGGATGAAATATTCGGAATGGCGGTAGGGCGCTCCTGCAGCACTACTCCGGCATCATCAGCTTACGCCGAGCGTGAACTGGATGTCATCTGCCCATTCCGGCCTATCGATCAAGGGATTCCTGTTGCCCTGCTTTTCGTGGATGGCCATGTTGCGGTGTTTTTCATATTCGTCAGGCGGATTGGCCTTGTGCCAGGCCAGCAGTGTCGGCAGGCGGTCCGCCTGCATTTCCTGGCCTTCATCGCCCACTTCGCCCGGGTAGCGCAACATGAAATACAGCGACGCCCTCGCCACGGCACCTTTGCCTCCGAGCGGTTCGAACCTGTCATCTCCCAGACGCTTGCCGCACATGTCCATGACGGCTTCCTCGAAATCCGGGAAATCATAGTAAGGAATGTTTGACCGGAAACTGTTGCATCGGGTCTCGCAGGCAAACAAATGATGAAGGTCGCCGCGCATCGGTTCGCGCTTGTCGAACCAGGACTGCGGAACCACATGCTCGCAATTGTAGGGAGCCTGACTTTCCAGAAGAGCCAGTTCCTCCGCGATTCTTTCGGGAGACGGGCTGGCCTCCTTAAGAAGGAACTCGCGCATTTTCGCCTCGCGCTCCCGGTCAATCCTGAAATCCTCGCGAATCAGGGTTTCCGGCTCGAAAACCTGGCCCGAATAAATGCTGCGTATCTTGCGGTCCGGATGCAAATCGACCCAGGGATAGACATAGCGCGCCGGCTTATAGGCGATTCGGTTCCGGTGGGTCGAGCGCAGCAATTGGTTGAGCTTCTCGAACAGGCTTGTGCCGGAGATGCCGGCAGGGATACCGGCATAATACCCGTCCGCCGCTCGCGCATCCGCCTCCGCATCGTAATAAACCTGGGCCTCGGCCAGTGCCAGCTCGTTCAACGCCTCCCGAAGCGCTGCGTCCTCGCCGGGCCGCGCGGCAGGCGCTGTTTTAGGCGGCTGTTCCGGCGCCGGGGCTGTCCCGAAGGATACCGCACCGCCGAGGCTGATATTGATGCGCAGGGGAATCGTCAAAGTCATTCCGCCATCTTTGTTGACTTCGGGTTGCGGGCCCGGTTTATCGGTTGGTGTCGGAGCATTTTCGGGAACAGGAGGGCTGACTGGCGGAGCCGCTTCGAACATTTCCGCCCGCAGCCGCTGCCACGCGGCGTCCAGACGCTGGTTCTTGATGTGGGCCGCCAGCCGGCTGGCCCGGGCGCCCTCGTTGGCTTTCCAGGCGATGCGGTGTTCTCCCATCCATGGCTCCCAGCGGCGGCCGTCCGTTGTCAGAATATTGCCCTGTGGGTCGCGCTCGGGCACGCCGGAATGGTGGAGCGCGACGACTTCCCATTGATCGTTGAACACCGGCGAGCCTGAGGAGCCCGGCGCCGTGTCTGTCACGTAGTGCAGGAACTGTTCCAGTTCGTCCACCACCCGGTTTTCACGGATCGCGAGCTGCTTCGGCTCCCCATTGGGATGCTGAATGATGTTGACCCACTCTCCCACCATCAGCTTGCCCGATTCCTCGATGAGCCGGAGCCAGCCGAACCCGGCCAGGCCCGGGTCCGGGCGCAGCGCGACCAGGGTATAGTCCAGCGCCGGATCGGTCAGGAAAAAGTCTTCGGGCGCGAACGGAAAGACGCGGGACGTTTTGAACCGGCCGTCGAGGCTGACCTGGTAATTGAATTCCGCCAGGCTGGCGGCCGCCGCTTCGGCCGATTCGAAAACATGATTATTGGTCAGCAGCAACCTGGGCGAAACCAGGAAGCCGGTCCCGTAGCCGGCCAAATCACCCTGGGCGGTCTTGATCTGGATGCGCGCCACGGCATGGGAAGTGGCCAGGCCTTTTTCGAAGAAGCCGATGCTCATGAGATCGTTCGTGCCCAATACCCGCTCCGCCGCCACGGGAAAATCACCGGGTTCGGCGGCCTTGAATTTCAACCCTTCGCTGACGATCGCCATGGCCGTCCTGGAATCGGCGCTGAGTCGGGATAACCGGTCCTCCACCAATTCCGGCGGGTTTGCCTGGAATATCTTTCCTTCCCGGATGAGCTTGGCCTTTTCATTCCTCTCCCTGCTTCTGTCGAAAAAACGCTGCTCGGTCTGCTTGAGAATAGCCTCGAAGTTTTTCATATTTTCTCCTCGTCAATATCAAGTATTGCCTCTTTCCGTCGAGGATGTATGGCTTTGCCATGGGCATATGCCGTCCAGTGGATTGTTCAAAAATCTTTCCGCCCGCCCGGAAACAGCTACGGCTTGACGACGACGTCTATCGGCCGCCTGATGAACGCGTTGCTGATCGTGGTCACGACCTTGTCGTCGGACGCATCGTTGAGCCCGTTCGTGGCGATGACCGTGACCTGATTGCCGCGCTCATGGCCCACGTAAAGCTTGCTCTGGTCCGCGGTGGCCCAGATGCCGTGAGGCTCGCCCGTGAATGCGGGTCCGGTGAGCTGGTTCACGATGGCTCTGGTCGCGCGGTCAATAATCACGATCTTGCCTTCGGGATCGGGGTTGCCGGCGTTGGGCGCAGGCCCCGCTATCGTGACGTAGGCCAGTCCGCCGATGAAAAAGACGTGGTTGGCGCGCGGCCCCACCGTCAGCGTCGCGAGATTGCCAAGATCGCTGGTCCGCAGAATCGACAGCGTACCCGCACCCTTATGAACGACATACAGTTCCCTGTCGTCGGGCGTCACCAGGCCGAAAGGGCTGAAAGGCGCCGGCACGGCCGCGCTGGCGATGACCTTATGGGTAGTGGCATTGATCTTCTGGACCAGCGCCTCCTTGCCTGAAACCAGAAAGCCGAACCGGCCATTGGAGGTGAAGGCAATCATCGACGGCCCTTTCATGGTGTCGATGGTGTGGGCAAGCTCCATCCGGCCGGTGCGCCGCAGGCCGGGATTGAAGAGAGCATCATCGTCAAGCTCGAGTACGTCGACATAGTCCTCGCCGCGCACCGTCACCCAGGCCTCCTCCCCGTTCGGGCTTACGGTGGCGAGATGAGGCTCGCGGCCCACGGGCGCGTAGCCGAGAACGCTGTTGGTCGCCGTATCGATGGCCACGACAGTCCCCGAAATGCGGCAGGCCACGAGCAGGACCGACCCGTCGGGCGTGAGCCACAGCCCGTGCGGGTCCACATGGCCGTTATAGAACGGCTTGTGATGGTCGGCTTCGCCGTTTAACGGCCCGTCCGGTTGCGGCGTGCCCGCTATGGCGGGGTCCGAACCCAGGCCGATGGTGGCTGTCACCGTATCCGTGGCCGTATCGATAACCGAGATCGTGCCGCTCTGCTCGTTGGCGATATAAACCGTATCGGCCCGCGCGTCCGGCACCGCGGCCAGTATCATCAGGAAAGAAACGAGGCATACCGGATTCGTTCTCTGGGTCTTCATGGCATTTCACCTTTCTTCCGGCGGAAGATGTGGCGGCAGGACCTTTTAAGGTCGGATTCATGGTTCCTTCCTCCGCTTGCGCGGCCTCAAGATCATGTATTTGACTTTCGCTGATTTCGGCACTCTTTGAACCCTGCCGGCGAAACCGAGGGTTCAATCGGTTCTTCTTATCACAATGGAGCGGGCGCCTAACTGACTTTTGTCAGGCAAATAACGAATCGAAATCTTTCAAGAAAACAGCGCTATAGATTCGGTAAAAAATAACTTTCCGATTTGTCGGTGAAATCAGCGCTCATGTGGGGGCGAATTCATTCGCCCTTTGGGTACTTGTGCCTTTGGGTACTTGTGCCCTCTGGGTATTCGCCCAGGGCGGTTTAAATCGCGATGATGGCATCGCTCCCACGGGACGGCAACCGGCCGTTCCCTTGGCTTCATGGAGGCAAACCAAAGAATTGCCGATGCTTTCTCTGGCGCCTGTTTGCCGGCTCTGCCGGGCTTTTGAGTCCTGTCTATTTATCGGCCCCTTTTCCGTCCGTCCACGAATCCGGCGTTTTCGGCAGCCGGCCCAGATCGTCGATAACCTGCACCGAATGAGGTTCCGCATCCGCCCATTGCCACAGCACCAGATTATGGTTGTCCGCCGAACAGCCGGGGGCGAAGCTGCGTACACGAATGCCGGCAATGCCGCAGGCCTGCAGCCGGTCGGCCAGCAGCCAGGTCGGCGGCTCCTGGTTTTGGCAGGCCATCAGTTCCCAGGGACAATTCAGCGGGCAATCGATGAACCGCTGTATCTTGCCATCGTTCAGATCGGCGATATCGGCGCAGTCGACCCGGTACGCCACCAGCGTCATGGGCTGGGGCTTGAACGGGAAACCCTGTTGCGCTTCCATCCAGGCCGTGGTCGGGTCCAGCGATGTGTAGAGCGCGCTGTTGCCGGGGCGGTTGAAGCGTCCGCCGTGCCTTTTCGCGCCCTCCCCTGAGAGCGGCGTGTAGGCCCACATGGGATGATGGGCGCGATAGACTATGCCGGTGAATCGGCTGGTGGGGAGCTTCAAGCGTAGCCGCCATCGGCGATGCGGGAGAGATAGGCTTTAACGGCGGCGGCGCGGCCTTCCTTGACGAGATCCTCGGCCGTTTTATCGCCGAACGAGGGCAGCGGCTGAGAGCGGAACCAGGCGAAGGCGCGGCCCGCGCCGCCGGACCATTCCGCCACGCGATTGATGATTTCGACGGTATCCCGCAACCGGGCCTGTGTCGTTTTGCTCTTGACCCGGCTGCTTTTGGAAACGGAGTCACGCGACAGCCCGGTGACTTCGGCAAGATCATGTTGCGTGATATGAAGAACTTTGGCCAGCGAATTCGCGGCCACATAGCCTTCATCGTTAATGACTTCATGTAAAAAATCGGCTTTTGCCATAAATGCCTCTCTATTTGCCCGTTAAGCTGGCCCTATTATGGGGCTATATCGGATAATCTAAAGTTATCGATCAAAAAAAGCAATACGCAATCCATCGCTTTAACTATCGCTTAATGGTCCAAACCGCTAATAAGCTATAATTCCACAGTTCTATCTCATGAAAAGGCATCTCGGTTTCGAAGGCAACCCTAAACCCGCCATTCATGACAGAACGACTTAAATTCACGGCGCCCAGATTCCTGGGAATCGATTCCTTAAAACAAGATCAACTTGGATAAACCTATGCAATCTAGTTTACCTAAAACCGGCTTGGCAGGCTTAGCTGAAAACTGGCGCCGCGATCTGGTCTCCGGCTTCCTGGTTTTTTTACTGGCCTTGCCGCTGTGCCTGGGCATTTCGCTGGCCTCCGGCTTTCCGCCCGCTGCCGGCATCATCTCCGCCATGGTTGGCGGCCTTTTGGTATCGCGGATCAATGGCTCGCATCTGACCATCAACGGCCCCGCCGCCGGCTTGATCGTGGTGCTCTACAGCGCCGTGCAGACGCTGGGGGAAGGCGATGCGATGGCCGGCTACCGCTACACACTGGGCGCGATCGTCATCGCCAGCGTCCTGCAAGTGCTGCTGGGCGTCTACCGGGCCGGACAGTTGAGCTCGTTTTTCCCGACTTCCGTCGTGCACGGCATGCTGGCCGCGATCGGTCTGATCATCATTGCCAAGCAGATCCATGTCCTGCTGGGCGTCAACCTGGATTTCGGCAGCATCCTGTCAACCCTTGCCCAGATTCCGCACAGCATACTGTACCCGACGCACGCGGTTGCCTTCATCGGCCTGAGCGGGCTGGCGATCCTGATTGTCTGGCCGCGGCTCAGGCATCCAACCCTGAGAAAAATACCGGCGCCGCTGGTCGCACTGATAACCGGCATGGGCTTGGGGCAGTTTTTCGGCCTGCAGCATGAGCATTTCCACGCGTTCTTCCTGGACAAAGCCTATCTGGCCAATCACGAACATCTGATTCAGCCGCAATTTCTGGTCGACATTCCCGACCAGTTCACCTCCCTCTTCTATTTCCCGGACTTTTCCAAGGCCATGACCGTCGATTTCTGGGAAGCCGTGATCAGCATCTGCCTGATAGCTAGCCTCGAGACGCTGCTGGTTGCCAGCGCCGTGGACAAACTCGACCCGTATAACCGTACCACGGACTTCGACCGTGATCTGGCCGCCGTCGGCATGGGCAATGTGGTCGCCGGCTTGCTGGGCGGCCTGCCGATGATCGCCGAGATCGTGCGCAGCTCGGCCAATGTCGAAAGCGGCGCTCGAACCGGCTGGGCCAATTTCTTCCACGGCTTGATTTTCCTGGTGTTCATCCTGCTGTTCCCGCACGTCATCCATAGCATCCCGCTGGCGACACTGGCGGCGCTGCTGGTTTATACCGGGTATCGCCTGACATCGCCCAGGACCTTCCAGCATGTGCTGTCCGTCGGCGTGGAACAGTTGTTCCTGTTCGTCATCACGATTGTCGGCGTGCTGGCGACGGATTTGCTGATCGGCGTGGCATTGGGCATAGTCGCCAAGCTGGCGATTCAAATCATGCGCGGCGTCTGGCTGGATAATATGTTCCGCATCTATTTTAAAATCGTCCGGCCCGACCGCCAGACCATCGTCGTCAAATTGCTGGGTTCGGCGCTGTTTTCGAATTTCCTGCCGCTGAGAAAAGCGCTGGTCGAACTTGAAACCGGCAAAACCCTGGTGTTCGATTTTTCAAACGGCTATCTGATCGATCATACCGTCATGGAATTCATCGACGACTTCAGCCGAGACTATGAAGCGCAAGGCGGAACATGCCGGCAGGTCGGCCATGCCCTGGAAAAATTCTCCGACCATAAATTGGCGGCCCGCCTGATGACTGCCGATGACAGGATAAAGTGAGAAATAACTTTCCTGAAGTTTCAGATGTGGGGGCGACTTAAGTCGCCCAGGGCGAATGAATTCGCCCCTACATTCAGCGGCAAACCGGAAAGTTATTTTTAACCGAGAAAGTGGCCCAGGCTTTCCCTTAGCCTGCGGCCACGGCCAATTACGGACCGGAAGCGGATGCCAAAAAATGGCCGCTGCCAATGAAATCCCGACCATTCCGGCGCGCCGCATCAAGGCGAGAGCCGCTTTTCACTGACGCAAGTAAGCCTCATATGACAGAGGCATCGCCTTATGCTTTCCCATAAACTGCCTGTTCACTTACTTTTCAAGCTGAAACACATCAATTCAGGTGTTTCCTTAGACGAAAATCAGGTTTTCACCTGATTCCCATGCTGTAGCTCTAGCATATAGATTCAGCCCGCAGTCCTCTATTTAATAATTTATTAAGAAATCTGTGTACGTGAAAACGACTGACTGAAGGTTGCTTTCAAGCGGTGATCATTCATTCAATTTAATTAGTGGAGGTATTATGAAATTTCGGCAATTAAGTGATGGGCGGGAAAAAGACGGTGAAATCCCCGGCCGCTGGCAAGCGACGGGCAGCGTTTACCTTCCCCTGCTTGCCGCAGCGCTGGTTTACGCCGGCCCGGTGCAGGCGAATTGCAAGAACACGGTGTCGGCCGATGTGGTCGCGCTGGACCATGTGTTCTATTACAACCGCCTGGGCGCGATGAACCCGTCCGGCATGATCTACGCGCTGAAGTCCGATGTGGTCGATCTCTCGGGCGGGCCGAATCCAGGGCCCGGCAATGCCAGGCTGCGGGATGACAAGCGCCCAAGGCCGCTGACTTTACGTGTTAACGAGGGCGATTGCCTGCAAGTTCACTTCACCAACTGGCTGAGCCCGACGCTGGATCGCTCTTTGTTGGCCCCCATTCCGCCCGAAGATCCCCCCAACAGCACGCGGGTCCGCAATGACGACGGCCCTGCCACGCGCACGGCCTCGTTCCATGTGATCGGCATGCAGCCGAAAGACATCATCTCCGACGCCTCCAATGTCGGCGACAACCCCAGCGGCCTGGCCGCCCCCGGCGGCAGTCTGACCTATACCTTCT